>OFQZ01000356.1_pt1 | contig 16712 bp, 22 predicted proteins | sample 1543011 | NCBI WGS metagenome assembly OFQZ01 (sample SAMN07774216, study PRJEB24372) | wastewater metagenome | isolation source: Exp Tend NO 0WW | collected 2016-02 | reverse complement strand
AACAAAATAAAAAATGAAAAATCTATTCCTTACTATTTGCCTGATCATTACAAGATCAATGGCATTTTCATTGCAGCTTGCTTTAACTGCAACATCTTTTGATTCAACCGTGGCAATTTTGCCAGGCAGCGCGCAAACTGCAGATGTACAATTTGTGGCTGGTCCTTATGTCGGTTCCGATCGCTTACAAATCTACATTCAATACCAGGATAACAGCGGCTTTTTTAACGGTGCATTGTATAAATGCTTTGATACGGCATTTTATCCGTTTTATTTCAACTTGCCACAAAATACCAACGGAACAAGAACTGTACATTTTAATATGCCACAAGCACCAACCAACCGTGCATTTAGAATAACAGCGAACTTAGCGCCAACAACATTTTATGGTGTATTTAATTTGTCCGTAATTTTAGGCATCAGGCAAAACACGGCCAGCCGCGAAATAAAAGAAATAAATTATTTTACCATCAACGGCCAGCAATTATCGGAACAACCAATTGGTTTTTTCATCAAACAAACCATTTTTGAAGATGGAACTTTCGAAAGCAAACAAATTTTTGTAACTAAATAATTTTTTTATAGATAATATTACAAAGGATATTCTTACTAAGAAAACCCAAAGCATTGGTATGTCAACAACAATAAATTTTCCATCATTATTAAATTTTCATTCAATAGAAAAAGAAATTTGTAGTCATGAATTTATACAACGTGAATATATTTCACAACCTTATGGAACTTGTTTAAGTTGTGGTAAAACGATTATAGATTAATTCCAAATAAATTTTCAACTTCAACAAGCTTATGGAAAACATTACTTTTAAATCATATAAAAGGAACATAAACGTACAATCATCTATTGAAATTGAAAAAACTTTTTCTGAAATTCAAATTGGTGAACAGTTTATATTATTTATAACTGTACCACCATATGCAATTGGTTTTAATTCAGGTAAAGAAGTACATCTAAAAAAGATTAACGAATTTCAAATGCAAATAATAGAACTTGAAAAACGTATAATTAATATTTTACCTACAGACTATTTATATATTAAGCGAAAATAAATTTTCAACTTCAACCAGTTTTTGATTGTAATCTTTAAGGAAATAATCTTCTTTTGTTTCAGCACTGTAATAATCATGCAACAATTGGCTGCGTTCAATGTTCTTTTTTGCTGAAGAATTTCGCACCTTGCGTTCAATATCTTTCCTGATCCAGCTGAAATGATGCATGTATGTATCCAACAGCACAACTTCATTTTCAAGATAAGGAATAAATCCAGCTTGTATTTTTCGCGTAGGATCTACATAAAATGGATATTGTTCACCACCTGCAAATGTATCTTTTCTTAGTTCGTGAATAAACGGCACAAAATAATTATCAGGATTTTCCAAACGTAATGTTGGTTTCTTAAAGTAGGTATACATTTTACAAACGGATCCGTGCGCGCCTGAATCAATGTATTGTATTTTTGCAGCTGCAAAATCATGGTAATATTCATCACAATCTACATGTAGAAAGTGCGTACAGTTTTCATCTTTGGCAATTTCTAAACCAATATTTCGTTTTAAAGATTCATTAAAAGTTCCACCTTTATTTAAAAAAGGTTCAAACATTTTAAATATAATTGTACATCCAAAATCAGGTAATTCAAAATCTTTTGTACAATCATATTGTTCACCAAAATTTGAAACATCTTGCCAAACGATAATAAAAAGATCAACATCGTTTTTAAGGCAATCCATCGAACCACGCAGCAATTCCACACCATCAAATACATTATAAATTGCTGCTAACTTCATTTTTTACTTTTAATAATTGATAATTGTAGCTGTCTAATTCAAAATCAAGCTTAGAAACCTTATCTAAATAAAATCTTTTACTGCTTAATTCAACTGTTATTTCATGAAACGAAATTAAAATCTTACGTTGTTCTGTAAGATTATCAATCATTCGCTGCAATAACACTTCTTTATCTTGCAAGAATTAAATTTTCAGCATTAATTAAAAGTGTTTTTGTTAAACCAAATGGAGCCAGTTTGCTTACAATTTCAACAATACAATTATCGTGTTCAATGCAAAGCATATCAATTTGCTGCCAAAACCAATCAGGAACTGCATTAAAAATAGTCATGTTGGTTGCTTCAGTATCAATGCTGATAAATTTCACATCATGTCCAAAAGCATCTATAAAATCAGAAACATGTACTTGTTTTACCATGGTAGATTCAAACTTCACACCAGCATCTTTCCATTTTTCTACATGTTCTGGAACAGAAGTTGATACAGCATCACCACCAGAAGAAAAGAATTCTAAATCTTCATTTGAATTTCCAACGGCAAAATTGAGCACGTTAATATTTGCATCATCTTTGTAGAATTCAGCAATACTTTTATAGTTAATTGGATCAGCTTCAACCAGCACACCTTGCCAACCTTTTTCCACAAGCGCACGCGTATTCGATAAACGGAAAACATCATAAGCACCGATGTCTATAAATTTTGCAGTTTTGTCTTTGAAGTAATTTAAAATTACTTCTTCTTCATTGTTTTGTGAATACATGTTATTTATTTTATAATGACTAATACATCATCAAATCTATTCAGAATGTTTCTTCTGTCTAAAATGGTGACTTGTTTACTGTTATCAATTGTTTCAAATGCATGGCAGCTTTCATCAATGTTTTCAATATCTTCAATGATATAAATTCCACCTGGTGCTAAATAATTTTTGTAGATGTTGTACAATTCCAATTGTTGTGATAGCGAATGATTCGCATCTTCAATAATCACATCAAATTTCATGTTGTGAAAATGATATTCCACTAAATCAGCATTTGCTGCATCGAAAATATCAATATTAAATTCACCTGAAGCAATCATTTCGCGCAAATCAGCCATTCCATCGTGTGGTTTTTCATCGCAATCAATACCATACACAACACCATCAAAATACTGTTGCCACATACGCAACGAATTACCTTTAAAAATTCCAATTTCCAGCACATTTTTAGCCGTGTTTTTGTATGGTTGAAGAATATCTTCATACACATCAATGTAACTATGAACAGATCCTTTATCAGTTTCAAAACCTTGCTTTTGTAAAGCTTCGAATATTTCTTTTAGTGTTTGCATTGGTTTGTTTTTTCAAAGTAAAATTTAATTTCAATATCATTTTCGCTTACTAATCCGTAACGTTTTGCAATTTTATATTGCGTATTTATTTCGTTTAAATGCTTCATAAATCCTTTAATTAGATTTCTGAAATCTTCTAAAGACATTGAATGTTTGTTTATATTGCAACTTGCACATGAAGGATTATAATTATCTATATTTTCATTTTGTGGATTTTCACAACCTTTCTTTTTAATAAATCTTTGTATTGGGTTGATATGGTCAACATGCCAACCTTTTACTAAATCAGTTCCGCAATAGGCACATTTTCCACCATATTTATTAAATACAATTTGTCTGTCTGCTTTTGTCATAACGGAAATCTTTTACCATCAATTTCAACTTGATCATCCATTTTATCGTAACCTAAATTTTCAGGATGGCCAAGGTTTATAATTTTTCCTGTAGATAACCAACTGGCAATGGCACCGGTGCTGCTGCGGTTTTTAATGTACCATGCACATTTAGAAAATAGCCAAACCATTAAAGCAGGTTGTATGCCACGTTCAAAACCACTTATTGGAATAAACCTTTCCGGATTGTCCATACAGCCAAACGGTGAAGAATGAAATTCATCAATATTAAATGCCTGTGGATAGCGATCTAACAACGGCTGCAAAATAGTTTCTTCTTCAGCAGTACACATAATGCGCGCATCTGGTATTGCTTCCAGTGCTTGATCGATGTATTTAAAATACGTTTCAATAGGCATTCTTGGTCGGCCATCTGTTACATTATCTGTTCCACGCCAAGTAATGCCAATAGTTTTTGAAAAATCAATGTTGTATTTTTCAACTAAAGCATTTCCGCGCGCGTTCACAATATCATTAAAATGCAGATGTTTTCTGTAGTAATCTTTTATAACAGACAACGGTTGTGCCATAAATGGAACAGCGCATGCATCCTGCCAGTTTTCCCAAGTCCAAACTTCTGTACATTCTGGAATGTCTTTTACTTTTGGTTGCACAAAATACCAATCAAACATGTTTTGCTTTTGCGCAAACATTAAATCATCTTCATAAGGTTTTAAGCAACGTGAAGGATTCATTCCTGATGGCCAGTTTATATATGCATCTTTTCCATGCTGTTCAGCAGAAAACATTTGCCAAAAAGCACAATAAATCCAGGTTGTTAGCGTGGCGCCAATATCTGTTTTTTCTAAGTAGATCATTTTTTATTAAATTCTGATTTGTAACTATTTCTAATATCATTTTTTGGATTGCTGCTATCAACAACACCAGTTGTAAAATTTATTCCTTGCCAGGTTCTATGAAAACCAAATGGCAATTCAATAAAATATTCAGGATTTCGGTTTCCACCTTGTGCAAATACACATGCTTGTTGTGGTGTCGCTTTTTTGTAATGATTAAGTCTATTATCAAAACACAAAACACCATCTTCATAATAACCTAAAGTTTTCTGTATTTCATTGGCTGTTTTTTCAGATCCGTTCCAATAAGGTAAAATTGTAGCTGTATATTGCATTATGCGTTTTGTACGCAAAGAAAAACCACCAGAACCAACTTTATCATATTGCATAAATAACGGACCGATGTAATCTAATTCCAGCCATTCCATTCTAAATGATTCAGGATTTAAAATCCAGCCATCTCGCTGTACAATTAAAACATTTGGTGTATCTATGTATTCATGCAATTTGGTAAGCATAAATACTGAATACATAATCAGTGTATTTAATGGCATTATTTCAATGCGATGTTCATTTTCAATTGGTAAGTTGGTCAATAATTTTACAGCGCCAAAATCAACTTTATCTTTGCAGATTTCCAGCACTTTGGCAGCGCCTTCAGCATCTACGCAATCAACACAAATTAATGTTACCGTTGGCAGTTTTAATTTCATTTATTACTTACATATTTATAGTGATATAAAACTTTGTCTGTATAATATTCTGTTTTCAAAAGGCCTGATTCGTGTAGTTTTGTGGACCAGTCGAAATCTTCACCAAAATTTTTATCAGGAAACGGAATTTGTTTTGCTATAGAAGCACGAATACAATTTAAATGATTTGGATAACGTTCATATTTCACTGTGTTTTCGGTTGTTTTCCATGCAGAATACTTCAAACTATGTTCAAATATTTCAGGATTTCGGCCGTTGGTTGTCATAATTCCACGCAATGAAACACAATCAGGATCAGATTCAAAAGCAGCCAGCAGTTTTTTTATATAATCAGATGCTGGAAAATCATCATCATCAAAAAAGCAAATGTATTTTCCTTTTGCATTTTGTAAAAGTCTGTTTCTTTTGGCACCTAAACACAAATCTTGATCTTTATCAATTAAAATTTCAATATCAGAAAATATGTATCTTTTAATTTCACCAAAAGTAATACGTAAATCACCACCAATTTGTGCTTCAAATTCACTTAAAAGTGAATACAGTAATTCTTTTCTTTTACTGATAGTTGGTATTAAAATGGATAAATTCATTGAAATTTTTTATTTAACCATTTAATATGTTGCATACCTTCAGCACTCAAATCGAATAGATTGATATGCTTATCTAAGCCAAATTTATTTCGGCAACGTTCTAAATAAATTGTTTCACCTTGCTGTAAAGTGGCATCAGCTTTTACATTTATCGCATCTCTAACAGATTTTCCAACACTATAATGTGCATGCGTAAATTCTAAATCATTTCTAATAATTAACTTTTTTTCTAAATCTGCTTTATGCGTTAAATCTGTATCACAAAACATATGCTTGTAATCTGGATGGTAGATACAGCCATTTGATTCATAAAATAAACGATCCATAATTGGCAATGTAACGATCCATTTTTGCACACCATCAAATGTTTTCAGTAAATAATTTTTATGGTTGTGGTGAAATTCTTTTAAATACAAATCCCAACCATCAGGACAAAGCATATCATCAGAAATTAAAATAATAATATCACCAGTGCATACTTTGGCTGCAATATTAGTAGCTTCAACCAAATTCTTATTTTCTGAAATAATAATTTTTGATTTTTGAAAAAGTGTTTTGTATTTACTTAAATCTTCATCATCGCTATCAATTGACAGTATGTGTTCGATGTGCGAATTCATAGTTGAACACAACAGCCAATGCATAAAAGCTTTATAAGCTATTTCCGCACGGCCACGCGATGGATGAATAAGTGATATTTTCATTATTTAAAGTTTGAATAAAAATTAAAACTATCAATGTCATTTGCTATTTCTACAATATGTTTATGTAAAAATGAACTATTAGTATCTTTATTTTTAAATCTATCTAATTTATCAATATGATTACGTCCACCACACAAACCAATTCCGTGTTTCATTCCAATTGAGTAGTGTTTATCAGGATGTATAATTTTTTGCGTTGTTCCTGCATGATGCCAAAGATGTATGTCTGTATAAGGATCATTATCTTTACACCAGTTAAAATAAAAATCAGGACGTATAAGCGTATTCATTGCACTTGCACGATCATCATGATTCATAGTGAAATATGCTTGTTCTTTTAAATGATAGTAGATAGTGTAATCAGTTCCAAATAAAACTGGTTTGCCTGCATCAATCCATTGCTGCACCATATATTCTAAATAATTTGGTGAATACCAATCATCATTTTCAATCAATGCGATTACATCAAAACATTTATTTCTTAACCTATCATAACCAATCCTGTAGCGCCAGGTAATATCTTTTTCATTAGATAAAGGTTTATCATCTACTATTTCAATATGATCTGGTTGTATTGTTTGTGCTTGCATCATTCGCAAACAATTCGCTAAAAAATCAGGTCGATCATTACGCGAAGGTATTAATACAGCAGTTCTCATATATCAAAAGTAAAAGATGTAAAAACAATTAAATTTTTATGTATCCAAATTGGATACATAAAAAAATACTTACTAAAATCTCTTTTACTTTTGACATATCAACAAGAATTTTTTAAACTTTAATAAATCAGTATGATTTCAGATGCAGTAGGTACGGAAAGAGTCAGTAAAATAGTAGGTTACAAGTTAACTACTGGTAATTTTTCTGAAGTATCACCAAATCTGCCACAAAGAATAGTTATTATTGGTGAAGCAAACCATGCTAATCAATCAAATATAGCTTCTAATTTAAAAAAACAAATTACATCAGCACAACAAGCTGGTGAATTGTTTGGTTTTGGTTCACCAATTCATATTATGATGCGTATTTTACGCAGTAACTATGGTGCAAACGTTGGTGGAATTCCAACAGTTGTTATGCCACAAGCTGCTGCTGTTGGTGCTACTGCAAAAGTATTTAAAATTACACCATCAGGTGTTGCAACATCAACAGGCACGCATACAATTGTATTGGCTGGCCGTGAAGGTTTGGAAGGTGGTTCTTATTCAATTACTATCAATGAAGGTGATGTTGCTGATGATATTACTGCAAAAATTGAAACAGCAATTAATGGTGTTTTATACGCACCAGTTACAGTTTCTGAAAACGGTTACGATGCAGTTTTTACTACAAAATGGAAAGGTAAAACAGCACAAGCTGTAAATGCAACAGTTAATACAAATGGAAATTCTTTAGGTATTACCTATACAGTAACAGAAGTTACTGCAGGAACTGGAACACCAAGTATTACAACAGCTTTAAATCAATTTGGAAATGATTGGAATACAATTGTTTTAAATTCTTATGGTTTAGAAACATCAATTATATCTGCATTACAACAATTTAATGGTATTCCTGATGCTGTTAATCCAACAGGTCGTTTCCGTGGAATTATCATGAAACCGTTTATTGCAATTAGTGGTTCAACATTAGAAGATCCATCTTCTATTACAGATGCTTTATTGAATGAAGTAACCATTGCCGTAGCACCAGCACCAAACAGTGAAGGTTTGCCAATGGAAGCAGCTGCAAATATGGTTGCATTATTTGCACGTGTATCACAAGATACACCACATTTAGATGTTTCTGGTTTATCTTATCCTGATATGCCAGTTCCAACTGATATTGGTTTAATGAATGAATATGAAGAACGTGATGCAATTGTAAAAAAAGGTTGTTCTACTGTTGAACTGATTGGTGGAAAATACCAGGTTGTTGATTTTGTTACAACATACCATAAACTTGGTGAAGCTGTTCCGCAATTTAGATATTGCAGAAACTTGATGTTAGATTTAAATGTACGTTTCGGTTATTATTTATTGGAACAAACAAATGTTGTAGGTCATGTATTAGCAAACGATGCTGATGTAGTTTCTGCATCAAATGTAATTAAACCAAAACAATGGAAACAAGTATTATTTCAATACTTCCTTGATTTAGTAAATAGAGGTTTGGTGGTTGATGCAAAATTTTCACAAGATTCAATTTTGGTAGGAATTTCCACTATCAATCCTGATAGAATTGAAACGTTTATGCGTTACAAACGTAGTGGAACAGCAAGAATTGCATCAACAACAGCAGAAGCTGGATTTAATTTCGGACAAATTTAAAATAAAAATAAATGACAGTTGGAGGCGATATCATAGAAATCACATACAACCATCCTGATTTGGGAAGCGGTGTTGTATATCCAAAAGCAGGTGAAAAAAGCACCTATTTTATTGGTGGTATTACAACAGCTTCAGATGAATCTAGTGTAGATGGATCAGGAAAACCTATTCGTAAAATGAATCGCACTTTAGGTTTCTTTGAATCAATGGTTGCAAATGATCAGAATGATAAACAAGAATTTGAAAAAGTGATTGCAATGTCAGGAAATCCAAAACCTGCAGATTGGACTTTTACCATTATTAATGGTGCTGTTTATGCTGGTTCAGGTTTTCCAGTTGATGTGAAAGAAGCAGATATTAATGATGCAACATTTAAGTTGCGCATTGAAGGAGGACAATTTAAAAAAATATCAGGTTAAAAATAAATTATGAACGAACTACTTAATATTGAACTTGCAATGCAAGAAATTGAAAAATGGTTAGACTATAAGAAAGTTTCACCAAGAAAACGAGAAGCAAATAAAGATTCTATTGATATTTTAGCAGATGCTGTATCAACAGGAAATTTAGTTTTGAAAGAAGATTGTACATTGGTTCAAACCTTAAACTTTCCAATTTCTTCTGAAAAGAAAACCGAATTTTTAGAGTTTAAACCAAGATTGCAAATGAAGTCGGTTTATCAGCATTTACAAGGTGTTAAGCCATCTGATATTGATGCAAGATTGTATGCATATGCAGCAGCGCTTACAGGCAATCCAAAAGAATTAATTAAAAATTTGGAAACGTCTGATTATGAAGTAGTGTCTGCAATAGTGGTTTTTTTTATCTAGACTTAAAAAGTTTAGACAATATAATAAAAACGGTAGTTCGTGAGCATCATTTTTCAGCAATGGAAATTGATGCTTTTTTTATTGATGATATAGATTACAAAGGATTGGAATATTGGTATAACGACATTTTAGAAGTAAACGCAGAATTAGAAGCAAAAAAATAAAGAAATGGCAGCATTAAAAGTTCCAACCATATTCACAGCAATCGATAAATATAGTTCGGTTGTTGCTGCTATGTCTAATAATACAACCAGGTTTGCAACTAAAGCACAAACTGCATTTGCTTATGCTTCAAGAGGTGCAAGATCGTTTATCAGCACTGCTGATTCGCTTCAATCTAAAATTTTTAATCTTCAAAATGCAGCAGGTGTTTTATTTGCTGGTATGGCAATACGTAAAGGTTTTGAAATAGTCACCAATGCAGCAGAAGCTGGTGATGAAATACAAAAAACAAGTTCGATAATTGGAATTTCTACTAAATCATTGCAGGAACTTTCATTTGCAGCTAAACGTGAAAATGTTTCCAATGAATTACTAACAGGTTCATTTTTAAAAATGAATAAAGCTGTTGGTAGTTTACAAAAAGGAAGTGGACCACTATATGCATCACTGAAAAAATCAAATCCAGTTTTATTAAATCAACTAAAAAATGTAAAATCAAGCGAAGAAGCATTTAATTTATTATCAGCAGCAGTTCAGAAAGCACCAAATCCAATGCAGAAAGCAGCTATTGCAGCAGCAGCGTTTGGACGTGGTGGAATTGAAATGATGAAGTTAATTGAAATTGGTCCAGAAGGTATTCAAAAATTAAGAAATGAAGCGCAGCAATTAGGCATTGTGATGTCTGAAGATATGATCAATGGTGCTGCGCAATTTGCGGATGCACAGGATAATATGAACGCTGCAATGATGGGTTTAAAAGTTACCATTGCAGGCAACTTATTACCAATCTTACAAAAAGGAATTGAAAAATTAACGAATTGGATAGTTACCAATAAAGATTTGATCAAAGCAAAAACGGCTGAATTTTTTAATAAAATTGCAACAGCAGCAAAATGGGTTTTTGATAATTTAGATACAATTGTAAGTGTTGGAAGTAAGGTAATAAAAGCATTTGCAACTATGTGGATTCTATCAAAATTATTACAAGCTGGTTTATTAGCATACAGTATAGTTTTAGGAACTGTTAAAAGTGCATTGTGGTTGTATAAAGCTGCACAAGTTGCCGCAGGAAATGCAACGGCAACTTCAAGTGCTATGACATTTGCTGCCAATGTTATGTATGGTTTATATGTTGCTGGTGTAGTTATAGCAACTGCAGCAACATCAGCATTTAATGCTGTTTTAGCAATCTTAACATCACCAATCACCTTGATTATTTTGGCAATAGGTGCATTAATAGCAGTTATTGTAGTTATTGTTAAATACTGGAATCAATTTGGTGCAGCTGCAACAGCGGCATTGGCTCTTGTTGCGGCACCATTAGCATTTGCAATTTCTTTAATTCAATCATTACGCAGAAATTGGGAAATGGTAAAAACTGCATTTAAAACAGAAGGTATCATTGGTGGATTAAAAGCAATTGGTGTTACTATTTTAGATGCAATATTAATGCCTTTGCAACAGGTATTTCATTTGTTGGCAAAATTACCTAAATCATTAGGTGGAGGAATGTTTGCATCTGCTGAAACTAAACTAATGAGTTTCAGAACTGGATTAGGTGCAAATACAACAACAGATGAAAATGGTAATTCATTGGCACCAGCACCAGCAATCAACACAAAGAAAACAAACCAGGATGCAATTGTTTCCAGAACAGAAACATCATCCAATAAAAATGTAACGTTTGATTTTAAAAATGTACCAAAAGGTTTACAGATTTCTGGCAATGGTGTTTCTTCTGGTAATTTACCAAACCTTGGTTCAACATTTGGAATGTGATGACAGATGTAATGATTATAGAAACAGGAAATGGTGGTGATTTAGTCGCTAATGGAAATGATTTGGCAATGGTTCAGTCATTCGAAAATATGCCATATTTGGCAATGTTTGGTGGAAATGTAGAAAGCAGTACACCAATCAAAAGAATTTCAACTGAAAAAGCTAATGACTATTGGGCAAATTCATTATTATTTACAAATGATACCAGTAAGCAGTTTAATAGTTTAACAGAAAAAACATTAAACACAACTACGTTAAATTCTGCTGGTAGAATTGATATTGAAAATGCAGTAAAAGCTGATCTGGATTTTATGAAAGAATTCGCTGAATTGTCAGTAAACGTTCAGATACTTTCAGATGATGTTGTGAAAATAAATATTACTATTAAAAAACCAGATAATTTGCAAGAAGCAAAATACATTTATATCTGGCAGGCAGGAAAATTATCACAAAATGATACGCTATATCAGCAAAATGCAATTTTGATGGATGATGATTTTTTAGATAATGAAATAAACGTTTATTTATAATGAATAAGATAACATTTACAGATAAAGAAGATCGCAGGACAACAAATGTTCCTGCTATAAATAAAATTACAGCAGCTGATATGAATGAAATCAAATCAGTAGTAAATGCTATTGTAGATAAATTAACTGTTGTAAAAATTTCCCAATCATTGGTAATTACTTCATCAGATTTTGAAGGTAATGCTTACACAAATACTGAATTAATTGGCAAATCACCACAAATAGATTTTAATTTAACTACAAATTCTGGATCAGGAACTTTATTGAAATATAATGATGGCTACACATTTAATGCACAAACAGGAACCATAACTACAGAAGCCGAAAATTATAGACTTGACTATTATAAAAATTTAATCTAATGACTACAATACCTACATTAAGACAATTATACGATGATATTGTTGCTGATTTAGAAACGCAATTAGGTTTCAATTTTCCTATTTTTGGAAAATTATTTTGTCGTGCATTGGCTGCTGTTCAATCAGCTAAATTGTATTTATTTTATTTATCAGTTGCCAATATTCAGAAAAATATTTTTGCTGATACTGCAGAAATTGAATCTATTGGTGGAACACTAGAAAGATTTGGACGTGTTAAACTAAATAGAAATCCATTTCCAGCGCGTGCTGGTCAATACACAGTTATAGTTACTGGTGAAATTGGTGCTGTAATTCCTGCACAAACTACTTTTAAAAGTAATGATGATGCATTGAATGCAGGTAATTTATTCATTTTAGATAATGAATATACATTAGTTGCCACAACAGATACAATTTCATTAAGAAGTTTAGAAACCGGTATTGAAACTAAACTTTCAGTTGGTGATAAATTAACTGCAACAGCGCCAATTATTCTAGTAAATAAATTAGCAACCGTTACTGCTGAAACCACAGAACCAGCTGCTGCTGAAACAATAGAAGATTATAGATTAAAAGTTTTAGATGCTTATCGTTTAGAACCACAAGGTGGTGCATCTGCAGATTATCGTTTATGGTCAGCAGATGCGCAAGGTGTAAAACAAGCATATGCGTACGCAAAAACAGGAACTGATTATGAAATCAATTTGTATGTAGAAGCAACTATTGCAGATTCAACAGATGGAAAAGGAACACCTTCTGCTTTATTACTTACAACAGTTGAGGAAGTAGTTGAATTTGATCCTGATGATTCACGTCCATCTTATGAACGTGGCCGCAGACCATTACAGGCAATTGTAAACTTTTTACCAGTTACCATTCGTGAAGTTGATGTAATTGTAAATGGTTTAGTTGGACGTACTACAGAAATTGAAAACTTAATTATTGATGGATTGACAACAGAAATAAACAAAGTACGTCCATTTGTTGCAGCATGTGATGTGCTATCTGAAAAGAACGACATTTTGGATAATAACAAAATCATTGCTACTATTTTAAATGCGCGTCCAGGTTCTTCATTTGGTGCAATCACCTTGAAAGTTGACAGCACCATTTATTCTAGTTTTACATTTATTAACGGTGATATTCCACATATAAATTCAATTACGTTTGCTTAATTTTTTAACTAAAATATCAGCTTTAAATAAGCAATTGTTTCCAACCGGACGTGCATTTAAAATGCCAAAAAACGGATGGTTAGATTCATTGATGTATGCATTATCTTTAAGTGAAAATAAGGCATACAATGATGCAGTTGCAGTATTGAATTCAATATTACCAGACAATGCAGAATTTACTGATGAAGATGCTTTAGATTGGGAAAGACGTTTAGGAATGATTACAGGAATTAGTGTTGATTTATCTTTAAGAAAATTAGCAATTAAAAGAAAAATGAATCATCCTGGAACTATCAAAGCACGTCAGCATTATTTATATATTGAAGGTCAGTTGCAAGCTGCAGGTTTTCCAGTATATGTTTATGAAAACAGGTTTCCGTATGGTGATGGATCGTACTACACACGTAGTATATTTTCTGTTGCAGGCAGTGGAGGAATCAATGAATTTCAACACGGAGATGCGCAACACGGAGATGCGCAACACGGTGGAACATATAACAATACTATTATAAATTATATTGATGAAGAAATTGACAATCGTTTTTTCATAACCAATAATTTGCGAAATACTTTTTTTATTGGTGGAAATCCATTAGGTAGTTTTGCCAATATTCCAGCAAATAGAAAAGAAGAATTTAGACAATTGATTTTAAAATTAAAACCAACATGGTCAGTTGGATATTTATTAATAAATTATGTATAAGCTATGGCAATAAAATTAGAAAATAAACCACAAGTAGAAGCACCAAGCAGTGCATATCCATTTGGCAACATAAAAGATAATACTGGATCAAACAATGGAACACCAGTAAATAAATTGGTGTATGCTGATTTCCATCAGTTTTTTGCTAAGATGATGGATGAATCAGGTATTGTATATAACAATCAACCTGAAAACAATACAGATGGATTTCAGTATTGGCTGGCATTGATCGAAGAAATAAAGAAATATTGCGGTTTTAAAACGGATATTTCAGCCAGCATTTCGCTTGGCTCCGGTTTTTCTTCAGCTCAAAAATTAATCTACCAGTTTGCAGATAACACTATTGAGGTTATTTGCCTACTTGAATATTCAACAAATATCGCCGCAAACTCTACTGTATTATCAGGGCTTCCGAATAATGGTACAAACTTCCAATTTGTCGGCGGTATTTCTAATTTTAGTAGTGTTGATACTACAATAGATATGAAAATGACAACAGGAGGGGATGTATTGCTTATAACACCGTTAACAAGTGGAAGTGGTGGTACTAAATTTTTAACAGTTGCATTTAATTATAAATTAATAGTATAATGCAATTAAACGTCAATGCAAATGAAGTGATTGCTTTAACAGCTAAGCTAGAACAGTTAAATCGTTCTGCATTTCCATCTGCTGTAAAAAATACACTGAATACAGCTGCGTTTGACATGAAAAAAAATGAATTACCAGCTAGTGCATCATCTAATTTTATAAATAGAAAACCATCATTTTTTAAAGCAAACAGTAAAGTAATAACTGCCAACGGTTTTGATGTAAATACAATGAAAGCAACCGTTGGTTTTACAGGAAAGGATCAGGCAGTGGATGATTTAGAACAACAGGAAAGTGGAGGCACAATTAAAAGCCGTTCTTTTATTCCATTAAAATTTGCACGTTCCGGAAATTCAAATAATAAATTAGTTCGTGCAAATGCAAGGTTGAAAAACATAAAAATTATTGATGCGAAAAATGCACCTGGAAAAAATGATAAAGAAAAGTTTGTTCAATCAGTTATTCATGCAGGTGTTGGTGGCATTGTTTTATCAGAAATAAATGGACGTGCTTTCATGTGGAAAGTAAATTCATTAAAAAGAACTTCAAATGGAAGTTTCAAATTAACACCATTGTATTCCTTTAAAAAAGGTAGAACAGTAACTGTTAAAGCAAGGCATTTTGTAGAAGAAGCTGCAACGAAAACAGCACCTAAAATTGAAGATTACTATAAAGCAGCAGCAGAATATCAATTTAAAAAAGTATTGAAGTGAGTTGGATAGAACAAATAAAAAAGGATCTGGAAATACAGACTGGTGATGGCAAAAAATACAAGCCACAATGGATTGCTGCATCTAATTCTACAGATTATAATTTAACTACTTTTGAGTTTCCAAATATATCTGGAAGCTTAGTTGATAGACGTTTGCCAAAAGGACGTAAATTTCCGTTGGAATTATATTTTCAAGGTGAAGAACATTTAACAACAGCTGAAGCATTTAGAATTTCGGCAAATGATCCACGTGCATGGACCTTAACGCATCCATTATATGGACGTTTAATCGTTCAACCATTATCATTAGAAATTAATAATGATAAGCTGAATGTATCAATTATTAAAACTGAAGTTGTTGAAACCATTACAGAAGATTATCCAAAAACTTCTGTTGTAGCAAAAGATAAAATAGTAAATGCAGTAGATGATTGCAATGAATTACTAAGCAGCGCATCAATTACAGCAATGCAATCTGTTGGTGTAAAACCATTGACTATTAATAAATTTACAGCTTTAACAAAAAAAGTAACAGCAAAAGTTAATAAGGTAATTAAAAAATCTTCTGATTTTCAAAAATTCACCAATAATTTAAACAAAGCCACATCTGCAATAAATAAATTAAATAGCTATTCACAAATGGCTACTAATTACAAAAATGATGCAATGCAATATTCGCAAGCTGTTATAAAAACAGTAAGTGAATTAGAAATTTCAGTAAAAGAAAAAACAGAAATTTATAAAAATTTGATAGAAGATACTAAATCTTCTTTTCTTACAGCAAACGTTGATCTAGTTGATAAAATAATGTACATGTCAAATGGTGCGTGTATATTGTCAAGCATGTGTTTGTCCGTTATCAATCCATTGATTTCAGATTTTTCTAGTCGAAAAGATGTAATTGAAACTATTGATACTTTAATTCTATCCAATAATTTATTTATTGAAACATTGAATGAAAATCAAAGTACAAACGGTAATTCTTTAGATAGTTTTATTCCAGATGCAGCAGCAATTTTTTCTTTAAATGCTGTTTTGAATTTTACAATTTCTAACTTATTTGATATCGCGTTAAATGCAAAACAAGAACGTACATTTATTTTAGAAGAAGATAGCAACTGGATATTATTAGCACATCGATTATATGGATTAAAAGCTGATGATTCTACAATAAATGAATTAATCAGAAATAATAATGCAGGTTTGAATGAAATGTTACAAGTG
>OFQZ01000353.1_pt1 | contig 16768 bp, 8 predicted proteins | sample 1543011 | NCBI WGS metagenome assembly OFQZ01 (sample SAMN07774216, study PRJEB24372) | wastewater metagenome | isolation source: Exp Tend NO 0WW | collected 2016-02 | reverse complement strand
TGTATCGGGCATTAGTAAGTTCTCCTCTACCTGATACTTCCATACGAAAAACAGAATTACCGTTTTTATCTTCCCTGTCAGTATAAGTTTGTTCATTATAAGTATAGAAGTAAATGTCAAATACTTTACACTTAAACTTATCGTATGGTTTTAAAAAACCTGTCATCCTGCCCATGTTCATTGTAGCCGGATTACCAAACTTACCTGCTATGCTACTTGCAAAATCCTGTAACTCTTTTTCATCGAACATAGGTGTACCGTCTTCATTAGTGATTAAAGCAAGGTCAACCAATGATACATCTATTACAGGCCCAGCATGAACGCAATCGCTAAAAGTTCCATCCTTTGCATAACTGCATATAATACTTTCAGGGTTCTCTCTTTGAAACTTTGCTTTATTGTCTTCTCCTAACCATTCCCTGTATGCACCTGCTCCATAATCAAATAAATCTTCGTAAATAGCCCTGCGGAATGAATTATAATCATTTTCATAAAATCCTAATTCAATAGCCATTTCAGCATCCATAGAACGATTAAATTGCTCTCCATTCATTATTCTCATTTCAAGTTCTTCCATATCTAATGGTTCATTGGTTTGCATCTTAACTAATGGATGATTTGCTAATTCAGAATTTTGCTGTTGTAGCACCTCACGCATTAATAATTTAGTTCTCATTTTTGCATAGTATTCATCTATTTCTGTTTTGCTTTGGGAATCTACTGGAGTGCATATTATACTATAGTCTTCTTTCATTAATCGACTAATAGCCTTATCTCTATACCCACTTACAACTGCCCTTACTGTCCAATCTACTACAAGTTGAGTATTAAGCGTTGTCATATCCACTCCCAACATAGACTTATACTGATTTACTGGTTGTTTACCTAACGCATAAAGCCTAAACTTCTCATAGTCTCCACCGTTAGAATAAAATACTCCTTTAGGATATGCTACTGTGAAATCATAATAAGCGGCTTGTGCATAACGCATACACCATTCTTTACCCTTTTCCGAAGTAGGCACATTATGATTTGGATAAGAATATCCGCTGGCTGATTGAGTATCTATGTATTTCATTTTAACAACTTTTTAAACTGCTTTTCTAAATGGCAATATATCTTCTATATTTCTTGTTCTATCTATTTGTTTTGAATACTTTTTACCTTTGACTGCTATCAATGTGAACCCAAAGGCCATTACATCATCATACTTCTGCGTATCTTCTACTTTAAACCCTAACCATCCTGATTCTTTCATCATTAATCCTGTGAAATAAACCTTATGGATAAACTCATTTATATACGCTTCTGTATAATTGCATATAGTTTGCGTTACTGTTCCCTTTCCATCTGTTGCAATTCCCGGCTCTACTTCTCCCGGCATCCACATTAAAAACGCTTCGCAATTTGAATTTTGAAAATCTCTTTTCCAATGATTCACGTTCCTTTCAAATAGAACTTGGCATCCGCAATACCATGCCATTTTTAAAATATCTTCGTTGGAAGATTTAGTTGATTCTGGTCTATAAGAATATCTTATTGTAGCTACATCATCATAAATTTCATCAGGGAATAATTCATCCCCTATTTGATAGGCGTAAGCAGCACAATTTGAACGCCTTTTATCCTTTGTTTTATCGTACTTAAATGGGTCACATCCGATACGAATACAATAATTATTATTTGGTATAAACTTTTCTCCGTTCTTAAATACTTTATTCTTTTCTCTTGGTTCCCATCCCTTTACTTTTTCAAATCTCCCATTTAAACAAGGTGTCCAAACTATATCATTAAGAACATATTCTATTTCTCCATTTTCTTTTACAACTGGCCTCTCAAATGCAAAACCATCCCTCCATTCAAAATTCCCTTTCTCTGTTGACTTATCCCCCCATAGCATTTTATCAAGTTGTTCTTGAACTGAAATAGGATTAAACAAACTATGCTCACCATCAACGCTAAATGCTTCTTTTAAAGTCATTGGGTTCTTTCTCTTAGCTGATGCTAATGCCCTTAATTTACCCTGTTCCTGTAAACTTTCCCTTGTGTTTAATAAAGATTCTAATGCTGTTTCTACATTTGGATGCCCGTAAATATTATCAAAATGGTATGCTTTATGTGCTGGCAAAAAATAAGTATAAAGACCTGTTGTGGTTCTGTTATTCTTATTTCTCTTTAATGGATTGCTGTCATATACCAATTCCTGAAATTCATGTTCATCTGCTGTTGTATCATCGGCTTCTACTGTGGTAGTATATAGCTGCTTACCCTTCATCCTCCCTTCTATTTCAGAGCAGTAACGAACAGTATCTTGCCTTGTTTTTATGCTTATTTTTTTTTCTACTTTACCTGCTTCATCTGAAATATAAGTGTCCAATTCAGGCCCATCATAATAGCCTTCCGTTGCAGGCCCATAATCAATCCAACTTTCCAAAGCATCTTCTTCTTCTCTTTCTGTTTCTGCGGTTGATCCTCTACGTGAAGTATTGAAAAACCTAAGTTCATTTGGGTCATCCCCTTTCATCAAATCGTAAATAGGTCTGAAAAATTCAGGTAATTTTTTCCACGGCTGCACAATAGCTTTTTTCATTACTTCTTCTGCTCCATCATCATCCTTACTTTGAATACCACAATGCTGGTTAGTTGGCCTCTTACTTGTTCTGTCGTATGCCCAACAACCACTAATAGCTGTCTTACCTAATTTACGTCTTGTCAAAAAATTTAATCCTAAACAATCAGGGTCGTTTTCACAATACTTTAAAATATACCATACTTCCATATCTGTAATTCGGAAGTCCATATGCTTGCCCTGAAATATCCAATAGGTACAATACAGGTAATGTGTTCCGGTCATGTACAGTAACTCACTTTCTTTTTTAAATGGGTTGTAGTTCCAAAACCACACCCCGCAAAGGCGGCGGTTCCATTCACGGACACGAATGTTTTCTAAATATGGGTCAAAATAATCCTTGTCGTACTTCTTTCTTTCTTTCTCCCTCTTTATCTTTTCCTTCCAATCACTCGGTAATTCATATCGCTCCCAAAATTGTTGTTCAGGAATATCTGAACGCTTAATAATATCTGTCCCATGCACTTCGCCAGTAATGCTATTAACCCCGTATCCTATCGGTGGAAGGTTGCACTCATACACATAACCGAAGGCATTATCTTCTATTTTATATACTGAACCGTCTTTTACAGGATAAAACATTTTACTTACCTATTGATTGTGGTGATACTGCTTTTTGTTTTTCTCTCCCTTCGTTTTCATCATATTCAATGCCCAATTCTAATTTCAGATTATTCATTGAAGTAATCATATCGGGCAGGTTTTTCCATATAGATTCTGTCCGGTCATACATTGCACTTTCACTTTTCTTGCCTTCAATATTCTCTTTGATTTTAAACTCTTTTATGTACTCTACCTGCTGCCTTACTATATTCACATAGGCTAAGTATCCATTTACGGCAACGTCTTGCTGCCCTATGGAAAACTTGGTTTTATAATGCTCTAATTCCTTCTTTAATGCTTCTACTTCTTCCATAACATATTAATATAAATGTTCACTTTTTAATTCTTCAACTGGTTCAGAAATTTGCCCACACTGGTAAGCTAAATCTGCTGCTTCTTTTCTATCTAAAAATATTCCTGATGTAGTAACAAACCCTTCTATACCTCCCTTTCTTATGTTTAAATGCTTTGGTTGGGACATTACTATATCCTTATGCCTTTTACCCTTGTAAACTATTCCATTGTTCCATATTGCTGCTTGGTCTATTATTTTCATTTTTGGTTAAATACTTTTTTCTTGGCCTGTCTTGTGGCTTGTGATTGTGCTATCCTTAATACTTGCGCTAATTCATCTTTATCTAAACTGTCCAATGATTTTCTTATTGAATGTGGTTTTTTATCAGTATAAACTTCAACTTTTGTCTCTCCATCGGATGTTAAATATTCTTTTGTAAAAACGTACCCTTTTCTTTTAAAGTCTGAAAGTTCTTTTTTCAAAAATAATTTATGGGTATCTTCATACTTATCTTGAATATCTTTTGGGTAGTCCGATACTTTTTTCTTTGTCCTATTTTTTTCATCGGTTATTTCCTCAGAACTTAAATTTGTATGTGGCAACTCCATCCACTTATCCAAAAAGTATTTGAAGATTGGATTTTTATTATCTTCTTCTGTAAAAGGCGAATGTTTGGCTTCTTCCTTATCGTATTCCGATACCCTAAAACCCGTTCCTCCAGATATAGCCCCTGACAAAAAACCATTAAAAACGTGCCTTAATGTAACCTTATCTGCTCCACTTTCTTCGGCTGATTTATAAGTAACCGTAGCGGCTTCTGCTACTGGCAAAGGGGCTTTCTGCCATAGGTACTCACCCCATGTTAGTTTATGATGTCCGGGGGTAGGTTTATCCTTTGAAAATGGTAATGGGTTCTTATTATAATCTTGTTGTGTTACAAAATCTGCTACAGTTGAATATAATGGCGCTAACTTACCTCTACCATACCCAAATACAGATTTACCCGCCGCCTGTAGCCTTGTATCTCCTTTCAATTCTTTCTGTGTTTTAAATGGTACTTTACCCATACCGTACATAAACATAGCGACCCCTCTCATTCCTGATGTTGGGTCAATAGTTAAATTCCCGAATTTGAATTTTAAAAAATCAGGGTCATTAGGATTTGTCAGATTAGTAGGATTTTTAGGATTAATAGTATTCTGCAATGCTGCATTAGCCATCAATAAAGCGGTCATTGTTCCAAGTTGCTCCCCAACTCTCCTTGCCCACACCTTAGCAAACACCCTTTCTGCTGTTGTAGCCTTTTCCGGAGTAACAATAGCCTTTAATGCTACTGCTGCTGCTCTTGCAGGATTCCTCGTTAACTTACCCCAACGGGCAGCTTCCATACCTCCTGCAAATGTTGTTTCGTTTACCCATTCAGGTAATTTTAAATTTGTTGCCCCTGTTGCATTGTTTACAAGTTTTGCAATCTGCTCAATAGATTCAGGGTCATTTTTTTCAATTTCCGATAACCTATCATAATGGTAATTAAATAAATCTTGCCTTAAAACTTTGATAGCATTAAACCCTTTTATACCTGCTTCGCCACCTATCTTCTTAAACACTTCTTGGCTTTTCTGAAATTCCTCTGTATTTATTACATCGGGATTATTTTTTAGTCCTCCCCTTTGTGCAATAACATAATTACGGTCATTTCTTAATTGCTCTATTCTTCTTTCATAATTAGCCCTGTTACCGTAGGCAAATTTCCAACCTCTTATAAATGCAGGGATAACTTTGTTCCATTGGGAAGGATTAAATAAGGTCATGCCTGCGTGTGTCCCGATAAATATTCCACCATGCCCGAATACTGCGACCCCTCTAACTGCTGACGATACCTTCCTTAATGCTTTTAATGGAACGGATTTACTTTGCGATTCAACCCAGTTTTTTGTTGCTGTCCTATTCTTCATGTAATCTGCCCTTTTCTTCCACATGGCATCTGATATGGGTTTAACTTTTGGAGATGTCAAAGCATCACTTACTTGCCTCCACGATAACCCTAAATCATTAGATACCCTTGCTAACATATCGCTAAATGATACATCTTTATCTAAATAATTTTTCTTGGCATAATTAAAAATATCTTTAGCTTCATCTATTGAAAATTTATTATCTTTTTTGTCAACAAATTTTTTCTGAATATCTTCTAACTCTTTTGCATCTTCTTCCTTTTGCTCCTGTTCAGTTTTTGGCTTATCCATTTTAGACGGTTCTAACCCCATATTGGCACGTTCTTCCTTTATCTGTTCTTTTAACTCCTTCTCTTTATCGGTTAAATCTCTCTTAGGATTTTTTTGTTTAGCAATACCTTTTTGTAAATTTTCTAATTCTTTTTCAAGACGTGCTATGTTTTTTTCGGCTACTGTTGGTTCGGAAATACCTTTATAATGTTCTGTAAACCCTTTCTCTATTTCATCTCTTTTATCTTCGCCAAGTTTATCAACCAAATCCTTAACTGCTTCTTTAACTGCTTCTGCAAATTCAACCCCTTTATCCAAAAGTTTACCCATGTTAATAGTAGCCTCTGATAAAAGTTTTTTTAAATCTTCTGCACCCATTCCCTTAGTTGAAGCATTAGGGTCATCTATCTTTAACCATGATGGCAATTCAGAATCCATTATCTTTTTAGATAACTCTCTCGCTTTCTTTTCAAATTTACCTTTGTCTTGTTCAGGCTTATTACCGTTTAATGCTTTATCAGTAGCCTCTACCAGTTTTTTCTCTAAATCATTGGTCTGTTTTTTTAATTCTTTGTTTTGGGTAGTTAGTTCCTGAATCTTTTTTTCTTGTTCTTTATTCAATGGCTTTCCCGTCCCTTCTTCTGCTGCTTTTTTAACGGCTGTAAAGGAATCGGTATCAATATCTCTTTCTCCTTGTAAGGCTGTCATTGCCTGTCCTGCTTTTGTGCCTAACTTCTTTACGACATCATTGGCATAATCGTTTACTTTTTTATGCGCTTCTTCATATTCTTTACTATCAATACCTTTTTCTCTTGCAATGACATCTGCTTCTTTTACAAGATTTTCTAAATTCGCTCTTGCTATGGATATACGGTCATGTAGTTCATTATTAGGATTATTTACTTCTTCAGGATTTGCGCCTGCTTCCAATAACTGCCTACCTCTTTCTGCATACCATTCAGGACTATGCCATTCCCCAGTTTCAGGTTCTTTCAATCCTAATCTTTTAGCCAAATCAGTTAGTGATTTGTGCGATACCCCTACTTTTTTACTTCCTTCTTCTCCCGTTTCTGCTGTTCCGATATTTTCAGGAGGCGGTTCATTTGTAATACCCGCTTTCGTTTCGGGGTTAGGAACTTCGGCTGCTTTGGGTTCTTCATTTACTGGTTTGTTTTCGGATTTTGATTTTATAGAAATAATTTGCTCTGGTCTAAATGTTACTTGTATAGGATTCCCTTCTTCTTTACCTATAATGCCGTCATATCCTTGCTGCTCATAAATACCTCTGGTATCTTCATCCATGTACTCCCATAGAGCAGCTTCTTTTGGAAATTTTGGTGTTGCTAAAAAATCTTCTTCTATTCCTAATATTTTACTTGCCTGCTTTCGTGTTACAAAATCACCTAAATCAACATCTGTTAAATCCTTTGGGTTTTTTATATTAAGTAGTACTTTCTTTTCATTTTTTCCAAAAGCAGAAGCAAACTCCTTGCTTGAAGAAGTAAACATACCAACACCCTGTCTTTCACTTGGTCTATATTCATTATCCTTAAATTCATTATTAGTAAAATGGTAAACTGGCTCTGGATTTCCATTATCATCAATAACTTTAGTTTCTTTTAATTCTGGATAATCTATAATATCCACTTCACTACCCACTACATCAGTAGGCGTACCTTTTGTAATTTTTCTAATTTCAGTTCCATCTGAAAGGGTAATATTTTCAATCTTAGCAATGCCTTTTTCTACTAATTTATCTTGAACCCTTAAAGCATCTTCACTTACTGGGAATACGGAATACAAAATACCGTGTTCATCTAAAGCCTTTTTATAAAGTTCTTGTCCGCTACCTTTCCCTTTTTGTTGACCTTCATTCAATGAAACACTTGAAATTAAAAAACCTTTTTCTGGTAGATAAACTTTCTCATTATTTACCTCAATATTATCAGTAACCGAACCTTCCATTTTACCTTTTTCAGTCACTACATCAGTAGGGGTAACATCTATTGGTTTTACGAATTTGTTTTCTTTATTTGCGCCTTCTTTCCAATCAATATACTGTTTAGCTGTTTCTACGTTATTGGCTTCTGGATTTACTTTTTTACTACCTGTTGATTTACTATCATCCAATGCTACTTTAAATAAAACTTCTTTTTTTGGGTCATAGGTATAAACATCGCCGTCTATTTCAACTATTTTATGCCCTTTATATTCGTCTAAATATTTTGCATCAATATTTTTCCCATCTAATTTAACTGAAACAGTAACAACCCCTTTTTGTAAATCAGTAGGCTTAGTAACTTCTGGGGTGAGTTCTTCGGCTATTGGTTCTTCTGTCTTGTTCTTTATATTTTCATCAAAATGCCTTCTTTTTATTGTTTCTTCCCCGTAAATTTTTGCCGCTTCGGGAGTATCAAAGGAACGGTTAAGTACTTCATGTTCTCCTTTTTCATTTACGATTAATGGAGTGAACTTACCTTCTGTTCCAGATGGCTGTGTTTTTACGGTGCTGCCTTTGGGTACTTCTATGGTTTCTTTTTCTTCGGGAGTAAGGTCTTTAAACTCCTTATCTCCAAACTTTGATTGAAGTAATACTAAATTGGTATCGTGCTTTTCTGCCTCATTTAATACTTCCTGCTTTAATGCCTTATCTGTTATCCCTGCTGCTTTTCTTTCAAGTATTTTTTTATTGATAGCAGTGACCATATAATCCTGTTTCTGCTTATCGGTCATTTCTGTTTTATCCAAATCCTTTTTTATCGCTGCTGCATCTTCCAAGTTGGCTAATCTTTCTGCTTCTGTTTTCTTTAATTCAGTATTAAGTACTGATTGTTCAGTAATGAGTTTTTTATACAATTCTGGATTATCAGCTACTTCCATTAATACCTTACCATTAATACCGCTTGATTTCCCTTTTACTGCCATTGCTGCTAATAATGGAGTGGTAAGAAAGTTTGATTTAAAATCTTTTACCGCTTGTGTAGCAATATCGCCTGCACCCATATCGTTCTTATCAAACAAGGCATCTAATGTATTATGGAAAATACCAAACCCTGTTATTGTTCCGGCTACCTTAGTATTTTCTTTTGCTAAATCTCCAAGTAAAGAAGTGGCTTTATCCAAAAGTGTTTTCTTTGCTTCTGCTGCTGATATTTCTTTGTTGGTGAATTTATTTACCACATCAACAATATCCGATTTAAGCGTCTTTGCAATACCTTTAGCTGCATCTCCTTTGGGTATTAAATGACCTAACATAACATCACCTGCTGTTGCAAGTGCTGTGTAAGCGTATTGCTTTGTTGGCTCATCGGGGAACATTGTTAATGCCTTGTCTTTATTTTCTCCTTCAAACAATAATCCGTTTGCAATAAATTCGCCTCCCTTTACTCCTTTTAATGCCACCCCTCCTGCCATCATTGGTATAACAAACCCTGCTAAATTACCAGTACCCATAGCAACTTCATGCAATATACTTTTAGGAATTAAAGAAGCGGTACTGGCATCCGATTGAAGTTTATTATAAAGACGTTCTTTATCTGGGAATACATTCTTATCCATACCTACAATATCTTCTACTGACCTTGCAACTCCATGAATAGATTTATTAAATGCGTTCTCTGTTGATTCAAGTAACCCCGGCGTTTGTATAGGACTTTCTTCTATAAATGCCCCAAATGGTATTCTGCCTGCACCACGTTTTATTGATTGCCATACGCCCAAGTCTTTTTTTATTTGAGTATCGTAAACCAATTTATCCTGCTCGGTCATTTTACCTGCCCTAACCATATCTTCCACAAGTTTATCTGTTGCTTCTTGGGTAGGTACATTGGCAAACCAATTATTCATTCCTTTATCTTCTCTTGCCTGCGAAATTTTTGTAGCAACTTCTTTTTTTGCAAAGTCAGGATAATTGAAATATAAATTCTGTTTGGCTTGGTTATATTTTTCAGCAAAATCTGGGTCGTTTTGTGCTTTTTGAATAACGTCTGGATTGTTAAGAAAATTATTTACTATCTCTCCTTCATAGGCATTAGGTAACCTTGTACCGCCTAATTTTTCTATCTGTCCCTTTATGGTTGGGTTCTGTTCTGCTGCAAATTTTAATGCCGCTTCATTAAGGTCTGCTGAACTATTAACAGAATTATCCAAATCAACTCCATACTTATATTTTCTAAATGCTAACTTTTCTGCCTTATTCTTTGGGTCTAAATTATCAGCAATGGATTGAAGGGTAAATTTACTTAGGTCGTTATCTGCTTTACCTTGTTGCTCCAATAATGTGGGATTAGCCAAATCCAAGTTGGCGTCTTTTTCTTTTAGCTTACCTACAATATATCCTTTTGCGTTTTCAGGATTATTAAAAATATCGGTTAATATAATATCGGAACTTTCTTCAACCCTGTCCAATGCTTTTTGCTGCTGCTCTTTGGGTAGGTTTTTGCCGATTAATTCTTTCTGCTTTTCTTTATTAATGTAAAAGTTATCAATATTTTCATTGATTGACTTATCTGGGTCATTAACATTTTGAAGTCGGTTGTATTGTTGTGCTACTTGTTCACCTGCTGATTTTTTTAAATCAAAATAGTTCTTTACTGCATTGGCTTTTGTTACCGCTGCTTTGGGGTCTATCTTATATAATTCAAGAAAACTTTTTTTACTGTAAGGCGTATCTAATACGCCACCTTCCCGTACAACGGTTGTTGTTTCTGCTTCTTTCGGTAGGTCGCTGAATGTTTTAGTAAGTATTTCAATATCTTTATCCCCATAACCCATTCCTTTAATCTGGTTATGAATTTCTTTAGCTTGCGATTGAGCCTTAAAGTCCGGTATATTCCCACCACCATCCATGCCAATAAACCTTGTCTTTTTTGACAAGGCATCTGCTTCCTGAATTTTACCTATTACATCATCTTGCTTATCTAATTCATCTTGGGTTATCGTTGGTATTGTACCATTTAAGCCGCCATCCGAAGGCTCTTGTAAACCACCGATAGATTCGACTTTTTTTTTAACTGGAATAGCATCAGGATTTTCCTGAATAAAAGATTGTGCTTCTTTTACAGGAATATCAAATGTGTCTTTCCCTTTTTTGTAAGCCACCACTTCCATAGCATTAGGAAAATCTTTCAAAAAAGATGCTGATTCCTTTTCGGGAATTTCGTAAACCCCTTTATCTGTTTTATATGTCTTTAAAGGATATGCCATTATTGCCTTTTATATTTATCCCATTTATTTGTATCGGAAGGTGTGGTCTTATTCCCTTTAGCTTTATTTACCGCCTCTTGTTTTGCTTTTTGCCCAAGTGGTGTATTAGCTTGTATATTTGCGCCAGTTTCAGTCATTGTTGTTATAAGGGAATTATCTGCCTTTTTAATTACACCAATTCCTCCATCATCTGTTTTCTTTAAGAAAATATCTCCTATTGATTCTACTTCCTTATCCTTGCTTTTAGCTATTGCCAGTATAGCTTCCTGATATTTATCATCCAATGAATTAACCGGAACGGCTCCATAAACTTCAATGCCATTATCGGTAACGATAGGTTTATAATTATCCTTGTTATTAAAATGCTCATCCACTATAACTTTTGTTGGTGTATAAACATCAATAGCATCTACTGAATTTGCCCCATTATTAATTTTAACACTTACTCTTGGTGGTAATGGCTGCTTATCTGCTTGTTTAGTAATAAATGAACTGCCTTCAATTCCTGTTGAACTTAACCAATCATGTGCAAATTGCCTTTGTAAAATATCTTTTGCTCTTGGATCAAGGCTTTTAGGGTCTATCTTTAAATCTTTTAAATGATTACTAAACTTAATTGAAAAATCAGCTTTTGCTTGTGGAGTTCCCGTTAATACATTAAATTCATCTTGTGGTAATACAACTGCATTATTAATTGTACCATCCGGATTTTTTCCTATTGGTATAGTTTCAGATTTTATTTCTTGCCCTATTGTCGCCCCTGTAATTGGGTCAACCTTTAATTTAGAAAATACACTTCCCTGCCCTTCCCAAATATTATCAATCTCACGACCTCTTGCATCCCTTACTTTTTTTGATTCACCTATTTTAGTTAATGGCAATGATTTTATATGCGTTTCCAATGCGCCGCTTGGCGTGTACCATTGTGATATATTTTCATCTGATACAAGCGGTGTAACATAATTTTTTTCTGGGATAATTGAAGGGTCTTTATAACCTGTTGCATTACCATTTTCATCAAAGTTTAATACATCTTTAAGCATCTCTTTCGTGGACATACTTCTGGCTTGTTCTAAATTACCAGTAGGGTAATCCTTACCAAGTTCTATAACGCCGCTTTTTATCTGATTATATTTATTTTTTGCAATAGTATGACCATTGGATATTTTAGGCAATTCCCTTTGAGCATAAAGCATTAAATCGGTTGTTGTAGCACCTTTCATGTGCATATCCAATAATTTATCCTGAACTCCTTGTATTTGTTTGTCAGTAAGTAAATCAATGGTATTATCTCCTATATGGTCTATCCCAATTCCTTTTATTAAATCTGCTGCTTCACGGTCAGATTTTTCTTTTTGTCTTTCTTTTAATTGACTTCTGAATTGTTGGTCTTGCTGATAATAATGGGCCGCCGCAAGTTGTGCATCTTGCGGCATTGGTTCAAATCTACCTCCGTAATCTTGTAATATAGCCCCACGCCTACTCATACTTATTTAGTTTATTTATTTACCCATCCCACTTCCTAAAGAAGCACCTGATGCTCCTAATTGTGACCAATCATTGCCTCCTTGCCTACGCATTTTATATTGTGTCATAACTGTATTTACTTGGTCTTGCCAACGCCTTACTTGGTCATCAAATTGCGCCTGATGTTCTGCTGTCATGCCCTCATTTGCCTTATTCAAATTTCCTAATCTATTATAGTAATCTTGTGCATCTTGCGTCCCTAACTGCCCAAATTGCTCATCTTGTTTACCTAATACGCCTGTGCCTGCTGTTATTGCCTGACTTGCGTCTGTTGCATTATTATTGATGTTATTCAAAGCGTTGGCTCCCGCACCATATATATTCCTTTCCTGAAAAGCAGCACCCGGCATCCTTGCGTTTAAAAGTGTGGTTGCTAATCCAAGTGTGTTTTTTGCATACGGTGAAATTGTATATTCCGGGTCTGTTTCTAACAAGGATTTCAATTTTTTATCAGCTTTAATCCCTGCAATGGAATTAAAGATAGTACCTACTGTACCCATTGCACCTTGTATCACTGGGCCTACTATTGCACCTGCCATGACTTAATTTTTTATTTGTTTATTAAAAACCATCATTCCTTGTGGTGTATCTGCTAAATAATAAAATTCGTTTTTTAATAGCATCTTTTGGGATGGTTTATTATCCTTATCTACGCTTGCGCAAACGAACTTTATATCTTTAAACGCTTCCGCAAACCTTACCAATCCTTTTATTGCTTCTGTTCCAAATCCTTTTTTTTGATATCCCGGTCTGGTATAACAGAAAATTTCAACTACTTTATGAATTGTTGGTGGGCATAAAAAACCACATTCTAAAACTTCTTCCCCGTTGTATTTACCTATCCAAAAAGTATAAAATAATTGCCCTCTTTCGTCTGCATCTTTCATTGGTTTAAGAGTATAATTAATTACGTTTTCTTGTTCCTCTTTATTCTTTATCATTCCAGCAAAGGAATATACCCTACTTACTAATTCAGGGTAATTTAAAGGTTTAATATGCAATCTTTCTGTCCTTACCAAAATTATATTATATTAATTAGTTCACTTTTAAACATTTACGTTGCCTTCAGATATTGTAAAAGCCAAATCCATAAACTTCAATTCTAACGGGTTGCTTCCGGTTGGGGAAAATTCAAGCATAAAAAGCATAGCCACACTTCTCATTTTTTCTCCAGTTAACCGGCTTGTAGTGGTATTACCTGTTGCTGTCGGTTGAATAATATTCCGCCTGAATGTAGCGTTCCAAACACCCTCTAATGGCCTGAACTGATAATCTGCCAAATCACTTATCTGTTGGTAAGGATAATCAGTATACATATAGAGATAACTTGGTGGCATATTGGATTCTATGGCTGTTGCGTTATATACTTTTGGAACACTTGAGAACATATTGGATACGGGCATTATTTTAGACTTATATTGAACCCCAAAAAAGTTACATTGCTTATCAAACTGGTTGTGTATATATAAGAACCCGTCTTTAAAAGCATACAACTGATTTTGCAATGACACAAACCCTTCCACATAGAAGGTATAGGAACCTAACCATCTGTCATGCTTAATATCATAAACAATGGTCTTTGCCTGAAAATCCAATATATCAAATGGATAAATAACATTCTCTACTGCATCGGTACTTGTGTTAAAGGTTGGTAAATATCCTTTGGGTGGGTAATTAGCTAATTTTGGTAATGATATTAATAATTCATCGTGGAATGGATCAACTATCATGTAAATAAATGGTCGTCCTCCCAATGCTTCAATTTCTGCGCTTGTCATTGATAAAAACTGTTCACACCAATTCTTGCAGAACCTTGTCATTTTGTAATTTGAAATAGGGAAAAGTCCATTGGAAGCATATTGTATAACTCTACCATTATTCATATCCCACCATAAAACCATACCCCTGTATTCAGTTACACTTTCCGGGTTTATTGTACCAAAATTTCCTTTTAGTATATTAACTGTTCCTATAACATTCGGGGAAGAAGCAAGGAAAGCGTTTTGGTCTGATCCTACTACCTGAACTTCTCCCAAGTAAAGGCTTGCTGTCTGTTGTTCTGCAATAGCCAACATGATATTACCCTGCTGAGAAACCTTGCTTGTTTGCTGTAATTTTCTTAATGCTCCCATATCCAATGGAAGAAGTTTTTCGTTCAATGGTTCAAACGCACTCAACCCATTTGTATTACTTCCTTGAATTAAGGTATCACTCCATTTAACGGATGTTTCTTTTACTACCTGACCTAATGATGTCACCTGATTACCTTCCCCATATATAGCCAGCCAATTTTTCCATAAATTATCATTTGGAGACATATTCTCTGACCAATAGCCATACCCAATAGGCTCATAAAATATCCTTTGCATAAATGTAATATCCCCGGTTATATTAACACCCGTAGTTCCGTACTCTCTTGAACTGGTTGTTGGGTTATTTATAACTCCAAAACCGCCACAAGTATAAAATACTTCTTCCCCAACTGGAGTATATTGTATGTAATATTCCAATAAAAGTAAATCAACTATACTTGTAGTTGTTCCTAAATCAATAGGAGTGCAGATAATATAATCAGCGTCTTGTGCAATAACCGCCAAAGAAAACGGTGACGTTGATAGCCCACTTAAATAAAGACGAATAAAACTATTATCCCCTTGTGTAAACTGTATGCCCATACCGTTTAGGGTAAGGTTTGTAGTCTTAAATGCAATTCCAAACAATCCACCAACATAATTATTTTGGTAAGTATAAGTACCATCTGCGTTTTTAATTACATACTGAACTCCAGTATTTCTCATTGCCCATTGAGCAAAAAATCTTGTTCTAAGGTTTTTTGTTATTAAAATATCAAAATACCAAGCCCAATCTGGTATTTCTTCGAGTGCATTTGTATTTGATAAAGTAGCATGGATTAGATTATAAAAAGCACCACTATTATTATAGTCTCCTCTGTCTGGTATTTGAACTATGCTTGTTATTGGATTAGTTACTACGCCTGTTGCACGTTTATACCTGTCCCTGAATCTTATTCCTAACTGATAAGAACTCCAACTTTTAAAGAATTGTGTTCCTATTCCAAACGGAGGAGATAGCAAAGGGGAACCAGTTAAGGATGTTGTTTTTGGGGTATCATAACCAACTGTATTGCCCCCCAGAAAGTTCCTGTCTAATCCTGTACTCCCCGTTGCAGATAATAACGGGACACTATGGAACGGTAAAACTGATGCAGAATCTCCAACAGAAACACCGTATTTATCATTATAAAAGAAAAAAGTCAATGACCCTCCCGCATTATACGCATTTATTTCTGCTAAATCTGTTACATTTCTTTTATCCCATGATTTAATTATAAAATACCCCGGTTGATTATCATATCTTACTGCCAATTCAAAAATCTGAACATCTTGTTCTATATCATATCCATTTTGCCATGAAAGAGTTACGGTTATTCTATTGGTTAAATCATAATTAGTTTGGGATGGATTAGTTCCAAAACGATAATTAACCTGAACAGAAGGCGTTCCAAACACACTTGTTTCGCCATCCCTGAAATGATTTCGATATGCAAATTGTCCAGAAAATTCCCTTAAAAAATTTTGTCTTGAAGGTATTGTTTGAAAAGTAAGTGTTGGTGGACGTTGTGGCGCATATCTTATTATAGTTGTTACTTTTACATTTATTGGTGACGTATATGGAGCGACACTCGTGCTAAATGATGGGTTAAACAACTTAATTCCAGCATCAATGTTTATCCTTCTGGGGTCACTATAATTATCTGTCCAATAAAGCAGATTGCCGACTATCCACATATCAATGGGATAATTTTTATTAAAAACTAATCCGCTACCGGACAATGGTAATTGGTTAACAATGAACCCGTATAAAACTGTATATGTTGTATTTGTATCTTTATAGTAAGCTATTATATAATCAGCCGTTCTTGCTATATCATACAAAGCATATAATATTCTATTATTAGCATCATCAGCTACACTACCTAATCTTATAAACCCAGATGCAAAAGTATCCACTCTTGTATTACCTCCTATACTTTCCGCTGTTCCTGTAAACCCTTTATCAGTACTGCCTATCCTGATATTTTCCATATTAACCCAACTATTCAATGCAATAGCAAAGAAGTCATCGTCAGCGTTCAAGCCTCCCTGATGTTCACCCTGCTCTGCAAAATATTTCTTCTCTTTTTTTATCATTTACGGAATAGCTGTTTCTGCATATAAAATATTATCTTCGTCAATTCTGGCATAAGTATATCTGCTTATAATA
>OFQZ01000352.1_pt1 | contig 16839 bp, 22 predicted proteins | sample 1543011 | NCBI WGS metagenome assembly OFQZ01 (sample SAMN07774216, study PRJEB24372) | wastewater metagenome | isolation source: Exp Tend NO 0WW | collected 2016-02 | reverse complement strand
CGGGCAATTAAACACCCACGCAAAGGACAAAAATGGATATCAGAAAACTAGCCGTTGAGCCAACAAAGAAATTGCATTTGAGAGATGCCGCTGACCAACTCATCTACGCTGATGAAGAAAAGACTTTGCCAGTTTCAGTTAACCTTTATGGGCCAGGCTCAAAGCAATACGTTAGAGCCAAAGCAGCGCAAAGTAATCGCTTGATGGAAAAATTTAAACGCAAAGGTAAGCTTGATCAAACGGCAGAACAGAGCGCTTCTGAGACCGCTGAATTTTTATCAGCATGTGTTGAAAGTTGGGAAAATATCGAATACGGAACAGTAACTGAAACAGAGTCTTTATCAATGACAATTTTCTCTGATGAGTCAATTGGATTTATTGCAGATCAAGTTAGCAAAGAACTTAACGAATGGTCTAATTTTACCAAGCCCTCTACGCAGAACTAGATATTTATATTCGTCATTCAGCGTGGCTTAACGCCATACCGGAAGAGGGCGAAAGATCACGGAGCGCAGAATATGAGAAGAACAATCAGCAGGTTGAAATGCCTGAATGCCAGGCTTTTTATATTCTCGCTTATCTATTTGAATTAGGTACAACACAAGGCGATTCTGCAATTACTCATAGCGAGATTCGCGCTTGGATGGATAACACTGGAATCGAGTTGTCGTCGTGGGAAGCTCAAACTATTAAACGTTTGAGTGAAACATACTTACATTCATATCACGAAGCAAAAAGCAAAAAAGCAGCTACGCCATGGGAAGGGGCACCTTACTACATGTCAGCAAAATGGATAATCGCGATGCAATTAAAACAATCAATTCGAAGGGCTTCTGAGATTTAAACATATGAAGGTCGGCACATTAGAGATAGAACTTCTAGCGAACGTTGCTAGGCTTCAATCCGACATGGATAAAGCTAAGCGTTCTGTTGGCGGTGCTGTCGACACAATGAACAAGATACTTGGCACGATTGGTGTTGGTATTTCCGTTGCTGGTTTCGCAAGCTTGATTAAGAGTGTTGCCGATGTTGGTGACCACATGAATGACTTGCGCAAGATCACAGGGCTAACTATTGAACAGTTAGGTGGTCTAGGTAAGCTTGCCAAGCTTAACGGAACGGATCTTGATTCGGTTGCAAAAGCAGTGGGCGTCATGGCTAAGAATATGTATGCCGGATCTGCTGCGTTTGATGCGCTTGGAATTGCGACAAAAGATTCTGCCGGACAGTTAAGAAATGCTGATCAGGTTTTATTTGAAGTTGCTGATAGGTTTTCTAAAATGGCGGATGGCGTTCAAAAATCAGCTATTGCAAATCAGATATTCGGAAAGTCAGGTCGTGATCTTATCCCTATGCTTAACGAGGGTAGAGCTGCGATGGAGCAAGCAACGGAAGCCTATCGATTAAATTCCGGCATGACTACGCAGCTTGCTGAGCAATCAGATAGATTCAACGACATTCTGACTCTTTTGCAAGGAAAGGTAACCTCAACAAAAAATTTCTTTGTACAAGGCTTACTTCCTGCTCTAAACGATATTGGTTCTGCTTTTTTAAGTGCTTCAGGTGGCGCAAATTCTTTAGTAAAAGCAGGTGAATATTTAGGAATATTTTTCAAAGGTGTTGTTGGTACTGTTGTTACAGCTTATAACGCGCTCAAATCGTTGGGTGTAGCTTTCAACGGTATTGCTATGCAACTGTTTCACCTCGCAAATCTTGACTTTAAAAAGGCTATTGGAGCAGGTAATGAATACTTTGCAACAATCGACAACATCGCAAGAGGAAACGCTGGTTTTATAAAATCTCTGATAGAAGGTGATAAATCCACAACAAAGCTCGCTGAAACTCAAAAAGAAAGTTTAAAGATAGAACGGCAAATGCCTGTTGCTATAGCTGCGACAACTCAAGCAATGAAGCAAAAGAAAGCTTTGACTGATGCGGAGCAATTAGCGCTATTACGACAAAATGAAGCAACAAGGCAGACTATTTCTTTAGCGCAAAAAGTTGAATCAGTAACTGAGAGTGTTGCTACAGAACAAGAAAGATATAACCAAAAGTTAATGGAGCTCGAAAAGCTCAAACCTTATCTGGGTATCGAAACTTACAACCGAGCACTCGTAAAAGCACAGGATGAATTGAGGTCTACAGAAAGATCAACTGTGTCGACAACCGCAAACGTTAGCCAGCTTTGGATTCAAGCGGGGCGTAACATTCAATCAAGTCTTTCTAGTAGCCTTTTTGCGTTCTTTGATACAGGTTTAAGCGGCATGGTTGACAGTGTTAAACGTGCTGTTATGCAAATCACTGCTGAATTTGCTGCATTAAAAATAGGGCAAACATTAGGACTTGATAAGATCTTTGGCGTAAATAGCGGAATTGGTGGAACTGGTTCGGCTGGATCTGGAATACAAAACATTCTTGGTCTTGGTGGTCTTTTCGGAAAAGGAAATGCTACTCAACTTGCGGCGCAGAGAGGGTCTTTAGCTCTTTGGGGGAGTACAGGAACAAGTAGCGGCGGCCTAAGCAGTTTGATGGGTGCTGCTGGTGGTTTATCTTCTGTCGCTGGTGCTTTGGGCGCGCTTGGTTTGAGTGTAGGCATTGGAAGTTCTATCGCTGGCAAGAATAAGATTGGTGGTCTTGGTGGTACAGAAATGTCTTTGATTGGCGCTGCTGTTGCAGGGCCGTTGGGTGCTATTGTTGGCGGTGCGATCAACAAGCTATTCGGTCGTGAGCCTTATAAATTTCGTCAACAATCGCTGCAGGGAACAGCAAGTATAGGTGGATTTGACGGAGATATCACAAATGTTTTCCGTAGCAAAGGCGGATTGTTTATGAGTAATAAACATAAATCCGTAAGTCAAGCTCTGACACAAGAACAGCAAGACGCTTTTGATACTGCTCTTAATGGATTTTATGGATCTGCTCACAAGTTCGCTGAAAACCTTGGTCTTAATGTTGATTTGGTTGACGGATTTACTAAAGAATTCCAGATTAAGTCAGAGAAAAATCAGCAATTAACATCTGAAGCTATTGAAGAAATGCTTTCAGGATTGGGAAATGACATTGCTAAAAACGCACTTCCAATAGTTGATTCGTTCAGAAAAGCTGGCGAGGATTCTTTTGCAACACTAAGCAGATTGAGCGACGAGTTTGTTTCTCTAAAACAAGCGGCTGAAAATCTCGGAGCCACTTCTGAGTATGCTAAAAAATTAATATCAGGGCTATCGATACAAGCTCGTTCTGATTTTCTGGCAATGGCTGGTGGCGCTGAAGCATTGGCCGCAAGTTCTGCTTTCTTCTATCAGAATTTCTTAAGTGATGCTGAAAGATTTTCGCTGGCAAGTACCCGATTGACTGGTGAACTTAAATCTTTGGGTTTAAGTGCTGATTTGACTATTCAGCAATTCAAACAATTGGTTCAAGCAGAAACAACAACTGCTGAATTGCGCTCAGGATTGCTCAATATTATCGTTGATTTTTATACTGTTAAATCTGCTGCGGATGCGGCAGGATCAGCAATCAATGGATTGAGTAAAGATATCACGCAAGGATTTATTAATAACTTAGTCGGTGCATTTGAAGCGCTTAAAATTGCTGTAGAGAAAGAGCGCTCAAGCATTACTGACAAATACAACAGTGCAATTTCATTAGTTAACGAAAACATCCAGATTGTTACCAGCTCGATTGGAAAGCTAACTGCATTCTCTGACTCTTTAAGGCAAGCAGTTAACGAGCTAAGGCCAATGGATCGCGCTTTTGCTCAGCGCATTGTAGAGAACTCGATCAAGTCAGGTAATCTTGATTCGCCTCAATTGCAATTTGCAGTTGACACGCTCAAGAATAAATCATCATCAGGATTTTCAAGCAGCTTTGAATTTGCGCGCGCACAAGCTAAGTCTGCTTCTTTGTTATCACAGCTAGGAAGCGCTGCAGATAAACAGATATCAGAACAGCAGTCATTATTAGCGGAGCTTAATTCTCAAAAGATACTACTGGATAGCGCATTTCAAGCAGAACTCCAGAGGCTTGATTCGATGCTAGTTCAAGGGCAGATGCAAATTGATTCTCTCAATGGAATTAATACGTCAGTTCTGAATTTGGCACAGGCAATATCTCAGTTTAACTTAAGAGCAAATCAAGCAGGCGTTAATGGTGTTGGTGGTGGATTTTCTGGAAATGCGAAAGTATCAGATCAACAGATCAGAGATTTCATTAAAACACCAGGTTTGAGTGATATGGACATATATAACTCAGCAAAAAATAACGGCGTGTCGTTCGAACAATTCTCTGCTGCAACTGGTAAGAACTTGCAAGACTTGTACAAGTGGGCTGAATTAAATGGAGTTCCTAAGTTCGAGAAAGGCACACCTTTCGTTCCAAAAACTGGGCTTGCAATTGTGCACAAAGGCGAACGTATTACACCAGCAAGCCAAAATGTTGCTCAATCATCTGGATTCGATGAGTTGCTTAAAGAAATAAAACTCATGAGGTCAGAGATCACGAAGCAGAAAGAGCTTTGGCAATCAGTAACCCAAGGCGGAACGTCAGTTATTACTAAACAGGCGGCTGCATGAAGGCGTTTATTCCGCTTGAAATTACAGACAATAGGCTTGTTAGTAGCACTATCGACGAGCCTTTGCCAAATGAACTGTCTTGGGATAGCGAGACAGCATATAAAGAGTTTGATCAAGTAAGTGTAATTACTGCTAATAGTCATTTGGTTTATGAGTCATTAACATCAAACACAGATAAGTCACCCGTTGATTCGCCCAATGATTGGATTTTAAGGGGTAAAACAAACAGGTTCAGAATGTTTGATATGAACCAAGGTAATCCTTCTGTCGGAACATCACCAATGGTTGTGGTAATAAGACCAGGGCAGGTGATAAACGCTTTTGCTATCGAGTTAAAAGCTACGTTGATAGATGTCACTGTTACGGATGGAATCGGCGGGAAAGTTGTTTATACGATAGACGGTTACTTATTAGACAGACATGTAACAACTTACTATCAATACTTCTTTGCACCATTTGTTTACAACAAAATTGTATCTAGTTTTTCTATTCCGCCCGTCAAAGACCCTGTTATCACTTTAAATTTACAAGACCCGTCCGGTATAGTTGAGGTAAGTAGGTTTGCTGTAGGAAACTCTATTTATTTGGGTGCAACTGAGAATCAAAACCCAACGGTTGATTCTGACAATTACAGCAAAATAGAATGGGATGAATTCGGAAAGTCAACATTGACACCAGTTCCCAGCATTCCGACGACTGATCAAAAGATATTTCTTAAATCATCGAGACTGAATTTAATAAGACAATTCAGAGAGGATTCAAACGCCACTGCTGCATTTTGGTCAGCCCTTGATGATAAAAAGCATGATTATGCTGAGTCGCTAGCAATATTCGGCGTGTACAGAAATTTTAAAATTGATTTAACTGATCCAAATATTTCAGTTATAAATTTATCACTAAAGGGTATTTAAATGGCAACTCAATTAACATTACCGCCCAGCCCAACTCCGAATGATATAGAGATGACTGAGGACGAGTTTAGTAATTCTATGCGTGATTTGATCGCTTGGTTTGCTGTATTTGGGCCAGAAGCAAATTCCATCGCTAGAGAGATGCAAGACAATGCCGCTATTGCAGCATCTGCAGTCGCTTCTCTTGCCAATTTAGAATGGGTGTCAGGCACAACATATGCGGCTGGTAACGTTCGGTACAGTAAGATTGATTTTTTGCCGTACCGACGGAAAACAAACGGCGCTGGCACAACAGACCCACGCAATGACCCTGCAAACTGGTCGGTACAAGTTAGCACAACACAGGGTGGCGCTGATACCACAAGCAGCGCTTCAAATATCACTTTGACTAGCACTAATGGCAGACTGCAGTCTATATCAATGACTGCAGCAGGAAGAAAGGTAACGCTTCCGGCTGCGACCGCTTTGGAAAAAGGCATTCCTATTTTTGTATTTAAAAATGCTGGCGCATATCGATTCGCAATCGTTAACAATTCCGGTGTTTTTCTTGGTTACGTTGACCCGGGTCAAGTAGTATCTGCGGGTTGCTCTGACACATCAACGGCTGCTGGTGTTTGGGCTATCATCGGATCTGTTGGGAAGTTGTATAGTGATAATACACAAGAAACGGTTAATGCTGTTGTTTCTCATCATATATGTTGCGCAATGCTAACAGCAACAAAGGCCGTTGTAGGATATCGCAATTACAGCACTGGGTTTCTCGAAGCAGTGATAGTTAATTATGGCTCTGCTTCAGGGACTCCGATTGTTTTGAATTCTGAATCATCAGAAAACATAAGCATAACAGCACAATCCGCTTCTCAAGCTACAATCGTTTACAGCCCAGTATCAAACGCCACAATAAAAGGATATGTGCTAGATATTTCTAGCAGCACAATAACACCTGGAAGCGTTCAGACTATTCACACATCTGCAAATGTATCGTTCAAAGCAACTTCAATAACTACTATTACAACAACTAAATTATTGATTGCTTATTTGGGTGGAGTTAATTCTCTAAGAGAAAGAATAATTGACATATCAGGAACCACACTCACGCCAAGCTCAGAAGTTCAAGCAGATTCCGGTGTTGCAACAACAACACAATATGTACATGTAAAAGGATTAACGAACACCAAAGCGGTCGTGTCTTATCTAAGCGACACAGGAATAGCAATCAGGCTGCAGGCTATCACTGGATCAACTCCAAGTGCTACAGGATCGGTACTTTCGTTGTTGCTGCCTGGAAGTTTGATGCTTGCTCAGTTTGGGTTTTGCGTAATGAGCGCATCAAGGCTTGTGATAATAAAATCGATTGATAGAACTCGCGGCGATGTTATGGTTTTCTTGGTTGACATATCTGGAAATACGCCCGTTCTTCTGTACAGTAAGAATCTAACAATAGATTTTTCGAGAACAGAAACCCAAATATCTGCGGCAAAAATAGACACTAACCGAGTTTATATGACTTATACAAGCGCGTATAGCGGTGGTGTTGACTCTTTAATAATAACGGTTACATCAGACGACAGAATATTATTCTCTGATGTCACAGAAAATGTTTTGTTTAGCAATATCAACCTTCCAAACGGGACGATATCAAATAGCTTCCCTGATTGCGAGCCACTTGATTCTTCTCACGTATTGCAATTATCAAGAAATGCTGCAGGAAACTTAATCTCGAAAACTTTGGAGATAGCTCCGCAGTAAAACTGTAACTCTCCACAAGCCCACTTTCGTGGGCTTTTTTATTTTGCGGGGTAAGAAATGGCAACACTGTATGAAAACATAATAAAGCGAGTTAAAGAAAGCTCATTCGTTCAGTTTGTCGACGGAAAGCTTTTGTACAAAGGCGGTGAGATAACTATAAATACAGGAGGTGGCGGTGGCGTGGTAAATCCTGGAGACCCACCATTACCAGGACAGAATGGCACAAGCTCTTTTACTCACATCAGATATGCAGAAGATGTTAACGGAACTGGGTTTTCAAGCACCCCAAATTCAAACACGAAAGCAATCGCTTTTTATATAACGACTGTATCTGATTACACCCCAATACTTTCGGATTTTTCTGGAAAATGGATTCTTCTTCCGTCAACTGGAACTCAATTTTTAGTCGGCGATGTTGACCCAACCGTAGAAGGCATTACTGGTGCGATGTACCTGAATAAGACTTCAAAAACATTGTTCGGGCCAAAAACCACAACATGGCCAACTCCAGGCGTTGCGCTTGGTGGTGGCAGTGGATCAACTATTGTATCTGTAACCGGTTATCGATATCAGTTAGGATCAAGCACAGCGGAATCAGACCCAGGGGCTGGGTGGATCAGATTTAATTCAACCACGTTTAACCTGGCATCTTTGACCGAGATGTATATAAATTCAACAACGAATGCCGGACAGAACATTCTTGATATTTTGGCTACGTGGGGAAATGAGGACGTTCTAACCTTTGTTAATTATGGCGCAGGAACTCAAGTCTTATCTCTAGCGATAACATCTGTAACACCTAACGCTTCTGGTGTTTGGTACTCAGTCGGCATTCAGTATAAAGGCGGCAATTCTCTGACTGCATTTAACGAGTACATCATTGACTATACTAAAGTCAACTCTGGTACTGAGTTGATGAGTACATATAACTTTGCTCGAATAGATGCTAACGATAATCTGATAGACAAAAACAATGTAAATAAATCAGGTATTAGAAACGGCACGTATGCTCAGCTAGAGCTATTAAATATGACCGATTTCAACAAGGAATATTTCCTTGTTAACGGCGGGCCTCATGGCCAAGGAATGAGATACCGTGGGAATGGTGTCGAGCCTGTTGCTGACGGTATGATATGTATCTATAACAATCACCCGAAATTCAGATTCATTTTTCCGAACACACAAGCCACGGCAATTGCAAACAACGGCGGAAAAGTACAGATAACTGCGGCGGCTCATTTACTAACTGCGGCAGAAGCTACGCCAGCGGGTGAGCCTGCAAGTGTTTACATATCTGCGTGGGGTGGCACTGGTGTTGCTGGTTGGTATGTCATATTAAGTCGGGATGGGGTAGATACATTTACGATTGATTATAACTATAACTCAGCTTTTGGGGTTCCAACGGTAGCACAAAAGAACGTTCAAATTGCTCTGCCGTTTTCTATCAACATAGGAAAGCTTGGCCTGAATACTGAAATCAGGATTGAGATGACCCTTGATTACACGGATAGCGCAACTGCAAAACAGATTTTTACACGCTTAAATAATACACAATTCTCAGCAATCAATCAAAACACAGCGCTACAAGTTACAACTGCATATTCATATGGTTTCAGAAACGCTGGATCAAAAACAGCACAAGAAACTTTGTTTGTTTCGAGCAGCGGAAATGACACCGGGCAGTCAGGCGAAGCAATCACAAAAATGACAGAAAACACGGCTGTTGATGCAACTATAAACTTGCGTGGTTTGATAGCTGTAGCCAACGAAACAATGTGCATTCGGCACATTAAGATCTATCGAGAGTTTTAAATGCCAAATAATCCTTTTGGTTTGATTTATTACCCAAAACGAGTTGAGGTTTTAACCGAGCCTCCTCCACCTCCACCTCCGCCGCCTCCTCCACCTCCGCCAACTGGCGTAAAAAAATGGAATCCAGGCAACTACATTGGCATGTCTGGCGCTCCGGATGATGGATGGAATGTTACCGGAACTAATCCAGGAGTCAAACAACGTCTTGCTGCTGATACAACTGGCAAATATAAAGGCGCTCAAGTTAGGTTCGACTGGACAGGTTTAGAGCATCCAAATAATCCAGGCGTATACAGATGGAATACTGCTGGTGGCGCGCCAATGGGGTTCAACAAGATCGATCAACTGTTAGCTGATATCAAGCCGTACAAAGGTAATAAGCTAATCATTCTGTTAATGATCAAGCAGTTCTCAGGCGGTCAGGTTGTGCCAACTTATATGCGTACGGCTGCTTTCGCAGATGCAAAGGTTCCAACTAATCCAAAATACTACGGTTCATATTATTACGCTTCTGTTAATAATCCAGGCAGCGGCGGTTATGTTGTTAGCTTGCAGACTCCGGCCGTTCTTGAACGTTTTAAAGCTTTGCTTGCTGCTATAGCTGCAGAGTATGACGGCAATGATCAATTCGAATGTCTTTGCCTAAACGAGCTATCAATTAGTAAGCCATTTGATTACACGTGGACCGCGGCAGAAAGAAAACAATGGTTCAACAAATTGACTGAAGCTTATGCGTTCGCTAAAACAAAATTCTTACGTACAAATTTAATTCAGTTTTTTAATGCCGATAGGCCTGATATGTCAGTGTGGGCAAACAATGCATTGACTGGCTTAATACCTGATTTAGCTGCGCTCGGTGTTGGGCTTGCTATGCCGGACGGGTGCAGACACGATCAATCATTAAAAACGGTTCCTTCTGGTCAAGGGCCAGCACCGAACAGCCAATATCCTGGAAGCATGTTTGTGATTAAACACTACAAGGGAAAGGTTCCGTGCATGATAAATATGAGTGGTCCAGCGCAAGCAGGATCTATTGCCGCACATGCTCAAGTAGCTAATTCTACAAGTGCAGGACAACCGCAATATAGTTTTCCAGGGCCTACATATACCAGGCAAGAAAACCAAGATTGGGGAAGGGACGAGGTAGGCGCTCATTATATGCTTTGGATGAGGTCTTTGAATATCTACGGGCCAACTTACTCAGTTAATGGAACCGCTTACAACACTTTGAACACTCCAACGGACACGGCAAGCGGATCTTACACGGGAAAAACGTTCGACAAAGTAACTGAAAATTGGATATATCACGCAAGCAGCAACATTCTAACAGTAACGGCTAAGCCTCTTAGCTGGCTATAACACCCCGCAACAAACCTCAGGAGCTTTCATGGCAACCATTGATATCAAGCGTGGAGATACTTACTCGCGCAGCTTTCAGCTATTTTCCGATTATCCGCAAAATATCGCTTTTAATCTTACTGGATATACGCTCAGGTCGCATGTTCGCGACGCTTCGGCGGCGTTGATATCTACATGCACATGCACGATAACAAATGCCACAACAGGATCTTTCCAGGTTGTTTGTGCTGCTGCTAATACAGCATCGTGGACGATAGGTCAGTTATTCACTGACGTTGAGTTTACTTCACCAACTGGACATGTGATGTCGACCGACACTGACACAATCAACGTTATCAAGGATCAAACAATATGAGCGCACCACTTACCCTTGTTGAATTGCCTGACAACATCATTACCAATATTGTCGGAAGCCCTGTTATTGCAGCGCCAGTCATCAACTTTCCGGCGGTCGACACTATCACATCTATCAATCCTTCGACTATGTTCGTTTTAGTTTATGACTCCGCTGCTGTTGGAGAAAAACTTAAAAAAATATCGGTTACTGACTTCATAGAATCTCTCCAATTAATCACAGTCTAGGATCATAAAATGCCAAAAATTGCAGATGTAATCGCTTCAAAAAATATGAGCTATACAGCTGGAACTGGAAAGTTTGCTGACATTGGGGTATACGGTGAAGGTTACGCCCCTGCAAATATTGGGCCACAAGCTTATGTCTCTACTTACTCAGTTCCGGGTGATCTTATTTATGTTGCGTTAAATGGGACTGGTTCAGCATCAACAATCGGAGCGCCCTCTTCTTGGGCGACTGGGATATCACAAGCAGGGCCTGGAGATAAGATTGTAATGCGTGGCGGCGAGTATGCGTTTACTGGATCGATGTTAATCAGCTGCTCTGGTAGCTCTGGTTTGCCTGTAATTATTGAGCCATATCAGGGTGAGACAGTTGTAATTAATGGTGTGTCTGTTACTGCTGGCACAGACAATTACTTAGACTTAACAGGAAATTTTGTTTGGATTCGCGGCATTGAAATCAAGAACATGCCTGGCCAAGGTTTAAGAATTGTTGGTGCTGACAATAAAATAGAAAACTGTTACATACATCATTGTAATTTATCTGGGATTCACATCCAGAATCCTGCTGATAACAATCTGATGTCAACGACCGCCCAATCAAGGAACCTGATTAAAAATTGCATTATTGAATATTGTTCTGATGTTGGCTTCACAGGAAGTGGAAGAAATAACGGCGAAAACGCTGACGGGATATCAATAACTCAAGGTTATGACAATGTAATAGAAAATACAATTTGTCGTTATAACTCTGACGATGGTATTGACGCATGGAAATCTGTTCGAGCTGTTATAAGAAATTGTATTTCACACAATAACGGGCCAACCACGGCAGGTGAGCACAACGGTGACGGCAATGGTTTCAAGCTTGGAGGCCCCTCTCCATCGACCGGAACAATTATACAGCACTGCATATCTCATTCAAACTTCGCTAGAGGATTTGATTCTAATGGTGCTGCTGATGTAAATATAAGTTACTGCACATCATTCAACGAAAGCCCGGGGTATAACCCTGCATCCGATACAGAAATAACAAAATGTATCGCTGAATCAGTTGATAAAGTTTATGGCGGCGCTGGTGTTGGGGTTCAGACTCTTAATTCCTGGAACCGAACAGGCGTTCCTTCTTTTGTTTCTACAGAGCCATCTTCGGATGGCTTTTTAGTACCTGTGTATGAAGATCTTGCTTACCCTAAAGTGCAAAATTTATTGCAATTTAGATTCGTAAGAAACTTTAGCGGAACCGCTTCAAATCCGAGCGCACGCTGTATTAGAGTAAACAATACTGATTATGCAGCAGTCACCGAAATTTATATCTCGAACCGAAACAAAAACTCTGTCTATGTTGATGACTATTTGCTTGAAGCAAAAAACGGAAACATAGTTCGTTTATTAACCTCTCGTGATAAATACATTATTTTCAAACTTTCTGCCGATGCCGCAAACATGACAGGTTGGGTTAAGTTTACCGGAACCGTTGTGATTCAGTCAGGCGGATTTCATGAATTTGAAATAATGACAATGGAATTTTAAATGACCGGAGGAGATCATGGCTGTGCTTAAACAAAGAAAAGATGACAAAGAGGCATGCCCACTTTTCAGCGAGTATTTGCAATTGCGTGAACACTCGAACGAAAACAGGCTAATGATTGAAAACAATCATGCTCAAGTCATGTCAATGATTAGTTCGGCTCAGTCATCACATGATGGTTTGTCAAGATCTGTTAAAGAAATTCACAAAGACGTTAGAACAATAGCACAAAAAATTGACAGTGCAAACAGTCTTTTTGAAGCTTGGAAAATGCTACCAAAATTGGCGAGAACTTCAATAAAAGTTCTTACTGTTGCGGGCGGTGCTGCCATAGCGCTCAAAGGAATCATCGATTTATTTAGATTAATCATAGGGTAATTATGAAAAAGAGCAATCAAATTTCGACTTTAACGTGCCTAGTCGAATTATTAACTTTAAATCAGTTAAGGCACGAAAACCAGATTGAGGACATTCAAATGAAATTTGCAGAATTAGCAGCGACAATCAACAACGTAAACGAGCAACTTGGAAAAGCGACCGAAGAAATTGTAACCAAAATTATTGAATTGGAAGATGCGCTTTTGCAATCAAATGAAATGAGCGCCGAAGTTGAAGCTGCAGTGGCTTCTTTGAAAGCTTCTGCTCAAGCTTTAGATGATTTGAATCCAGATCCAGTACCAGAACCAACACCAGAGCCACAACCAGAACCAACACCAGAAGAGCCAGTACAGTAATCAAAAGGGCGGGAAACCGCCCGTTAATCATGAGTAGATTACGCTTATTTTTTCTCGACCTGTTTGAAAAATACCAGGGATTCCGCAGGATGATCGTGCTTTATGTGTGCTGGCTAACTGCTTATTTATCAATCGAGTCTCTATCATTGATAGCTCTGGCAATCACTAATAATGCAAACCTGATTGATTTATCTGCGTCATTTGTTGCTGTTTACGGGCCACTTGGCGCCGTCATGGCTTTTGTTTCAAAACTGTATTGGGTTTCGCGCGACAAGGAGCAAAACGAATGATACCGATTCCATTATTAGCAAAACTAGCATCGCCAGCGGCTAAGGCTGCTCTAAAGGCCTTCCTTGGTGATAACCTAAAAAAATTAGTTATTGTGGCTTCTATTTTTGGCGCTGTACTGCTCATCATTGGATTTTATAAGCACTGGGAATACAAAGTATTCAACGAAGGCGTAAAAGCGACTGTAGCGGCTTACGAGAAGCGAGATCACGTTGCTGACTTAAAAGCTCTAGAACGACTCGAACAAGTACGAAAAGAAAACGCAATCAAAGAGGAAAAAGACAATGAACACTTCAAAAACGTTGCAACTGTTTACAGTGAAGAAATCCGAGAGCTTAATGATCGTGTTAATGATCTTTCTTCTAAGCGCATGTCAATCAGCACCAAAGCACCTAAAAATTGTGGAACAGGAACAGGCGAAAAGGCCAACGATGAACAAGGAAGTTTTGGAGCAAGCGGAGGAATTTTCGAGGTCGAAATTGAGCGAGAGATTGGAAAGAATCTTCGTCAAATAATCGAAGAAATCAGGAAGGGTGAAATTGCTTGCGGTCTGGTTGCTGATGATGCGCGTAGAGCGTTTGACGTGAAATGAAATATTTACGCAAAAGATCTGATGATTGTAAAGATAGGTTCGAAAGAGTTATTTATAGGGTTATTAAATGAATTACTCAAAACTATACGGATCAATACCTGAATCTGTTTACAATAGTCTAACTGATATCACAAGCAAATATCAGATAAATACAGTTCCAAGATTGTCGCATTTCTTGTCTCAGTGTATGCACGAGAGCGCAAATTTTACCGTCGTTCGTGAGAATCTTAACTATAGTGCTGATGCTTTATTGAGAGTGTTTCCGAAATATTTTAGCTCAATTGAGCATGCAAAACATTATGCGCGGCAACCTGAAAAAATAGCCAATCGAGTTTACGCGAATAGAATGGGCAATGGTGACGAGGAATCTTGTGACGGTTGGGATTATAGGGGCAGGGGATTTATTCAGATAACAGGACTCAATAACTACGCTGACTTTAATACTCATGTGCGTGAGAGCGTTATTGATTATCCTGATTTAGTAGCTGTTAAATACCCTTTAGAATCCGCTGCTTGGTATTGGCAAAAAAATGGGTTAAATGATATAGCTGATTCAGGCTGTAATCCAGATACAGTGGTTAAAGTTTCAAAGAAAATTAACCTTGGAAATGCTAACTCAAAAGCAATCCCAAACGGGTTAAATGATCGGCTGGAAAAATTCGCGCGCGTTGATCACTTGCTTCACGTTAGCAACTCTTTTGCTTAGTCTTAATCAAAAAATAATCAAATAGTCCCGGGTGCATTTTTACCCTGCCTTGTTCCCAGTTCTCCCACGATCTTTTTGAAGCCAGTATTAACTCTCCGGCTTCAGGCTGACTTAGTCCGGCAGCCAAACGAGCCGCACGGATTTGTTCTGGTGTTGGGTTGCTCTCTCGTATTCGGTTCTGACGGTTAGTCATTTACTGTATACTCGAAATTCTCGCCATTATCGCCAGGGTTTTTCTGCCATATTTTAAATGCCTTATTCCAAGCTATCGCTTCGGCTGACTCTACTCGTTGATAAATTTCTATTTCTTCATCCGACGCTTCATTTGAAGGCCATTCTCCATATTTATCGAATACTTCTCGTTGTTTAATTACCGCTTCTGCTGCCGCGCATTCCGTTGTGAATTCGGCAATAAACGCTTTTTTATAAACCGTTGTTTCATAATCGATATTTCCATAAAAATTAAAGCCGGTTACTGATAATGTTTTCATTTTAATCTCCTTTACTCACCGTATGCCATCATTGTAGCCATTTTATCGGATTCCATGCCTACTAAATCTGCATCTGTCAAAACAACAACATCATCTCTCATTACATTTTCGTAGCTAATTACATCGCCACGTCCTGCCGCTTTGGTCATTCTTTTTATTTCTGCGAACTGTCTTTCGGTTATATAGTTAATTGTTGGGTGCTTTACTATTTCTGTTACACCGCTTGGTCTAACAACTGTTAACAAGAGGTGATCTCTTACTTGCACTTTAATTATTTTTTCCATTTTAATCTCCGTTTTGTTATCTGCTGCTGATGTGATAATTATACGTTGATTGCGTAGCATGTCAAGAGATTTATGGAATTATTTTCTATCATTTTTTATAGAGTTTGTAAGGCCCACTTAGCCATTTGTTTTTAAAAACAATGTCATGAAATATTATGAGTGCGTAAATAGGTATCAATATATAAAGTAAGAAATCAATCATTTATTTATCCTTGATGAATTCAGTAATTTTTTGTAAGAGTAATGATCTCGCTGGGTTTACAAACAATCCAAGATTCTCAAAATCTTTAATCAAAGACCGGACATTCCTGCACTCATCCACGCTCAAACTTAACTTAGGCTCGGAGTTATTTAAGGGCGTGTTGGTTTCCTTTACTTTCATCTCTTACACCTCTCTTGAAGTTAATTGACGAACTGGATGTGTTAAAGCTTTTTTAATTTCCCATCCGTTTGTTAGCCTATTTAATAATGTTCTTTTGTTTATTCCTAAAGATTCAGCCCATTCATTTACGCACATAGTCTCACCATTAAATTCAATTAATCTGTTATTCCTCCTATTGCGGTTTTGTTGCTTCATGGTAGACCACCTGCAGTTCAATTGATCGTAATTACCATTTACATCTATACGGTCAATGCTGCAACCGTTTGGCTTTATGCCCATATCAGCATAAAATTTTTCAAACTTAGTCCATTCATAGCAAACAGATATGCCTCTTCCACCATAATTCTTATATGATTTCAAACTGGCGTTTGAGCATCTTTGGATCATGGCTTCCCAAGATTTGTAAGTGCTTGTTTTTGACATCCCGTGCACAAAATTGTTAATCATAACTTTTATCCTTCAATCTATTTATAATCTCAACAGCCTTCCATCCTTCCGGCAATCCGGTCACATCAATCGTTTGCTCTGTCATTTGGGGGCCTCTGGTGTTGTGATTGGCATTACGTGGGTTATGGTTCCCACCCATAATTTATAACAAGTCTCGTCTACATAAAATTTCCCAGCATGATAAAAGTTAAGCATAGGAACTCTGTCACTATGCACAACAAAACAATAGCATTCATGATTTTCGCTCTTGAACCCATCTATGGTTTGCCATTGCTGGTCTGGTAGTTCTTTGCATTTGTCAATAATATCCATAATCAATTGCTGTGGAGTCTCATAATCCCATGAATCTATTGATTCTAATATTTCCTTGCTTATTCCTTCCATTTTCATCTCCCAATATTTAACT
>OFQZ01000348.1_pt1 | contig 16902 bp, 27 predicted proteins | sample 1543011 | NCBI WGS metagenome assembly OFQZ01 (sample SAMN07774216, study PRJEB24372) | wastewater metagenome | isolation source: Exp Tend NO 0WW | collected 2016-02 | reverse complement strand
ATCGTCTGCAGGCTCCTGCCCTTCCTGCAACTCATCAGTGATCCCGGCAAAATCGCTGCGGGCTTCAGCCATTTTCTCACTGCCCAGCTGTTTACGGACCTTAGGATCCGCCGTGGCCAGGTTCAGCATCTCCAGATAACTGGGTAACTTATTACCGGGTGTACCGTCCCGGACATCCTCATCCCTGAGGCCGTAATGGTGAAGACGAACCAAGTCAAAGGCGTTACACAGTTTCCCGCTCACGGGATCTGTGCCGTGATGGCTGAAGGCATATTTGTCGTCATAGGTGATCAGACCTGCAGCTGTGCTTCCCTCCTTATACGTATACCGTCCCGGCATATCGCAGGCGTCATACACATCTGCCAGATAGGTATCAATGGCCTCATGGATCGTGTAAGTCCGGCAGAACGCACCAACCACACCGGGTTTCTCCAAAGGATCTCCTTGCTTTTTAATGGCCTTTAGAATGATCCCGCTCTCGCGCTCGGCCATCGGCCATTCAGATGAATCACGCCAGTCGCGGTAGCTGCTGAGGATTTCATCCGTTTTTGTCCACGGGCCGTCCTGGTACTGGAAGACATACTCCGCATCTTTTGCGGTGGATGGCCAGTACATTAACCGCTCCGGCTGGTACGTGGTGGGATCGAAAAGGTTGATCCCGATAATGCCCGCAATCTTGCGGGCTATTGCGATGTACTCATCGCGGGTGACTTCCCGGTCCAGCGGCATGATCAGCCGGTACCTGGGACTGTCGCCAGAGTGCTTATGGGTTGAATACAGGCAGCAGGCGTTATCGTAAAGCATGGTGAAGTCTTCCCATACTCCCGCTTCTGCGAAGTCAAGATCGAGGGTCAGCAGCTGCCGGTGCATTACAGAGCCCGACTTACGCCGGCCACCGGTGAGAAACCCACCAACAAAGCCGCCGATATCTTTGATCTCATCCTGCCGGGATTTTTTGGAGCTCAGGTATTCACTATATGTTTCAGCGGTCCTGTGCGTGATCTGCAGCTTATCGAGCAATTCTGACCATTGGATCTGTTTATTTTTCCAGTTAGTCTCTCTGCGGCTTCGTCCGGTTGCGATGTCTAAAGGCCCGTCGTGAAGGATATTTGGTAGCATTCATCTATTTTTTCAGAGTGATAGTAATTTGTTCAGCAGGTGAGAGCTGTTGCAGTGTAACGCCCAGCCGTAATAAGAAGCAATGCTTGGGGGTCCGGCACTTTTTGCCACTGCGCGGGCAAAGCTCTTTTTAATGGACTTGCGCAGACGGGTATGAGTGTGGTAAAACCGGTATCCCAGAAAATCAATACCGCGTGCGTCCACTGGGAATACCTGATAATTACCCTTTATCTCAAGGCGAAGATTATTCCGTAAATACTCCCGGATCTCGCTGAGTAATTCATGCAGCTGCGCCTTATCTGACCCCAGAATCACCAGGTCATCTGCATAGCGGAAATAATGTTTCACCCCTTTTTGCTCTTTGATCCAATGGTCGAAATAAGTGAGATAGAAATTCGCAAAATACTGACTCAGGTAATTCCCGATCGGCAGACCTGGTGCGCTGTCAATGATCTCATCCAGTAACCACAAAAGTGAAGGGTCTTTAAGCTTTTTGCGCAGAAGAGATTTCAGAATATCGTGGTCAACTGTGGGATAGAATTCGACAATATCCAGTTTCAGGCAGTATTGTGTTTCCGGTGCATCGCGCAAGGCTTTTTTAACCGCGTCCGCAGCCCCGTGGATCCCGCGTCCTTTTATGCAGCTGTAAGTGTCAGCGGTAAAACTGGATAAGAATACAGGCTCCAGTACGTTCATAATGGCATGATGAGTAATCCTGTCAGGGAAATACGGAAGCCGGTAGACTTCTCGTTCTTTAGGCTCATACACTTTAAATACAGAGTACTTCGATGTCTGGTAGGTATGACCTACAAGCATCTGTTGAAGTCTGCGAAGATTATCCAGCTGATTGCGATCGTGCATGATGACGCCGTACTGCCAGCCTTTACCCTTCCGGGCTTTCTGGTCAGCCAACTGCAGGTTCTCCATGCTGCATATTTTATCGTATAGTCCGCCTTTTCGTTTCATCTGCTTTGCTTTTGGGAGGTCACGGTCTGCCGGGTTAGCGGATACTGATGCCCTCTTTATTAGTATCATTTTTTGCCTTGTTGGCATGGTCTGCGCCTCAGTTACATTTTTAGCATAGGTGGGAGCTGACGTTCGAGTTCTGGTTCCAGTTATCGTAGTTCGCGTTCGAAAAGCCACACAGGATCAGAAGCGATTATCCACTCTGGCAGCGCACAACCTTTGGCCTTTAGCCAGTGATCAGGAAATATTCCTGGTAAAGCTTTGAGAATTGTTTCCCTGCGTAAATCGCAATCTCTGCACTCGGGAAGCAAAGGCGGGAGCTGACGGTCGAGTTCCGGTACCAGCCAGCGCAGATCGCGTCCGAAAAGCCACACCCGCCAGGTTTCTTTGCTGTGGCTTTGATCTCGAACCACGCGGTATATTTCAACTGATCGGCATCATGCCAGTTGGGTTCCCACTGTGTGCCATCTTCCCGCAGGTTCAGGGCCTGTGTGATGATCACCAGTTTGTAATGGGCAACGAGTGCCTTTTGATGCTTTTCCGGCAGCATTGACACGTCCGGGAGTTTTCCGGGATCCAGTCCCAGCGCCTTACAGGCGTCTTCGAATGTTTTGATCTTTTTCATGATTTTGATTGATTTATTAATTAAAAACAGTTGCGGCTTTTTCCGCAATCTCTTTTTGAGACTCTGTGAATTCGTCCAGCCGGATGAAGTGGCGAGAATCATAACTACCGTAAGGATAACCGGCAAGCACATACCCTGTCATATCAGGATATTCTATAACCTCTGTTACAATGCAGATTTCTTCTTTGCCGGGGCCGGGCACTTTCCCTGGATCAGTTACCACCTTTGAGGAGCTGAGAAGTCCGAAGAACTTTTTAGTGGTTACAATGCGGCTTACTTTTTTCACTTTCTCCCAACTATCACTGGGGGCTTTGCATATCACTTTGAAGAATTCCATAAAGACTATTTTGATTGTTGAATTAATTGATCGTATGTCTTGTGCGTGATGATCTCGATGACAGCGCAGCTTTGCCCTTTCCTGTCAGAGCTGATAAGCATGAACTTCACCCCTTTTTCTGTGTAGCGGGTGGAGCTGCGGATCATCTTGACCAGAGATTTATTGATCACACGGCTGCGCAGGTTTCCATTACTCCCGAACGGATGGAGATAGAATCCATCAGGGTCTTCATTTTGGAAAAAAGACCATTTCCCATCCGTGTTGTCAAAGTGCAGATACTTACCCGGAACAAGTTTGAACTGTGAACAGGCGCCTGTCGAGAAGTACACCACCTTGTCATCCGGCAGGCTCATGAACACCCTGCTTTTCCACTTTGCAGCAGTATGTATGTCTGGATGCTTTTTGTTAATAATACCCATCGCCGGATAGTTTATTGATTTTGCACTTGAATTCGTGGCACCATACGGAAAGTCGTATCAGCGTGTCCGGACAGACCGAGTTCGTCCAGCAATTCATCGGCTCTTTTCTCCCAATGTTCTTTTTGCTCACGGGCTTTTTTGCCATATACTAACCGCCAGTACTTAGTCCAGTATCTCAGATTGTGCAGTACTTTTACCAGTTCTGCCATCTTCTCGGTCATGTCTTCCGGACTCGCTATTATGATTGTTGCGTTTTTACTCATTACGTCAGTCTTTACTCATTTGCTTGATGAAATCCATTTTAGTTTTAACAATATTGATAATTGAATTCACGTTGTTATTGATCTGCTGTGCCTGTTTTACATAAGCAGGATCTGCCTGCACTTTCGCTATGTTATCACGGAGAATCGCAATCATCTCATCAGCCAGAGCGTTTTCAACTGTCTGTGGTCCAGATACGACCATTTTATTGTTTTCCACTTCAGACCAGTATTTTAAAAATTCAACCCCGGATTCGAATTTCCTGGCAAAGACATTGAGGTTTGTGGTGATCACGAATTTGTCATTCTCTTCATTGATCGTTATCTTCTCAATTTTGTGAACCTGACCGGCATAGAGATAACTCCGGCCTTTCATAGCGTTAAGCTGTTTTATTAGCTGTTTCATTGATAGCTTTATTTAAGGTTAGTTGATGGCGTTTTAAACTGAGGAGGGTCGGATTACTGAGCATCGCTTTCTGCATTTCCCGGTCAATTTTCCCGCGACCACGGGAGTGCGAAAGAAGCTTTGCTGTGTAATTATCTGTGTTGCGGATATTCTCAATATGCTGCACCCTGGTTATGCACTGAAGATTATCCAGTTCACAGTTCATTGTATCTCCGTCTTTGAAAGTGATGATGCAGCCTTCCGGAACTGCTCCGTAATGCTTTTCCCAGATATGTACATGAAGCATTTTCCAGTTCGCTTTCGAGATCCGAATGAACTTGTAAGGCCTTTCTTTCCGGTCACGGTGATTATGCCTTACTACTATTCGCCCGTCCTCTTTCGTGTTGTGTGGCAATCGCCCTTTTTTGAACATTGTGGCCTTCACTTTATCATAGATGGCTTTGGGCATTTTCTTACCCTTATTCGGCGGAGTTGTTCCGGGTTTGATCCTGCTATCTAAGATTCTCTGACGGATTACTTCTTTAGGGATTTTAAGCCCTAACTGACGGAGTCTTATTTTGACAAATGTCTCACTGCGCCCTACCTTGATGGCCAGCTGACTCACACTGATCGTCAGAAAATTCTTCTTTAAAAAGCGGTCTGTTTTTGGGTCTGAAGTCGTCTTGCCCTTCAGTGCCTGGGACTGGAATTTCCTCTTTATGGTTTTTGGAGTTGGCAGGCCATTACGGCGCATCCACTGCCCTACAAACTGCCTTCTGAATCCGAATTTTTCGGACATAGCAGCTGCGCTCATCTTTAAGCGGTTTTTGCGGATAAAGGCCTCCTGCCGAGGCGTAATAATTGAACGCGGCATATCAGATAAATACGTTTGTTTGTTGCTGGTTGTGGGAAGTATGAATGTGTGCGTGCACGAAGTCCTCAAGCTTCTGCCGTTCAACGATATTGTCGATCTTGATCACGCAATGGCCGAAGTCCTGCACTTTGGAAAGGATTTCATCTTCATCGAACAGGTCAAGCAACTGCGCTTTCATGTCGTCATCCAGATTTATCTTTTTCAGTCGTTCAAGGATACTGTCATAATCATCCTCTGGGATCATATCCCTGATGTCAGACTGCAAAGACTTGTCAGCTTCTGACAGCTCAGTGATCAGGCCGTCTTCTACTGCATAGTCTTCTAAAATTGCGCTTGTGGTATCCAGATATTCATCTATCCGGTCGAGTACTTTCTCCGAAAGCGGCTGTACGTGCCGCGCTGGTATTTTTTTGCTTTTATAAGTCATATCTATTGTTTTTTATAATACTTTGTTTCGAATCCTTCAGCTCCCAGTGGAAGATCTTTGGCCCATGAGATCGGTGTTTTCATGATGCTGAGTACTTCCTGCAGTGATCCTTTTCCTTCAGGGGCTTCTATCACTACTTCATCATGTATGTGGAGAATGATCTTATAGCCTGCTTTGTCAATACGCAGCATTGCATCAGCAAGACAATCCCTGGCAACAGCCTGAACGATATTCTCCACAAGCTTGCCGCCATAGGTTTCCTGCCTTCCCCACTGCTTTGTAGTCTGGTCTATTCCTTCATAGGTCAGGACATCCCCGCCAAATCTTCCCTTTCTGAAATCCGGGCGCAGGTATGACAGCTTACGGCCACTGGGAAGAGCTATGAACAGTGCGCCCTTTTCTCTTGTGAATTGGATCCCGTGTTTAATGGTCATAAATTCACCGGGATAAATTGTCCGCATTGCAGCTTCCTCTACCTGTTCCCAATATTTCACGATCGCTTTATTGGTGGATCTCCACATATTGACCAGAATAGGAAGCTCTTCCTGTTGCAGCCCGTTTTTCAATGCCCCCATTTTTTCAAGTGCGGCAGGACCACCGCCATATCCTAAAGCCAATTCAGCGATTTTTCCTTTTGCGCGTAAATGGTAATTGGGGCCTTCAACCTTTTTACCGTTAGCATCAATGTGTGAAATGCTGTCAATGTCAACTTTGAACATCTGTGCAGCTGACGCCTCATATATCTTACCGTGCGATCTGAATACATCATTACGCCATTTCTCACCTGCAAGCCAAGCGATCACCCTTGCCTCAATCGCTGAGAAGTCAGCAACGATAAACCGGTTGCCAGGGGAAGCGACAAAGGCTGTACGGATGAGTTGTGAAAGAACATTTGGGACATTACCGAAAAGCAGCTCCAGCATTTCGCTGTCGTATTCACTTGCCAGTTGACGGGCTAAATCCAGATCTTTAAAATGATTTTGGGGGAGATTTTGTACCTGTACCAGTCTTCCTGCCCATCTGCCGGTTCTGTTGGCTCCATAATATTGAAGCAGCCCGCGAACCCGTTGATCTGCGCAGATGGCTTTTGCCATTGCTTCGTATTTCTTCACTGAGGTCTTCGCCATTTCCTGCCGGATCTGTAGCACCCTTTTTGCCTTCCCTGGCTCCATTTTCTTCAGCATCTGCTCGATCACTTCTTTATTCAGAGAGGCTACTTTTTCGCCTGTGGCTTCCTCCATCCATTTTTTCAATTGTGCCACGCTGTTGGGGTTATCCAGACCGGTGAGGCTTATGGCCTCAGTTCCCAGCCGCTGTGCGAACTCCTGATCGAGCTTGATGGCATTTTGCACCAGTTTAGGATCCAGCAGAACACCGGTGTCGTTGATACGCTGATCCAGTTGCCACAGTGCTACTTCAGCTGGAGGCGGAGTGAAAAAAGAAATGCGGTTACGGATCTGCTGTTCTAAATTCACGTCCTGACAGCAATATTTTTTAAACTCTTCCCATTTTTCGGAGTCGTGTTCCGGCAGATTCCGTGACCGTTGTCCGTTCACCTTTGTTGGCTTGCAGGGAATAGAGAAATATCGGATTAAGGCTTTGCCTGAGGCGCTTTTCCCCTCGTTCAGCTGCAGGGCTTTTGCAGTCATGTCAAGTCCCAGGGGAAGACCCAGCATAGAAGCTTTCGCCATTGTGCACTCCCACTGCGCAGGGTCGGTACTCACACTGAAATGCTTTGCAATACACACCCGTTCGAAATTGGCATTGTAAGCTGTCTTCAAAACTGCCGGATCTTCCAGTGCGTCATATATCGCATCCGGCAGTTGTTCTCCACAAGCCAGATCCACAATGCCAATTTCGCCGCCATCGACGCAGTACGCCATCAGCATGATCTCGAAGTCCGGGGCTTCTACATATTTGTATACACCGGTCTTTGCGAGATCCGCAGAGCTGTAAGTTTCTATATCGATACCGAGAGTGTACATTAGGAATGAGTAATAGTTATTTTTAATTGGTGGGGAGGCGCTGCGATCCCAAGTAAATCAAGCAATTCAGTCCGATCAGCTTTCATTTTTTTTATCTCTATTTCAGACTGTATCCGGACTTTGCTTCTCGATCCCAGCTTCTTAATTTTAGCTTCCAGTTTGAAAATCTTATCTCTGTGCATATACCAGGGCTCGTCATATCTTTTCGCCTTCAGACCTTCCAAAAATTTGATGCTCGCAGCGTTTCCGTTCCGGTTAGAAGGAAAGCTATTCAGGCTCGTGGTGCCATCAGCGAGGGTATATTCGATATGGATCATTGAAAAGGAAAATTCTTTTTGGTGTTTTTAACTTCAGCGTCACTGCCTACCATGCACAGTATCCAAGCGAAAAACGCGAGAACGATCAGCACGACCACGATTGTGGCCACAATGATGGAAGTGTTGGAGGGTCTGTGCAGATGATTGCAGATGTGGTACACCCACAGACCGCATAGCACGCCCATTGAGAAGGTAAATAGGTATTTCATAACAGTAATTTGTTTGGTTAGCGCCCTTGTCCGGCTTCCTTTTTAAGGACATCCAGATTGTCAATGATGTATTTTCTCACGCCATCGTGAGAGCAGTGGTTGTCGTAGAGGTACAGAAGGTATTTTGCGGGAACGGAGATTATCGGTTTGCCGCGATATTTGCCGAATGGCATCGGGGTTGAATCTGTGATCTGGTAGGTAGTTGGGCTATTCATAACAGTAAGGGGTTTTAAAGGAGCGGGATCCTGAGGGCGATCCCGCCTTGTACTACACCATCCGAAATTTCTTACATCAGGTCGCTGTCATCGAACTCGGAGTTGTCCACTTCAGCGAAGTCGTTCTCAGCTGTGCTGCGACCGCCCAGGGATTCACCGTCTTTGAGCTTCATGATGTGGTTCAGACCCGCAGCGATCCCCTTGTTGCCAGAGGTATTGAAGGGGTAGAACGTGATGGACGCACGGCCATAGCAGCCACTGTACACGTCATCCTGGTTCATGACCGGGTTACAGTCCTTGTCAACAACACCGGGTTTGGTCTTCGCATTGGCGTTGATGAAGTAACTGTTTGCGTAAGCTGGATCTTCAGGGCGTTCGACGTCACCGTCGCGCAGGGGAATGTTGAAGTTTGCAGCCGGGATCTTGCCGCCGAATTTGGTGGCTTTCCCGGATTCCTTCGCAGCCTCGATCGCAGCTTTGATCTTGTTCACGGTCACTTTGTCGGACTTGGGGATGATGAGGGACACGGAGTATTTTTTGTCCTGTCCTTCCTGAATTGCTACCGGCTCCCACACGTGCAGGTAAGAGAACCTTACCAGCCCGGTAACAATTTTCGTTGATGTTGTTACATCTGTTTTTGTTGACATGATTGTTGAATTTTAGAAGTTGAATTATGCGTTTTCGAAGTCTTTTCTGGCGCCTTCCGCGCTATTGTACTCAGGTCTTTTGTCATCGACCGGCACAAGTGCGGGCTTGCCAGGTGGTTTAATGATCAGGCCGTCCAGCTCAGTGGCAAACGTCTTTTTAGTGATCTTTTTCTCCATCTCCGTTATGCCCAGCAGTTCAGCGGGTTTGTAGATGATCTCCTTTGCAAAGCCTGCGTTGATCAGTTTGTCAGCAACGAGGGCTGTATCAGCATATTTGCGGTTGCTGCGCCCTTCGACCAGCTTGTACCCCGGCCATTTTTTGTCGTTGTGTACGGCCTCATGCAGGGCGTGTTCTTCAACCGCTGTGAGCCAGTTTTTGAAAAGAGAGGACCGGGTAAGTACATCGGAGATCTCATCATCGTCCAGCAGATCCGGGTTTTTGAAGTCATACTTCGCGGCCTGCAGGTGCATCTCAGCATGAGCGCGGCAGGTAGCCCGGACTTTGCAGAACTGGCAGTGTTTGCCTGGTACGAAATCGCCTTTACCTTCGAATGCCAGGGCTGCACGGGGCTTCAGTTCGTTTTCCGCCCATTGCTTCAGCTCCACTACATCCATTTCCCAGGTGGATATACCGTCAAGACGGGGCTGGAAAATGGTCATGCGAACCTTGTCGATAGCATACATATAGTCAAACTCACGAAGGGCGCCCAGTGAATACAGCATCATTTGCCTGTTCTGTTCCGCAGATACCAGTACACCTTTGCCATATTTCAGATCAATGATGTCCAGTACTGCATCAGCGATGATCACAGTGTCACCGGTGCCGAAGCTCTCAGGTATGTAATCTGTAAGGTTCAGACGCTGCTCCAAAAACAGGATGGCATCTTTTGTGTGAGACTGCGCTTCCGCGAATCTCTCCATGACGAATACCGCGTAATCCTCGCAGTGATCCATCATGGCAGGATCATAAAACTTATCAGCCTGGATAGCTTTGAGTCGCATTTGATACTCGGCTTCATCCACAGCTCCACTTTTCAGGGAGATAAGTAATTCGCCCAAACTGTGGGCAAGCGTGCCCTCTTTAGCCACATCGCTGCTGGTGTCCGGAAACTGCTGCTCCAGACGAGCTGAAGGCGTACAGTTTAACCAGCGCGATGCGGCAGAGGGTGATAAGATGGCGTGAGACATCAGGCAGCTTTTACTTTGGTTACAAAAGGCTGATACTGATCTTTCCCCAGATCGGTCACGCGGGGCACACCGAATTCAGTCAGGATCGCTTTGATCACTTCGCGTTTCCCGGCTTTGGATTTCTCCTGCACCAGAGCACGGACCTCTTCGATCGTGATTTCTTCATCATTGCTTGCTGCAGGTTCATTTTTCACTGCTTCAGAAACAGGGGCAGGACTTTGAACGGGCTGTTCATTTGCCGGGGCAGCAGCAACCTGCTGTTTCACCGGTTTTTTTGTGGTCTGACCGGCACCCGCCAATGCAGCCGTCAGGGTTTGAATCGCTGACAAAAGCTCGGGAGATGCGGTGAGAGTTACGGTAATGTTCATTTAAATTGATTTTTTATGGTTGATTAATTAAAGACACATGAAAGCCTTATAGATCGCCGTGAATTGCTTGCCGGCATATTCTGCCAGTTCGCTTGTGCGGAAGCAAAGGCGGGAGCCGACGCCCGAGAACTGGTGCCAGCAATCGCAGTTCGCGTACGAAAAGCCACCACGCATATGGAACCAGGGGTAGTATTTGTATTCACTGGCGTTATCCCAGTTCGGAGTCCATCCCTCATTGAGGGCACGTGCAATGATTTTGATTTGCTTGTAGGCGATTTCATCCGCACTATCACCGGCGCAAGTCGTACTGAATTGAAGGGGGTCAATACCCAGTTCACGACAGGCATCTTCGAATGTCTTCACGCGATCAGTGATCTTCAGAGAGAAGTACTCTTTGCCAAAAGAATCTTCCAGCATGGTTTTGAATTCTTTGGTGGCGGTAGGGTAAAGCGTTCTGGCTTTTGTGCCGTCAATTTGCAGGGTTTGCATTATTAAAAATTTAGAGGTTAACTGATAAAAAGGGTTCATAGGGCCGTGACTGTTATGCTAACTGATTGCTGACTCGTGCTCATCCATTTCCAGTAAGCGGTTCACTTCTCTGGAGTACTTTTTCACGCTGGGATAGCTGTGTTTTTTCTCCAGGTCTTTCGCCCTTTTGCGGTCACACCAGATCACAATGCCCAGAAAAACCACGATGATCAGAAGGCTCCACAGTAATGTCCCGAAGGCTGCAAGTAGTTCTAACATGATGTTGCTTTTTTGAGGTTATGCAATTCACTACGCAGGAATGCTTTTCCTTCAATCCTGGTCTCTTCAGCAAGGCGCTCAGTGTAGTGATCTATCTGCCAGCTGCGGAAATCGTTGTGAGAAGACTCCATCTCTTCAGGCTGTTGGTCAGAACCGGGGAGTACGTTGCCGTACCGTTCCATTTGGAATTGTTCGTAGTGAGTCATACAACAGGGGTTTAGAGAACCATGAATTGTTTGAAAATGTCCGTGAACTGCTTTCCTGCGTAAATCGCAATCTCTGCACTCGGGAAGCAAAGGCGGGAGCTGACGAACGAGCGCAGGGACCAGATATCGTAGCGCGCGCTCGAAAAGCCACCACGCATATTGAACATTGCGTTGTACTTGTATTCAGATGAATCTTCCCAGTTAGGCTTCCAGCCGTCATTCAGAGCTTCTGTAACAATGCAGGCTTTTACAAAGCCGTTAGCGGCAATTTGGAGGCCGTCAGCGGGATTCGCGAAAGGAAGTGAAGTGATAGGATCGTGGCCGGTTTTGGCGCAAGCATCCTCGAAGGTTTTAATGTCAGTGTACATATAATTGGTTTTATTGGTTGCAGAATTGAGAGTTGACTTCTGTATTCATCCACCGGACTGAATCAACCCGGACCTGTCTGTCATCTACTGTCAGATACCATCCGTTGCGATCATGACCTTTGTCCCACACGGTACCACAGACAGTCAATTTTTCTTTTTTACAACTGATGAAAGCGATCACCAGGACCAGCATTAAGGCTAACTTTCTCATACAGCTTTTTTGATGAATTGATCTGGAATGGATTCCAGCAGGTATTCGAAATTTTTCCCTGCCCTGCGGTGTTGAATCAAATTCTCCTCACGTGCCTGGCGAAGCTTCTCACTCCCCCACCCTGTTAAATCCGTGATCCACTTGGGCTTAACCCATGTTTGGCGGCTTTGCTTCTGACTAATATGGGCCAGCTTCGCATTAATGCGTACCAGTTCAGTTTTTATTTGAGGGTCGAGTGCCATCGTTAATTTACTATTGCAATCGTGATTATAACGGCTTAGTTTTGCAGTTCTTTCTCCTGTGATTCCTCCAATATCTCTTCCACAGACACTCCAGTCTCCTTTGAGATAGCACGAAGAGCATCCATCTTAGTTAACCGGCCATTGGGCTTATTATTCCGCAGCTGTAAGGCCACGGACTGTTCGCCGCATCCCAGATCCATAGCCAGCTTGGTGCGGGTCTGCGGATTGTCGATGATATCCAGTATGCTTTGTTTAATTTTCATATAAATCAGTTGTTTATGACTTCAGAGAGAAAAGCGTTAATCGCTATTTTGAAAATGCAGATCGCGACATTCAGCTATGTGCGCAATCAGGAAAATCTATTTGGGTTTATCCTGGATAAGCTGGGTTGTTCAGATGATGTACGGACGGCATGCTCAAAATTTTACCGTCAAGAGTCTGCAAAAATTGTTGAGTATGTTGAAACGAAGCATCGAGCTTTGCTTCGCGAGCTGCAAGGCGACGCTGACGACGGCCTGAGCGATCTAACCGCTGAAGACCTGATGCGATGATTCTGTAAAGCCTTTTCATATATTTGTTTCGTAATTTTAATATGTAGCAAATATACAGGAGGTTTCTCCATTTCTCCAAATTTTTATGGAGAAAAGTACAATTTATTTTTGCAACAAAGTGGCAAATAAACCTAACAAATTAGTAATCAAGTTGTTTAAAACCTTCGATTCCGCAGGTGTAAGCGTGCCTATTTTCTCACGCCAGACGGGGATTCCAAAGGATCGGGTGTATAAATGGCGGCAGGAAGGCACAAACCCGAAAGCGGATGACGAGAAGATAATTTTGGCTTGGATATCCGAGGTGGAGAAAGTTCCACATGAAACACTTCACGCCGTCCATGAACGCGATTTTGCGCCCGATTACAGCCGTAAAAAGACAATACCATTCTATGACGCCCCGGCTTCTGCAGGGCTTACAGAGACAGATATGAGCCCTATACACGCACCCAGTGGAACCATTGACGTAGGAGACCTTTTACACGACAGTCAGGCCGCTATCAGAATCTATGGGAACAGCATGCTACCCAACTACCCTCCCGGCTGCGTGATCGGACTGGTGAAGTGTACGAAGGATTTTATTGAGCCCGGTGAGGTATATGTCATTGAGACCAGGGATCGCAGGCTTCTGAAGCGACTGTTCTATAAGAATGACGATACAGACGGAGACCTCATTATCTGCTATTCGGATAATATCATGAAGTTCGAGGGAGGCGCCAGAGACGGGAAACTGGCCTACCCGCCATTCGAACTCCCCAAAAAGGAGATCATCAATTTGTTTGTAGTTACCGGAGTGATTAAGAGAAATACCAATTCTGTCATCATAAACCGATAAACCTTCTAATATGCGAATTCAGTTAACAGGGTTTCTTTTACTGTTGTGTCTGGCAGGATCAGCACAGAAAATAGACAAAGATGAAAAGGATGAATTCAATGGCGGTAGAACTGTCAGCACTACAGACGAGCAGCTGAGGGGGAGAAAATTCGCTTCAAATAGTATTTCCGTTCAGGGAGTGATTTTTATCACTGCAAAGACTGATAAATCTCCTTCAGATACCTCAAAGTCACTGTGGTTCTCTGTGACAGCCGATCAGGTCACTTCAGTTGATAAAAAGCAGAAGATCTATCTGAAGCTCGCAGATCAGTCCGTTCTTACTTTTAACAATTTTGGAAGCTATCAGCTTGTCTCCTCTGGAGACCGGATTTATTACACACTCTTGCTTTCTCCTGATGACGTCGAAATATTGAAGTCTAAGACAGTAACAAAAATCCGATTTGAAACCACTGAAGCGGACATCAATCTGGATATTGACGAGAAAAAACAACCCCTGATTCAAAACATCGTGAATCTTATAACCAACTACAAGTTATAATGCCTCCCAAAATACCTATCTGGAATCAGCGAATGATGCTACTGATGGCGCACTGTGTTGACACCGGCAAAGTGGAACACTCTACAGCCTTCATGGAGTCCATCGGCTTTGAGCCTAAGAACATCTCACACGTGAAGACTGGCCGGCAGAACTTCACAATAGCGCAAATGGTGTCCGCGTCAAAGTTGTATAAGGTGAATTTGAACTGGCTGGCAGGGCTGGATCAGCAGATGATGAGAATCCCTGGCAAGACAGCCTTACAGCGATTAAAGGACGCAGTGCGGGCTGTCGAGGCGGAGCTGACTTAAAGTTTAGCCCATGCAGCAAGGGCTTCCTTGTCTATTTTCCGGTTGGTGACCCGGTAGTAATTCTCCACTGCGGTTTTCACGGTGATCCCCATCAACTCAGCGCAGGTCTCCGAGCTGATGCCTTGTTCCGCGCACATGGTAATGGCGAATGTGTGACGGGCTGTATGGCTGGTGATGTATTTGGAGATCTCCTTTTCCTTTGCGATCTTCTTCAGTTTCTCATTGATTGTAGGTTCTTCAATCAGCAAGGCTGTCTTGCGAATACGGGCAATATGCCTTTTGAACCGGCTTACCACAGGCATAGTGATCCATTCATTGTTCTTAGTGGCGCGCAGATAGATCCTTCCATCTTTGACATTATTTGACAAGTCAAATTTTGTCCAATCGCTGATCCGCAGACCTGTGTAACACCCCAGCAGGAAGTATACAGCTGTCTGTCGCAAAACCGGATCTTTAGTCGTGTCTGCAAACTGTTCAAATTTGTCCAGCTCCTTCAGCGTCAGGTAATCCTTCTGCGGAGCTTCGTATTTGGGATTCTCATAAGTCCGGAAAGGGTAGTGAGTGATCAGCCCTCTGCGGATAGCGGCATTGAAGATCGTCCGCATGGTCTTGAAAAGGGCGTGGGTGTAATTGGATCCTACTTTCTCACGCAGCTTCTCTTCATACGCAGCAAGGAACTGGTGATCGATCTGTTCAAATGAGAGTGACCTGCTGCCGTGGTACAGCTCCAGCCGCAGTGTGTGTTTACGGTAATTCTCAAGCGTGCCAGGTCTTCTTTTACGCTGAACCTCTTTTACGAATGAATCCACGAAGTCGAAAAAGTTGTGCAGGTTTTTACCTGATGAAAACTGATCCTTTATCTGGGATGCCGTGACCACTTCAGCCTTCATGGATTTATCCACGATCGCTTTTGCTATTGCGTGCTTTTTGGAAGTGATGTCCGCATTGATCGTATCGCACATCGGATGAGAGGTTTTCACCATCTCGTTTTTGCTGTCCCATTGGCTCTCCGGGATGTGGTAACCGGTGGCCAAATACCTGACCTGCCGGTCAATGGTTATTCTTATGTATATTGGGTAGTCGCTTTTCGCGTTACTGTCATGTTGCCAAAGCAATAATTTAATGGAGTACTTGGTCATGGCTTACTAAAGGATTCCTAAAACAAATATAGGGTTTCTGACCACTTCTCACCACTCCTGACCATTAAAGCAAACTGATGGAAGCGGCTACCACAAAGCAAAAGCCCCGTCAGATGGGGCTTTTAGGGGAATTGCGAAGAGGTCCCGAGCGGATGTCTGCCAATATTATAATAGGTTGATTTCCTTTTATTTACTATCAAAACTGCAATATCCCTAAAACAGTTCTGCAAATAAAAGGCCTCTCCGTGGAAACGGAAAGGCTCAACCAAAAACCAACTGCTTATGAGAAAAAATATTTAGATGACCTGCTTTTCGCCAGATAGCTCTATGGCGTAGTGGCAGCTTTCTTCTATGCCCAGCATGCACCGATACAGCACTCCATTCGGATTTATAATTATCGCGATCACTTGCCGGCGCTGCTGATCGGTATCTGTGACCAGATAGACGAAATCGCCGATATCGTAGTCAAGTTCTATCCTTATTTTCTTTGGCATGATTACAGTATCTTGTCACCATGAATACGTTTGTTTCGAACCTGAAAATTGTCACCGTCAATATCCACGATCGCGAATCCGTGAGCCCACTTATTATAAGGCAGGTATGCCGGATGCAGTTCACACAAGCATCCCTGCGACCACGTGGTGACAATCTTGCCTTTCAAATCCGGCTCAGTGTGTTCTGACACCTGGTGATTGTGGCCTTGAATTGCGGATACTTTGCCCTTCATGTAAAGCCCTCTGGCGATATTCACCGGAGAGAATACGGAAGACCCGAACTCGTGGCCGTGCAGGATACATAATCCGCCTGCTTCAATGATCGTTTTACCGCCAATGATCTCAATGCCTTTAGCGCGGGCCTGTAAAATATTGGAAAGATCAAATTCCTCTACTCCTACCAGTTCTCCGGCCTTCATCCACAGGTAATGTTCATACCGCTCTTCGTGGTTACCGATCTTGTAATAGATTTTACACTTCAGTTCCTTTGCAAATACGTCAAACATGGCTCTCCAGGTGTCCAGCTCCAGTGCGAAATTCTTTTTGCGGGGATCCTTTTGAAACCGGGATAGCCCGTGAAAATCCAGCGCGTCGCCATTCAGGATAAGGGCATCTGGCTTTTCCTTTTTCGTGAACTGAATCGCGGCGGTAAGTGCGGTGATTGAATGATATGGGATGTGAATGTCACTGAACAGCGCCACCCTTTTATGTCCTGTTAACTTGTAAGGCGGAATGAATGTTTCATCGGAGTCGGGGAGCTTGTATGGGTTGTAGGGTCGGGCGGGTTGCTTATGTGTGTTGACAAACTGATTTCTTTTACCGAGTTGGCCTTGTATTCCACGAACCATTGTCCGCACAGCTTCTTCGGAAGTGAATAGCTTGCTATTATGTTTGTAGATAACCCGTGCAAGTTTCAGATTTGGCA
>OFQZ01000344.1_pt1 | contig 17050 bp, 24 predicted proteins | sample 1543011 | NCBI WGS metagenome assembly OFQZ01 (sample SAMN07774216, study PRJEB24372) | wastewater metagenome | isolation source: Exp Tend NO 0WW | collected 2016-02 | reverse complement strand
GGCTGATCGAAGCCCAACAACAAATCTCGCGTCAGGGGCCGCCTTGAGATGCGGGACTACCGCATCATAGGCCTTGCCGGTAGCCATCTCGGCAAACTGGATTGCGTCGTATCCGGTCGGGATGTCGTCCGGAACTCGGATGCCCAGAGGCTCCAGCGCCTTGTTCACAGCGGCGCGGTTGGCTGTCAGGATCGACCCCTGACGGCCTTCTGCAATCATGGGGCCGATACCTGGCTTGCTCATAAGCTTGTCTTCGGAGATCAACTTCCGACCGCCAAAGACCTGGCCCGGCGTCATCTTCACGCCCATCGCAGCGAGCCGCTTTACGGCAGGGTCCACAACGGGCTTGAGCAGAGAGCCCGCGCCCCTCAACGCGACATCCCCGAGCTTTCCCCCGAGGCCGCCAAGCGCGGTGTCGAACACTACCCCGCCCGCGTCCTCGCTCTCGCTGCTGAGAGCGCCAGACGCCGCGCCCGCCAACCACGGGTTAGCCGTCGCCAGCGCCACCGGAGCCGCCCCGAGGGTGTTGCCAAGAAACTTCCCGATCTGCCCAGGCCGCTCCGTTTCCTCACGCTTGGCGAAATACTCGTGCATCCCGGCCTTGGCTTGCGCGTGGACCTCTGACGCATTGGAGCCGGGAAGATCGGGGATGAGGTTGACGGGGTTGGCGTAATCGGCGTTCTCAATCGTCCGCCCCAGGCCTTCCATGAAGCCGAGCCCGAAGCTCTTTTTGCGTTCCGGCGCCACCGGCGGGCCGGGCTCTATGACGCGGATTTTCCCGACCTTCGCAGTCTTCGGAGCTGTCGAGGATTCTTCAATGATGCGGATAGGCATTATTCAACGACCCCGAAATGGCCTTCAGGCGTGATCACATAAGACCCCTTCGGCAGGCGGTCGGCTACGGCTTGGCTACGCGCAACGTAGGGGTTGGCCTGCGTGCCGATGCGTTGGGCGGGATCAATCCGGCCCGCGTCCATGAGGCGCTTGCGGGTCTCATAAACCGGGGCGGGAAGGTTCTGCGGATAGGTCGGGATCGCTGGCCCAGCGGGGCCTGAGCGGATCTTGACGGAATCGAACGCGGCTTGGCGGGCCGTGCGCTTTTGGGGGGCGATGTCGGCCATGTTTTCCCCAGGGCGGGGGAAGAAGGTCCGAACACCACGCTTCACCTCCTCTTCGGGAGATGCCGCGCCCGAAACGGCCTTGAGCTGAGCGTCTGACCATTGCAATTCAGCCTGACGGGCACGGTCTCCCACGTCATCGCGCAACAGGGCGCCGATGCCGTCGAGACCTCCGAAGGGCAGCCCCTCGGCGACAGACGCCGCTGAGTTCCGCAAACTGCCAGGATCGTAACCCTCGGTCACGGCGCGGTCATAGGACCGCTCCGCGCCAGCCATGAGGCGCCCATAGGTTTGCGCCTTGCCCTGGTCTTCAGTCATTTTCACCGGAGCTGGAGCCCCCAGCGCCGCGCCCGATGTGGGCGCGTTTCGCCACTCGCCGCCGCTAAAGACGATCTTGACGCCCTTTGCGTTGGTGGCGGTCTGTCCTTCTTGGTACATGCGATCAATCCAGAATGAAGCCGGGGGGTAGTTTCTGACTGCCGCCAGAACGGCCCGACCCGCCTGCTCGGGCACGAGACGGCGTGGGCCGGCTCACAACAGCGTCACGGCGCGCGCCGGTGAGAGCGCCTTGCGCCGCCACATATCCCGGCGCCCATTCCCATTGTCCGGTCGCGGGGTTGATCTGGCCCGGCGTCGTGTTGGGCTTGGCGGGATATGACTTGACCAGCTTCGGCCCTTCGGCGCCGACCTCATAGATGCCGTCAGGCCCTTCGATATAGCGGGACGGGTCGGGCTGAGCGGCCTTTAGGAGGGATGTGTAGTCACCGACCGGAAGGCCGGTAGCAGCCAGTTGTGCAAGGATTGGAGCGGCCTGCTGCATGGTCGGGACCGACGACGCGCGCTGCCCTCCAAATAGACCGGGCTTACGCCCCCCCATTGGGGATCCGTCCATTCCAGGCCCGATTCCGCCATACTCTCCGGCGTTTGCGACGGCCCCGCTACCTGCACCTACAATAGCTTGCGAGCCGGGTTGCTGCCCCCCGAACAGTTTTTGGATCATCTCCGATTGAAGCTGAAGCTGCCGCGCCTCCTTGGCTTCTTTTTCGCTCTTATCGCGGCGCCCCTGCATCATCTGCTGAGCGCCCAGGAAGTTGTTGGCCCCAGGGTCCCCGATGTCCTTCAGCGTCGCGCCGAGAAGGTACAGGTTTTCAGGGGTCGCGATCTTCTTGAGCGCTGATCCGAACATGCCCATGATTATCTCCCAAACAGGCTTTTGGCCGCGTTGCCCGCGAGCGCGACCTTGCCAGCGGTCGCCGCCGCCGCACCCAGCCCGCCAAGGCCGCCCAGTAGCGACGCCCCGCCCGTGAACGGAGCCGCCGCGAGCATCGCCAGCGATCCAAGCGCGCCCATCGGGTCGCTCGTCTGTGACGTTGAGGTGCCGTTGGAGTTCGTCGTCTCGCCGCGCAGCAGGTTCAGCGGCAGGGAGCCAAAGAGGCCCGCCTGATTGATGAGCTGGTTCGTCGGGGCTTGGGCGCGGGCTTGGGAAAGGCCCTGAAGCTGAGCGCCTAGGTCGCCTTGCATGGCGATGTCGGTTCGGTTGGAATTGTTGATGTCGAACAGCGATTGGATTTTCGACATCCGGTCTTGCAGGGAGAGTTGCGCGTTCTGAGACGAAGCGTCCTGCCTGCGCCCGGCGTCCATGTTAGAGAGGCCCGCCCCGGTGTTGAACGCCTGATCTCGCAGGCCCGCTTCCGTCATGGCCCGGCGTTGGCCCATATCGGCTTCCGTCAGGCTCCGGGTGAGCGCAGCGCCCGAGCCCCCGAAGGCCCCCTGCCCCGCGATGTCGAGGGTCTGTTGCGCCCGTGTGCGCCCGGCGTTGGTGTCGAAGCCCGCCAGCGTCGTGTCCACCACGTTCTGCGTGTAGGGGCTCATATAGCGGTCGAGCCCGTCCAGCAGGCTCGCGGACTGGACCTGGGGAGCCGCCTGGCCATTCAGGGCGTCGAATTGCGTGCGATCCACGCCAAGGCCCGCTGCGCCTTGGGCGGCTTGAGTTTGCAGGGGATCGGGACCGGCGACCAGCGAATAGGGGTCAAGGTTGCCGTAGTTGGCGATCTTGTCGTTAAGCCCCTGCATCCCGCTCGTCACCCACTCGGGGTTGTTCGGCGTCATGACGCGGGTTTCTTGGGTGGTGGTTTTTGACTTCTTGGACATCAAAGGGCCTTCCGCAACAGTCTCGAACCCGAAAACCCATAGGGGCGAAGGGCTCGCGCCCAGCCTTTGCGACCCTCTAAGGTCGCCTCAACGCAGCCCATCATTCGTCCGAAGGCGGCTATTCCCGGCGTGAAGCTCACCACCTCGGCAAGCTCTCCACCGGCAAGCCAGACGTGGAGAACCCGCCCGGCCTCAGTGTCGTTGATCTCGGTGATCATGGCCGACCGCTCGCCAAGCCAGAGCATCGCGGAGCCTGCCAGGAGGCGTTCCACAATCGCCGCCTCGGTGTCTTCCTCATCCACCACGGCCCCCATGATCCACTCACGGGCCGCGAGCCATTCCCTCATCGTTGGGAGGTCTTCACGACATCGAAGACCGGAACCCCAAGGCGGGCCGACGTGGGCGCTGCGTTGCCTGAGAACTTGACCTTGAACAGCCGGCCATTGGCCCGCATGTCGAGTTTGTCTTCGCTGGCCGCAGCCACATAGGGACCGGCCACGATCTCGTCGCCCTGCGGCTTGAAGCGTGAGGTGAGGGTGATGGAGACCGGGCCGACCTGATCGGCGATGTCAGGCCAGCACCCGCGCACCAGCATGTTTGAATTGATGTCGAAATACTGGTCCGAGGTCTCGATAAACCAGGCGAAGGCCGAACCGTCCGCAGAGGTCCCGCGCTCGTCGTAGTAGACATTGCCTCCATAGGTGCAGGAGATCGGAGACGGTGACGGGCCTGCGTCCACCCTGGCCGTGCGGGCAAGGATGCCGCGATGCCATGCGCCGACATCAACGCCGTTGATGCAGAGGGCGAGGTAGCGGCTGTTTTCGTAGCCGTCGCGGGCGTCGGGATAATCCCAGCGGATCTCGCTGAAACCCGCCGTGGAAGACGCCACGATCTTGTCAGCCTGCGATGATGTGATGTTGTCGGTGAAGTCGGTCAGGATAGGGCAGTCGATGGGCGTGGGAGCCCCGCCGAGCGTGTAGCTGTAGAACTGGAGGTCCGAGCCTAGCCAGAACGCGGTTTGGCCCACCACGATGACGGCGTTAGGCCCGATCAAGCCGCACTGATCGCCCACCTTGTCGAAGCGCCAGATTTGACCGATGGCCCCGACGTAGGTCCCCAGGAACATGCCGTGAGAGGTCCAGACGGCGAGATAGCTTCCCATCTCCTGCGCCGCCACGATGCGCCCGCCGCCCGGCAGGATGTACTCGCGGGCCGTGGAACTGGTGGTGGTGGTCCATTCGGTGTTGATGCGAACCGACGAGTGACGGATGCAGAGCGGGTTGAAGGTCCCCGAGACCTCCTCATTGCAACCGAAGGCGAACACCTGATCTTGCGGCGCCACCATCATGTAGGTGACGTTTGCGGGCGCGTTGGTCAGGGCTGCGGCGACAGAGGCGGTGTTGTTCGTCCAGCCGTAGATGGTCCCGCCGCGAGGGCAGGCCAGCAGGTTCTCACCCCAGGCCGCAAGCGACCATGTGCGGGGGAAATAGTCCGAGGCCGAGGGGCTGGAATAGGTGCCTGTCGAATAGGTCCCGGTCCCAAAGCCCGCCCCGCCCGTGCCGTCGATAGATCCAGCCGCAAGGCCAGAGGGTGTGATGGTGTAGAGCCCGCCTCCGACCCAGACCTGCAAGGCGCTATGGGTGCCAAAGGCGACGTTGAGCACCGCGTCACTGTCGGTCCAGTTGAACACCGTCCGGCAAACCCCGGTCAGGAGGTCGGAGGTCAGGCTTTCCCAGCCCCCGATGACCTGAGCCCGACCAAGACGGAAGCGCACGTTGGAGCCGTCACGCCAGCGGGGCGCGGTGGCGAGCGACGTGTCATCCGAGTAGAGGCCGGGGGGGATGTCGAGGGGGACGCGGGTCATGGGCTCTCAAGCATGAGGACCACGTTGCCAACGGAGCCAACAACACCGTGGCCGACAGCAACGCCCTCCGCGCCCTTGCCGCCGGGCAGGCCATAAAGTCCACTGGTGCCCCCCGCGCCGCCCGTGAGGCCAGACGCAGATGATCCGCTGGTGTTGATGTCCCCGCCCGTCGCCGTGCCTCCAGCGCCCCCGTCCTGGCTGCGCTGGCCGCCGCCTGCCGTTACGACCGTGCCGTCATTAAACGTCGCCGTCGTGTCACCGCCCGCCACATTGACGGAAATTGTCGAGGCCACGGAGAAGGCGACCGTCTCGCCCGCGCTGACGCGCTTGACCTTAATCGCCTGACTTCCGCCGCCGCCGCCGAGGCCCGCGCCCGACTCACTACCGCCGCCGCCGCCGCCCAGGATAAAGCGATAGCTTCCGGTCGCCGGGCAGGTCCACGTCGAGGAACCCGGCCCATAGGTGCGGACATAACCACGGCTGAAGACCCGGTTGGCGGTCTTGAGCGGCGGGTTCATTTTCTGGCTGGTGGAGGTTACAGGGGACCCCCGCATACCAGGGCGCATTAGTAGTCGCCCCACTCGGCGTGAAACAGGATGCCGGTATTGCTCACGCCGATGGCGACGTAGAGACGAGCAGACGCCAGCAGGATCAGGGGCAGGTCTTCGGTATAGCCGAAGTCGGTCGCCGTCTGCCCCGTGGTCTGGGCCACCGTGTAGGCGCTCATCAGCACTGAGCGGATAAGCTGCTTTGTCGTGCCCGAGTCATACGAGACGTAAAGCTGGAGTTCCGTCGCGGTGTTGGTGGCGCGGGCCAGGGCGCTGAGCTTCGTCACCCGCGCGCCGTTGGCACCCGCCGTCATCAGCAGGACGCTATTGGTGGGCGTGTCGGTGTAGGTGGTGTTCGCCGTGGTGGCGACCGCGATGGCCGATTTCGGCGTCTGCGGCGTGATGATGCTGTTTGGGGTGACGGCCATGATCTGTTCCTAGAGGGCGATGGCGAAGGCGATGGCGCGGGCATCGACCTTGGCGTTGAAGTCGGAGATGTCGGCGGCGACGGGCGTGCGGGGCGCCCAGGTGACGCCATCGCAGTAGAGATATTTGCCCGCGTTGCCGGTGACGGCCGGGAGCGATCCAGTCGCGGCCAGGACGGCGCTGTCGATGTAGGTCTTGAGGTCGTAGCCGCCATATCCGAGGGTTCCGACGCCCGAACCATCGCAGAACACGACCACCTTGGCCCCGGCGTCGATGACGACAGTGGTTCCAGCGCCCGTGGTGATGGTCACCGCCGCCGTGCAGGCGTTCCAGATCAGGTAGTTCTTGCTCACCGATGGGATGGTGACGGTGAACGGCCCGGCTCCGGTGAACTTCAGCAGGGCCGAACGGGCTTCGTCGGCGGCGTAGTTGGTGGAGGTCAGGGAATAGTTGCCGGTCAGGGCGATGGTCGAGAGGCCCGCGATGGCGCTGTCGATCAGGTCAAACACCGTGTTGAGCTTCGGCGCTCCCCAGGTGTTCAGGTTCTCCCCCGCGCCCTGCTTTTCGAGACGCAGGCGGGTCGTTGCAGATGAGGCCATTAGATCGCCGTCCCGTCAGCTCGGGTCCAGGCCCAAGCGCCAGCGTTAAGGGTCGAGACCCCGATGCACTTCTTGTCCGTCACGATGACCTGGCAGTTCGGCCAGAGATCAGCCGCCAGAACGCCCGTCAGTTGGGCCGAGGTGACCGCGTAGAGCGGCGTTGGCCCTTGGGGTGCGGAAAGCTGCTTAAGGGCCTCTGTGGTGTCTTGCAGGAAGCTCTTGGCCCAATCGGGCGCGTTGGGTGGGACAACCGGCACAACGGCCACTAGATGACCCCGCCGGGGTAGTTGGAGACCTGGAGCGGGCCAGACATCGCGTCCGCCGATTCCTTGGCGTTGATGTCGGTCATCAGACCCCGGAACTTGCCCTCGAACTTGGCCTCTTGGGCGTCGTCCATGATGTAGGAATAGAGCGCCGAGAGCCCGCCGTAGAGGTAGAGGAACGGATAGGCCGTCAGGACCGCGTTGGTGTCGCTGTCAGCCGACATCGGGGCATAGCCGGTGTAGTACAGTAGCTTGCCGGTAACGGTCCCGGTTGGGACAGGGGCGAAGCCGAACGAAGCGCCCTCGACGGAGACGTGGGTCGGGTAGGTCTGAGAGTGATAGCTGGACGCCAGGTCTTGCCGCCCCTCGGCGCTGATGGTCGTGAGCGCCCGGCGTGGGGTGAGGTCGAGGTAGAACCGCCGAATGGCTCGGAAGTAGGTCGGGACCGCCACCGTCTCGGCGTTGATGGTGACGTTCGCCGTGAGCGTGTTGGTGGTGGACCGCAGGCCGCGCCCGATCTCCTCGTGGGCGTAGGTGATGAAGTCGGGCATCAGGCTCGTCAGGTCCGAACGCTCAGACCAGTTGGCGAGCGCGGTCTTGAGTTCGGCGTAGGTGGTGATAGCCATCAGCGCATGACCCCGTTGCTCATCCCGAGTTGGCCGTCAGCCGTGCGGAGGTAGGCGTATTCGCTGGAGTTGAGCTTCCGCATCAGGCGGTCGGAGTGCTCAGGATCAAGGGCGTTCCACCCCTCCTCCTGAAGCCACTTGTTGATCAGGATGAAGGGGATCGAGGCGACCCGGCGCATCTCCCGCGAGGGCGTGTAGCCGTCGTTGGTGACCGCCATCGCCTTGTTGCGCTCGATGATGGGGTCCGTCGCCCCGACCGTCTCAAACCGCGTCCCGTCCTCGTCCTCGATCATGTAGTGATCAAGGCTCATCGAGGATTTGAACAGGAAGGTGCGGCGGGCCATCTTAGGCGTCGGCCTCGTCTTGGATCTCGACAAAGCCGCGCGCCTCAAGGGCCTGGGCGATGTCCTCGCCGACCCCGAACGTCTCGCCCTTGTCGTAGTGCGCCTCGCCGATGCCGGCGGCGTGCTTGCCCATGCTGATCTTGCCATCGCCCATCGGCAGAACGCGGACGGTGACGGTCCTGATCGCCTCGGGTTCGAACTCGCGAACGGCGGCCTGACGGGCGGCGCGCTTGCGGGCGGCCTCCTCTTCGGCGACGTGGAGCTTGTGCGCTTCCTGAGAAGCGATCTTGGACAGAGAAGCCATGTTTTCCTTGGGGTGGCGCCCCACGACGGGGGCTAGGTCACATGCGCCCAGGTCCGCCCAATACGGACGCCGCGCACAGTGTTTGGAGAGACTCCGAGGCGATCAGCTAGGGCCTTGTTCGTTTCGGAAGAGGCCCGGATCATCCGCACGGCGTCTTCGGTTAGAACCGCCGCGCCGCTCGCTTCTCCCCTTGGGGAAACGCGGGACTTTCGCCCCTTGGAGATCATGTCGGCGGTGTTTTGCTTGTGAGTCCCGAGCGATAGGTGCGCTGGGTTCACACAGCGGGGATTGTCGCAGGCGTGCATCACGATCTGGCCCGCAGGTATTGGGCCGTTCGCAAGTTCATAACTGTATCGGTGCGCCAAGAGCCCCGGCGAACCCTTCCCGCCGGCCTGAAAACGCCCGTAGACGCCTCGGCTAGGCCCAGCGATGTAAGGCCAGCAATCATCAGGGCCTTGGCGGTCCACGCCTCGCCAAAACCTGACGTGGGGCGCCGCGTGGGTCCTGCCGCCCTCGGGGTCTCCGTATTTACTCACGCGCTGGTAGTGCATCTCGCACCACCCCTTAGCGTAATATTTCTTCTCGCAGTTTTCGGCAGAGCAGCGTGGCATCGGTGAATCCCGGTTGTTTACCGGATCACCAATACCACGCCTTCTATGCTAAGTCACATAGGCCGTTGGCGGACCTATCAGCTAAGATCGGCAATCACCGCGTGGGCCTTCTCGTTGGAGCAGACGAGACCCTTCTCCATCGTGAGGAGGAACTTCTCGCTGTCGCCGGTGTCGGCCAGTTGCTTGGACTTCAGGCCGTCCAGGGTGGCGATCTTGGCCATCTTGGGATCGACCAGAACGCAGTCGCGGGTCAGGCCGTAGGGGTGCGGAATCAGGGTGATGGCTCCGAAGTCCGACACGTAGACATCAGCGGCGCCGTAGATGGTCGCCATGCTGGCGCCTGAGACCGTGGACCGAATGTCAGCAATCCCTGTGAAGCCCGAGAACTGCTGCTTGTGGGTCGGCCCCATGTAGCCTTGGGTCGGCTTGCCGCCGTTCGAGAAGGTGGTGGAGAGCGTCGCCTTCACCAGGGCTTCGGTGAACGTGCGCTGCGTTCCGGGGGTGGCCGCAGCGACGATGCCGGACGAGAAACCGCCGTCCGAACCGCCAGCACCGCGAGAGTCGTTCGAGGTGATGAAGGCCAGGATGCCGGCGGTCTTGCGGGTGGTGGCGCCGGATTCAGCCACCGAGGCATAGTTGCCGATGACGCGCATTTCGAGGTCGCGCTTCATCTCGATGGTCTTGAGGGTCTTCTGGCGAGCCAGTTCCGAGGAACGGCCAGCCTTATCGACCACTTCCTGGGTGCGGGAGACGCCGCCGGCCTTCGCCACGATCTGCATATAGTTGCCGATGCGGGAGGTCAGGTTGGGGGCGCCCAGGGTGTAGTCGTCGCCTTCGAGCTGCGCGTTGGTGGCCACGGCGGTGGCGAGGGTTTCGGTCTGCCACTCGTGATAGATGTTGGTCGCCTTCGAGGTCCCGATGTTGGACATGAAGGGGGTTTCTTCGGGAGCGACGCGATAGATCACGTTCTCCAGGTCTTCGCGGACGCCAACGTTCGGGGTGGCCGAAGTGACGGTATAGGTGGGAGCAGTCATGGTGGGTTAGCCTCTGGAAAGAAGCAGCGCCACGGCGTCGTCTACCGAGCGGGTTTGCGCGAAGCGGTTAGCGGCCTGTGACGTGCGATTCTGGGGAGCCGCCGCAGCCGCCGGTTTGACGACGGGCTTGACGGGCGCGGGTTTGGTTTTCGGGGTCGCCGCGAGCCCGGCCTTGGCCTGCCGATAGAGATAGGCGTCGTAAGCAATCGCCATCTCAGCGGCAGAGATCGTCTTGAGGGCTTCCGGGGCGATGCCCATGGACAGGAGGTGTTGAGCTACCTTCGTGCGCCGCTCTGGACCTTTTACGGGGTCTGCGAGATCGGGCGCGAGTTCGGGGAGCTTGGCGGCCTCGGCCTTGAGGAACGCAACGTGCGCCTGATCCTGGGCCTCCTGGGTCGCAGCTTGGAGCTTCGACAGGTTGGCTTGGTCGGCGTCGTAAGCGAACTTGGCCTTGAGAGCGGCTTCGGGGTCCTGTTCAACCCAGGCTTCCCAGTCGATGCCGTCCCACTTGCCCTTGAACGACTCCAGAGCCTTCGGAAGGAACTCGTTCAGTTGCTCGGCGAGCGTGTGAACCTTGGAAACTTCCTGATCAGCTTGGGCGCGGTATTCTGCGGCTTCCTGTTTCGCCCTGGCGGCTGCGGCTTCCCTTGGCCCTTCCTGCGAAAGCACGACGGCTTGCAGTTCGGGCGGCAGTTCAGCGAACTTGGCCTTGGCGTCTTGTGTCCAATACAGCGGAGCGTCCAGAGGCGCGGCGGCCTCGGCGGCTTCCGTTGCTTCCACGCTGTCGTCGTCCACGACGGGTTCGCCAGCGTCATCTTCAGCCGTTGGGGCGGCGTCGATCTCGGGTTCAGGCTCCGGGGCTTCTTCAGCCGCGACAGGGGCCTCGTCATGCTGTTCGGGGGCGTCCACCAGGGACGAAATCGCCGCCTCCACAGACAGGGGGGCGCTCTCCACGGGTTGCATGGCTTCAGACATCAGTTACCTGGGGTTTCGGCGCGCGACGGCGCCTATTGGCGGGTCAGACCCGCAAGGGCGATGGCATGCTCAGCCATCTGTCCGCTCTGAATGACGCCCATAAGCGCTTGGCGGACGGCTTCGAGGTTCTGCGCTGCGGTGTGCAGCTTCAGGATCTTGTCGGGCTGGCCGGGAGAGGTCTCGACCATCGTCTTCAGAATCGCGGCCTTGACCTGATCAAAGGCTTCGTTGGTCTCGGCGTATTCGTTGGCCGCGCGATGACCCTTGGCGACCGCTTGTTCGTCGGTCATCCGGGCTCTCCGCCGGTCTGCACGTCAGACACAGAGGTCGAGGCCTGCGCCTTCGCCATTCCGGTCTCAAGGGCGATCTGGGCGTTCATGATCTCGGCTTCACGCTTCATCTGAAGCTCCTCGATCAGCAACTCGCGCTTGAGCGCCAATTCCTCGGCGGCGGTTTGACGCTTCAGCTCCAACTCGCCCTGAGCCCTCATCACCGCCAACTCGTGGTCGCGAGTGGCCTTCAGCTCTGCGGCTTGCTGCAATGCGGCGTCCCGTGCGCGTTGCGTCTCGACATCGGCGTATGCGGCCTGCGCCTGGTGTTCGGCGTTGGCCTGGGCGGTCTTGGCTTGAAGCGCCAGTTGCCCCTCGACCTTCGCCATCTCCGGGTCTTGCTTGGGTGGCTGCTGCGCTAGAGCCTGCTGGCGTTGCGGGTCATCAGGGTCGGAGAAGAACAGCTCGGGCGTCTTCTTGCCGGCGGCCTTCACGTACAGGCTCAGCGCGTTGAAGGCGTTCTTCGGGCTCATCAGCGGGCCGTCGAGGCCGCCTTGAAGCTGGACGAGTTCCATCTGCTTTTCGAGGATGCCCTGGGCGGCCATCAAGTCTTGCTCGCGACCCGCCGACCCCAGGCCGATCTCGATGGACATATCCTTGCGGTCGCCCCAGGACGACGGATCGACGTTGACCCACTTCCCCCTCAGACGGACCTTCTGGGCCGCCGTGGCGTTCTCGCGGATGAGGGCGTGGACCCCCAGATACATCGCCTTCAGGCCGGTCTCGGCGAAGATGCGGGCGATGAGGCGAACACGCTTCTGAGCGGCGCCCATGAGGGCCTGCATCCCCTTGGCGGTGTCGTGCAAGGTGTCGGGGTTGAGGCCTTGGGCGTTGCGGACGACGCCCGTGCGCTGCTCACCCATGATCGACAGTTGTTCGAGGGTGTCGAGGGTGTTGAAGTTCAGGCCGCCCGCACTGATGGCGCTGATAGCGCCCTTCTGCCTGACGCGGATCGGAACACCCGGTTCATTCCGCAACAGGTCGGCCACGGTCCATTCGTTGGCCAGGTCCATGGCCACTTCCATGCGCTGGTTGAGCGCGAAGTAGCCATCATCCATCTGCATCCGAAGCACGGCGGTCTTGAGCCGCTGGATCTCCATCAGCTTGTCGAAGATGCTCTCGCCGTAGAAGCGGTGAGCGTTGATGTACGGGGTGATCGCGCCGAACGGGATGGCGTTGACCCGCTCCTTGTCGATCAGGATGGTCTCGGTTCCACCCGTCAGCACGCGCCAGAGTTCGGTTTCGCCATCGGCGTTGAGCAGGCGGATATAGTGGGCGACGGTCTCGACAATGCGGAGGTCACCCGTCCCGCCGACCTTGCCCAGGTCGTTCTCACCGGCCTCGTCACGGGCCTCGGAAACCGCCGTATCGGGCGATCCATAGGCCGGAAGGCTCTCCACGATCTCACGGGAGACGCCACGGGCGATCAGGTCTTGCGCTCTCGGGCGGTCGCGGGCGGCGCAGTAGGTCGTATCGCAGAGTTCCACGGTGTCTTGGGCGACCGTGAAGTCCTCCGGAGGGAAGGCGCGGACGCAGACGCGGCCCGCGTTCTTCTCGCGGTGGAGGGTGAAGCTGTGAAGGCCGGTCTCAGGGTCGGTCTGGAGGTCCTTGATCTCCGCGCCGCTCTGCTGCGCCAGCATCAGCTCGTCGTCGGTCTTGCCCTCGTAGAACTCGTCTTCGTCCTCGGACTCGTCTTCCCACCACCACGTCAACAGGCCGGTCTTGGTGAGCAGCGCGTCCTTGAACGCGGTGTAGCAGATCAGGAAGCCGGGGTTTTCCTGGAAGACGACGTGGTTGGTGTAGTCGCTTTCCTGTTGAGCGGCTTCCTCGTCTTCCTCGCCGATGGGCTGGAAGGTCGCCACGTCATCGCCGCCGACGAAGATTTCAATCAGGTCGGGAAGGACGGTCTCGATAGCTTCGGCCACGTCCGTGCTCACCGCCTTGGAGCGGTTCGGCATGGACTGAACGTCGTTCATCTCGCCGCGATAGTAGCGGAGCGCCTGTTCACGGCTCTTGGTCAGTTCCCCGCCGTCACCGTCACCAAAGCCGATGGAACGCTTGCGCTCGTCACCGACCAAGGCCAGCAACTCGTCATCGGTCTTGGGGCAGTTGGCGGATTTCGCCTCGGTGTCTTGCATCACGCGGACAGCACGCCGCGCGCCGCTAGGGCGTTATCGGTGATCATGGCGTGGTTCCTGGGGTGTTAGACGATGCCCATCTGGGGCATTTGGAGGGGCTTGGAATTGGGCTTTGTCGTGGCGTATCGAAGCATCATCATGCCGTATCGAGAGGCCGATATGCGGTCGTCGCGCTCTTTGACGATCAAGCCGTCTATCCGGTGATAGAGGCGGAACTCTTGAAGCCAGCCTCCGAGAGTGGAGAACACCTTCCAGCGCCCCGTCTGCATCCGGTCCAGCATGTCCATGACGCCGGCCTCAACGCCGTTACCGCCATCAACGAAGGTTGCCTTCTCGTGCAGCATGTTTAGGCCCTGGGCCTCGTACTGCGCTTTCAGGGCTTCACCTGAACCCTTGTCGTGCTGAAGGCCGTCATGCGGCCACGCGACCGGCAACCATGGGCCCCAGGGCTTCACAGCCGCCGCATGGATAACCGGAGTGCTCTCACGCTGAGCGTACTCGGCGGTGAGGTAGATAACGTCGCTGTCTCGATCCCACGCCAGCTTGATTGCCGCGAAAGGGTGATCCCACCCGAAGTCCACGCCCACGATCTGCGGCCAGTGCGCGGGTATGAGTATCGGCTCGCAGGTGATGTCTTCCTCAGAGATCGGGAACACGCGGCCCGAGCCCATCGACGGGATGCCCTTGATGCGGGCCTCTCGCTCATGGGCTGGATAGCTGGCGATGATCGCCTCGCGCTCCGCAGGGGTGTAGTGTTCCGCGTCGTCAATCGTCATCTGGACGACAGAGCGGGTCATTGCTCATCCAGGAACATGCTCACCACGTCCGACATCCCCAGCAGAGGCGTGAAGGTGATGAAGGTCATTCCGCCGGTCGCGTTCGTCCGCGTCAGGCCTTCCATGTAGATGTCCATCGGCGGCTCCTCATCGAACCACACGAAGTCCAGGGTTTCCGACTGCCACTTCTGGCGCCCTTGGTCGTAGCTTTTGAAACCGATGGTCGAGGTTCCGCCCGATGCGTGCTTAACGATGGCGTTGTCCAAGGCGTCCGCGACACCCTGGCGCCGGCCCCAGTCCAGCAGGTTGTCCGCCGGGATCATCCCCGTTCCCCACTGGCCTTCGTCCTTAGGCTCGCCGATCAGGTAGCGTTGAACGCCGTCCCGCGTAACCTCGCCGGTCTTGGACCCACCCCAGGCGCGCACCGGGCGATCCCAGCGCCTGCCTTCCCACCAATCGGGATAGTTGCCCGTAAGGTGGATCGCAGCTTCAGCCGCACCGCAGTAGGTCTTGCCAAGCTGGTTGCCCGCCATCAGCAGGCGCTCGCGGTGAATAGCCCCCTCAGCGTGGAACTGCCGCTGCTTGGCGTAGGGACGATACTCAGTGAGCCGTCGTCGGTCCTTCCGCCTCTTCGCTTCCTCCAGCAGCGAAACCAGTTCCGATTTGAATGATGTCGGCGAGTTGGCGAATGCGAGCGTCGAGCTGTTCATCGGTGAGGTCGCTCGTGGTTTCGATCTTGAACTCCTTCGGGAGGAGCGAGGCCACGACCTTCATGTACTGGTCCGGCTTTTCGAGGCGGACGGTTGCGATGACCTGTTCTCCATGGACCTCAAAGTCCGCGTGCAGCGCCTCGATGAAGGCTTGCCCCAATTTGTGGCGCGAGCCCTTCGGCCTTCCGGCTGGGTTGCCGCTTTGGCCTGGCTTGAACAGATGCGCGGGAGACTGTTGATCGTCTGTTGAATCAGTCATCCCGCGCTTTCATGGTCAGTACGTATCAGCAATCGGCCCGAGATCCGTGGTGAAGGTCGTGGGCGGGGTCAGGGTCGTGAGCGTGCCGTAGGTCTGGCCGGTCTTCTTGGCCGCGCCAAAGTTGCCCAGGATGTGGGTGCGGAAGCGGGCCGACGTGCTGTCGAACTGGAACCCGATGTAGTAGCTCGCCGGGCCCTTCGCCTGATAGGGCGAGGCGAAGACGAACTTCTGATAGGCCGCCGTACCGGATTGGGCGATGGAGGCGCTGTTGGCGACGATGGCGCCGGTGCTGTCGTAGAGGATCGCAGTCACGTTGCCAGCCACAGCCGAGCCGTTGAGCAGGGCGACGCCAGTCAGCAGGGCGTTCAGAGGCACAAACACGCGAGCCACGTATTCCTCGGTCACAACCGGAGTCGTGTCAGTCCCCGTGGTGGTGGTGGGCGGGGCCATCTCGCCAGTGTGGAAGACGGTCGGGGCGGTGAGGCCGAGAGCCGGGGCGATGCCGCCTTTGTTGACTTGTCCAGTGGTAGCCATGGGTCAGGGCCTTTCGTGCCGAAACTGACGATGTGGGATGAGGTATTTCCCCGCGATCAAGCGCGTAGGTGCATCGTGTGCTGTGAGCGAGGCGATGTCGGGGGAAATTGGGGAATTTCGGGGCGCGCACCTAGGTGACCTTTCGCCCCGGATTTGCGGGGCTTGGGTCGGGGGTTGGCGTGGGCAGTCGCCCCAATTGAGCCGCCAGTGGCCCGGCTTAGGTTTGTTGTGGCCCGGTAGTCTGGAAGCCACCCGTCCCCGCGTCCCCGAAGGGTACGGCCATTGCCCACTGTCTACGCCATATTCGGACGCATCGCAAGGGGTTGTGTTTGTCGCAGGGGTTGGAGCTAGTTGTTGTGGTCGTTAGCTGGGCTTCCGGCCAGCTCGGCCTTGATAGCGGCGCGGGCGGCAGCCCATGCCAATGACCATTGCTCCTTCGCGTCTTTCGGGTCTTCATCTTTGAGGCCAACGAGCCAAATGAGGACCATCAGCAGATCGTTGCGCTCCGTCATCTCGGTACGCCATCAGGTGGAAGGGCGCCGCGCAGCATCATCTCAACGGCCACGCTCATCGGGCCGCTGACCTTCGTCTTGCCGCGCTCGTAGTCGCGGATGCTCTCGCCGGGATCTCGCCCACCCAAGCGAAGCGCCCTCCCCAGCTCTGAGGCGTGAAGGGGGTGGTCAAAGCCCCACATCATGCCGAGGGTTCGGCGGGCGTCTCGGAGTTGTTCAGGGGTCATGCGGCGTCCATTATGGCCGCGAGCGTCTCGATTGCGAGGCCTCGCGGGTCGTTGTGGCCTTCGGCGATGCGCTTGATTGCAGCCAGAAGGAGATCGGTTTCGGATGGCAACGTCTCAGGGCCAGCAGCGGCGCCAGCAGCCCAACTCTTGCCGCCGGTGATCCAGCGCTCCGCCCATCGACTTCCGTCCCGGCTCTCCCATTCGTGGCGCTGGAACATGCCGAAGGGTGTCAGGCGCTGCCAGATTCGAACCGCAGAAAGTCGGGGGTCTTCCCACCAAACCGCCTTCCACTGCGTTACGCGCTCCTCATGCGGAACTAGCATCAGGCCTCCACAAGGAGGCTGATGCCGGCGAATGCCTTCACAGCGCTTTCAACTTCGTCCAGCGTGGCGAAGTGGCGAACCGTCCCGCCCATGCGGGCGGCGCGAAGGGCCAGGCGCTGGCTGGTCAGCTCGTAGCGGCCCAGGATGTCGGTGCGGAGGTAGTAGCTGACGCCGCGAGCGACCGTTTCGAAGGCGAGGCCGGTGTTGGTTTTGGTGGCTTGGATCATCTGTTCGTCCTCATCAGGTGGGGCGCTGCCCCGTGGCGTTGATGTGATAATACGGACATTATCCGGGACCGCAAGCCTTAATCCGTATCCATCGCACTTTTTTTGCGGACTTGATCCCGGTCTATGCCGCCTCCAGATCCTTCACCGCGATC
>OFQZ01000343.1_pt1 | contig 17065 bp, 22 predicted proteins | sample 1543011 | NCBI WGS metagenome assembly OFQZ01 (sample SAMN07774216, study PRJEB24372) | wastewater metagenome | isolation source: Exp Tend NO 0WW | collected 2016-02 | reverse complement strand
TTACCAGTGGCGCAACGCAAACCGCCGAAACGATGAAGTCGACCCCGAACCCCGAACCTAACGAACCGTGCAACCTATGCGTATCAGTCGCCACGAATCGGGCTGAATGCCGGCCGTTGAAGGGTTCCCCGCTGTTCTCAAGTCTGACCCCCTGGAGATACGGACGCGAACGATCGGGAGCCATTGCCGAAGCGCAGAAGTCAAGCGCGAGAGCGAAGCACGGACCAGAACCAGCGGTGAACGTTTCGCCCGTCGTCTCAGGGAGTCGCGGGAATTCATCGGCAGGGAGCGAGAGCAACGCCCGACGCATCCCCCCGGATTCGATCGTTACCGAACCCGGATGATCCTGCGAGACCCTTACCGAACCCTTCAGCCCCTTTAATGCCGCTTCGAACTCGCGAAGCGGAACGCAAACCGCCCCCCAAGATTCGCACGTCGCGAGAACGGAAACCGCCGCGAATTCGTCCCCGTTGCACGTCTGAAGCGTCACGCGTTCCCCGCCGCCATCGGGGGCGATTCGAACCGTGCGCAGAATCGGGAGAGCCGACTTCAGCGAGCAAACCGGCTTAACAAGTGAGAGAGCCCCCGCGAGTTCGCGAGCGTCGACCGTGAAACATGCCCCCGCGATCGTTGCGGGAGTGACTTCGAGCATTTGAGCGTTTGACATAAGTGTGTGTATCTCCTAACCGGTTCCCTTCAGGGATTGCCGGAACGCTGACCCCGAAGGATCAGCCGCACGGGTTTCACGCCAGGAGTTAACGAGGGTTGACCAGCGGGCGAAACTCAACCGCGTAAGCGTTATTCACGAACACCTCGCGCCATTGAATCCGCCCCCCGTTGCGCTCAAGCCATGCGCGCATATCAGCATGAGCACGAACCGCCCCGGCCCGATCCTTGAACGGGAATTTTTGAATACTCCACACTTCAAGCCACCCCCGCGAGATCCGCAACCGTCGCGACTTCAACCGGCCCGGAACGCTCGCCGCGAATCCAGTCCGCCGCCTTTTGAGCCGAACCCGCCGCGCTTAAAGCCAGCTTAGGCGAACCCTTTAGAGCCTTAATCCAACCCGCAAGATATGCCGCGCTGTTAGGAATCACCCGATCGATTCCCGCAACCGCGCAGAGCATCGCACTTGCCATCTCCGCTATCAGTTCCTCTTTCGCGTAAGGATCAGAACCGAACGCCCTAACCTCACCTTCGGCCCGACGCGCTAACCGCGAAGGATGCCCGGTACTGTGCGCGAGTTCATGGAAAAGCGTCGAATAATAATCGTCGACCGTTTCGAACTGACCGAGAAGCGGCATAGTAACCGAATCAGTCGCGGGAGTGTAATAAGCCGAACCGCTCACAATCTCGCGATACTCCGGACCATCGGCATAACCTGCGCGCAACGCTTCAGCCGCCTTAACCCTATCGTGATTCGCGAACCCTTCGCCCAAACTCGGCAACCCTAACCCGTCACACTGCGCGGCATTGAACACAGTGGAGTAACTTAACACCGGAGCGTCTACCCGAACCTTAGCGCGCTCCCCGCTGTCTGACGTTTCGAACCGTTCCCAACTCGAACGCCAGAACACAATCAGCGAACCCTTTTCACCCTTCCGAACGTTCCCGCCCATGTCTAACGCTTGCTTGAACGTGACCCAACGAGGATCAGAATAACCCGCCATCGGAAGCAAAAACGAGTTAATCCCGCGATACGCTCGCCCCGTCTGCGCGTTCTGTTCTGGCAGGTTGCAACCCTTCCAAGGTTTGCGCCAGGGACATACCCCCGACTCCATCGCACTAACGAGCTTTTCGGTAACGATGTCATAGAGCTTATGAACACCCGAACCCGAACCCGAACCCGTGCCAACGTTCGAACCCTTCGAGTAAGTCCGCGCCATTATCTGCCACCTGCCAGCACGTAGCAACCGCAACCGCAACCGACGATATCACCACGTCGAACCATGTCGCGAATGATCTTCGAAACCCGTCGCCGCGAAACCATGCGCCAACCATCGGCCCTTAACTGGCAGGTCATGCCATCGATCGAATAGGGTTCGCCGCCCATCGCAAACAAGATGTAAACCGCGAGCAACATTAGTTGACCCCCCGCGAGGTATCCGAATCGCGAACCGTGCGCAAGATGCGCTTAGGCGATTGAGGACCATAAACGCGCCACGCTTGGCGGTTACGATCGTTGCGAGAGAATGAGCCGACGTGAACCCGCGTACCCTGCCAGGTTGCCTTAATGGTGTGTGTGTGTACCATGATCATAGTATAGGGTATGCCTTCATACCAAAGTATGATAAAAGTAACTTTCCTTGACTCTGCTGACGAAAAACGCGAAAATGAAACGCGCACGCGAGCACTCCGAACCCGAAAAGATGCGCACCACATACCCGCGAACAATGAACCGACGCAGAACAATGGGCGATAAAAGTTAGCCTAGGGTAAGTTTCTTACCATTGGCTTAATTGTGTGGAGCATGTCGCATGGTTGCCGGTCATGCGCAGGTGGCTCTATCATCGATGGCACGGCATCGGCCCGATGTTCACGGATGCCAGTGTAAGCGGTTGGTAAAGCGGTTTGTATGGCTGTTTAGGTTCGCCGCCCGCTGTTAGGTATGTATCTGGACGCTAGAGCCCATAAGCCCCCCGCCTCATTTTGGTACCCGATCGATCCCCGGCAGCCACTAGCCCCATCTACAAAATTGGGTTTGGAAGAAAGGGTTTGCGCTGGGATTTCGGGGGATTGCGCGACGGGTGGGGGCTGAGGGGTTGAAGGTTTTGCCTTGATTTTTCGCGCAGGATTCGATTTTAGGCGGGTCTAGGGGCTCTTGGGTAGTTTTGGAGCCCCCCGACCATTTCAGGGGCCTATTTGAGCCTTTCTGCGAGTTTTTCGATAAACCACCGGTCGATGGTCCCGACGACTTTGGCCATGGTGTTGTCGTCGATGCCGGTTGCTTTTTGGAAGTTGGGCCAGTTGTGGTGTTCGTTGGCTGGGTTTCCGATTTTCCGGTATTCGGTTGCGGTTTGTGATCTGGCGTAGTCGCCTCTGGTTGGGTAGGCATGCCAGAGGAGGATTTTGAGCATGACGGGGTTTCCGAGTTCGATGATGAGGTTCGAGACGATGAGGTAGTTGGCTTGGACGGTTGGCATGCAGTCGGGCGTGGTTGAGGGTGGTCCTGGGTCTGGCGAGCTTGATGCGGGGTATCCGGAGCTTCCCATAGCTCGGTGCGCGATGGTGCTGGCGTAGTCGTTGATTGCTCTGACGGCTCGTTTGATCTCGGGCCGGTCCCAAAATTCAAGTTCTGGCATGATTCTTACTCCTATCCGTAGGTTGAAGGTCCCGGTTACCGCCCATTTCAGGTTCGGTAACCCTTTCGGTAACTAATTTCGGCGATCTGTTTTCAGGTTTCATTAGGAAAAGCTATATATATAGAGAAAAGTTACCCAAGTTACCAAGTTACCAATGTCCAGTAGAGACCTCGTATACGCGCACTCGCCCGCCCGCCTGCTCTTGTGCGCATCATGTGCATACGACCCCCCTGTTTTCGTTTGGTAACTGGTAACCGGTAACTTTTTTTGTAACCGTTCAAGTTTGATGGCTCAATCCTCATCGTTTCCACCCGGATTTTGAGTTACCGTGCTGCTCGTCTGTGCCAGTTCCTCGGGTAACCCGTTTTGGAACTGTTCAAGTTTGATTCGGCAGACCCGCATTGTCGATCCGTCGTGTTTCCAGACGTGGAGCGATCTTCCTTCCTGACTTTCGGCGGAAACGACGGATATCCCGGCCTCGCTCATTCGCCTCCAAAGTGCCCTCTGTGTGCACGGAAATGACCTTCCGTGTTTAAGCATTGCCTCACAAACATAGCCATATGCGATGTCGGGAGACAGGTGGACGTGTTCTTTGGCGATCCAGCCGATTTTTTGGCCTCCTGGAAACCACGAGAAGTAGGTTCCGGACTCTTTTTGCACCCATCCCCATCGATCTGCGTTGCCGGGTCGGTTGCCATCAGGGAGGGTCAAGTGGCAGTTTCCGAGCCTCATTCCCTGCTGGATCAGGCGAAGGAAGATTTGCTCGGGGCGTTCTTCGATGAGGACTCCGGCTTCGTTGGCAGCGGTTTCTTTGAGAGCTTCCGCACAGGCTTCGAACACGTCGCGGTAGGTGTCCGGCGTCCAGATTTTCGACTCTGCGAGGTATCGACCGAGGGTTGCGATTCCGGCAAGGGCGAAAGCGATCGACGAGCGCTGCCGTGCGTGGCCGAGTTCGTCGAGTTTCGCTCTGCCGCTGACGAAGAGTCTCGCCGCCTTGCTGATCGTGTCGTCGTAGTTGGCGGCGAGCCACTTGAGATAGCCGAACATCGCCCCTGCGATGGCTCCGTCGTGGGCAAGGCTTTGTAGCTGAGTGAGGAGGTCGATGTCAACATCGCTGGGGCTGAAGAGGATCGGGTAGGCGCGGGCGGTGTCGGAGTGGCCTTCAGGTTCGTTTTCGGCGGTGACGATGAGCATCCCGCGAGGTTGAAGGGATTTGCGGGTCGTGGTGTCCGCGTTCATACGGCCGCGCGATGCGTTGTTGCCGGCGCTGCGGAGGATCTTGGAGGCGAGGGCGCGCATGCGGGACTGGTCTTTGCGGTCGGATGCCGGATACCAGTCGTCGACCGTGAGGAGGGCGTCTTTTGCGCAGAACCATTGGCGCTCGATGTAGTTCTCGGTGCCGAGGAAGTTTGCGGGGAGGGTCTGGTCGGTGAATTTGCCCCAGAGCGACTGATAGAGGGCGACGGCGCTGGATTTGTAGGTTCCAGAGCCTCCGTGACACCAGACGACGTAGTTGGGCTTGTAGCCGAGATCGTCAAGACCTGTGACGAGAGGGGCGATGGCGGCGGTGCCGAGCAGGACCGCGGTGATGTGCAGCGGGGCGATGTTCAGGAGCTTTCGCCAGATTTCTCCCTGGTCGGCATCTTGGGGGGCGATCTCGTAGCGGCCGAGTTCTGTTCGGGCAAGGTCGACCGTGACTTCCTTATTGAGCCCTTCCTTGGTGATCGCCCCGGAACCGGTGAGGTAGGCGGGTTTGCCGTCGATCGTGGTCCAGCCGGTGTGGGCAAAGACGCGCTGGACCTGCGGGTTTGAAAGTTCCTGGATGGCGGCGCGAAATTCGCTTCGGGCGGAGTGAGAGGGGGAGACGATGGCCCGGGCTCCGAGTTTCGCTATTGGCCAGGTTACGGCACCGAATTCCTCCGGAGTCACTTCGAACCGGGCGGTCCGGCCCTCGCACTCGCCTTCGATCTCGAGCACGATTCGGGGCTGAGCGCCGTCGTCCAGGATGGTCTCTTTGACGATCTGGGCTGAGAAGTTCGAGAGGTTGACGTACTTCGATTCGCCCTTGCGACCTCGCCGGAACGTTTTGCCCGATAGGACGAGATACTGGTCGATCTCGACTTCAACGAAGTCGTCGAGTTTGAACCCTGCGAGAAGGTGATCGTGGGCGTCTTTGCCGGCCGCTGACTCGACGACCCTGCAAGGAATGCCCGCCTTGTCGAGAAAGCGCCTGACGAGCCGTGCGTGGTCCTTGCCCACCTTGTCCTTGTCGCGGATGATCGTGACCATGGTCGCACCCGCGAGAGCGTCGGTGTAGGACTCTTTCCACTTGCCCGCCCCTTGAGGGTTGCAGGTTGCGATGCCCCCGAATTCGTTGATCGCGTCGACGTCCTTCTCGCCTTCGCAAAGGAAGATTTCTGATTTTGTTTCGATCGCGGACTTGACGGTCCCGAGTTTGTAGAGGATGAGTTCCGTTTCCGGGATCTCCGTCGCCCCTTCATCGGAGAGCTGGCAGGGCACCCAGGACTTGCCCTTCTTGCGAAAAATGCCTTTCCCGAGCGAGAAGCAGTAGGCCCCGTCGATGACGCGAGCCTGGCGAAACTCCTTCTTGGGTCCGTAGCGCAGAGTGCGGTGATGCTCGTCGCCGTCGACCCCGCGGTAGATGTACTCGTGGGTGATGTGCTGCTCGGCGGGGGCTGAGCCGTTGCTTTGCGGGAAGAGGTCTTTGTCGGTGAGCCCTAGCGCTGCGATCACGTCGCGGTATTGGCACCCTGCGTGGCAGTTCAGGAGCGCTTTTCCGTCTGCGCCCTCCTTGATGGCCAGCGAGTCGTTCGAATCGTCCTGGTGGGCAGGGCAACGCGCCTTCCAATAGCCGCGGTGCTGCTTCGCGCGGGTAACCCGAGAGAGTACAAGTTCAACTGGTGTCATTGCATCCGTGCCGAAAATTAGGGGCCAAAAAAGGCGGGGGGAAGGAGGCATCCACCCCGCCAAGAACGAGATGTTTGCTTAGGGGCAGAGCATCGGGCGAACCGCCGAGAGGGCTTCGATCTCGGCGAGGACTCCCTCGAATGCTGCGAGCTTCACCCGGTCGGGGCGGTCAAGCACGTAGAAGAACGTGAGCGACTGCTCCTTGACCCGGTAGCGCAGGCGAGCTTCCATGTCCACCGGCTTGCTTCCCTGGAAGACGTTGACGGCAACGTGGAACTTCTCGGGGACGCGCATCGTGCCCTTGGCCGAACTGCCGATTTCCTCTTTGTAGACAAACTGGACTTCGCCGTTGGTCCTGTTGACCTTCGATTCGAAGACCGCCGATTTTGAGGATTCGAAGGCGAGGCAGAGTTCCGTGATCGTCGCGGCGTCAGGTTCTAGAATTGTCCAGGACATATCCTCGATGAATTCCGCGAATTCGGTTTGAGCCATCTGCTTGCCGTTGTGCGAAACCCACTTGTTCCAATCGTGCGTGAGTTTGCAGTCGAGAGTGACAACGTGCTGACCCCACTTCGGCAGTCCCTTCTTGTGATAGTCGAGAACGGCCGAGATGGTGCATTTGTCGAGATTCGCGAAGATCGCGACATCCTGACATGCAGGATCGAATCGCTGGATGTAGTCCATAAACGACTTAATGTCGATGACGGTTCGCGATTCTTTCGCCCGAAGTGGGGCGTCGAAATACTGCTCAAGGGACTCGATTTTCGTGTCCTTGGGCATGAGGAGTAGGTGTTCGAAGCCGGGCACTTCTGCAAACTGCGGCTTGCCGGACTCCGAACCGAGGGTGTGAATGTATTCGATAGCGTCTTTGAGGTCGTTCATCGTGGGTTACCAAACAGGGGCATTTGCGACGGGTCTTTGCGGGTGAGGTGCCCTTCGTCCGTCGTGAAGAAGATGGTCGGTCCCGGCTGAGTGTCGGGCGATTTTGACGTGATCTTGGCTTTGATGACGACTTGAACGTCGCTGAACGACTCGACGTTCATGGTCAGCGTGACGGAACCTTTCCCGCCTCTGGCCTTCACGTCGCGCACGACTTGTTCGAGTTCTTCCTTGAGCCGTTCGACATCTCCGCCGCCGTCGAGAGATTGAATCACTTCGACGATGCTGAGCGGAGGAGCCGTGGTTGTTTCTTGGTCCATTGTGGGCCTCCTTATGGTGTTAGGGAGTTGCTTTGTCGTAAATTTCTTTTGCCTTTGCGAGATCGATCCAGGTCTCGGCGCACAGCCAGCGGCCATTTGAGCCTTTGAACCAGCCGATGACGAGGAACGAGTTGCCGCATTCGAGCCAGGTGATGCAATCGCGAAGGGAGCAGGCTTTCTTGATCCTGTCGGTCATGTGGTCCTTGCTGGTGAGCTGGACGGCGATGACGCCGGGGCGATCAGGCGAGAGGGCTTGCACGTCTTGGAACCCGAGCAAGTCGTTCCAGCGACCGGTATAGGCGGTGTAGTGGTCGACCCGGTAGGCAGCAAGGCAGCCCTGCGCTTCCAGGTACTCGATGGTTCGCTTGGAGTGATCGGTGGGTTTTGTGCGTTTGCCCTTGAGGTATTCGATGAAGCGTTCGGGGTCGTCTTCCGGAATGCACGGGGCCTTCCCGATCGTCACGAACTTTTTGCGCTTCGGGATGGATCGGGCAGGCGGCAGGTTCTCGGGCCTGGTTGAGCCGAAAAGGTCGTCGGTCATTTCTCACCCCGTGCTTTCGCGAGTACGGCTTTGGCTGGTTCCCATGCTTTATCGATTTCAGTCTCAAGTGACTCTTGGTCCTTGACAGATTGAGCGCGGCTGGAGCCAAATCCGTAGGTCATCCGAATGGCGCGGAGCGTTCCAGCGCAGACTTCCAGCGCCGCCACCAGTTCATCGTGAGTGTTGCAACATAGGCAAATGCGCTCGGCGTTTGGAATTGACGCGCCGGGAATTGCCGGGTCTTCGTAGCACCTTGCAATCTCAGCTACGCCATCTTCGCCGTTGTACTCTGGCGAATACGCAACAATCTTGACGTGCTGGTCGTATCGGGTCCATCGCACCCAAGGAGTTGGAGTGGCCTTAGTCTCGCTCACTCCACCACCGCCTTGATTACTTCCGGTAGCGCGTCCCATGCGTCGAGGGCAGGGAGTCGGGAGAGGTCGATGCTCACCGCGCTTATAACTCGAATTGGGTCGCTGGCATTGGCCTCGTCGATCTTGTCTACCTGCCATGCACCGTTCAGAAAGTGGCCCACTTCAGTTATGAGCCGCCATCCCCAATAGCGCCGCACGTCTGATGCTGTCATGCCGTCGCCCACAAGGAAATGAGCAAACAGTCTTGCCCCTTCCGGCACCGGATGCCCTGCCGCCTCGAACAACTCGGCAACGGTGACGATTTCTAGCAAGTCAACAGGCCAACACTTTTCCCCAACTCCAGCGTCCCCCATGCCTGTCGGGTATGCCTTAGCGATAGCGCCGAACGATCCATCTGGCTGGTAAGCGTCCGGGACTCGTACAATTTCACCTTCTCTCATGCTTGGTTCGCCATCCTTTCGATGAGTTTCTTTTCGGCAAGTCTTACGGCCCAGTGCTCGCGCTTGAAGATGCCGATGAGGAGAGATGCTGCGGCTTTGGTGTCCCAGAAATCGGCGGGAATCTCCATCTCCACGAGCAGGATTCTCACGATGCCTTCGCGCGCTTCCTTGGTGAGTTCACGCCATGAGGTCATCGCGGCGATGTACTCGCTTTGGGGGGTGGTCGGCTTTTCGTTCCACCAGGTAGGGGTGACGTAATCGCGGATCTCGCGACCGAAACATTTGAATCCAGAAGTCTTGTTCATGCCGCCTCCTGAAGTTGGCGTCGGTAGTTCGCGATCCGGTTGGCGAATGCGCAGTGCTCGCACGACTCGTAGGGATCGGGGGGAAGAGGGAGTGACGCGATTGCGGCACAGGCTTCGAGAGTCGCTTCGAACCCTTCGCTCGAATACTCAACGGGCTGAATCACGAGCGCGCCTGTTTGGGCAGCAGCACCATTCGAGAACTTGAAGTTGCCTGCGGTCGCGTCGAATGCAACGAGGTAGCACCGGCTCACCTTGCGCGGGCTGAAATCGCGGGGGTATTCGACGGCATAGGCATAGGCCCCGACTTGCCTCTTGTATCGCGCAATCCATTTCTCGGCAAGCACGGAGGTCTTGAACTCGAAGATCGTCACGGTGCCGTCCGTGTTGAGGAACATGCGGTCCGTGAAACCCTTGACCGCGACATCGATTCCGCCGTAGGTGATCGGCATTGATTCGACCCAGCCTTTGTCGATCGGTTCGGCGAGCCCTACGATGCCGGCTTCGGTGAGGGCTTCGAGTGTGATCGCCTTCTTCATCCCCCGATCGATATGGGTGAAGATTTTCGGCAGGTTGGGGCCAGGCCGGGAAATCCCGGCCTTGACTTGCATCCACCAACACGCTGGGCATTCCTCCCAGACGTGGGCGAGATCGTGGGGCGAGATTGTGATTTTCACGGGCTCTCGGTCTTTGCCTCCGCGTTCTCAGGAGCAATAGCCTCATCCCGACCGGTCTCGATCAGATCGCCATAGCAGACCTCTCCCGAGACGAGGCGACGGCACCGGACCTCGCGCTGAGCACCGATAGCGACCTTGAGCCACCGAGCGATGCCGACGAAAATCCGGTAGCCGACCGTCAGGTCTCCTTTGGCCGAGATTCCCTCGCCAGCCGAGATTCCCGAGCCAGCACGGGTATGGATGGAGCCTCGAACATGGAGTGACCTCCTGAAACGGCAACATCCAAGATCGCCTTCAATCTCGATGGATGCTTCCAGGACTTGACTCAGGTCAAGTTCGCCGCAGTAGTAGCCCTGCGCGTCGAAATCGTGCTTGGTCAGCAGAATCTTTTTCACGACTGCCGCTCCTTCCAGGCGGCGACGACTTTCTCGGCGTTCTGTTTCCAGCCGGTCGGGTTCTTTTGAGCCTGACGCAGCGAGAGCATGATCATGTCGGGATTCTTGTCGCCCCTCGCATGGCAGAAGTCGTCGAAGAGGCGGTTGACGACGCCTGCTTCCATGAGTTCACGGGAGTAGGCGAACAGGTGATCCTCTTCAAAGATCGTCGAGAGGTAAGGGAAGGCTTCCCCGTCGCCTGCGGTGTCGTCATCCTTGGCGGGCGGCTGTGGCTCCTTCTTGGGCTCCGGCTCCGGTTCAGCGGTTGGCTTTGCCTTCTTCGGGACCACGGGCTCCTTGGCCTTGGCGACGGCAGCCTTGACCTCTTCGGTCTTGCCTCCGACCTCCTCAGCAAGTTCGGCGGCATCATCTTCGTTGATCTCGTCGATGATGTCGATCGCTTCGGTCTCGATGATCGTGTGGGCTTCTGGTGTGATCGCTTGCCTTCGGCCAGCTTCGGTCGCGTCGTCAAGGTCGGCAGCTCTCGCCGCTTCGGCGGCGACGGGGAGCAAGCGAGAGAGTTTCTTCATCGCCTTGGCCTTGCCCATCTGCTCGTAGCTGTAGGGGTTGGTCCAGGCGGGGGAGTCGGGTGCCTTTGACATCTGCCGGATTTGTTCGAGTTCGGCTTTGGTGAGAACGATGAAGTCGACGTCGCCGTTGGTCCAGCGACCGACCGCGTACCAGAAGACGGCAGGTCCGCGCTCTTTGTCGAGACAGGGCTTATGCTCGAGCTTTCGATCTAAGCCGAGTTCGTAGACGAACTCATCGTTTTCGTGAACGACTTCCGCGTAAACGTGCTTAATCTGACCTGAGCGCCGGTTGAGGTCAGCCCAGCCTCGGTACATGATCCAGAACTGGCACTCGGTTTTCTTGGTTTTCGAGTTGAAGACCGGGACCAGGGCTCCGTGCTGCTGGATGCCGCCTGGCTCGATTCCGACCTCAAACGCATTGACGAGGGCGAGGAAGATCGACGACGGCGAGCAGGAGAGCAGTTTCGGGTTGACCTGCATCGCGGTGTACGCGATCTTCATGGCGCGCTTGACATCGAATCCGGCCGGGGCGATCTGCTTGAGGGTGGGCTCCTTGGCGGAGAGAAACGTCGTGATCTGCTTCATGTTCTGAGCAGCAGGGGCGAGTGATTTTTCGGTTGTTGGTTCCATTGGTGTGTGTGTTATTCAGCGAACTTGGCAAGGAACCGGCGCGAGCCTTCCTTGCGGGTGGAGTGCTTGAGGATCAGGCTTTCGGGCAGGCCGGCCTCAGCGACGATGGCTTCGTAGTCGACCTTCACGGAGTCCTTGGCCTTCTTCCAGGTGATCCGCGATCCATCGGGTGAACTAAGGGTCGATGCCTCGCCCATGAACGTCTTGATCTGGTTCTCGTAGTAGGCTTCGACCTCTTCGGCTTCCTTGATCTGCAGGCGGACATCGCGCAGTGAGGCGATCCACTCGGCGACCTGGGCGGTGCCTTGGATGAGTGATCCGTCGTCGGAGGGGAAGGTGCGCTTGACGAACGCGGTCGCACCCTTCGATCCGTCGATTTGGGGCGGAATCTTGGGCTGAACGTGGTCAAGCCAGAAATCCTTGCCGGAGTCGACGAGCAGTTCTTCAAGGGAGCGGTCGCGCAGGTAGGTGTAACGGCGAAAATCGTTTCCACCGATCAGGACGGCGAGTTCCGCCCAGTCCGAACCCGTGAGCCAGCAATACCATGCAAGCTGCACGAGATAGTAGGCGGGCATGTGGTTGGTGCCCTCCTCGCCGAATTTCTCCGCCATGCGGATGCCGGCGTTCTTGCAGTCGAGGATGCCGCCACCTTCGATGAGCCGGTCAGGGTTCCCAGCCAGGAACGGGAATTCCTCATTGCGAATGAACGCGCCGGGGAGGAGTTTGTATCCGGTTTTCTCGGCGTAAGCCTCCGCAATCACGGCTTCAAGGCGCTTGCCCCACTCCATGAATGCGTTTTCCTCGTCCTCTTGGTGGCCCAGCACCTTTTCGGCGTAGACATCGAAGGGCGACGAGTAGGGATTGACTCCTACGATCGCCGCAATGTCCGTCCCGCCGAGGTAGGTTAGGCGCTCTTCAAGCCACGTCGCGTTCTGCATTGCGCCTCCCCTCCTGTGGGTCCATCTTCTTCCGTTGCTTGTAATAGCGCGACCGAGAAATCCCAAAGTCCGAGCAGATGGCTTCGACGCTTCGGCGCGGGTCGTTATCGACCGCATCGAAGAGCGTCAGCCAGTCTCGCTCGGTGAATTTGGTTTCCGGGTGCGCGTATGATTTTCGCCTCACGGGGCGTATCATACTCGCATCTTGGCCGGGTTTGTCAACGATTTGCGCGTATTTTGTGAACAACTTGCCCGCGCTGGTTGTCTACAATTTGTGCCGCATGGAAACGACAGTCGGAGAGAAGCTGGGAGCGCTACGGCAGGCGCTCGGATTGAAGCAGGACGACTTCGCGACTATCCTCGATGTGAACCGCTCGACGATCTCGGCTTACGAGAAGAAGGGCGTCGATCCCACCGTGGAGAAGATGCGGGTGCTCGCCGAGAGGTACGGGCTCGACATCGGGTGGTTTTACAACGGCAAAAGTCTTGCTGACGACCCGGTTCCTGAGATCGGTCCGAACGCCGTAGCGATCCCACGGCACAGAGCGAATGTCGCTGCGCAGTCGATTGCGAGCGGCGATCTTGTAGTCCTGCCGACATGGAGAGCGAGTGGCGGAATGATTCTCGGAGACGGTGAATTCAGCTTTGAAGACGAAGTGAGAGACCCAACGGCGGTCTACTCGTTTATGATCAAGGGCGACCCATCGAACTACAGGGTCATCATCATCTCAGGCTATTCGATGGTGCCCAAGATAGGGCCGGGCGCTCAGGTGGTGGTCAAACTCGGCGAGACGCCTTCTCCTGGGGTGCTTACGGTGGTCCAGGGCGAGTCGGGGCGATTGTTCCTCAAGGTCTTTGTGCTAAGCGCGAAGGGCGAGCCGGAACTTCACTCGATCAACGATCAGTACGCCCCGATCAAAGGGAAAGGGCTTGAGGGCTGGCAGGTTCGCGGCGTAGCGGTCGGAATGGTCCAGGGCTCTTCGATTGAGTGGATGGGCGGGTCTCCGCTGCGCGTTTAGGCATCCTTCAGTGCGTCGAGTCGCTCCACTACGTCCGGCGCGAGCATGCGTCTCCACCATGGCGTCCCCTCGTCGTCTTTGAGCACGTCTCCGGCGTCCACGAACTTCTCGTCGGGGTCCGGTGTGGCCCCTGCGCTCATTATTTTTCCGGGGTCTTTTCCGCTTGACAGGAGTCCAAATCGGGCCGTATCTCGGTTAGGTGAATGTTTCATGCTAAACATTTTCGCACAAGATGTTGACAACGTACCCGCGACTCGTGTAGAGTGTCCATCAGCGTATGGATACACACACCAAAAACCAGGCAGGATTGCCGTCGCTTCGGGAATTGGCGCAGCGGGCCTTTGAAGAGTCAGAGCGGGAGCGGATTGAGTCCTGGCGGTTCAAGTCCAGCCAGATGCTCCAGTCGAGATTGATCAGCGTGTTTTGCGTTGCCTACACAGAGATCGGCGAGACGCAATTCCGCGATGATGGGACGGCGTTCACGGTCGCTGACGGCATCTTGTTTGAGGCTCCGGAGAATCCGCATTATCCGGGTCTGACGATTGTCGACGGTGATCATCGGATTCCCGTGCTCGGGCTGATTGACCTAGGCCGGTACCTCAAGGGGAAATCGCATGAGCCGGTCTGACGCTTGCTTCGAGATTGCCGACCACCTTTTCCTTTCGCAGATTGATTGTGTTGAGGCGACCGACCGCCTTCGCGATCTCGCGCGATCCCTTACTTCTGCTGAATGGCGGGCAGTCAAGGGCTACGTCCGGGCGATGTCGTCGCTCACAGGAGTGCATCAATGAAGAACGATTTCAAAGACTACATTGCGATGATTCTCGTCGCGTCCATGACCTCTGCTTGCATCTTCGACCTCTTTGTGCGAGCGAGCGATCCTTACCGAATTCGCGACCTTTCTGCGAATTCCATCGATTTCCCGGCATCCTCCGTTGCCGGTCATCACGTAGCGATGGGCGTTCCCCAATCGCGAGATATGGAGGTTCAACCATGGCCCGTTAACGGGCTAAGCACTCAATCTCGTCGGCCTTCGGGTCAAGTCGAGACGGCCCAATGGACCCTCAAGGGGCAAGCCGCAAGCCGCCAAGAAGAACTCTCGTCGTCGATCGAACATGACCAGAAGGAGGTGATTCCGGCCGTTGGCCGGACTAAGCCCTTCACGACTGGTTCCTTAATGAATGTTCGAGCCGAGGGGACGCTTGATGGCCACCCCTCGGTCAAAGTCGCTCGCTGCGAAGTCACGACCTACGGGCTGGAGTATCGCCCCGGTGGACGACGGAATCGGAAGGGGAAGGCGGGGACATCTTCGGGATCTCGCTACGACTACCGAGATTTGACTTGCGCGGTGAACCGGATCAGCGGCCGTCCTGCGCTGCGGTTCGGCACGTTGGTCACGATCACCTATAAGGGTCGGTCGGTGACGTGCAAGGTCACGGATACCGGTGGCCATCGCCCGAGGGGTGGCGCGAAGATTTGGTTTGACCTGTCGTGTGCATCGATGGCAAGGTTGACTGGCAAGCCGTTGAACCCTCAGCGGGCTTACAACACAACGTTTTTTGCGACGTGGGAGCCTACGAAGTGAGGCGCGCCGCTGTTGCGCTTCTTACTGCCGCCCTCATGGGAAGCGCTGGCATCCCGCCTAGCGTTCAAGATAGTCGTCGTGGGTTCGATAAGCGGCAACGTGAACGGGATGAGTGGTGGAACTCCCTTACGGACGAACAGCGCGCAGAGATCACGGCCAAGCGCGAGAAGGACTCCGAGGAGTTCCGCGCCCGCCGACGCGCTGAGCACGAAGCCTACGTCGCCAAGTCTCAATCGAAATCGGCCAAGAAAGCAAGTGGGATGACCGGCAAGGCTTTCCGGAGAGCTGAGAAGAAGGCTCGACGGCTCAGCGGGGGTGGAGCGAAGTGAAAATCTACCTAGCCGCAAAATACTCCCGCATGGAAGAGTTGCGCGAGTATCGCAACCAACTCATCGCGCTCGGTCACACGGTCACGAGCAGATGGCTTGACGGTAACCACGAGCAAGCCGACGAGTCCGATCCGACGAACGCTGATCTCCAGCGCTGGGCGCGGGAGGACATCGAAGACATCCTGTCTGCGGACGTGTTCGTGTGCTTCACGGGCGGCGAAAAGTCCACGGGGCGAAACATCGAATTCGGCTATGCGCTCGGTCGCGGAATCCCCGTCCGTGTTGTCGGGCCGCGCGAATCGGTGTTCCATCACATACCGTTCGTGAGTGTGTTCGAGTCATGGCGCGACTACCTTGAGTTGGTGGTCAATGGCTAAGTCCTTGCTCGATGAGCCCATTCACGTCCCGACCCAGGATGAGGTCAAGACCGCGATCAATGCGGTTCGATTCATGGGGCAACAGTTCGCGAAGATCGCGATTGAAGATGAGAAGGGTCCGGAGGCAGTCGCAAGTGCGCGGTTTGCCGTGAAGGCTGGAGAAATCGCGCTCGCCCTTGACTCAATGCTCGGCAACGACTTCATGTCAGAGAGGCGGAGGGTTCAATGAAGGGCCACAAATTTGGAATTCCGCTGCCTGACGTGCAGACTAAAGAGAAGCCATGGGTTCAGCGCCGCGACGGTAAGTCGGCGAGCAACACGGACCCCGATCGGCGCATTTGGTACGGCCCGTGCATGTATTGGACCGACGACTGGAATCAAGTCGCGCTTAGCCCAATAGGCAACATCCCGTGCTGCCCGCGTTGCGGTGCTGTCGGGTTCGAGATGTCTTTCCGAGAGTGGATTGACGGCGCTGAGAGGTTCGCTGCCGAGACTGCCCAGCTTGGGTACACGACATGGCTGCTGAGCGTTAAGGAAACGTGCTCTCCAGATATGTCTCAGTGGAAGACCCGTAGCGAGGTGGCCAAGAGTGGCTAAGACCTCAATCGAGTGGAGCGACAACGTTTGGAACCCCGTCTCAGGCTGCACAAGAGTCAGCGCCGGGTGCGACAACTGCTACGCAGTAACGATGACCAAGCGACTCGAAGCGATGGGCCAGGAGAAGTACGCCGGGCTCGTCAACATCGGCAAGGGTCACTTCAACGGAACTGTGCGCTGCCACGAGGACGCGCTGACGATCCCGCTCAAGGCCAAGAAGCCGAGGCGCTGGTTCGTGAATTCGATGAGCGACCTCTTTCACCGAGAAGTCCCGTTCGAGTTCATCGACAAGGTTTTCGCGGTCATGGCACTTACGCCGCACCATACCTATCAGATTCTCACGAAGCGACCGGAGCGGATGGCGGAGTATTTCGCCCATCGTTATCATAGGTGGGAAGACAAGGCATGGATTAACAGGGCGCACCAAGTGGCGGACGCACTTATGGCGCAAGCGGGTGATTCAAAGCTCGTCCACGAATTGCGCTATGGAATCAACGAACGTTGGCCGCTTGCAAATTGTTGGCTCGGCACGAGCGTCGAGGATCAGGCCACCGCAGACGAGCGAATCCCGCACCTGCTCCGATGCCCTGCCGCCGTCCGGTTCCTGAGTTGTGAGCCGCTGCTGGGACCGGTGAGTCTCTGCCCTGGATGTCCAGGCTGCCCGACTGATTGTGGGTGGATTCCATGCCGGGGCTTCCAAGTTGAGCCCGGCGTTATGTCTGGATGTCGTGGCGGCGCTGATTGCCCTCAATGTCACGGTGCTGGAACCGGCATCCATTGGGTGATCGTTGGCGGAGAGTCTGGACCCGGAGCGCGACCGTTCAATCTTGAGTGGGCTCGCTTCCTTCGCGACGAGTGCAGA
>OFQZ01000342.1_pt1 | contig 17070 bp, 19 predicted proteins | sample 1543011 | NCBI WGS metagenome assembly OFQZ01 (sample SAMN07774216, study PRJEB24372) | wastewater metagenome | isolation source: Exp Tend NO 0WW | collected 2016-02 | reverse complement strand
TGGTAATGCGAACCTCGATTTCCCGCTAGATACAACATTTGCATAAGGGGGCTGCGTGCCATCTCAACAGGAGGTTGCCGAACACCTGGATATGACTCGGCAGTCAGCAAGCGATATGCTTCAGAAGCTCGGTATTTCTCTGCGTTCCACGTCTTTGACTGAAATACGCGTCGCGTATATCCGCCGATTGCGCGAACAGGCGGCGGGCCGCTTCTCTGATGGCCCGCTAGACCTGATGAACGAGCGTGCGAGGCTGGCCAAAGAACAGGCGGACCGGCTGGAATTGCAAAATGCTCTGACGCGAAAAGAGGTGGCGCCTGTCGCGCTGATTGAGCAAGTATTGGCAAAAGCGGGAACGCGCGTCGCCGGGATTCTGGATGCGATACCGGGAATGATCAAACGCCGGTCGCCGTCGCTTTCGTCATCCGACCTGGATTGCGTCTCGTCCGAGATTGTCAAGGCGCGAAATATGGCGGCTGCCATATCGCTGCGCGACCTGGATCGAGAAGCATTACCCTGATGTTCGACCTTCTAACCAATGATCAGTTGGATTCGGCAGAGGTTCGTTTTTCTCGTGGCATTCAAGCGTTCGCAGCGCCTGACCACTTGACTCTTGAGGAATGGGCGGCACAGCACTTCTACCTGAGCGCAGAATCATCGTACGTTGAGCAGCGGTGGCAAGCCTGGCCATATCAGCGCGCCATCATGGCGTGCATTTCGAACGATGATGTTCGAGAAATTAACTGGCCCAAGGCGGCGCGCACCGGAAACACCAAGATCATGCTGGCGGCGATCTGCTATTTCGCAGCGCACAAGCGCCGCAACCAGGCCATGTGGCAGCCAACGGACGACGACAGGACAGAATTCGTCAAGACTGAGCTTGATCCGGCGATTCGCGACGTTGCCGCCATGCAGCGCGTGTTTCCGGCGTACCTTGCGCGCCACAAAGACAACACGCTGCAGCAAAAAACCTTTCTTGGTTCTATCTTGCACCTGCGTGGAGGAAAGGCAGCCAAGAATTATCGGCGCATTTCAATCGATGTCGGCTACTTGGACGAAGTTGACGCCTTCGACAGGGACGTTGAAAACGAGGGGGACCCTTTTTCGCTCGCTGAAAAGCGCGTTGAGGGGGCGACGTTCCCGAAAATGATCGTTGGAAGCACGCCAAAGACGAAGGGCTTCTCGCTGATCGAGGACCGCACAGCATTGGCTCAGGAACGATTTGAGTTTTGCATCCCTTGTCCAGAATGCGGAGAGTTTCACCCTATCACCTGGGGCGGAAAGGCAGAGGCACACGGATTCAAGTGGCAATCCGTCGATGGAAAACCAGACCCCGATTCAGTTCGTCACCTGTGTCCGCATTGCGGCACGCTGGTCACGCAAGGCGACTACCTGCACTCGTATCACTCCGGACATTATCGGAGCGACAACGGCCAGATTATGCTCGACCATGCGGGAAATTTCACCGACAAGGACGGACGTCGCGTTCCAACTCCGTCTCACATCTCATTTGTCGGCGTATGGACAGCTTACAGCCCTGCCTCTAGTTGGCCAAAAATCGTACGCGACTTCATCGCCGCATCTGCCAAGATGAAAGAGGGCGACATCTCGGCGATGAAGACCTTTACCAACACCACACTGGGCCGATCGTGGGCAGAAAAGCTCGAAAAAACCGACGTCGATACCATCCAGGGCAGAGCAGAGCACTACAAGCTACGCACCGTGCCAGATGGAGTTGTAATTCTTCTCGCCGCCGTGGATACGCAGGACGACCGCCTGGAATGCACGGTCAGAGGGTACGGCAGAGGCTGCGAAACCTGGACCATAGCGCACGAGGTTATCTACGGCAGCCCTGGAGATGACGCGGTATGGAAGGATCTCGAAGAGTTGATCTTCGACACTGAATTCGCGCGCGCCAGCGGACAGGTTCTGCGAGTCCATGCCACCGCGATTGACTCCGGCGGGCACTTCACACAGGCCGTCTACGCCTTCGCCAAAAAACATGCGCGGCGAAGAGTCTATGCCGTCAAGGGTTCGAGCGGACAGGAGAAGCACATCAAGAACGGGGCGCAAAAAGTCGATATTGATTGGCGCGGCCGAACTGAAAAGCGCGGCCTGATTCTCTGGAACGTCGGCACCAATCTCGCCAAAGACCTCCTGCACAGCCGCATGGAACTGGCCACCGCGGGGCCAGGCTACATGCATCACTCCCGCGACCTGCCTGATGAATGGTTTTCGCAACTTACCGGAGAAGCTCGCGCAGAAAGGGTAGGCGTCCGTGGACGGGAGACCAGATGGGTCGCCGACAGGAAGCGCGTTGAGGCATGGGACTGTGCGGTGTACTGCGTCTGGCTTGAAACCCACCTTGGCCTTCACCAGAAGCCGGCCAAGTTTTGGGAAACGCTCGAATCCCGCGTTTGCGCTTCGGAAACACCCACAGACCATGAGCCGAAAGCAATTCGAACGACAGAAGATCAAGCGCAGCATCCTGTTGCGCCAGAGATTGCGCCAGTGCTACCAGAACCGCGCACAAGGCGCGCAGCACAGCAGCGCATGGACACAACAGCATGGGGGTCAAGGTTATGAGAAAACAAACCGCGTCATGCGACTGGCTGTCAGAGCAAATCGCGGAGTCCCTGGCCGAAGAAATGGGACCAGAACACCCGCATATCAGCCGGCTCGCGCAATCTGTACTCGACAGGTTACGGCGAAGACTGGGCGGGGCTTACGTCTATATCCCGAGCGCCATAGATGCGCGGCAGACGGAAATACGGGCGCAGTTCAACGGACGAAACGCGCCAGAAGTGGCATCGGCGAACGGGGTCACTGTTCGCACGGTGTACCGACTGACTAATGGCAAAAAATAGTGACATTTTGCACCTAGAAATGTCACTTCCATTTGTCGGACCATCGCGCCATGAGCGCAGCGTCCGACCTCCTTACCGCCTATCTCGCAGCAGAGTTGGCCATTCTCTCGCGCCAGTCATACACCATCGGCGACCGGCAACTCACCCTCGCCAATCTCGCAGAAGTCCGCAGAGAGCGAGCAATTCTTGAGCGTCGCGTCGCCGCGGAATCCGGCGCCGCATCGAGCACTGGAAGCCGCCACCGACTGGCGAACTTCATCCACTGATGAATCTACTCGATCGGATGATTTCCGCCATCGCCCCCGCTACCGCATTGAAGCGCGTACAGGCGCGGAAGATTCTCGCCAGTTACGATGCAGCAACGCCATCACGCCTGCGCCGTTTCTCGAAAGAGACCCGTAGCGGCGAAGCCCTGGCCAGACTGCAGTCTCCTCCGATCCGCACGCAGGCGCGCGACCTCGACCGTAATCACGACCTTGCCCGCGGGGCTCTTACGGTGATGGTCAATAATATCATCGGGCCATCCGGCATCGGCATCGAGCCGCAGCCGCGATCCGTATCCGGTGAAATCCTCGACGACCTGTCACAGCAACTGCTGTTTCTCTGGCGAGACTGGTGCCGGGCTCCGGAAGTCACTCTATCGCACTCCTGGCCCGGGACGCAACGTCTGATGTGCCGCACCTGGCTGCGCGACGGAGAGGCTTTTGCCCAATTGCTGGAAGGAGCCGTTGTCCACCTCGATCATGGCACAAAGGTGCCTCTGTCGCTGGAGATGATCGAGCCCGACTTGGTCCCCACAGAAAACGAACTTGCATTCTCCGATCAGAACGGCGGAATCCTGCGCAACGCGTGGGGGCAGCCGTATGCCTATCGGGTATACAAAGTCCATCCGGGTGACACTTTCGCCTGGCGCAATAATCGAGAAATCAAGATCATCCCGGCAGAGCGCATGCTGCACTTGCGTCGCGTCGACCGCATCGGCCAGTCTCGCGGGGTTTCCGAGTTGGCCAGCGTCATTACCCGCCTGGAAGACCTGCGCGATTACGAGGAAAGCGAGCGTATTGCCGCCAAGATCGCTGCATCGATGGCTGCCTACATCAAAAAGGGTGCTCCTGATCTGTACACCCAGGAAACCGATGCAGAAGGCGAGCCGGCCCCGCGAGATATGCGCTTCCGGCCTGGCATGATCTTCGACGATCTTCTGCCTGGCGAGGAAATTGGAACAATCGACACCAGCCGTCCGAACACCAACCTGCAGAGCCACCGCGACGGCCAATTGCGCGCCGTCGCGGCCGGCGTCGGCGGCAGCTATTCCTCGATTTCCCGCAACTACAACGGAACCTATAGCGCGCAGCGGCAGGAACTAATCGAACAATGGACGCACTACCAGGCGCTCACTGAATCGTTCACGTCGCAGTTCGTGCAGCCCGTTTGGGAGCGCTTCGTCTCTCTCGCCGTCATGTCCGGACTCGTCAAGCCACCGGCTGAACTGATGGAAGGGACGATTGACGATGCTCTGTTCGTCGGACAAACCATGCCCTGGATCGATCCCCTGAAAGAGGCCGAAGCCAACGAAGTGCTAGAGCGAAACTGCTATAAATCAGGTCCGGAAATCATCCGCGCTAGAGGTGGCAACCCGCGCGAAACCATCTTACAAGAGGCGAATTGGCGGAAATCGAAAACCGATAACGGTATTGAAGACCAGGCTCCGACCGTGCCGCGTTTCGAGCCACAGCAACAGCCACAGGACCAACAGCATGCAAACCAGTAACTGGTATGCCATCCATGCCCGCGCAAACCGCACGGCGGAGGTGTTCGTATTCGGCGACATCGGTGAAAGTTGGAGCGACGAGACCGTATCGGCAAAGAATTTCGTAGCCGAAATTGGCAAGTTGTCCGTAGACACACTGAACGTCCGCATCAACTCGATTGGCGGATCGGTTCCCGATGGCCTGGCGATTTATAACGCCCTGCAGCGCCACCCGGCGCGCGTTGCGGTCAGCATCGAAGGCGTTGCAGCCAGTATTGCTTCGCTGATCGCTATGGCAGGAAACGATATTTCCATCGCCGAGAATGCCCTTCTGATGATCCACGCCCCTTGGGGAATGGTTGCCGGCAATGCAGAACGCCTGCGTGAGCATGCAGACCTGCTCGATAGGTTCGCCGCAGCGATGGCCGTCTGCTATGTGCGCCCTGGGGGGCTCACCCAGGACGCAGCCATGTCGCTGGTAACCGACGGTGCAGATCACTGGTATTCAGCAGTGGAAGCCAAAGACGCAGGTCTTGTTGACACCATTACGCCCGCAGTGAAGGTCGCTGCGAGTTTTGATCCCCGCGGCTTTGTGCCGCCAACACTCCCCACGGCAGCCGCCGTAATCCCACCGAAAGGCCACACCATGCCACAAGAAATTCAGACCCAGACGGCGGCGCAGAATCCACAAACGCCGACTCCTGTTGCTGCCGCACAGCAACAACCGATCGTCGACCAGACCCCTCTGATCGACATTGACGCCATCAAGGCGGAAGCTCTCAACGATGACGCAAAGCGCCGTCAACAAATCGAAGCCATTGCCGCACCTTGGACCACCGGCACGAAGGCCCGCTCTGACATCCAGGCATTGGTCAAGCAAGCCTGCAACAGCGGCCAGGCTGTCGAGACCTTCCGCGCTGAATGTCTGCGCTTGATGGCTCGCAACCAGGAAAGCATGGGCGGCGGTCTGGTTTTCACCGTCGAAGACGAAACTGACAAGTTCCGCGCTGGCGTCACTTCCGGCTTGCTGATTCGTGCAGGGCTTACGCCCAACGACAGCACGAACGAGTTTCGCGCCTATTCGTTGATCGAGTTGGCGCGAAACTGCCTTGCTCGCCGAAATATAAGCAGCAAAGGAATGGACAAAATGAGCGTCGTCGGCGCCGCTTTCACGCACTCGACCAGCGATTTCACAAACCTGCTGGCGGACGTGGCCCACAAGGCTATGCTTAAAGGGTGGGATGAAGCGGAAGAGACATTCCAGATGTGGACGAGTCGCGGCACCCTGCCGGACTTCAAGCCGAGCAAGCGCGTCGACCTGAACACCTTCCCGGCCTTGACCAAGGTCGAACAAGGCGCCGAGTACACCTACGCCACTGTCGGAGACCGTGGAGAAACGATTCAGCTCGCCACCTACGGCAAGCTGTTCGGTATCACCCGGAACGCGATCATCAATGACGACCTTGGTGCGTTTACGCGCATCCCGGCCAAGATGGGCCGCGCCGCCATCCGCACCGTAGGAAATCTGGTTTATGCCGTTCTCACCGGCAACCCGAACATGGCCGACGGCGTCGCATTGTTCCACGCCAACCATGCCAACCTGCTGAGTGCGGCAGCGCTGTCCACCGCATCGGTCGACGTTGCTTCTGCGACGATGGCCAAGCAGACGGACGCGACAGGCAATCTGCTGAACATCAACATGGCGTATCTGGTGGTGCCGCGCGCACTCAAAGGGCTGGCTCTCACCATCGCCACGTCGGAGCAGGAAATCACGTCCGGCAAGACGGCGACGACGCCCAACTGGCTGCGCAACACCTTCGAAGTGATCGCCGATCCGCGCCTCGATGCGGTTTCCGCAAGCAACTGGTTTGCGGCTGCCAATCCCGGCGTGAACGACACCATCGAGGTGGCCTACCTTGATGGCAATGACACGCCGCAGTTGGAGCAGCAGGGCGGATGGACGGTCGACGGGGTCGAATTCAAGGTACGCATCGACGCCGGCGTCAAGGCTCTCGACTACCGTGGCCTGTCGAAGAACCCGAACTAATCCATAGAACGATCACACGCGCCGGCAACCCCCGGCGCGACTTGAAAGGGAATCACAATGACTACCGCATACATCCAGAATGGCGACGTTCTGACCATGACCCCTTCCGCCGACGTGGCAGCCGGCGTTGGTTATCTCTTCGGCTCTGCTGTTTTCGGCGTTGCAATTGCCGCTGTTGCCAACGGTTCGCCGGGCGCATTTCTCACGGAAGGCGTCGTCACCATCGGCAAGACCTCCGCATTGGCCATCTCCATCGGCGATCGTCTGTTTTGGGACAGCACCAATAAGGTCGTCAACAAGACCACGACCGCACAGCAGTGTGTTGGCGTCGCAGTGTCGGCGGCCAGCAACCCGTCGTCCACGGTGCAGATGAAGATCGGTCAATACCTGCCGGTCGCAACCTGATCGAGGACATTCCAATGCTCAAACCCTTCCGCCTCCACCTGGCCGCGCTGTGCATCAGCGCGATGGCATTATTCGCTGGCTACGCCAGCGCCGGGCCTTTCACCGATTATGCCGAAAACAAACTGCTCGACTACCTATTCCGTGGGCAGGCATCAGGAACCCCGAGCACGTGGTACGTCGCGCTGTACACGACATGCCCGACAGACTCGACAGCCGGCACAGAAGTCACCAACGCCAACTCGTATGCTCGCGTCAGTGTCGGCGCCAACGCGCTGACCAACTGGGCGAGCACCCAGGGAAACACGTCGGCGTCGACGGGAACGAGTGGCACGACCAGCAACTTGGCGACGATCACCTTCGCCACTGCTACGGGCTCCTGGGGCACGATCAACTGTTGGGGTCTGGTCGATTCCGGCACCTACGGCGGCGGCAACCTGTGGATTTACGCAGCGGTGACGACGCCACCGACGATCACCAACGGATCGACCGCAAGCTTTGCGATCGGTGCGCTGACCGTCCAGATCGATAACTGATCGGCCGCGTGATGGATTTTCGGACGCTACAGACCGAGATACTGTCCGGCCCGAAAGCCGGGGACTGCGCACAGTACATCAACGATGGCAGCAACCCGGCTCGCAAGGCCGGCGCGCCGTCCGACGATGCGGCCATCGCCGCTATCCTCAGTGCTGGCCGCGTTGCCATCGCGCCTCGGCAGATCAACGACGGCGATGCCGCCATTGCGCTCGGCATCCCTGCCGGCCCGCTTTTTCTGTACCAGCTCGAACAGGCGGCCACATCCGCCCCAGGTGCGGGCGCCGGCGAACAGCAAATCGCGCTTTACGCCGTTGCACGCCAGTCCTGGCGCTCGCTGACGTGCGGTACCTTCGACATCGGCAATCCGGTCGTGCGCCAGGCGATAGATGCAATGGTCGGCACGCTGCTCACGGAAGATCAGGCGGCGGCAGTCAAGGCGCTTGCCGAAGTGCCTGCACCGGTCAGCCCTGCGGACGTTTCCCGCGCCATGCGCGGGCCTTGGGAGTAATCAGATGAAACGCTTGTTCCTCGCTTTTGTACTTTTCCTTGTCTCCGCGCTGGCGATCGCCGCCGGACCGCTGACCTCCGGTCAATTGCAGACGCTGAAAACGCTCGTCCAGGCCGATCCCATAGCAACGGCGCTCGCCAATGCCGCCGACGATGTCGGCCTGGCCGCGTGGCTCAATACCGGCGACGCGACCTATACAGTGTGGCGGACCGATGTCACCATCGACGAGTGCAATGCGGTGATCGTGTGGACCGAGGTGGATGGACTCACTGCTGGAAAGGCCCGCATCTGGGAATGGATGAAATCGTTAGCCGTGCTCAACGCCTCGCGCGCCAATATCCGGCAGGGCATCTTGGATGCATTTGCCTCGGCAACAGCGACCAGAACCGCGCTCACTGCGCTTGCCAAACGGCTCGCCTCGCGCGCCGAAAAGGCGCTCGCTTCCGGTACCGGCACCAATGCCAGCCCGGCGACCCTGACTTGGGAGGGGCAGATTACCTACGCGGATGCCTCGCTGATTCGGAGCTAGGACATGGCCTCGTCCAAAAACACCACGCAGATCCAATGGTCTGCCGCCAACTCGGTCACGGTAGCCTCGGCAACGGTGGTCTGGTCGGACGCGTTTACCTTCAACGCGGAGGATTGGCAGGCGGAGCTGCAGGTCAACGCCGATAACGCCGGCACCCCGGCAGCCGGCGATGTCTGCGACGTCTATATTGCCTATTCGACCGGAGATATCCTCGGCGATGCCGGCGACGACTTCGCCACCGTCGAGCACTCGGAATTTTTGTTCCGCCTCGACACTTATGCCACCAACACGCCTGGCGAGGACCCCGCCAACCGCTCGGCGCCCGTGCGCTGCGGCGCCAAAGCGTTCAAGGTCGGCGTGTCCTGCCCGCAGGCGGCGAGCCGCAACGTCGTCGTCCGCGCGATGGTCAACACGCACCGGGGCCAATAGCCATGCTGATCCTGCAGGAGCCGGGCGTCGCCGCGGGTTTCTGCAGGCGTCCGAAAGCCAAATGGCTGGCAAAAGGGCTGGCCGCCGTTTTTGCCGGCGGCCGCGAGATATGGAGCGCGTACGCCGACTATCGTCCGCTCGCGCCGACCGGCGGACCTAAATCGCTCCCCTCGAAATTCGGCATCGCGCAGGGCTTTGGCGCCACGTACGGCACGGGAACGACTGACCGGCTCGATGGTGGCGCCTTGCCGCGACCTTCCACGGGGTGGCGTTCTGTAGTCAGCCAGTATTACGCCAACAGCACCGGAGGAGGCGGACTCGGGAGGATCTTTCAGGACGCAAGCGGAACGGGGCTGAGCGCCGGCGAGACTCTATGGACTCAGTCCAACGCAATCAATTATGGCATATATGCCAGCTCGTTATCTGGAGCCTGGTTTACCCCTGTTTCCTCGCTGGCCACAGGACGCTGGCAGTCTGCGGGCGTCACCCATGACCAGCGCACGGTCAACGTTCTGCCCACAATGTATCTTGATGGCGCGTCAGTCGCAGTCAATATCTCCCAAACCGCCAGCGGCACCTATCAGACCACGCCTTGCAACATGGTGTGGGGCAACCGGGCCAGCGACAGCGCGCGCGTATGGGACGGCATGCTTGGCCCCACGCTGTTTTTCGATGGCCAGCTCACCGCTGCCGATCATGCGGACCTGGCCCGCGATCCGCTACAGGTATTCGAGGACGACCTTGGCGCGCTGTACCTGCCATTCGCTTCGTCCGGGAGCGCTGCCCTCGCCGGCAATGCCGCGGCACAAGCTTCTGCCAGTGGCACGATCAGCGTCCAGGTGCCGATCGTCGGCGCCGCGACCGTGGTCGCCACAGCATCCGGAACACTGACGACACAATCACCTCTGGCCGGAAGCGCGACAGTTGTCGCCACAGCAACGGGGGAACTGTCGGTGACCTTCGCGCTGTCCGGGGCGGCACTTGTGAACGCCCTGGCCGCTGGCGCAATATCCACATCAGTCGCGCTTTCTGGATCTGCTCTGGCCAACGCTCTAGCTACCGGCAACCTGCTCGCCGGAGGTGCCGGCGCTCTGGCCGGAAACGCTGCGGCTCAGGCGTCGGCTTCCGGATCGCTGTCGACGGCGATTCCGTTGCAGGGTGCTGCGTCTGCCTTGGCTGTTGCCACCGGAGGCTTGACTACGGCGTTTCCGCTGGTCGGCGTGGCAGCAGCCGTGTCGCACGTGACGGGAGATTTGACGGTCACATTCGGCGGCGCGCTCTCTGGAAATGCTGTCGCGCAGGTGTTGGCGGCGGGCGCTTTGTCAATTCAGGTTGCTCTGTCTGGTTCGGCGGTGGCGCATGCGTTGGCGACCGGAATCCTGGGAAGCGGCGATGTTCCGAACACGCCACAGGACACATGGGACCGAGCCCTGCAGGCCCTGTTCGAGCCATTCTACGGCGATTTCGGAGAACCCGCCGTCGTCGCCGGGATTCCTGTCGTCGGGATGTTTTCATCTCGCGCTCAAGATTCTTTCGGCATCGTGCAGCCTTCGGCCGCGGTTTTGCGAATGTCCGCAACGCATGTCGCAGCAGTTGGCGATACGGTTACTGTCGGCGCCAGGACTTACCAGATTGCCGCGATCCATGATCTCGACGGATCTGGCACAGAGAAAACGCTGGAACTCAAATGAGCCGCCGAGAAACGATCCTTGCCGCCGTGCAGACCACGCTTTCCGGGCTGTGTGGCGGGCGCGTCTATCGCACCCGCAAGGAGCAACTGCCGACTGTGCCGGCGATCGTCATCCGCCCTGAGGAAGAGCAGGACGTCGGCGAATTGCTCGGCGTCACCGATACCACGCTGACGGTCTCCATAGAAATCTACGCCCGCGGCGACATCCCGGATCAGGCGGCCGATTCGACGCTTTCGCTCGCCTATGCCGCGCTGTTCAACGCATCCGACCTCGGGCTTGGCAGTGACGTGCAAATCCTGCCAGGCCGTTCAGTGTCATGGAACGAAGACAATTTCGACGACTGCGCGGCCATCCTGCGCATCCGCATCCTCTACCGCACCGCTCAAGGAGCCATGTAATGAGCCAACCTCGCCGCCCCGGAGAACCTTCCAACCGCCCGCCGGAGCCCCCGCCGGCCAAGACCCCAAAGGAGTAAGACATGGCCTCACGCTATATCCGCAATACGGCCATTCTGGCCAAGATCGAAGGCACCTACGGCGTCGATCCGAGCCCGGCAGAAGCGGCAAACGCCATCCTGGTCAGCAACGTCACGATAAACCCGCTCAACGCCAACAACGTCGACCGCGATCTGATCCGCTCATTCATGGGCGCCAGTGAGCAGCTGGTCGGCACCGCTTACGTCGAGATGTCTTTCGACGTGGAATTCGCCGGCGCCGGAGCCGCGGGCACCGCCCCGGCCTATGGGCCGCTGTTGCGGGCTTGTGGCTACGCCGAAACGGTGTCCGGCGGCATCCGAGTCGAATACAACCCGGTTACGCCCGTGGTCGACTCGGTCACGATCTACTGGTTTTCCGATGGCGCCAAGCACATCGCCAAGGGATGCCGCGGTAGCTGGTCAATCAAGATGGGTGTCGGCGCGCGGCCGGTATTCTCGTTCAAGTTCCTGGGTATCGATGGCGGCATCACGGCCGCGTCGCCTTCGGCACTCACGCTCACGGCGTTCAAGACACCGTTGGTGATCACAGATCCGAACACTGGAGACGTCACACTGGGAGCCACCTACACGCCGGCGACGCCGACGCTCACCGGCGGCACCGGCTACCCGTCGCAGGGTCTCGATCTGGATAGCGGCAACGCGGTGAACTACACGCCTCTGCTCGGCGGCGAAACCATCGACGTCACGAATCGCGCCGTTTCCGGATCCGTCGTGCTCGATCTGACGGCGGCGCAGGAAGTCACGTTCATGGGCAACGTCAAGGCCAACACCCTGCAATCGCTCGGCCTGATGCACGGCACCACGGCCGGGTACAAGGTGATGCTCTTCGCTCCTGCGGCGCAGTTGATCAACCCGAAGAAGGTCGACGTCAACGGCAAATTGATGTGCGGTTACGACGTGCGTCTGACGCCATCTGCCGGCAACGATGATCTGAAAATCGTGGTGCACTGATGGGTCTGCGCATCGTCCCAAACCCCACATTCCTGGCGAAGATCCCACTGACGATCGCCGGCGAGGACGCCCCGGCGATCCTGGAATTCGAATTCCGGCACAAGTCACCGGAAGCGCTCAAGGAGTGGTTCACCACCTTCGGCGATCGCGACACATCGAGCGCATTGGCTGATGTCGTCGTCCGATGGACTGGCGGCGTCGAAGATGAACACGGCCAGACAGTGCCATTCTCGCCGGCGAATTTCCGAATCTTCCTATCCGCGCACGGCCCGCGTGCCGAAGACCTGCTACGCGGCTACATCAAGGAGTTGACCGAAAGCCGGCAAAAAAACTGATTGCGGCGGCGCGGCGCCTGGCCAGGGGCGACGTTGGCAGCCGACCCGATCAGGACGCACTCGCAGCTTTCGGGATCCCGATCGAAGCGATCCCGGAAGAGCATCACCTGGAAATCTGGCCGGAGAACTGGCGCATCGTGGAGGCATTCATCGCCATGGAAACACAATGGAACTACGGCGGCATGAGCGGGCGCCCGATCGGAATGCGCTATGAGGCGCTCCCCGTAGTGCTATCCGCGATCGGAATTGCTGACGCAGATCGCGGGGAAGTCTTCGCTGGAGTGCGTCTGATGGAACGTGCCACCCTCGAGGAGGTACGCCGTGGCTGACCCGAAAACGACAATCGTCATTTCTGCGGTTGATCAGACGCAGGCCGCGCTCAATTCGGCGACGCAGGGAATCAAATCGCTCTCCAGTGCTGTCGGCGGAATCCCTGGGTTCGGCCCGCTGATGGCCAGCATCAGTGCCTTTGCCAGCCTCGGCGCTTTCAAATCGCTGATCTCCGATACCATTTCGTGGGCTGCCGAGATGCAGCGCGCCTCGCTGCGCACCGGGGCATCGGTCGAATCACTCACGGCGCTTGGCAAGGTCGCCCGCCTATCTGGTACCGAACTTGGCAGCGTCGAATCCGCGCTCGTCAAGATGTCAAAGGCCCTCTCAGGGGCCGATGAAGAAAGCAAAGGAGCTGGAGAAGCAATCTCAAGAATTGGTCTTGATGTCGCGACGCTAAGATCAATGGATCCAGCAAATGCCATGCTGGAAATTGCCAAGGCGCTTTCGAAATGGGCAGACGATGGCAACAAAACCGCGTTGGTCATGGCCATTCTCGGCAAGAACGGCGCCGAAATGCTGCCGATGCTCAAAGACCTGGCGACACAGACCGACCTCAACGGTAAATTGACCCAGCGGCAAGCCGAAATGGCTGCGAATATGGAAAAGGAGTGGGCCAAGCTGACGGCTACGGGTGGCACATGGGCCAAGTCGATTGCTCTGGAGATCATCCCCGGCCTGAACAAGATACTCGAACAGATGACAGAAGGAACCCGCATTGCTGGCGGATTTGCTCAAGCCTTCATTGAGTTCGGCGCCGGGATGTCTTTTGCGACTGGAGGCATAGAGGGCACTCGCAAGGAAATTGCCCGTCTGAATGCCGAAATGGCGAGTGGGCGCGCACAGAACCTCCTGGACATGGGTTCGACAGACCTTTCAGGAACGGAGGCCAGCCTGGCCAAAATGCAGCGCCGCCTCGAATACCAGAAGGTGCAGCAACGCCAGGATGCGCTGCAAAACTCCGGGGCCGCTTTCGAAGATCCACGCGACGTGCTTTCCAGGCGTATGCCAAGCTTACCTCCTCCAAAAAAACCGAATGGCGGTGGAGGACGTGGCCGCGCGCCGGCCAAAGAACGCGCCCCCGGCAGCGTCCAGGACTACGACGCCATCATGATGGAACGCGTTGCGCGCGCCATCGAGGGCACTGACATCGTCAAGGCCGAAGAACTGACGCGGATGCTGGAGAAACTCGACATCCTGGCAGCCGCCGGGCTCGATCCAGCACTCATCAAGGCCGTGCGAGACGATCTGACTGGCGCCACGAAAGCCGCAGCCGATGAAGTCAAGCGGCTGAATGATCTGCTTGAAAAGACGCCAACGGTGCAGATCGAAAAAGCACGCGACGACATGGTGTTCCTGACCAAAGCCCTGGAAGCCGGCAAGATCAAAGAAGAGCAGTACCTGGAAGCGGTAACCGCGCGCCTGGACCTCGGCGGAAAGTTGAAGGAGACCCTTTCCGACATGGACCAGTTCGCCATACAGGCGGCCAAGAACATGCAGGACGCCTTCGCCGAATTCCTCTTCGATCCGTTCAAAAACGGCACACAGACGATGCTGCAGTCATTCGGAATCGCTATTCGCCACATGATCGCCAATGCCGTTGCCGCCGACCTGGGCAAGCGACTGTTCGGTGACGTAGGCAGCGGCAATGGCATCGGAGGACTGGTTGGCGAGGGGCTCGGATGGCTGAAAGGAGCGATTGGCGGATCGTTCGCCGTCGGCACCGATTACGTCCCGCGCGACATGATCGCGCAGATCCACAAGGGCGAACGCATCATCCCGGCCGCGGAAAACCGGGTGGGCGCCGGCGGCGCCGTCAACATCAGCGTGAATCTCGCCGGCACATCCGGCAACCCGGCCGAAGTTCGCCGCGCCGCTGGCCAGGGCGCCCGCGAAGCCTGGGCGGCACTACAAGGGGCGCGCCGCTATGTCTGAGTTTCTCGAGCAGCGCATCGCCGGCGCCATCAGCTACGGATCCTCCTACGCGGACGCCTACGAGGTGCAAATCACACAGACGGCCGCCGGAGCCGAGTTTCGCAAGCTCGTGCACCCCTATCCCGTGCGTCGCTTCCGCTTGAGCTTCCGCGAGCCGATCGCCAGTTACTGGACGGACGTTCTCAATCTCTACCATCGAGCCTATGGACGCTACGCGGGTTTCCGCGCCAAGGCGCTCGACGATTACACCACCGCGACGGATGGCCGTAGCGCGCCGACCAAGGACGACCAGGTGCTCGGCTACGTCTCCAGCGGCGTCTACCAACTGCGCAAGTTCTACGGCCTCGACGCGGCCGGGATCTCGATCGGCCGTCCGTATCGGGTGATTTACAAGCCCGTGGCCGGCACCACCGTAATCGCCAAAAACGGCACGCTGGTCAGCTCCGGCGTCACCGTCGACACCACGACGGGCCGCGTCACCATTTCCCCGGCGCCATCCTACCCATCAGACGCGATCACCGGCGGCTGCGAATTCGACATCCCGGTGCGCTTCGACATGGATCTATCCGTCGACCAGCGCGCCCCGGCCATTCGCATGCTTGAAGGCGTCGAATTGATCGAGCTGCTTGCGCCATGAAATCAGTTGTAGCCGATTATCGCTATCGCACGCTGTGCATGCGCATCGTGCCGGCCGCTGGCAGCACGATCTATCTGACAGATCACCCGCGCGACCTCGTCATGAGCGGGCACACTTACCTGTCGACGTCCGGCTATCAATTTACCGGGCAGGACTCGACGGCCGGATTCTCGCCGGCCTCCATCGACCTCGACGGCATCGCCGGGGCGTCTGGCCTGACGCGCTCGACCATTGGCAGCGGACTTTTCGACGGCGCGCGCTGCTACGTCTTCGCGACGTCGTGGGTCTCTCCGGTCGAGGATCAGGAGCCCATCGTCGCCGGCATCTTCGGCAAAGCGGCGCTGTTCGACGACCGCTATCAGATCGGCGGGGTGTCGCTCATCGACGCCCTGAACCAGTCTGTCGGCGACACCTATGGCGCGCAGTGCCCAAAGACATTCGGCGGACAGGGATACGGCGGTTGCATGGTCGATCTGTCCGCCAACGGCAACACCGTGACCGGCACCCTGACCAGCGTCAGCAGCGCCTCCGTTTTCACCGACTCCGGGCGCGGCGAATCGGCGGACACTTTCGGCGCCGGCACGATCCAATTTACCAGTGGTCCTAATGCCGGACTAAAGCCGCTGGAAATCAAGAGCTTTGCGTCAGGTGTTTTCGAGACCTTCGAGCCGTTCTACTACCTGCCCGTCGCCGGCAACACCTATACCGCGATTCGCGGATGCCGCAAGCGCATGAGCGATTGCCAGGCGCGCGCCGGCGGCAGCAACATTCTCAACTTTGGCGGATTCCCCTGGATCCCCACGGGCAGCACTTACGCGCAAGTCGGGCAGGGCGGCTGATGACCGCCGACGACATCATCGCCGCCGCCCGCCAGTGTCTCGGAACGCCTTTCCGGCATCAAGGGCGCCTGCTCGGCTTCGGGTTGGACTGTGCCGGGGTGGCGATCCACGTCGCGCGCCAGATCGGCGTCGGGCATCTCGACGTATCTGGCTATGGGCGCACGCCGGCCGGCGGACAACTCGAGCAATCGCTAGACAGCCAGCCGTGCCTCTCCCGTATCGCCATCGGCGAAAGGTGTCCTGGCGACTTGCTCTTGATGCGGTTTGCAAGCGACCCGCAGCATCTGGCGATCCTGGCCGGAGACACGATCGTCCACGCCTATGAAACGGTGGGGCAGTGCTGCGAGCACCGCCTGTCGTCAATGTGGTCCGCGCGCATCGTGCGCGTCTATCGCTTCCGGGGCGCCGAATGAGCAGCGGCGGGCAGGTCATCGGCGGAGTCGTCGGCGCCGTCGCCGGATTTTTCATCGGTGGGGGTCCGACCGGCGCGCTCTACGGCGCGCAAATCGGCATCATGGCCGGGGGTTACCTCGACCCGCCGAAAGGGCCGACGCAAAACGGGCCGCGCCTCAATGATCTGACGGTGCAGACCAGCACCTACGGGGCGGTCATCCCGCGCGTCTACGGCACGGTGACCGTCAACGGCAATGTCTTCTGGCTGGAAAACAACGCACTCAAGGAAACCGTCACCAAGAAAAAATCGGGTGGCAAGGGCGGCGGAAGCAAGACAACCACCCGCACCTATACCTACTCGGCGAGATCGGAAGAGACACGTCTGAACTCCAGT
>OFQZ01000341.1_pt1 | contig 17109 bp, 23 predicted proteins | sample 1543011 | NCBI WGS metagenome assembly OFQZ01 (sample SAMN07774216, study PRJEB24372) | wastewater metagenome | isolation source: Exp Tend NO 0WW | collected 2016-02 | reverse complement strand
TCTAGGAAACACCCCCGGGCGGGGGTCCGGGTCCCCCTGGGTTCTTCAGGCGAGTCCTGGGTGCTTCGAGGTGGGTCTCTGCGCGCGGTGGCGCCAGCGGGCTGCGTTGCCTTCGCTCGAGGTCTTCGTGTTGTGGTGTGCGGCGCAGAGGCTGGCGAGGTTGTGGTCGTCGTTGCTGCCGCCGGCTGCGTCGTTGAGGATGTGGTCGACGTCGGTGGCTTGGGCGGTGCAGCGTGTCCCGTTGTTGAGGACGCGGGTGCATTGGTGTCCGTCGCGCTCGAGGATGCGGCGGCGGGTGCGGGCCCAGTCTTTCGGGAGGCGTTGGCCGCGGGTGCTGCCTTCCCAGTTGCCTGGCATCAGCGTGCTGGGCCCAGGAGGCGGGGGGTGTTGCGAGGACGGGGGGTCATCGTTGTCACCCCCGGGGGGTCATGTGATCGTCCCGCAGTCGCGGCAGTAGGTGAATGACCCGACGCGCTCGGGGATGTTGTCGATCTCGAGGCCGAACGGGGCGGTGAACGCGGAGGGGAGGGTGCAGGTGTCGCACCATGTGGTCTCCGGGTAGGAGAGCATGACGGCCCGGAGGACGAGGGTGGTGTGTACCTTTTCGTCGCTCATTGCCACGCTGGGTGTCGGGGGATCGGGCTCCCGGGTTTACCCGAAGGTGATGCCTGGTCATTTCTCGCGCGGACGGTGGGAGGGTGGCACCCCGTCGCGCCGCAGGACCCGGTCCGTTTCGCTCGAATCTCAGAGAGCGGGACGATCACCTCGCGGGCCATGCACCAGCACAGGACACTGACGGACTCATCCCACCTCGGTGCTCGAGGGCCTGTCTCCCCCATGTACCGGTCGGATTTGTAGACCCGGTTCGCTTCGGTGCATTCCTCGCACCTGCAGTTGTGCCAACTGTAGGCGGTGCGGGTTCCGTGTCTCATCGCACCCCCGCTTATGCAGAGTGCCCGGAGGCGGGAGCGATGTTCCGCTCGACCGGGTCCGGGCGCAGGTCTGATTACTAGCGCCATTCGTAGCACAGAACCGGAAACCGTCCGCGGATGGTCAGTCGCCCAGGACGTCGTCGAGGATCTCGGGAATCTCGTCGGCCGGAACCTCGGCGTCGAACATCCATCCGCCGTAGTAGCCGTTCGACGCGTTGCGGAACGCGAACACCGACGTCTGCTCTCCGAAGAGCGGGTGTTCGGTGACGAGCCGGTACCCGTAGACCTGGATGTATTCGTCTTCGTACCGGTCCCCGTCCTGTTCCTCGGGGCCGGCGAGTTCGGTTGGGAGGCTGTCGTCCTTCACCTCGGAGGCTTCGATCACGGGACCGTTCTCGAGGAGCTTCTTCACGCCAATGAAGTCATGGAAGTACGACCGCGAGCAACAGTCGCCTTCGACCGTGTACGCCGTCGCTCCGCGGTCCGTCTCGAAGATCAGGTACTCGTCGTTCATCCTGATCCGCTGGATCTTCGCGCCGGCGTGGCCCTACCGCTGCATCGACTGGGAGCGAGTAGCTGACGAGATGAAGGTCGATTACACGACCATCATGTTTGGCGGCTGCACCTACTGGATCAGGAGCGTCTGACCATGCCTCGACACGACGGAAACAAGGCCAAGGAACGCACGGCGGGCAAGCGTGCCAGGCGGCGCGCACTCCGTAAGTTTCGGGTCAGGACGGGTAACCCGCTGAGCTACCCGGTGCGGACGAAGGCGGTAGACGAATGAGCGAGTACGAGCGGTACGAGCACGCGGGAGCGGTCATCACCCTGCATTGGGACGAGGATCCGCAGGACCCGCGCAAGTGGAACGATTGTTACCTCGGCCGCATGTTGTGCTGGCACGATCGGTACATGCTGGGAGACGATCAGGTTGCACAGGACTCCGACGCCATCCACGACGTGTTAGACGCCGCGGGTGCTGACGTGGTAATGCCGTTGTACCTCTACGATCATTCCGGCATCACCATGAGCACGAGCACGGCCGGATTCTCGGCGGCGGACCGGGACGCGTGGGATTGGGGCATGGTCGGAGTGATCTACTCGACTCCCGCCACCCGCGCCGCGTTGGGCCTGGGGCCGAACACTGACCTGGACCTAGTGCGTACCTACTTGGCCGGGGAGGTGGAGGAGTATGACCACTACCTCACGGGTCAGGTGTACGGGTACACGGTCGAGAAGGAAGGCGAGCTACTCGACTCGTGTTGGGGATTCTTTGGCGACGACGGACTCACCGGGGCACGCCAGGAGGCCGAGTACGCCGCCGACAACGAGGCCGCCAATGCCGAGGCCATCGGCTTCTACGAGGCGGCGCACTAGTGGCGAGCGGCCGTACCGTGTCCCGGTACATCATGGGGAAGGGGCGCAGTCACCTAGTGACTATGCCCCATTCCCGCGCCCGGAGACTGGAGTCACAGTCAGGCAGGCGCCCGCAAGGTGAGACACTGGACGCCGAGTGTTGGTGCCGGGCCGAGGTGGTCAAGGTGCCGCGCGCTGCCGTGCTTCAGTGCATGACGCGATCGTGCGGGCGGCCCGGTTGCCGTCCCACGTCTACCCCGTGGAAGGAAGGGTGAACGCATGGTGATGACCGAGTACGAGTGTCCGAGGTGCGGCAACGTGGTCGCCGTGAGTAGCAAGACTGCCACGGTGATCCACGGGCAGTGTCCGAACCGGGAGCCGCGCAAGGCGGCGCCCGTCTACGTCGTCAAGAAGGAGGGCTAGTCGTGGGTCAGATTGGGGAGCCGATCAAAGGCATGACTGATTTCCCAGAAGGTGAGAGAGGAGTCATCGTGACCGAACGCCTATTCAAAGTGCTCGCCATAGGTGGAGAAGCTCACTACGGCGGAACCGGAAAATGGAACCTCCCGGCAGGGAAGCGCCCAGGAAAGTGGATGACGCCTATCGAGAACCCGGTCCCGTGCGTACGCGGCTACCACTTGTGCCGCGAGACGGACCTCATTCACTGGCTCGGCCCGGTCATCTACGAGGCCGAAGCGCGCGGGATCATCGTCGAAGACGATAAGAAGATCGTCGCCGCCGAGGCACGCCTCATCCGTCGAGTCACCACGTGGAACGAGGCCACGGCACGACTCTTCGCGGCGGACTGCGCCGAGGCCGTGCTTGACCTCTTCGAGAGGCGCGATGCCTTTTCCCCTGCTCCACGTCGAGCGATCGAGGCGGCGCGGAAGTTTGCCCGCGGGGAGATCAGCCCCGAGGAGTTGTCGGCGGCATGGTTGGCGGCAGAGTCGGCGGCAAGGTCGGCGGCAGAGTCGGCGGCAACCGTTCGCCTCTTCGAGTACCTCGACGAGGCCGTCGGAAACCGGATCTGAGTTATCTCCGACCATGAGCGAATCGTTCACGCTGCGTGTCCGAAAGCTGGACCACGCGAAACACCCGTCTACGTGAAGAAGGGGAGAAAATAATGGGTCAGATTGGTGAGCCGATCAAGCGCATCATCATCGAGCCGGTGGAGGCCCCGGTGGAGGTGCCGAAGGAATCGCCCGCGCAGGTGCCGGAGCGAGTACCGGAGAAGGTGCCCGCGTGAGTGTCAACGAGGCAATCATCGTGGTCGTGGTCACCGGGATCGTGACGTTCGCTGCGTGTTGGTGGGCACCGTGACCGATGACGCGCAGGTGAAGGTGCCTGACTTTATGGCACCGTTGCCGGTGATCCGTACCTATGCGCCGCTGCGTAACTACTACTCGCGGCCGCTCACCGGAATGGTACCTAAGACGCCGCCCGACTCTATTGAGTGTTCGTGGGACGACCACGACCCGCGTGAGTGGAAGCGGGCCGAGTGCCGCGGAAGTACGTGGACCCACCTGACGCCGGGGCAGGCCAAGAAGCGTGCTCCGGTCGGGGAGGAGGAGAAGATTCCCTACATCGACGCGTACTCGTTGGCGCCTGAACACGGCCCGGAAACGGTGCCAGAAGAATGGTGTTCGTGCGGGTGGTACGGGAAGTTCTACCCGTGGCCGTCGCGTATCCCCGGTGGTCGGGACATGGGTATATGGGAGCGGCACGCCGACCTGTGCTTCTCGAATGCGGCGTCCGCCTACATCATGGAAGTGAAGGGTGAGGTGATGGTGCATGACTCCGGGGTACGGGCCGAGTATGCGCGTCTCACGCACCGGATCATGCTCCCGACCGACGCGGGGAACCGGGCGGAGTATTGGGAGGATGTGGTGGGAGACAAGGTGATCCTGCCGCGGGAGGTGGATGTGCCGAAGATCACGCTCGCGCAGGCGGTGGAGATGCTTGTGGTGTGGCCGACAGTGCTCACGGCCCGCGACTAGCCTGGACTGCATGACTGACTTTCTCAAGGCCGCCATTGCCCGCTTGGTGAACGAACCCGTTGCCGTCGTGGCCGGGCTGATTGCCGTGCTGACCGCTACCACCGATACGACGTGGAAGGGGTATGCCGTGGCTGCCGGGGTGTTCCTGCTCCGGTTCGTGGTGACCGGACCGAGTACCGCGAAGGTGTTGACCAAGAAGGCCGATCTTCTGTCCGAGGTGGTGGCCGAGGTGGTGAAGCCGACAGTCAAGACTCCGAGTTTGATCGACAAGCTGGACCTTCGCCCGTATGGCGAGGATATTGTGCCGCCAGTGGAATAACCTGGGCAGCACCGTTGTTGAGGGGGAATATGAAGTCGCTCCATCCAGATCAGAAGGAGGCGCTTGCCTTCTTGGGGAACCATGACCGGGCCATCCTCGGTGATGCGCCGGGCGCAGGCAAGACGGCTATCGGTGCCATATGGGCTGCCGAGCATGGCATTGCGGTAGTGGTGACGCCGAAGCTTGGCGGTGCCGGTCCAGCCCATTGGGTCGCGGAGATCCAAGAGTGGCTGGGTGACTCTGTGGCGTGGGCGCAGGTGGGTGGCACCAAGCTGCAACGCGAGGATTCGTGGAGCCTGCTGCTCGATGAGCCGCTGACCGGGCCGACCATCGTGGTGCTCACCTACGAGGTGCTGAAGTCTGACCTCGACCGCATCCTGGCCCTTCACCCTACGGCGGTCGTGTTTGACGAGGCGCACCGTCTCAAGGGCCGCTCGACGCAAGTGACGAAGGCCGCCAAGAAGCTCGCCCACTCGGCCAAGGCGGTGCTGCTGATGACGGGTACCCCGGTGAAGAACATGGCCGGTGACCTCTGGCAGTTGCTCAACCTCGTGGACCCGAAGAACCATAGGTCGTACTGGCGGTGGGCACACGAGCACTGCTACGTCGAAACCAAGCACTACGGGGGTAGCGGGCGTGGAGTCTCCCGTGTTGGGGACTTGCGGCCAGGGCATGACGTGATCCTCAAGCATGGGTTGCGTGACGTGATGATCCAGCGGACACCGCAGGAGATTGCGGCCGCGCGCGGCAACCACTTCGATGAGCCGGTACACACGGTGTGGCCGGTTGACTTGTCGAAGGCTGAGCGGGATCTTTACAAGCAAATCAGCGACAACTACTTCGCTCAACTTGACAATCTTGAGCGGCCGCTTATGGCGGTGAACGAGGTGTCGAAGATCAATCTATTGCGTCAAATATCGAGCGACTGGTCGAGACTTGTGGACTCGGGCACGCCGGGATCGAAGGTGAAGACGACGGTTGAGATCATCGAGGACATTGGGGAGCCGGTGCTTGTGATGGCGCAGTACCGCTCGACGGTCGCGACCCTTGCCCACGAGCTAGGTGCGGCGGGCTACGACGTGAGTACCTACACGGGTGAGTCGTCCCATGCCGACCGTATGCAGGCCCTGGCTGACTTCGGGAAGGGTGGTACCCGCCGCGTCCTGGTTGGCACCATCGACGCGCTCGGTGAGGGTGTTGATGGGCTCCAGCATGTTGCCCGCCACCTCATCCTCCTCGACCGCTCATGGTCACCGAGCGGGAATACTCAGGCCATCGGGCGCCTTGCACGTACCGGACAGGACAAGCCGGTGATCGTGCATCACATCGTTGCCACGAACTCGACGGATCAGCGGGTGGCCGAGGCGCTTGCCCGCAAGGAAGAACTCCAGACCGCACTCCACCTTGCCTACAACTGAGAGGAAAGCCGGTGCCATACGTGACGCAGGAACAGAGGGACGAGTACGCCGACAAGGTGCCAACGGTACGGGCGGATGAGACGCCGTTCTCGCTCGCTGAGGCGATTGACGAGTGGTTCGAGCACGCCCCGCCCGGCTGGGTGATGGAGAAGCCCGGCGTCGCAGTGTGGGGTGTGTCGGTGTTGTTCAACGACTACCGCCGGACGCATGGCGATTCGTTCCAGACGTACTACGAGATCTTCCTCGGCGCCGCGCAGTTCCAGGGGTACCACGACGGCCGCTCGACGGTGCGTTCCACGATCGTGGAGTTGGCGCAGCAGGAGTTTTATCGGGTAGTCGTGGCCCCGTACGAAGAGAAGAAAGCCGCCGCCAATGGAGAGGTGTTCGTCTGATGCCCTATGAACCGCGTGCTTTCGATGAGAAACTGACCTCGTACTCCGAACTCTCGACACTCGCCAAGTGCGAGGAGTTGTGGGTCGGTTCCTACCTGGAGCCAGAGGAGTACCCGCCCACGCTGAAGATGCAGTACGGATCGTTGCTTCACTTGATGGCGGCGGACTGGTGGGAGACAGGCGAGTTGCGTCCGGCGTACTCGTTCCATGACGAACTCGTGGAGGGTGACCGGGGCCACGACCTCCTCGGGGAGAAGGAGTACGAGGACTCGGACTGGATCATGGCCCGCTATGCGAAGGTGGCCGGTCCCGTCCAGTCTGAGAGTCGGGTAGTCGCCACCGAGCTTGAGCTTGCGGCTGAGATCCCCGGTACCGGCGTCACCCTCACCTCGCACATTGACGGGGTGATCGAGCACAACGGGGTGCTGTGGTCCGTGGAACGCAAGACGATGGACAACTGGCGTGGCCTCGACCTCGTGCCGGTGTCGCCACAGGTGACGCTGTACGAGTGGAGCCTGCGCGAGAACGGCTACGCCATCGCGGGCACCTTGTTCGATGCGATCAAGCGGTACCGCTGGACTCGTGACGAGGCGAAGCATCCGCCCGAGGACTCCGTGAACTGGCAGTGGATCACGCGCACGGATCAGCAGATCGAGGGGGCGCTCCAGTGGGCGCGTTCGCTGCTCGCCCGGCGTACCAACCTCACGCTCGACGGATACGTGCCGATCAAGAACATCGGCCCGATGTCGTGCGGTGGTTGCTGGCGTGCCGAGGATTGCTGGGCTGACCTTTCGTTCCCGAAGGTGGTCGATCTTGTGGAGGTGGGAGAATGAGTGACAACGACAGTGACATCCCTGGTGTCATCGGTGCATGGGTCGCCGTCGCCGTGCTGATCTTCGTGGTGCTCGCGGTCTACGCCTGCGTGGTGTTCGCCCTCGCCTCGATGTCCGGCATGTTCGGGTGACCGGGTACCGCTGGCAGGACGACGCATCCTGCCGAGGACTGACGCACCGCTTCTACGACGATGTGTGGGTGGGCCTCGGTACAGGCAAGCCGCAACCCGAGGCGCTCAGGTGGGCGAAGGCCATGTGTGCCGCGTGCCCGGTGCTCGCTGAGTGCCGTACAGTGGTGCTGGAGGACGAGAGGGATCTACCGGCTGACCTCCGCTACGGTGTGTGCGCCGGAATGACGCCGCAGGAAAGAATCGCTCTATCGGAATACCCGCGGGAACGAGAGGGGTTACACACAACATGACGACCTACACGCCGCCAGCACTCAAGACGCGGCCGACCGCACTCGGCAAGCTCCAGCCACAGATCCTCCTCGGCGTGTACGGGGAGAACGGGGTGGGCAAATCGACGCTGCTCGGCACGTTCCCGAAGCCGCTCATCATCAACGGTGAGAACGGCCTGACCTCGCTGCTGTTCACTGACCACGAGGACGTGGAGCAGTGGAAGCCGGGAGGATTCCGTGACCTCGAAGCCCTCGTCTACTGGCTCCAGGCACAGAACCTCGACCGCTACGACACACTCGCTATCGACGGCATCGACGTGCTGGCCGACAACCTCCTGCTGGAGATGATTGCCGAGCACGCCAAGGTGATGGACGCCGACAAGCAGAGGCCACTCCTCCAGGCCAACAAGGCCGAACTCGTGGAGTACCTCGGGCTTCGCAACCAAGTGATGACGCTGCTCGCCTACCTCGTCGGTACCGGCAAGCACGTCGTGGTCACGTCGTCGCTGCGTGAGTCGGGCGAACCGCCGAACCAGCGCCGAGGGTTCGACCTGCCGCGTGCTACCTCCAAGGTGGTGACGAAGGCAATGGACATCATCGGAGAACTCACGACGCTGCCCGACAAGGACGGTAACCTGCACCGCATCCTCCTCACCGAGACGGTGCCCGCCCGCGATGCCAAGTCACGCATCCCGGCCCTTCTTCCCCGTGTGGTGAACCCCACGTTCGACAAGCTGTGGGCACCATACGCCGCCAAGATCAACAACACAGACACCAACAACAAGGAGCAAACAACATGAGCCAATTCAACGACCTGGACGAGCCGGACTTCGATGACGCCGACCTCGACGCTGTGCTCGCAGGAGCCGACGACGCCTTCGAGATCGACCTCTCGGGTGCGGTCGAGTTCTCCAAGCTGACCGACGAGACGGGCTGGTTCCCGGCCGAACTCACCAAGGTGGAGCGTCACACCTCCAAGACGGGCAACCCGTGCCTCAAGTGGTTCTCGAAGGTGGCACCGGGCCACGCGCAGGCGGGTGCGTTCCTCCCCATCCAAACTCTGAACCTCTCGGGTCGGGCGGCGGGCCGCACCAAGGCGATGCTGCGTGCGATCGGCTGGCCCGAAGGCGCCAAGTTCTCGCCCACCGGGGCGATCGGCCGGACGTTCGAGGCGTACCGCTCGAAGGACGCCAGCGGCTACTGGACGATCTCCGAGGTGCGTCCGCTGAGCAACGAGGCCCCTGACGTGGAGACGCTGGGCGACGACGAACTCGCCTGACCGACCCGTCAGACACACGACCTCCGGGGGAGGGGTAGGGACCCTTCGCCTACCCCTTCCCCCGGTGCCCCTAGAGAGAGGGAGCAATGCCAGCAGGTGACAAGCAGCCGCGCATCCCTCTGCATGAGGAGGCGACGGAGCAGTTCCCGAAACGGCAGCATGTGCCTCGTGTATCCGGCTGGAACAGTGAGGAGTACCAGACTCCTTCCGACCTGAACCCTGACCGTGCGGCAATGCGCCTCGACGGCATGGTCGTCGTTGACTGCGACTCGCCGGAGGCAGTCGCCAAGTGGGAGCGGAACTTCCCTGACGACCTCGACGTGCCGCAGGTGGACACCGCCCGCGGTCGGCACTACTACTACGCCCGGCCCGACGACGCCCCACCCGAGCTACGGCAGGCCATCGGTGTTGTGGCCGAGCACATCGACATCAAGACGGGGCGAGGCAACTACGTCCTGGCCCCCGGCGCACTTCACCGCACCGGAGTACGCTACGAGTTCGTCCCCGGCACAGAGGACTTGCCTCTCAAGCCTGTGCCGGAGCGGCTCGTCAAGATCCTCGTGAACCGGGCGCAGCGGTCCCCCTCTCCCGCTGCGCCCGGTTCCGAGCAGGACACCTGGGATTCGATTGAGTGGGGCCGCCAGAACAACACGCTGGCAGCGTTCGCTGGCGGGTTCCGGCGACAGGGAATGTCGGTGCAGGCGATGTACAAGTCGCTGCTCGTGCTGAACAAGGTGCTCTGTACGCCGCCGATGCCGGTCGAGGAGGTGAAGCAGATTGCCTTGTCGATGGGCAGGTACACGCCTGACCCCGACACTCCGGTCGAACTGGCAGGCGACACGCTGCCGACCGTCTCGGCTTCTAGCCTCGGCCCGCCGCCGCCTCGGACGTGGCTGTGGGAGCCGTACATTCCTGGCAACACGGTGACGCTGGCGTCGGGGCGGGAAGGTATCGGCAAGGGCATGTGGTCGGCATGGCTGGCGGTACAGGTGGCGACCGGCGTGCTGCCTGGGTCGTCGGTGCGGGTCGAACCGAAGCCGGTGCTGTGGCTGACTGCCGAGGACCACCACCACCAGGACATCTGGCCGCGCCTTCGGGCAGCGGGCTGGGATCCCGAGCTTCATGCCGACATCGACTTCATGCATCCGCGCCACAAGCTGGTGCTTCCCGAGGACACTCACCAGTTGCAGGCGACGATCGAGGCAGGCGGCTACGGGCTTGTCATCATGGACCCCGGCCGCTCGTACTTCGGTGAGCGTGGCCGCCAGGGGCAGCCGTTCTCGTACAACAACGAGGCGGACATCAGACCGGCGTTGCAGGACTTGCTCGGCATGGCGTCGGATACCGGCGTGCCGGTCGTGTTCGTCGGCCACTGGCGTAAGGGCCAGGAGGGGGCGGTGGCGGACCGGACGGCGGGTACTGCGGCGTGGAAGCAGGTTGTGCGCCACGCGCTTGACTTCGCTCAGGCCGAGGATGGTGACCGGGCGATGTGGGTTGGCAAGACGAACCTCGGTACGCAGGGGCATGTGCGTGCGTTCGATGTGGTGGCGGTGGATGAGTTCGACACGGCCAAGTTCGTGCTCGGTGATCTGCTGCCGTACTCCAGCCTCGATTCGTGGATGAAGGAGAAGCAGGCGCATCATGGGGCGATTGAGCTTGAGGATGAGACGCCGACGCAGCAGGAGTCTCTGCCCGCTGCGGAGAGTTGGACGCAGCCATACGTGAAGGAGGAGAAGGTGGAAGTTGTGACTGAGATGCGGTTCGTTGACGCAGGGCTTTGGAAGGGGTCGGACAAGGGGGCGTCATGGACGACGTGACCGTGAGCCTCATCACGACCTGGAGCGCCTACAACGAGATGTGTGGTGCGCTCCGCAAGGCCGACGTGGTGGCGATCGACACGGAAAGTACCGGCCTGCACATGCACCAGGAGGACGTGATCCGTGGGATCTCGGTGGCGTTCCGCCGCGGCACCGGCAACATCTACTCGTTCTATGTGCCGCTGTCGCATCCCAACTCGCAGAACTTCGAGCCTCGGCAGTTGCTCGCCGCCCTCAAGGCCGTACCCCTGCACATCTTCCACCATGCGATATTCGATTGGGGCGCACTTGCACAGGTCGGCTACGAACGGAACCGGAACTTCTACGACACGCAGGTTGGCAACTGGTTGCTCGACGAGAACCTGCCGACTGGCCTCAAGCCAACGGCGGCCCGGCTGTGGGGCGAGAACGAGGCCGAGGAGCAGGCGCACCTCAAGGCGTTGATGAAGCCGCCCGCGCTGTCGCTGCTGGCCGACGAACTGTGGTCGGTGGCGCTCCTCGGTGGGGTGCGGCTCACGAAGAAGCGGGCGCTGGAGATGGCACGTGAGTCTCAGGAGATTCTCCACGTCCCCAAGACGTGGGCGACGTTCACAGCCGAGGACATCGGTGTGTACGCAGCGAAGGACACCGAGTTGACGCTGCGGCTCTACGACTACCAGCTCAGTAGAACTTCAGAAGTCGCCCGGCCCGACGTGATCTACCGCCCGGCGATGGAACGTGAGCTTGCGTTCCAGTGGGTGCTGTACGGCATGATCGCGGCGGGCGTGCGGGTTGACGTGGACAAGATGCGCGGCCAGCGGGTGGCTGCCGAGGCCCGCAAGGAGGAGATCGAGGCGGCGATCGGGTCCGAGGTTGTCGATATCGGGGGGCAGGAGACGGCGGTGAACCTGCGTTCCAGCCGCCACCTCGCTGCTCTCGTGTACGACAATTGGGGGCTGGAGTGTTTCGAGCACACCGGCAGCGGGGCTAGGTCGGTCGCTAGGTCGGCTCTGGAGCCGCATGAGACGCACGAAGGGGTGGCCGCTATCTTGGAGCACAAGCGGCTGGCGAAGGCGCTGTCGGCCTTCTACGAGCCTCTCATCGAGCGTGTGGGGCCAGGGGGGCGGGTGCGGGGGCACTTCTCCTCGACTCGGACGGTCACCGGCCGCCTTGCTTGTGTTTCGGACGACACACTTATTGAGATGCCGCGGAACCTTGTTGCCTATCCCAACGGCGTACCAATAACTGAGGTGCGGGCGGGAGATTGGGTCTACGCCTTCAACTGGAGACGTGATCTTGTGCTGCGGCAGGTGAAATGGGTGGGCAAGACGGGGACCAAGGAGACAGTGCTTGTCACCGTAGAGAACAGCGAGGGCCATCGGCGCTACCTCCGCTGCACCCCCGACCACCTCGTCCGCCTCCGCAATGGCGACTGGCGCGCCGCGGGGTCACTCCTGCGCCGCCACGGCGACCCTCGCTGCTCACGCCCACCTAGGGTGATGACGATGGTGCGTCGCGCCATCAACGAGGACGGGTACCCATACTTCTTCCCCCACTCAGTCATGCGCGGCAACGGCTGCGGTAGTGGTGGGCGAAATCGCGAGCACCGTTGGGTGGCCGGTCAGGTGCGCGGCAAGGCGGTCAGCACGAAAGCCGACGTACACCACATCGACCAGAATCGGGCGAATAACCACCCCGCGAACCTCCAGGTACTCACCATTGCCGAGCACCGAGGGCGCAAGAGTCATCATGGTGGACAGCGGGTGGAGGCACCAGATATCTATGTCGGCCCCACCGACTACATCGTGATCTCGGTCGAGCCGTATGGCGTGGAGGACGTATGGGACATGGAGGTCGAGGAGGTACACAACTTCATAGCCAACGGGATCTGCGTCCACAACTCATCCGACCCGAACCTTCAGACGATCCCGCGGGAGACGACGATCGCAGGTATCCGTGAGTGTTTCGTTCCTGCCGAGGGCAAGGAATTGTGGGGGTTCGACCTCGACCAAGCTGAGCTACGGGTGATTGCAGCGATCTCGAAGGAGACGGCGATGTCGGAGCCGATTCTCGCCGGGCGGTCGATCCACTCTGAGACTGCGGCGAGTGTGTTCGGTCCCGACTACACGACCGAGCAGAGAGTTCTCGCTAAGGGGCTCAACTTCGGCTTCTGTGTCGGGCTCGGTACCCGAGTGTTGACGGATGACTTTCGGTGGGTTCCCGCAGAGACGCTCCAAGAAGGTGACGGGCTGCTTGCGTTCGATGAGCATGGGCCTAGGCAGTGGAGGCATGGCGAGGTGACGGCTACTGCGATCAGGGAACTCCCCGGCCGGGAGATTGAGCTAGAGGACGGCACCGTCCTGTTCGCAACGCTTGACCACAAGTGGCTTGTATCTGGCAAGTACGGTGGGCCGAGGTGGTGTACCACCAGACACCTACGTCCGACCTTGACCAAGTTCCTGCGATACCTCACCCCGTGGGAGCCGGACCTGTCGTATGACGGCGGGTGGCTAGCGGGAATGTTCGACGGGGAAGGCTCACTTGGCCGAGGCGGCCCGACGAACCGACAATGCTGCTTGTCGCTGTCACAGAAGGACGGGCCTATTGCTCGCCGGGTCATTGACCTTCTAGAGCAGCGGGGCTTTGATGTGGCTGTGTACGACCGCGAGGACTCGGTGTTGCGAATCCACGTCAAAGGCGGGTTCCCTGAGGCTGTCCGGGCCATGGGGACGCTTCGGCCGCAGCGATTGATGAACAAGGTTTATACGAGGGACTTGCCCCGCCTCCAGGCTCGAACAGGTACACAGAGGGTCGGGATTCGTCGGGCCGGGCCGGTAGAGGTCAGGCCGGTCGTTGTTCTCACAACGTCCACCGCCACGTTCTTTGCCGAGGGTTTCGGTGCTCACAACTGCTACGGTATCCAGGCCAAGAAGTTCGCAGCGTCCCTCGCCGCTGGCCCGCCGCGCGTGCCGGTGACGATGTGTGACTACTGGCGGGCGTTCGATTGGGAGGAGCGCCGGAAAATGCGCCAGTGCCGCGAGTGCCTCGTGTGCCGGGCTGACTCCATCCTCAAGGGCTACGAGCGGACGTACCCGCGGCTCGTGTCGATGATGAACTACCTGAAGGACCGGGCGAAAGATCGTGGGTACATTCCGTTGCACATCAAGGGGAGGTGGCGGCACTTCCGCAGTCCTGGCAACAGGTATCCGCGCTACTACTCGGCCATGAACGGGGTGGTGCAGGGCGGGATTGCGGAGGTGATGAAGTCCGTCATGCTCCGGCTCGGTGAGGTGCCTGACGCTACGCTGTGTTTGCAGGTCCATGACGAGTTGGTCATGGAGGTGGCGCCGGGGGAGGCGGACAGGGTGCAGGAACAGTTGTCGGGAATACTGAGAGAGGTGAACCCGTTCTCTGTGGAGTTGGTGTTCACCAAGAAGCAGTGGGGAGTTTGATATGGATTGTGCGACTGCTAGCCCATCGAACGTGCAGTGCGGCCCACCGCCTACCTCGACTACGACGGCGACGGTGGGTCCGCCGCCGAACCACCCGTTGGCATATACCGGCTCGGATTCGGGGGTGTTGCTGGGTATCGGGGTGCTCATCGTGATGGCGGGTGTGTTGCTCGTCTTGTTCGCTCGGGCGTTGAGGGACGGTCAGCGATGAACGAGGACCGCTACGTGCTCCTGAAGCTTCTCGCTTCTCGGGAGGCATCGGAACGGCAGGCAGGACAATGAGCAAGAAATCACCGCCCTACATCATCTTGTCCACTCGCGGCAGGTACGAGGTGTGGGAAGGGGAACCATGCACTGATGGTTCGTGCAACTCCAACGTGGTGCTCAGTCACAAGAAGGTCGCAACGTGCGACTCGGAGTACGACGCAGGCCGCATCGCTCAGCAGTTGGCCGATGCGGCGGAGGCAGGACAATGAGGGTTGTGCCGCTCACGCTCGCAGCAGCGAATGAACTAGTGACAACCCTGCACCGCCACCACAAGAAGGAGCAGGGGCACCGCTTCTCGCTTGGCTGCGTGGTGGATGATCGACTGGTGGGCGCTGCTATCTGCGGTCGCCCGAAGGCCCGCAAGACCGAGCAGTACGAGATTCTGGAAGTCACCCGTCTCGTTACAGACGGCACGCCGAACGCCTGCTCTGCTCTCTATGGAGCTGCGGCACGCACAGCTAAGGCGATGGGGTTCCGCAGCATTCAGACGTTCATCCTTGAATCCGAACCAGGCACGAGCCTCAAGGCGTCAGGTTGGCGGGAGGTCGATTCTCAGGGTGGCGGATCGTGGGACCGCCCTTCTCGTCGGCGTGTGGATGACGCCCCCACCGACCCGAAGCGCAAGTTCATCAAGGTGTTTAGGGAGGCAGGACAATGAACGCCGAGACTGAATGCCTTACATGTGGTGAGGTGGAGGGCGTCGAGAACGAATGCCCAAACTCCGAGCGGCCATGCGGGCATCACTGCAACCACACCTGGACCAGCGGCGACTGCCACTCACCGCGCGCAAGGCGCTTCATGATGCTCGGGCTGGGTGCCGTGTTTGCGTCCGCCTCGTCACGGACGCGCCGCACCCACTCCAACTGCTCCTCGACGTCCAGCTTGGCGAACTGGTCGCGGATCAGGCTGAAGCGCCGGTGCCGTTCGGCGTCCTATGCCCGTGGTCACGATTGCCGCTACCTGGCTGCTGTTGAGTACCGCCGCTTGTCTGGTCGTCAAGCCACCTATCTGTACGCTGGTGAGTGTGGCCATCTGGTCCGTCGTCAGCGCCGCTATCGTCGCGGTTGACAGTACACCGATCACCGCTGCACTGAGCGCCGTGAGGTCGCCTGTCTGGATCGCAGCTACCGCCGTCGTCGTCATCGCCTTCGTAGTACGGCGGGTCGTACCGGACGCCGTGCTCGGCTTCCCAGAGATCGACGATCATCTTCGCGTGGTGGCGGGCGAGCTTGAACACGCACGCGGCCGGGCCTTGCTTGATGAACCCAGGCATGTTCGACCGGCCGACGTAGAGCATGAACCGGCCGAGTTCAGCCGCCTGGATCGAGGCCGTCTGGCGCGGGTTCGACCCCTTCGGACACGGGGTTTTCGCTCTGTGTTGGAGGCGCTTCACCCGTTCCAGGCGCCCCCTCCAGGCTTTTCCCCGGTCGAGCGCCTTGCGGGCGTCATCCGCACTTCCCCAAGGGCTACCCGTCCTCACCGCTTCATCGGCCCGCCCTTCGATGATGTCCGCGCACATCGCTTCGATGTGGTCCATCCCGCGGTCAACCGCGGCAATCGCAAGGTCCAGGTCGCGCTCCTTGAGTTCCATCGCCTCCGTGGGCTCGGCCAGAAGTTGCAGCACCGCGCCGGTGGCACGCTCCATGTCCGTTCGCTGATCGCCGATATCCACGTCGCTCAGGCCCGCAAGGCGCGCCTCCGTGCGGATCGCCGCCATGCTCGATGCGAGTCCCGCGACGGGCGCACCGAACTGGATCATGTGCGATTCGTTGAGGTTGGCGAGGTTCGCCAGCCGCACCCGGTAGTGCGCGCGGCTCGGCCGGCCGTCCACCACCGACGGCGGAACCTTCTCGGGCACGAACCGGATTCGCTCCCGGTCCCTCTTCGAGGTTGGCCGCGAGTCGTCGTCATCGACCGGGTGTTTCGGCGGGTGTCGCGGCACGGTGTTCCTCAGCGCGCGTCGCGGTCCTCAAGGATCGGGACGCCTGACACAGAGACAAGAAGCTCACCATCAGGGCGCTTCTGGATCACAGCCGCTGGCAGATCATCGGTGTCGTACCTGCAGGGGGTGTAGAACTGTCCGGACCAAGTGACCGTGGCCACCGCCATTGCAGAGAACATCTCGCCAGACGAGTAGTCGAGCGTGTAGTCAACGCCTTCCGTTCTCAGTGTGCCGTTCTCGTATACGAGGATCGTCCCACTGATAGGCCGAGAGATGCGGCGGTCGTACCTGAAAGACCCTGAGCCGTAGCGCTTGTAAAGCTGCTTACCCAGCGGCGAGTTCTCGGTCGTGTCCGCCACGATCCCTTGGGATGCCTCTACTCTGTGGTCTACCGGGTCTTTCAGGCCCCATGTATGGAGCCGACCACGGGCCATGTGGAAGTGATTCAGTAGCGCCTTGTAATGCGTTCCTGTCTGAACGGCTGCGCTCGCATCGTAGGAGTGGCGCGAGTCTTCCCACTGTTGGTTTCTGTCCTCGAAGCCTCCAACAGAGGCGGCGATGGTCGTCAGCCAACCGGGGCGGCATTGCACCCCGAAAGCAAGTTGGGAAGGGAACGGCGTGTCAAGCCAGCTCATGCCGTACCCCGCGAGGCTGCAAGCTGAAGAGACCGCGCCGACTTGCTGGCGATCTGCTCTTGAGTTCTACGATCAACCGGCCCAGTGATAG
>OFQZ01000337.1_pt1 | contig 17260 bp, 20 predicted proteins | sample 1543011 | NCBI WGS metagenome assembly OFQZ01 (sample SAMN07774216, study PRJEB24372) | wastewater metagenome | isolation source: Exp Tend NO 0WW | collected 2016-02 | reverse complement strand
GCTGACCGAGTTGAACCGGAACCCTTGAAACGCCTTCGCGTTCGCGTAGCTGTTACATTGTTGGTATGACTTGTTACAGGTTGACGCCGCTTGATATGCCGCATCCTTCGCCGCCAAGAGTTGGCCGGCCAGACATTCAGTGCCCTTGAACTTGAGCGGACATTTACTGGAGAACTGTTGCCACGGAAGATCATTCTCGATGCTGCCTAAGTCCTGCTTTGCGCTGATCGACACGGTTGTATTATCAACGTCAAACGGCTTCTCACACCTGCCAACAAACAGGACAACGCTATCATCATCCACTGACCTGCTGACCATCCTGATCACTACCCGGTAGCCTTCGATCTCGGTTGAGCCAAGCCACGTTGAAACAGTCCGGTCTACATTGGAAAGAGTGATGTTGACATTGTTAAACCTGCCGTCAATGTACCGGCTGACATCCCCTCTGCTGATCGCCTGCCTGTCATATTTCCAGCCATACCAAAGCACTTCCGTGGCAGCGTATCTGTGAACCGCATTTTCCGGAAATAGCTCTGTCTCTGTCGGAGCATAGAACTCAAACAGGTCAACCCCCACCAGATCGCGCTGGGCTGAGGTTAAGAGGGTGTACAAACTGGACGAGCAATTCTGCATAATCTACCCGGCGAAAGCTAATACTTCTTGCCGCAATCTTTCAGCGGCTATCTCGCAATATTTCTCTTCAATCTCAATTCCAATTGATTGCAAGCCTAAATCTTTCGCTGCGCGTAGGGTTGTACCGCTGCCCATGAATGGGTCAAGAATGGTCTCATCCGGCTTCGTAAAATCAGAAAGAATGAACTTGAATAACATTAAAGGCTTTTGTGTCGGATGCTCGCGCCCTTCTTTTGCATCTTTAATAAATCCGTGATTGATGACCGTGTATTTACGCGACATTCTGTTAAACGATGTCCATGCAAATTCAGTATCAGCGAAAGGAACTGGTGGCAAGTTGCCGCGTTTATCCCAAATAACATAACAGGGCGACGAATAGAAGCATTGCCAAAAATAATTAGCACCAAAGATAATTTGATTTTTAGATGATGCCATTACCAGCGCAATCAACGCATCATCGGGGGCGGCATCGTCCCAATCTTCATTGGTCGCCTTTCTCGATTTATGGGACGAAGTGCCAACCACTTTGGCACTTCGTGTTATTTTAATCCCATACGGAGGATCAGTCAGCACCAAATCAACCTTCTCAAGCGTGGGCAATATCTCCCGGCAATCGCCGTGATAGATAGTCGCGTAATCGTCTTGATAGTATGGTTTCATTAGTTTGGGTACTTCACTATCTTCGCGCTTCTGGCCTGTGACCAGACCCGCAAATGATTTGATCGGGTATAGCCCTCGTAACGGCAACCTGTGATCGTCTCGCCTGTGCGCGGGTGAGTCATTGTAAAACTCATCCACCCGCCTGTAGTCTCATAATGAGCGTCAAGGGCTTGCGCCTGAGCTTCAGTTAAGCCATCCCATTCAACGACAAACCGCCTGATCCTTGCCGTCTGAATTGTATTGTGCCGGCTGGAAGCATCCCCAAATTTCTGCCCGAACTCGCCCCAGTCCGGCTCGATCTCATCGAAATAAACCGCCCTCGGTGCGCCTGCGGTTGGAGCTTGCGGCAGCACCGCGATTGTCGGGACAGTCCAGGGTGACGCGCAAGCCTCACCAGATTCGGCCCCTTGAGTCATCCCGCCACCGCCAGTACCAACCCCCGGCCCGGTAATGAATGCGGCATCCATGATCTTGCTATCGTGGCAGGCCATCGAACCCACGGCATACAGCGGATAGCTTGGCGCGGTTGGCGAAGTGTACAAATAAACGCAGTTCACGTAATATCTAACCACTCCACCCTTGCAGATAATCCTGAGCTGATCGCCTTCGTTCCAGATGCCGTCCCTGTAAGTCTTGTTTGGAACTGGCCCCTCGTAGACAAAGATTGAATCAGGTGGATGAGGTGTGCCGCTCGTGTTGTTCTCGGTTGAAACGTGCAAGGTATAAAGCCAGTTCGAAAAGTCCAAGTCAAAACTGGTGTGCATCCCAACAAATGACCGGCCAGACGGGTCAGGCCCAAATGTTGCTCTCAACTCCCAGTCTCTTGCTGATGCGATAGATTCAACTGACCGGCCTCCACTGTCACCTGTCCCGGCTGCGTTTGTGTAGCATTCGTCAAGGCCCGAATTGTCATTAACTAAATCCCCGTTGCCGTCAACGGTGGCCTTTGTCAAATTCTGCCAGGTTATGTTCACGGTTGCCATTATGCCAACCTCTCAAGCGTGACCGATACATTTGCAACCCAACTGCGCGGCCTGCGGTTTATCCTCAACTCCACATATTTAACCCCGGCGTAGGTTGCCACATTGCGCCTGTGATAGAACTCAAAGTCATTCACCCGGCCTTTAGCCAGATTGAAATGCGTGATCAGGGTTGTCACATCTGACACGCTTATCCCCTCGTATTCAACCAGCCATCGCTGAACCCCGCACGGTTGGACGTTCACGTCGATCCCGCCGTCCTCGTACAGATATTGCGTGGCTTCAAACTCTACAGGCTGATCCATTAGACGGGTAATCAATGGCCCCGCCGTTGCTACGCCATCCGGATAATCTACGATGGTTGCCATTATCCCTCTCCTAACATATCGCGCCGGAGGACTTGCCGGGATGCGCCATTGCTGCGGTAGTCATCCACAATCTTACGGACAACTACGCCCGGTTCGGTCTCAGCCCTGATAATGATGATCTGCGGCTGCTGTGAGCCTCTCAGCGGCCCTCCCTGCTCGATGATGCGGTTGCCCTGATTCCTTGTATCCTGACCGCCTGACGGCCCGATGTTTCCCTGACTTGCACCGCCCCCGCCTGCTATGGCCGCCGCCCCTACGTCAATCAATCCGGCTGCTGCTGATAGTGCGGCGCCTGCAAAGAAGTGTTTAGCAGCCCCTCCGTAGTTCATCATTGCTATTTCAGCGAAGCCCATAGCAAAGTGCGCTCTGGCTTTCTTCATCAGATATTCTTTAAGTGGAGCCAATGCCGCCTTGAATAACTCTGCCGCTGCCTGCCTGAGCGATGATTTACCCGCCACGAATGAAGCGATAATCGCGCCAAGCGAATCAGCCACGGCGTTCTTCATATCAATGAACGTCGCGCCTATTGCCGGGATGGTCTGCTGCAAATGGTTTGCCGTCAGCGTAGCTTCAAGCCTGATCTGTTCCCACAAGGTCAACTGTCTGCCTAATGTGCGCTGTTGCTCTACAATCGCCTCAGATGTCTGCTGGCTGAATCCCTGCTCCACCAGCTTACCGGCAAATAGCAATAGCATTGCCTGATAAGCTCGCCGCTTCTGCTCGATCTGACGGTAAAGGTTCTGTGTGTCCTGTTCTCTGGCCTCATCAATTCTGCGGTTGCCCTCCAGTTCGATACTTGCCCGTTCCTCTTGGAGTTGGGTTAGCTTCTGAACCGTCAGCGTCCGTTCAGCGTCAAGCTGTGCCGCTTTCGCTGCCAGTACCGGCCCTAGGGTGAGGTTGTATTGATTCGCCGTAGCCTCAGCCTGTGCCGCTGCCAGTTCGGTTGTCTGCTGGTCAAGCTGGGCCTTTAGCGCGTCCTCAGTTCGGGCAAATGCGGCAACCCGCACGGCTGCGACTCTCGCCGCGCCTTCTTCTTCGCTGATTACGCGCTGATCAACCTGAGCCTTAATGCTGTCAATCTCGCGCTGTTCAATCTCTTTGAGTATGGCTTCCTGCGTTGCTGCTGATCGCTCCCGCGCCTGATCTAATTTCTTTAAACTATCCTCTTCCAGTTTGGTGAGCCGCTCGAAGTACTGAGCAGTCATCCGGTCAAAGTCTTGGATGGGTAGCCTGACAGCCTGCTCTCTTGGCGTCCGGCCCCCGCCTCCACCACGCCCCGCACCCGCGCCCGTCCTGTCCGGCAACCTTGTAAGCGGCAATCCTGTGTTCTCATCCAACCCCGGCCCCTGGAACCCTCTTGAGATACCCCCGCCTGCTGCAATCTGACTGGCTAACCCCGCTGTAGACGGATTCATCAGCGCGACAATCGCCGCGATCAATCGCATTATGCTTGCGCGTGTGCCTTCGGCCTGCGTCGAGATGTTCTTTAATACAGTGACAACCAACCCGCCAGTAGTCACGAACCCACTCAAGGCAGGAATGAGAAATGCGCCAACTTCATTGGCCACCCCGCCAACCTGTAATTTCAGGATGTCAAGCTGATCACCAAACTCATCAGCCTTTTCGATAGCGTCTTTGCTGAGAACGATCCCCAACTGCCGCGCCCGGTTCTCAAGATTCTGGAATGATCCGTTCAACTGGCCTATGACCGGCAGCAGATCGGAACCAGACCGGCCAAACAGTTCAACTGTCGTGGCTGTCTTTTGCGCCCCATCCTCGACTCCACTCAATCGCTCAAGTGTAGTCCTGAAAGCCTCATCGACCGGCCCTGACAGATTCACGCCCAGAGCCTTGAACGTCTCGGCCAGTTCACCGCCTTTGGTGCGAGCTTCCTCCATTCTGCGCTGAAAGATAACCGCCGTCTGCGATATTGATTCAAATGATTGGCCGGACAGGGTTGCCGCAAGCCTGAGCGATTGCAGCGTGTCGGTTGTCAGGTTGGTTTTATCGGAGAGGTCTTTTATCTGGCCGGCGTAATCAGCGGTGGCCAATGAGAGCTTGACCATCCCGGCTGCTACCGCCGCGAAAGCCACGCCAGCAGTCGCCGCCCATCCCGTAAGACCAGCAGACAGGTCAGCAATGGATGACCCCATGCTGCCCGTGTTGCTCAAGATCGAGCGGGACGCATCATCAATGCCGCTTCGCATTGTGGCAATGGAATTATTGAGAGTGCCTTTAAATTGCGTCAGGGATTGCGTGGCGTCGCTGGTGTCGGCCTTGAGCTTGAATAATAGTCCAACCTGTTCACGGTCTAATGCCATTACGCCTCAAATCTCACTTCTGCCGGCTGGTTATCCCCGCCGCCAAACATCGCCGCTGTGCGCTCATCTTCCCATTGCTGCAACCGCATCGCGGCTGCATTATCAAAGTCCAACGCTACCGCATCATCCAACAATCCGATTAAGCTGCTCGGCCTGCTCCCGAATTTCTGCGCCGTCAGCCCCAGAGCTAAAAGCCCCGCCGCCTCCAGGTCGTTTTTGACGAAACCGAGCGAGGTTTTCTACTTCAACCTCGCCTCCCTTCGTCCTGACCGGGACGCCTGGGCAGCCCTGTTGGATCCAGCCTGTCAAGAATTGGAAATCATCTGAGTCCAGTTCCATAAGGCTCAACACGGCATCGTCTGTTGGGTTGAGTGCCACTTTTGGTTCAACACAGGAATAAATGAGGGCTTCAGTGATGAACGCCAGCCCGTCAATCGTTTCATCCGGTGTCAATACTGCATCGGCCCCCGGCCCCGCGGCCTGAGCTTCAAGCATTGCCCGAAGGAAACTTTGAGGAACTTTCCCCGCTGCAATCCATAGATCGAGCGGAGGACGCCGCATAACAAACTCAGCCCCAGAAGGGAGAGTAACCGTACCGGTCAACTCTCCCTTTGCTTTTGCTTTGCGATAATCAGAAGCCTTCATAATTAGCTGTTAGCTGCTCCCTGATGCCAGAAGTTTGCGATCTGGTCACCTGATGCGCGGGACGTGATAGCCAGGCCCATAAATTCGAATGCGGCCTTGGATTGATCCTTGCGCGTAACCGTGAAATTGAACCCGGCCTTGTTGTAAGTTGCGTAAAGCTGCAACACCCAGTACTGACTGGTTCCGGAGATGTCCTGCCCGATCAGCGCAACCGAATACGGGGTGATCGCGGAGATGCCCCCGATGGTCAATTCCTCGTAGCCGGTGGAGGTGTCGGTGTTGACGTTCTTTGTGCCGCCCACGGTCATCTTTGCGAGCAATGCCCAGTTGAACACCTGCAAAAATTCGCCCTTGAGCGTGGCCGATTCACTGATGATGCGGCTCAGGTGAGGCGCGGTCAGTTCATCAGATCCAAAGTCCTGAATTTCCGGCTTGTATTCAAAAGTCGTTCCGGCTGCGGTCATTCCCAGATGCACTGCGCTGGGGTTGGCTGCGCTGTCCGGCGTGCCGTCCGTGTGTAGGGTCATTCTCGCCGCCGCCGATGGCACTGCCACCGACAACCAGACATCGGCTGGCCCCAGTATGATCTGACTGCTGGTGTAAGTTTTCGCTGTTCCCGCCATTGTTTACTCCTCTGATTTCGCTTTTGCTTTCGTTTTCGGTTTGTTGATCAGGCTCAAGAACGGAGTCGGATCAAGGGATGGTCTGTAATCGGGACGCTCTGCTTTCGGGTTGAAAAAGCCGAGTTCAACTGCTAACTCGCAATACTTTTCTTCACCCAGAGCTTCCCACGTCCACGGCAATGAGGGGAGATTCATTGATGCTGCTTTGCTGATATAATCGGTCATGTTATCGCTCCAACATTTGAACAACTAGAATAATTCTGGCATCAATCCGGTAGATGGTATCCTGCTCGCGCAGTAACCCGAACTGATGCTCGGTGACTTCCCATATCGGCTCTGATACTGTGCTACTGACTGCTGTGATCAGGTCAGCCACGGTCATTGTTCGCAAGATCCTGTCAATCGCCAGCACATACTTGAGAATCGTTCGCTGTAATGTGTAGGCGTCCTTACCATCAACCGCGATGTCAATGTAGAACTCTGTCTGGCTTTTGATGTGGCTGTCATCGTCTGACTGCTCCATTACCACGCCGCCAGTGCTGATAAAGAGGGCCGGGAAGTTTAAGATAATCGGTGTCGGCGTCCGGTAGTCTTTGAAGTCCGTCAGGCTGCTATCAATCTCGGCCAGTGCGGTTGCCGTTGATGCCTCAAGGAATGTTTGCAGGCTGTCGATCAGCCTGTAAGCAAATTGAGCAGAGAACCGGGTAGTTGAGTAAGCCATTATTCAGCCCCCGGCGTGGAGAATGATCGGCTCTGGGTTTTGAACCCGGCATCCCTCGCCCCACGTTCTGCAAACCGATACATCCGGCTTGTAATCCGGCCCATATCGCGCTGTAGCAGTTGCATTGGAGGACGCTGCGCCATTCGCTTAGTCCCGCGCTGGTGATAGATGCCATAAGGTACAAGCGAGCCTAATGTTAGACTCATCGGCTGCTGATCGCGTACCTGATCAGGTCCACCTGCCCCGTTTGCTGTCAAAGATCGCTTCAACCGGCCAGTAAGCACCAGAATGGGACGCCCTGGGTATTTCTTTTCTTTCCACTTCCGGTAATTGTCAGACAATGGCGTCCAGCGTGACCCGCCCCTTGAACCCTCACTGTTGAACTGCTCAAGCTGCGCCCTGAAGAATATCTGCTCGACTTCCGGCCAGACGCCGCGCCAATCGGTGATTGACTTCGAAAGCGAGTCAACCGCCCAATTGAATTTGGCCTGTCCGTCAATTTCAAGCGAGATATTCACTATTGCGCCCCGCCACTGATCGAAGCGTTAGCCGATGCCAACCGCTCATTGATCTTCTGGAATATCTGACTGATGCTCGTTCCCATCGCGGTCAGTATGAACAGACTGGCCGCGCCAATGAGTACCAGCAAAAGCGAGTACTCAACTATGTCCTGTCCTTGTTCGTCTCTGATAAAATTCTTAATCATGCGAATGTTCCTCTCCCTAGTTTGTAGCCATCGAGAACCATTCTGGCCCTCGGCGGCATCGGATCATTGATGACAACTGCGCCGTCAATTGCTACGGCTCGTGCGAAAGCCTGGTCTTTACTGCGCCAAATTGAGGCCACGGTCTCAAGGCAGGCTTCCGTGATGTCTGCAGGTATGGCATTCCAGCCCCATTTGGCTGTAACCGTGACCTTGATGCCTGCCGGCCATCCCAGATAGTCAACCTGATTGCTGAACTCTGCGAAGAAATAGTCCCGCCTCTCGTTTAGGGCTGCGTATCTGTTGCCGTCATCGCCATAGGTTCGAACCAGAAAAAACTCACCTGAGCCTATGCTCATTCTGTTCCGCTGGTACGGATTGGCCTCAATCCAGCCCAGAACGGAGAACCCTGTCGGCATCGTCAGTGTCGGGGTAGTCGCGCTTAGGTACGGATCAACCCTGAGATAGTCCGTTCCCTCGCCCCAGAATGTGCGAGCGGACGCAGTTTGTGACGGGCTGCCCTTGCTGAAATAGCCATCTGATACCCCGGCGTAGCTGTCGATCAGCCTGCTCGCTCGCGGGATGATGACGTTGATCAAATCCTCGTCATCGTCCTGAGACTGGTACAGGTAATCCCGCGCCTGTTGAATTGTGCAATAGTTATCAGCCATTACTTCCTCTTAAACACTGGTCTGCGCTGCGGCGGTCTGGAATATGCTTTCTTTTCGCCACGTGGCCCACCCTCGGCTTTTCCGTCTCCGTCCGGGTCATCGTGTGGGGTAGCAATACCCCGCGCAATCAGCAGCAAAGCCACATCAATCTGAGGCGGGTCGATGATATCGCCGGGGTTCGACAAGCCCCATGCTTTCAAGAATCTTATTTTCATTTACACGCCTCCGGTTTCCCGTTCTCGTTGAACTCGGTCATCGTCTGCCTGAACACATTGAACTCCCGGTCAACCCAAGTGATTTCCTCTTCCAGATGCCCTACTCTGACATTGTTTGCGATGTAAATCTTGCCGCCAACCTTGTGCATCTGCCGCCAGAACCAGATGTCAGCATCTATGCGCTTATTATCCCACTCGCCGGTCTCTAAGTTTGGCTGCGACATAAACCACGGCTTTGGCATTCGCTTTAATATCTCAGTCTTGATCAGGGTCACCCCAAAATGCCCGGTCGTGATCGGCGTAAGGTCAACATCGAACTCTTCAGCCGGGGCTGTCAATCTGGCATTGCCTGCAGCATCCGCAATCGTGAACAGATACCGGCCATCGCCGCCCCTGCGTGACTGCCACGGAACTATTGCGTCGGCCTCTGGGTGTAGTGCAGCCAGTGTGAGCAGCTCCCGCACATCTTCCGGCATGATAATGGTGTCGTAATCCACTGCGATAATCCACTCCACGCCTTCTTCGAGGGCTTTGGCGAACCCCTTTGTCATCCCCTGCTCCCAGAATGCGCCCCCGAACTTCCAGAACGGGATTGAATATTCAGCAGTGTTTAGGGCTTTGAACAAGCATCCGAAATGGGCTTGCCATCCAAGCCGGGGAACCGAACCGATAGCCACGGTTTTAGCCTTAACCTCAAGGTTGTTTGACTGGCTTGCCTCTTGCTCATTCCTTGCAGGCTTGCGGCCCTTCAGGTTGAGACTGACCGGCAAGCTGGCAGCATCCCCAATGTCGGACTTCCACCTTTGCACATCCACCAGACCAGCATCGGTCATCAGCCTGGTCAATTTCGTTTCATCAAAGATCACCTTGTGGTAGTCGCTCTCGTCAGTCTGGCCGCCCATCAGATAACCTTCAATCGGTAAATCATTCCGCTTGCAGTGAGCAACGATCCAGTCAAAGTCCGGTACTGCGATACTCAACCAGCCATCAGGTGCAATCACTCTGACCCACTCCTTAATCACTTCCGCAACCTGAGCGCGTGGAAAATGCTCCAGGATGTGACTGGCTCTAACTTCTGCTACAGACTCGTGCGCGTAGGATGTGAGCGGATAAGCCTCAGAGCCAAAGATTCTATCAATGTTGATAAACCCCGGCACTTTCTGCAGGCCACTCCCTAAATTTAGCTTTGTAGCCATACATCCTCCCTTGCAAACAGCACGTTGACTGCGGTAGAGAGCAAGGGAATGTAACCCTTATCCCTACCCAGATTGATGATCGCGTTGATGCCGGCCTGTCCCGGCCCGTTCAACTCAGGGATGAAATCCTGCGGATCTTTCCCGTATGGCGAGAACTCAACCAGCATTAGCCGGGGCTTGTATTTGATCATCCCCTGCCAGCAGTAATAATCCTGCCCGTCAATGTCGATGCTGCCAAAGTCCAGATCAAGGGGAGCGTCTAAGCCCCCAAGAATCTTGTCAAGTGAATCCGGCCCGATGGCCTGGTGTATCAGATACGTGTTCGGGTTTGTGTACTCGCTGACCGCCCGAATGTACCGCTCAGGATCAGATTCGATCAGTACCGCTTTCCAGTCTGCCTTACGCAGGCTCCAGGTGTTCGAAAGATACTTCCCATCACCCGCGCCCACTTCAAAACACCATCGGTTTGTTATCCCGATATGCTTCAAAGCCGCCGCGATAAAGCCATCTTCACCAAACTGGCTTGTGATATTGCCGCCTTGCCCCTGTAGGAACTCAGCGCGTTTGTCAATGATCGTTGCTGTCGCGTGTTCGCCCATAATCATCCCCCTCAGATGACCCCTAGAATTAGCGGAGGGCAAGCCCTAGGGAAAGCTCATTCAGGGCTTGCGCCCCTAGCCCTCCGCTGTTGTTACTCGTCCTTAGACGATCTTGACTGCGGTGTTGCCCATGTCCGAAGTCGAAGCCGGAGCGTTCTCCGAGTTATCGAATCGGGCAATGGCTGAGACCACGGTGCTGCTGTTGGTCGATGCGGTTGCAGGCCCGAACGTCAGCCTGAGATAGCGTTTCCGCTTCGTCAAATCGACGTTGAACCGAACCGAACCGCCAGCAGCCAGAAGCGAAGCCGCCGAGCCGCCTGTGATGTCGGCAAAGTTGGTGACAACCGTGTCATCGCTCTCACCGATCTTGCAGATGAGCGGAGAAACGCCATTTGTGCCGCCTGAGAACGCGCCAATCTGGACAATGATGTCAACAGCCTTGTGGCCCTTGCAGTCCAGGTTAGCCGTGACCGTCTCACCGTTGGTTGACGCGATGGGCGCGATCAGTACGGTGCTTTTCTGTTTTTGCAATGGATTCATTTTGGATCACTCTCCTTATTAGCTGGCCTTCATGGTCAGTGCAACGATGGGGCCAGCAGCAGTACTGGAACCCACGCTGTGAATGTTGATGTCGACGCGCTGCGTCCCGCGAATGGCAAGCTGATCCTCAGCAAACTTATAGTCCGAACTGAGGGCCAGCGTAAGCTGTCTGCGGTCTCCGAGCATTGAACCAAGTCTGAGGTTGCCGAATATGCAAACAACCTGGCTGTTGGCTTCGGCCACAGGCATCACCTGAGTCAATTCGACCGGGTAGCCAAGGAACCGGGGAACCCCGCCAGCCGCGATGTCAACCACTGCGTTGCCGCCTGCGGCAGTCTGCAATTTCGCCATCACCGTCTCGTGGAAGAGTGACGAGCAGAACCACTTGGCCCCTGTGCGAGCATAAAGCGGGAGCTTGCCAACCGTGCCATGGAAGTCCGACAAAACGACCTCGCTGTAGGCGTTGCCCGTTGCGATCATCTGGCCCTTGCCATCGGTCGTGCTGAACACGTCAGTGATCCTCTGCCTGATGCCGGTCGTTCCGGCGTAGGTGCTGGTTCCGTCACCGTTGAATGCGTTGGTATCTTCCGCGAGAGCAAAAGCATAACCAATCTCACCGGCCAGATCGTCACCGATGCTGATCATTGCATCTTCGTTGAGTTCGCTGGAATACAGCGTCAGGCAAGCATACTTCTTGGCAACCAGTGAAACCTGATCCCATGCCTTGTCTGATGCTGTGATCGTCCCACCCTCGCCGGGGTAGTAGACCGTCAGCCCACCAGTGCGGCGGGGAACCAGCTTTGTGTCACTCATCATCGGGACGACTTTGGTGTTGCGTCTGAACACGCCGTAAGTCTCACGAAGATCAATGATGTCATTCGAAAACTCAACCGGCACAAGGTATCCGCCGGCAGTGTTCGTTCCTTCACTCTGGGCCTTGATCTCGATGCCGTTGTCCCGGCAGAACTGCTTTGACTTCTCGTCGCCAACCACTGAGGCCGCGAACCACTTGCCGAACCTGTAAGCCTTCTCGTCAGCATTCGCGCCTGTGAAGTTTTTGACCTTGCCGTAGCGAACAAACTCAACTTTAGGCTTGGCGGTTTCGGACTTGGTGTCAGTGCTAACCTGGTGAGTGAACGAAGCTGCTTTGCCTTTCATTTCTTCCAGATCGGTCAACCGTTTGACCTCTGCGTCATTTGTCGTGATCTCATCATTCCGTGATTTGATAGCCTCAAGCACATCCGTGGGTATTCCGGCAACGTCCGGATACTGCCCAAAGGCTGTCTTGTTGGCTTCGCGGAGCTGATTTGATTTCAAAATCAATTCCTGTAACTTTGTCATTTGCTTTCTCCTAAGCGGCCCCGATAGCGGCGGCCTGTAGTTTAATAAATTGAGCGTATACGGCCCTTGCCTGATCGCCCTTCGATTCGTCCGGCGTCTCATCCGGAGCTATCTCTGAGGCCATCCGACGAAGATCTCCGCACATTGCCTCAAGATCGTCGGCAATTTGGCTGCACATCTCGCAGTGTGCCGGGTTGCCCTTGCGCCCCTGCGCGTGTCGGATCGTGGTAATCTCCGTGATCCGTTCTTTGAGTCCTGCCACGGCGTTAAGCACCGCTTTGGAGTGATCCACGAATGCGAGGCCAGTAAGCGACTTTGCACCCGTTATGATTGCGTTATTATTGGCCGGCACTGTAACCGGCGAGTATTCGTATAATTTCAATTTCTTGAGCAGGTAGAGGCCGTCCAGTTCCATTTCATCGTAGGACTTGAGAACTTCGTTGCACTTCTGAGTGCTGCAACCAGCCCCCATCAGGTAAGCATTGAGGCCGGCCCGGTCAACATAGTCATAGTCCTCAACCCGGTAGCCAATGGAAAGCTTCTTGACCACGCCATCACGGATCAACGTCATCGCGTCCTGCCCCTGCTGCGTTTTACTGATCCGGCATTTCGACCAGAGGCCGTAAGAATCTTCCCGCGCATCGAGTGGGACACCGATAGGCGTCATCCAGTCATGCTGCCAGCAGATAACCCCTTCAGCTAAAAACCGGGGCAGATCGGCTGAGAACGCGCCGGGGAGAATCATATCCCCTGCTGAGTCGATGTTCAGGATGCCTGCCGCATACCCCTCAAACTCCCCGGCATAGTCGGCTGAACCAGCCGCCGCCGCCTTAAGTTCAAATGGTAGGGTTTTGTGTTCGATCCCTGTTTGTCGTCTGTCCGTTTCCACGTTGCTCATATTGGCAAACCTCAAATAATAATTTTTTCAGTCCAGATTCCCTACAACTGGAATATGCACACACCGGCAACTGGCCCCGCCTTCACAGGCTGGGTTCGGTACGGGCGGTAGATCACCCACTTGCCCGGTCATCCCGTCAGACTCACCGCACGGCTGGCAGGTGTTAGCGTCCAGCACAGCCGAATAGACCAGAAAGTCAATCCGCTGGGCGAGTGTGGAGATTTCCGCGTCCCTGCCGGCTGCTATTGCCCAATTCGTTGATTCATTGGCCGCCCTGCTAATGTAAGCGGTTGAGCCGTCCGTAAAGCTGCTTCTAATCGCCTCAGCCACGGCATTGCCTAAAAGCTGCGCTGAGATAGCCGCGCCGGTTGCCCTTGCCTGCACATCATTGGCTACCCGGCTGATGATCCCGGCTGCAATCGGGATAAGTGATTCAACATCCGGCTTGGTTGCTGCGCCCTCAACCGTTGCCCCCTGGTTGCGTAGTTCCTGCCTGATAAGTTGCGCTCCCCGTAGGAAGATTGCCGCCAGAATCGCAATGATCGCGCCGCGCTCCTGATCGGTAGGCGTCACGGTTGCGGCATAATACATCTCAGGGTCAAGGTCGTCTAATTCTTCAATGATCTGGTCGATATACTTGCCTCTGAGAGCCATCAACTGACCCATCATCGAAGCGGAACCGGCCTTCATTGCCTCGTCAATCGCCTTAATGCAGCCAGCCTCAAGCGGCGTCGGTTCGCGCCTGAGTGTCATTCCCTGCCAGTCCACGCTCTTGAGTGAAAAAGCGGGGAGTAGTCTTTTAGGCTGCTCCCCTTGAGAGTCATTGATTGGAGGTAATGAAGTAGATGGAACCGGGTCTGTAATCTCTTGCTCTGCTCGCGCCATTGCCACGGATGCCACAATTGGACGGGCATTGGTTGGCAGTAAGTAGAAATCGCCATCAGGATCAGGGCTGAGGGACAATTCCCGCCGCGCTTCATTGAGAGTGATCGCGCCGGCTGAGTATGCGGCCAATGCTCGCTTCTCAACTGCGTCCTGATTCTCGCGTAGGGCTTTGACCTCACTCGTGTCAAATTCTGTCTCAATCCCTCGCGCCTGAGCATCTCGCTCAAAGTCCGGTAGGAGTTGGCTGTCCAGTTCATCCTCAAATGATTCCCACGTTGGCACAAGGCATTCTTCGAAAGCAGATTTCTTTAACTGGTCGAGGTTGTTGTAAGTGCTGCTTTCCAGTCCTGCGCCAAGCCCCGCCACTATTGCCGGAATGCCAAACGCGCCTGCAATGCGGGTCTCTGCCAAATGGTTGATCGCCGCGAAATCCATTTGTTTAGGGTCAAACCCTAGAACCTCAACTGTAGCCTGAAAGTCAAGAATAAGCGGCTCGCCCCGGTTATCCCCGCCAAACTTGCGCTTCCATGTTTGCTTGATCTGCTCGGCCTTCTCAGCCGTCATCCCGATAGACTCCTGCGGCGATACAATCACGCCGGGGATGGCCATATTCCGGCAAAGTGAAGCAACCCACATGCTGACCTCTGTGTCGGTGAAAACTTGCAGCAGCGCGGCCCTGAGCGGCGATAAGCCATATCTGGGATTAGTTGGGTTAAGCCCTTTGCGGAAGTGAATCACGTTCTCTGTCGGGATCTTCTGGATTGTGCCATTAATGCGCCGTTCATAGTGGGAGATAAACTGACTGCCATCATCCGGCCATGCCGGTTTGATCGACCAGTGCGGTTCGTACCAAAGCTCAGTTGGTACGCCAAAGCCCCGCGCATTACGGGCCTTAAGGATATAAGCATTGCCGTCAAGAAAATATGACAGCAGCACCCCGGCCCAGAGCGTGTATCCGCCATAGTAGGGGTTTGGCCGGTTGAGCAAGGCAACCATCGGATGATCTTCTATCGGCTCATCCTCGCCATCGGCCATTGACCGGGTGACTTCAATCTCAGCCTGCCCAAAGTTTCTTGTGATCCAGTCCAGCGTATTGACTACGGCTGAGTTTGTCAGCGGGTCAGTGTTTTGATAGGCAAATGTGCGCGGGGCCATGCTTAAAAAACTCCCGCCACTGCCGCCGTGGGTCATATTCGATGGGAACTTGAACGCGCCCACAGCCGCCTTGAATCTGTCAATCAGTCCGTTAGTAGGCATTTCCAATGCTCCCTCTTTGTATACTCTCCCAGGCTAATGCTCGCGCCATAACTGTGTCATCGTGACCGCCTTCGGGTGCGCTGTAGCTGATCCGGCCTGTGATCGCGTTGATCTTTGATTCGTAGGCCAGCAATTCCGTTTTACCAATCGCATCAGGTAGCCAACGGCACTCTGACCGTTCCAGTGCCAGTGCGAGCGATTGAATTAGTGGTGACTTGCTGGCTGCGGTCGTTTCGAAGCCCCTCACGCGCAAGCCATCAGCGTGGAGTGCTTCAAGGTTGGGGCCGCCGATGCTGTTTGTTTCGACTAGGATGTCTGACACCTGCCATCGGTCATATACTGCGCGAAGTCTGGCCCGTTGAAAGGCCCATTCAATCTTGTTAAACCTGTCCAGTTCGACCTCCGATCGGCAATTAGCACAGACCGCGCTGATCACCGTAAAGTCGTTTTTCTGGCCCCAGTCCACGCCTGCAACGATACGATGACCGCGATGCTGATCGGGTGTAGAAACCGGGGCAGTCAGGCAGGCTTCGATGTTCCTAAACACTGCGCCCTCGTTCTGCATAAACTCGGCTAAATACTCCTGCTTGAATACCTGATCTGGCAATTCCAACCGGGCCGCTTCAATCTCGGCCGGGTTGATGTAGGGGTTGTCTACCGTGGGCATGTGCCAGCAGTGCCAGTCCGGTTGTAGCGGGTCAATGCCGCGCTGATAGCATTCGTGGAAGAAGTTGATGCCCTTCGGGGTGCTGAGTAAGAAAGCATCGCCCTGATAGTCCGTCAACGTGGGCCTGATCGCGGCCTGCCATGCCTCAGCTAGACCGGGAACCATTGCAGCCTCATCGAGTACAACCCGCGCATATTTCCGGCCACGCACGGAGTCGGCGGCATCGAGTGACCAGCAATCAATTAAACCGCCTGTGAGCAGTTCCAGCCGGTGATCCTGTGCGCTGATTCGGGTTTGTAGGGGCTGCGTGACGCGCTTCAACTCTGACCAGACCTCTTGCAGCATCTTGTAAGTGGGTGAAAACCAGCCAACCGGCAGACCGTCAAGGGCTTTGTCGATCAACAAGTCGATGCCAAGCGTCGACTTTCCGAACCTGCGGCCACAGACCAACACATTGAAGCGTGTGGCCTGTTCAATGATTGTGCGTTGTCCTGGGTGCATCTCAGGCAGGACAAGCTCAATCTGCTTTGGTTGTGCCTGTGCGTTGCTCACGTCTAACGATTACCTCAAGAACCCCTGTGTGCTGCTGTTGTACACTTTCCCGGTAGCGTTCCGGCTTGTGCGACTTGAGCAGGAAGATCAATAGCGTGTCGGACACGTTGCGAGCGCGTTCATACGCTGCGGCCTCAAGCCGTTCCGCTGCTGCTTCCCTTGCGTCCTCCCATGCTGCGGCGAACTCAGGGTTGCGCTTGCGCTCCCTGTAAGCGGACATACGGGTAACGCCTGCACCCTGCGCGGCAAGGGCCACGTTGAGCGACATTGCGAATATTTCAACAAAGCGATCTTGCCACGTTGGGGCGGCGTCTTTTTTAGGTGTAACTTTTGGAACCGCCGCGACGGGCTTTTTATTCGGTTTTGGCTTCTGTTTAGCCATCAATTCTATCTTTCAGCGTAGCCTTGTTTCCCGTTTCGGCCTCCCACCGCTTGCAAATAGCATCGATATAATGCTGTGATAGCTCGCATCCTACTACTTGCCGCTGCGTTCTTTCTGCCGCGATGACGCTCATGCCGCTCCCTAAAAATGGATCAAAAACTGCATCACCTGCATTGCCGTATTTCTCAAACGCCCAAACCGCTAAAGCTATTGGCTTTTGCGTAGGATGAATGCGACGAACACCTCGCTCGCTGTCTTTAATCATCCCGTTCCACTGATGACGAAATAACCGCACCGCCGTTGGTTGGTTTGTCCAGGCAAGCTCGCAATCGGCAAAATGCCCCGTGTTTTCCTTGTCCCATACTAGCCAGCAGGACGAGGCGGGAAGCGCATCCGCGTAATA
>OFQZ01000336.1_pt1 | contig 17287 bp, 18 predicted proteins | sample 1543011 | NCBI WGS metagenome assembly OFQZ01 (sample SAMN07774216, study PRJEB24372) | wastewater metagenome | isolation source: Exp Tend NO 0WW | collected 2016-02 | reverse complement strand
TACTGGTCGTTACACCTTCGGATGGACTGACCCACGTGCCCTCTACGGTAGCGCAGGCGCATAACTTTCATGAATCCAAGACATACTAAAGAGTCTTGGGCTAAATATGTACGGGATTGGCGAAATGCCAATCCCCGTGCAGCTAGATCAATTGATTTAAAGAAACGTTTTGGAATTACTTTAGATGAGTATGAAACTCTTCTAGGGCAACAACAAGGAGTCTGTAAATTATGTCAACAACCTGAAAAGGCTATTGATCGATTTAGTGGTTTGCCCCGGAATCTAGCAGTAGATCATTGCCATGATACAGGAAAAGTACGAGGACTTCTTTGTACTCATTGTAATACAGCATTGGGATTATTTCAAGATGATCCCGAATTATTGATTAAAGCTGCTGATTATGTCAAGGAGCGAAAAACTTAAATTCATGAAAGGAATTTAATATGGCTATCAATTTCGTACAAGGTCAGGTAGCAACAAGTGATCCGAACCCTGGTGGCCCATCAGCCACTAGTAATGACAAGGACGTTCATGTTAAGGTTGTTAAGCTAACTTCGGCTAACTTTACAACTACTAACGTTGACACCCTTGTTGCGGTTCTACCTGCTGGTGCAACAATTCTTTCATTTCGTCTTTGGGTTAAAACCCAGCTAGCTGGTGGTTCAGTTTCTGCTGCAACACTTGCTCTTGGTTCTGCTTCTGGTGGTGCTCAATTTATGGCAGCTAATGCTGCTGCATTTGGTACTGCTGGTGTAGCGACATGGTTAACTCCCGTGATTGGTATTATGCAAAACTATAACATTCCTTATGGTGCAGATGTTCAAATTTGGGCTCGGGGTGTGGCTACTACAGGTAATCCAACCTCTGGTGAAATGTATCTAACAGTCGAATACGTTCGATAAAGAAAGGGGACGCAAGTCCCCATTCTTGTTTCTAAGGATTTTAAATGGGTGCTCATACCTCAGTAAATGCTACAGTATCGGCGCATGACGCCCGTGCTGTAACTCCCAATGACTCAACCGTTATTCCAACTACCCGTGCTCTTTATGTAGGAGTTTCCGGGAATATTACAGTGCGTATGGCAGACAACTTTGCTCAAGGTACTGGTGGGGATAACATCTTATTTGTTGCAGTTCCTGTAGGAATTCTTCCTATCCAAGTGGATAAGGTTTATTCTACTGGTACAGCAGCGACCTCAATTATTGCTCTTTACTAACATGGATCTTACAGGACTAGGTTCAATCTTTGACTTTGGAAGCAAGGTCTTAGATAAGATTTTCCCCGATCCTGTGAAAGCCCAGGAAGCTAAACTTGAACTTTTTAAACTTCAGCAAACCGGTGAGCTTGCTCAACTTGCAGCTGAAACTGATTTAGCTAAAGGACAACTCGCTGTTAATCAAGCAGAAGCTGCTAGTGGAAACACATTTGCTTCTAGTTGGCGTCCTTTTGTTGGTTGGACTGGGGGAATTGGACTTGCGTATGCATCAACCATCGAACCGCTTGCGAGGTGGATTGCCACTGTTGTCTTTCATTATACAGGAACATTTCCTGTTTTAGATACAACAATTACCATGCAGGTTCTTTTTGGTCTTCTTGGATTGGGAGTTATGCGCTCTTATGATAAGAAGCAAGGAACATCTTAATGGACAACGCCTCAAATATCACTTTAGTTCTCTTCGTTATCAACGCTCTTTTTGCAATTGCAGGATGGTCTATGAAAAGTATGATTACCGATCTCAAAGCAGAAGTGGTTAAAAATCGCTCTGAAATTGACATCGTTAAAGAAAAATACTACAAAAAAGAAGACTTCCAGGAATTTAAGAAGGAACTTTGGCAACGTCTCGATAAATTTGAACAGGACGTGAAAGAACAACTTCACGCTAAATAATGCCACAAAGTTCCTACAAGTCTGGTTCTTGGTGGATTGCCTGCGATGTCTGTGGCTTCCGCCACAAGGCTGAAGAGATTAAAAAGAGATGGGATGGTCTATTAGTCTGTAAAGAAGATTTTGAACAGGACCATCCCCAAAAGTATCTCCGTATTCGGGAGACGGGACAAGCAGTCCCTTACATTCGTGAAGACAATGACAATTTTCTAGCTGCTTGCTATTTGTGGGGGGCTAGTGCTTATGCCGATTTAGCTGAAGCTGATTGCGCACGAGCAGATATGACAATCTTTACGTATGAATATTTATTAGATTTACGTGGCCCATTAGACTTATATCTAGATGATGAGGCTCTCTATTTGGACGATTTTTCTTTAGGAATGTAAATGGTCATTAAAGTAAAAGGTGCGGGACAAGCAATTCCTTTACCAGCCACAGCTGGACAAATTGCTGAGATTCAGACAGATTTAAATATTGTTACACCAACAGCAGCACAAATTTTAATTTCGGCTAATTCCAATTTAGGAGCTTTAGCTCCCTCTGTACAAACATTGATTAATGATGCTGTAGCTAATGCTATTAAGCGTGCTAATCATACAGGAAATGATCCAGCTACTAACGTGGTATTTGCTGCTGATGGACTTTCTCTAGAAGCGTGGCGTATCCAAGTCACTACAGCACTAGCAAATGCTGGCAGCTCAGCTCCAGTAAACACTGCACAACCCGTTGCTGCAACAGGTACTACAACGGTTAATTCTGTTCTTACAGCAGCAACTGGGACATGGACAGGTGCTTCAACTTATCTATATCAATGGTATCAGCAAAATGCTACAACAGGTGTAAGAACTCCTATTGTTGGGGCAGTTTCATCTACCTATACCCAGCTTGCTGCGGACATTGGTTTCAAGATTATTTACACCGTTGCTGGAGTTTCCGCTGCGGGTGTAACAGCCACTCCAGTATTTGCTGCTGGACCAACAGCTGCGGCTACCACTGGAACTGCTCCTACCAATTCGGGTACTGTACCTACTATTACTGGCAGTGCCCCATCAGGAAGTGCTATTGGCTATGATGTTGGTGTCTGGACTGGTGCAACAACGTGGGGTATTCAACTCTATGATAACAACGTTGCTGTTGGCTCACGTGTCACTGTTTCTGCAACCACAGGATCACTAACTACTTCGACTACTGGTCAAGTAGGTCATGTATTAAAAATTGATGTTATTGGGTATAGTTCTCTGAATGTACCCAGTGCTTCAGCGATTACGAGTTCTAATACCATCACTGTCACTGGTGTTACTCCACCAGTTGTTAATACAGCTGTTCCTGTATGGGGAGCTACACTACAACTTGAAGTACAAAATGATTTTACTCCAGGAACTTGGACTGGAACTATTAATGTTGCACGTACATGGGACTTCTACAAGGTAGCATCGCCTAACGACATTCTTGTTCGTGCTGGTAATACAGTAGATTTGTATACTCCACATGCCTCTGAAGGTGTGGCAGTAGGAGACAATCTATACATTATTGAAACCGTCACTGAAACAGCTACTGGTAATACTACAACAGCTAGATCAGTCAACAAAGCGATAGCTTCTACCCCAGTTGCTCTTGCAGCAACTACCAATAACACTGGTTTAGTGTGGACACAAAACAGTGCTATTACCGCTGTAATTCCTGTTACTGCTACCGGTGGTACAACGCCTTATACATATACTTGCTCTGGTTTGCCAACTGGACTGTCTATGGCCTCGGCTACTGGCTTAATCTCTGGTACTCCAAGTGGTATTGTAAGTCCAACCACATATACTGTTTCTATTACTGACAGTGCTGGTTCTCCTGCAACTGTTACTTCTACCTTTACTGCCCAAGTACAAGCCGCTGGTATTACTCCTCTAACTGTTCTGCCAATGTTGAATAGTAATGGAACTAGTAATTCGGCTGTTGAAGCTTATGGTTTTGATATTGCATATACTGGTCAAACTATTCTTGGTGCTGATAGTGTAGTTCGCCATCAACGACTTACTAATATCCTTGGAACTGGTCAGAATGGTTCTCTGCGTCGTATTAAGCAGGGCGATCCGATTTCATCTGGTTCTGGTCTTCGCGCTGAGAACTCTTGGGATTCACAGGGCCTAGTGCAGGGTATCCACTATTGGTGGGGTTTTGCAATCAATCCAATTGCAGCTGAGTGGCCGGGCTCCGAAGCTGGCATTGCTGGAATGGTTTTCTGGCAAATTCATCAAGCGAATGTTGCTGCTCTTCCAGGACCCACATTAGAACTTTCTATTGCTGATAGCTCCTCACCATTTTATATTGCCTGTGTTAAGAATCCATTCCCAGTTGGAACTCCACAATATCCTTATGTGAATGTAGCTGGTAAGCCAACCGCAGGTGTATGGAATCGTTATATTGTCCATTGTTATTTCTCTGCTACCTCTGGTGGTACATTGGAATTATGGAAGAATGAGACTTTACTTTATAGTAGCACTACCATTGGTATTGGTCAGGATCAAGGCTCTAGTAACACCTATTATTCACGAATTGGTCTTTATAAACCAGGAAGCGACTCTTCTGGAAGTTGGGGTGCAAAACTTTCTCGTGCAGCTTATTTTTCAGAAAACTATTTCCAACAAGGTACAAATCTGTACGCTAATGCGGTAGCTGCTCTAGCACCGTTTGCATAATGGCTAGTTCAATTGTACAAAATGTTTCTGGAATTGCTCCTGGAGGTGCACAAAATAATATTTCTGTGACTGTTCCCGCATTTGTATCCGGAAATTTTGCAATTGTATTATTCTCACTAAGTGTAGTAGGAACTCCAACTTGTACAATGACAGGGGGAACTCCTACTGCATTAATTAATGATACAGGAAATGGAATTTTTATTTATAAAATTGAGGGTGTTACAAATGGAACTACTTCTTTTACTGTAGGAAATACTGCAACTAATACTCGTATTACTTATCAATATTATGAGGTAAGTGGTCTTAAACCAACAGGAAATACATATGTCTCGGCAGGTGGTGGTGGAGCATCTCAAACCAATTGGTCTACAAATGCAATTACAAATACAGCAATTGCGATAGGACTTGTATTTGCTAGACAACAAACAGATAATACAACAACTTCTACAATCACTGCACCCCTTACAAAAGGCGGTGATGTGGCAAATGGAAATGCGGGTGAATCTATTGTTACGGGATATGGAGATTTCTCCGCAAATGCCAATCCATCAGGAGCAGGTGTTTGGTCTGTTGCTCGTAATAACTTAAATTATATGGTTGGTCTTGAACTCTCTGCTGGAGGTGGTGGAGGAACAACTTCTCAGAATGCTAAACTTGGTATGAAACTTTCAATGGGATTTTAACATGGCAACATCAGGTAATACTTCCTGGGAACTATCTAGAGATACACTGGTTTATGCAGCCTATCGCAAACTTGGATATTTAGCAGAAGATCAAACACTTGGAGCAACTGCTCTTGCTAATGGAGTAGAAGCATTAAACTCTGTAATTGCCCTCTTACAAACCGAGGGCATGCCTTTATGGAAGCGTGTTACACAGGTATTTGTTCCTAGTATAACCAGTCAAATTTACACCCTTACAGCTGGTCTTAAACTCACACAAGTAGTGCTACAAGATACAACGGGTGGCAGTCAGTATGATTTAATTGAAAAGAGTCTATATGATTTTAATCGCTTGCCTACTAGTTCTATCGGTACTCCAGTTCATTATACCTATCAACCAACTCTTTCTAGTGGCACCCTTTCCATCTGGCCCCTTGTATCTGATGCCACTACGGTTACAACAAAACAAATCCTAGCAATTTATCAGAAGAAGTTTGATGGCTTCTTTGCCAGTGGCGAAACTCTTGATTTTCCCTCATACTGGACACAGGCCATTATCTATGGTATTGCAGTGGCACTAGGTCCTGAAGTTGGTTATCCTCTTCAAGATCAAGACAATCTAATCAAACAATATTCTATGTATAAGGGAATGGCCTCCAACTATGGAGATGAAGATGGAAGCTTCTTCATTCAACCTGATTACATGGGCAAACGTGGTTTCTAATGGCTTACACCAACTCACCCGTTAATACTACATACAAGACAACAGAGATGACCTTCGATGGTACTGACCTTTATCGGTCAGGAAATCTTACAGTTCAGCGTGACTGCAACACTGTCAATATGTATTATGAACGCATCAGTAAAGAAAACGAACGCCGGGATGTTTGCTTACGTAAACGTCCTGGTCTTGCCGCGTCTGGATATTCTCTTAGTAAAGTCTCCTCGTCTGATGTAATTCGTGGAAACTTCTACGACGTAGATCAGAATGCTTTCTACTGGGCTGTTGGAAATAAACTTTATGCGGTCAAACCAGATGTTGGAACTGCTGTTCGGACGGTAGCCACACTGAACACATCTTCTGGTTATGTAGGTTTTTGTTCTTACCTAAAAAGTGATAACACAAGATATGTGCTGGCCTCGGATGGTACAGATTTATGGATTGATGATTATGTAGCAGTCTCATGTAACCGTGTGGTTGATGGGGATATGCCTACTCCTCACCAACCCTATCCAATTTATCTAGATGGTTATGTCTTTTTAATCAAATCAAACACAGGAGACATTTACAACTGTGATCTAGATGATCCAACTTCATGGACACCTGGAGACTTTATCACTGCTGAAATTAGTAGTGATTATGCACTTCGGATGATCAAAGCAAAGAACTATCTCATTGTACTAGGATATAACTCAATTGAATATTTCTATGATGGAGCTAATGCCACTGGTTCCCCTCTTAGCCGTAATGACTCACCTTTTCGTGCTGTGGGTCTTATCACCGGCCTTAAAACCATTGGTGACACGACTTATTTCGTGGGTCAAGATAACGAACAAAACATAGCAGTTTACATGATCAATTCGTTTAAAGTGGAACGAATTTCAAATGCTATTGTAGATAGAACTCTCCAAACTATTACTTCTGGAGACAATGTAAAAGGACAAGTCACTCTTAATCAAGATGGTTATTCACTTTCATGTGATGGTCATAATTTTTACGTTCTTCGTACTCCCCAAACAACTTGGGCATATGATGTAGATGAGAAATTCTGGTATGAGTTTAAAGGAAGTGATGCCACTGGCCTAAAGATTGAAGGTGTATGGGGCATGTATAATGGTAGTACCTATCTAGCAATTGCTGGACAAAGTAATATCAGTGTTATGAATTCCAGTTTATACCAAGATTTTGGTAGTAGCTTTGCCTGTATTCATACAACAAAAGATTTTACAGCTGAGACTACTCGCTGGAAGATGATGAGTCGTTGTATGGTTATTGCTGATATGCACAATTATGTGGGCACATCAAATCTTGCAATGACATGGAGTGATAATGATTGGGGAGATGGTGGTTCCACTGTTTCTCGAAATGTAAATCTCTTTAGTTCTAGTCCTTATATCCGAACAATGGGACGATTTCGCAATCGTTCTTTCCGTCTCTCTTATTCCGATAACTACCCTCTGAGACTACGTGGTCTAGAGTTTGAAATTAATGTAGGAAGTATTTAAATGACAAGCAAAACGTGGGTAGCGGGAACAATTATTGATCATGTCTGGCTACAAGATGTCGATAATGCCGTCTATGGAGCTGCGGGGAGTCTTCCTAATGCAACAACTATTGGTCTTCGTAGTTTAGTTACCAATCTTCCAGTTAGTCCGGCCGCCTATGGAGCTGTAGGAGATGGGGTTACAGATGATACTGCTGCTCTTCAATTGCTGATGGCTAATGCTATCAATATTGATTTTGGTAGTAAAGATAAGAACTATAAAATTAGTGGTGTGCTTCAAACTCGTACTGATCATTATCTAGTAGGTCATGGAGCTACAATTACTCAGACAGCGAATGGCACAGAAATCTTTAATGGTGTTGGAGTTTCTGATGTGGTCATTATGGGCCTTCAGGGTGTGGGTGTAGGATCTGATTATGCTGACTCTGATTCCTCGAAGTCAGTGTTTTTCTATGGTGATTCCTCAGGTTCTAACAACTTTGTTAACTTTAATCAACTAACAAACTTTAGTTATGCGGGTGTGCGTTTTAAAGCACAAACCAATTGTGGTGCTTCTTATAATTCTATCACTGGTCCTGGTACTCCAATCTTAACTCCAGTTACTTCTGGTAAGAACTACGGCGTGCTTGCTGATACTGGTTGTGTGGGCATTATGTTCGTGGGTAATAACATCACCCAAACAGCCCAGGGCGTTCGGATTGAAGGCACAAATAAGTCCAATACCTCTAACAACAACATCTATAGTATTGTTGGTCAGCATGGTATGTATATTGGTTCTGCCTGCAATGATATTGTTGTTAACGCAAACAACGTTAAATCAGTTGCGCTGATTGGTATTAAGGTACAAGCAGCTGATGCAGTAGATAATACAAATGTCACCGTAACTAATAACAATGTAGACACAGCTGGTGATCAGGGCATCTTGCTTACCAATGGTACGGCTGGTGCTGGTCGTGTTAAGAACTTTGTGGTCGCTGGCAACACGATATATGCTTGCTCAAGTTCTGGTCTAAATATTCAATACGCAAATAGTGGTACTGTTACTGGAAACCATGTGGATACTCCAGGACAATATGGTGTAAATATTAAGACTTGTGATGATGTTCTTGTTGCAAGTAATAGCATTGCTCGTTCTACTCTCACAGGTATTGTAGATGAAGCTACGTCTACTAACATTGTTCTAAAAGACAATGTACTAACAAACTGTGCTACTGCTGCTACTGTTTCAGATCGTTATGGTATTAAGGTCAATACCTGCACTGGTTGGGTAATTGATGGGAATATTATTCGTGATGCCAATGCTAAGATGGATTATGGTATCTTCATCGCTGGTGGAGATCAAACTACTTTAACAGTTATCAATAACATTGTTCCCAATTCTGTTCTTGCTGCATTCCGTGCCAAGACAGGTCCTGAAACAATACGACTCTCTGATAACAACTATTGGGGTGGTACTCTTCCGACAGCCACTGATCCTATTGTTCCAAGCGTAGCATCAGCGACAGCTCTCACACTACCGCAAGGATCCCGTGTTATTACAGTTACAGGTACTACTAACATTACATCTGTCTTAGTTAGTGGTTGGACAGGTAAGCAAGTCACTCTCATCTTCACAGGTGCTTTGACCTTTACTGATGGCTCAAACCTTCGACTTAATGGAAACTTTGTAACCACTACTGATGACACTATCACCATTGCTTGTGATGGATTGAATTGGTATGAGGTTGCTAGAAGTGCTAACTAATGGCTGATATTGTTCCTCCATTTCCTGTAGACGCGCCATTCGGAAGTTATAATGCAGTTGATTGGTATCAAAAAGTGCGTCGAGCTATTAACGACGCAGCTAACATTCACTGGACTAGCATCACTGATTTTACTGGGAGTAGTCTCGCACAGCTTGCTACTCGTAATCACTCTGACCTCCAGAATATTCTTGGAAATGGTGATAGGCATGTATCAACGGCTCAAGCAGCTGCTCTTGCCGCAGGACTTTCAGTAGTAATCACAACAGCAAAGCTTACAGGTGGGGGAGCAAATGGTAGTATGACATTTACTAATGGAGTTTTAACAGCACAAACTGCTGCTACATAATATGGCTGATTTTACAGGTGATTCTGGTGGCGATTTCTCCCTTCCCTATATGTGGGGAGGAGGAGATTCTATATCTGGAATGTCAATGCCAGCACAAGATCCTGCTGCTCCACAAGTAGCCGATGATGAAGAGGCAAAAAAGAATTCAATTCTCTATGGCACTCGTCCAGGAGAATGGTGGAGTTCTAATACAGCTGCTCCTGGTAATACTGGAGAATTCTCTGGTAATGCTAATGCTGGGCCTGGAGTTGCTGATGTAGGGTTTATGCCCCAACAATGGGGACAGGACATTGGTTTTAATGGACCAATGCAAACTCGAGATGCTGAACAATCCCTCACAACTAATCCTGAACTTCTTCAATATTTAAAGACCAACAACATTACTCCCATGCAAACTGTGAACCATCGTGGAACACAGGATTGGTATACAATGCAGGGAGCAAAAGATGGACAACTAATTGGTAGTCCACATAGTTGGCAAGATCAAACTGACCATGCTTTTTGGAATATGGCAATGGCTATGGCTGCGGTCACAGGAGCTAATGTTGCGGGGGCAGGTGTTACTGGTGCTGCTGAGAGCGGTGCTGGTATGGAAGAAGCCGCTGCTCAAGGGGCTGCACAAGGTGCTGGTCGTAGCTCTGCTGATCTCGCTGCCATTTATGGCAATCAGGGTTATGGTGCTACAGGCAAATCTCTCTTAGAAACAATGGGACAAGGAGCACTTCGTGGCTCTGTTGTCAACGGAGGCCTTACGGCCGCGAAAGGTGGAAGTGGTTCTGATATTCTTAAAGGAGCTGCCATTGGAGGTGTCACTGGTGGTATTGGGGGTGGTATTAGTTATGCAAATCCTGCTGAGTATGCCGGAATTTCAGATCCCCAACTTGGAAAATATTTCAACAACGCTGTCAGCTCTGGAGTCAACTCCTCTTTAACTGGTGGTAATATTGGTGATGCTTTAAAGAATAGTGCCATTGGTAGTGGTGTTAATTATGGAGCGAATGGAGTAGCCAATTGGGCGAATTCTCCTGGAGGTAATATGTCATATGATATGCCAGATGTTGGCACAATTGGTGGAACCATGCAAGATCAGTATGGAGAGAATAGTGCCACAATGGGTGGTGCTACACTTCCTGCTCAGGTAGCTGCTAATACGGAAAACATTCCATATACAGACACTGCTCCACAACAGCAACAGAATCCTTTTAAAACAGGTGTTCAGCAGTTTCTTGGAATGCTTGCACCCTCTGGTGCTAGTGGGAGTGGACAAGTCTCTGGAAATGGTTTAGGCAATATGACTGGCTCGCTTATGGGTCTCTATTCTGCCTGGCAAAAGCGTAAGCAACTCGGCCAACTACAAGGTGGCTTGGAGGGCTTATATGGACAAGATTCTCCTTACGCACAGCAACTTCGTCAGACTCTTGCCCGTCATGATGCTGCTTCTGGTCGTCGTTCTCAAATTGGTCCACGAGAAGTCGAACTGCAAGCTCGTCTTGCAGGACTTAATGCCCAAATGGCTCCGACCCTACAAAACATTATTGGTCAACGGAATGGTGCTACTAATATGGGTATGTATAATCTGGCTCAACTGTTTGGTAATACACGGTTAGGTCAAACAGCAGGTGATTGGGGACAAAGTCTCTATAACCAATATCTAGGTTCTCCTATGGCTGGTGCCAATGTTGGCCCACAACTGAACGATTAACATGGCTGACTTCTCACAAGTAAATCCACAAAATCTAGAGGCCATCTTTAGCCAAAACCCTGGTATGTGGGGAATGGCCCAAGACTATATGCAACGTGCTAATGCTGGTAATGATTTAACGCAACAGCATCAGCAATTACAGAATCAGTGGGAGCAAGACTCACAACCATTTCGTTTAACCCAACTAGGTTTGGGAAATGATACAACTGCTGCTCAACTTCCTGGTGTACGAGCGAATAGCGCCATTGCAGTTCGTAAGAATCAGTTTGAAGACATCTTCACTCCACAAATGATGCAAGAGATGAAGGGTAAATATTCTTCTGCTGAACTTGCTCGTCATGTGAAAGACATTGAGAATATTGGAGAACTTTATTCTCAAGCAGCTAGTTCTATTGCATCCAATCCAGATGCTGGACGTGCTAAGCTTAAGAAAGCTCTAGAAGATGCTGGTCATAGTGATATGTACAATCCTGAATGGGATAATACATCACCAGATAAACTCTTTCAATCCCTAGACACTGCTGGTAAACAAATTCAAATGACTAGTAGCAAATTCCGTACTGGTCTTGGTATTCTAGATGCTAAGGGTGATAATGCTAAGGAACTAGCTGATCTTAACAATGCCTCTCGTGAAAAGATTGCCTCTTCACGAACAGACACTCTTAAAGCATTACAAGCAGCTAAAGGAACACAAGATCCTAAAACAATTGAAGCTGCCATGGTTAAGGCCATGTCACATGCCCAAATTGCCACAGATCCACAAGAACAGGCAGCTTTCTATAAGGCAGCAGAAGCATATAAACAGCAACTTGAAGCCCTTGCTCTTGTTAAAGCCCAGGCTGGCAAGGCTAATGATGTTGATGTTCCAGGTGTGGCAAATCTTCCACGGAACAATGCTCCCAGTATGCCCCCAATTCAACAGACTCCATTAGCTCCTACTGCTCCTCCAGCACCACCTGCTTCTGGACAACGTATTAGAGTTCAGGCACCTGATGGTAAGAAATATACCTTACCAATAGAACAAGTGGAAGAAGCACTGAAACAGGGATTTACCCGTATCCAATAAGGACAGTATGGCACTCGACTTACAACCAGAACTAGATTTGCAACTAGATCTACAACCAGACGAGGCTCCGCAAGGGGCCTCTGAACCATCTGATATTCCTCTTTCTCAAGCAGATAGAGAGCTTCGCCGTGATCCTTATGATCGTCATATTGATCGCTTGCCTGATGTTAATGACACAGTGTGGAATCGTGTTAAGAAGGAAGCTGAGGGACTTGCAGACACAGCTGGTAGAACTATTGTGGGGGCAGGTGCTCTCACTGTAGCACTTCCTGCTGGTGCTGCTCATCGCATTTACGAAACCATTGCAGGACGTGGTAATGAAGGATCTCTTAGTGAAGATGTTACAAACCTAGCCAATCGTATTACAAAGGGCGTCTTCTATAATGACAAGGGTGCTCCCGATAGTGCTGATAAATATCAAAGCGTAGTTGATGAAGTAATCAATCGTTTTGGTATGCCTATGTTAGGACACCATATTCCAGGACGACTTCCTGTTCCTTCTGCACGAGAACTCTCGAAGTTCTCAGAAGTAGAACGGGCTCTTCAAGATAAAATTGCTGCTAATAAGGCAGTGGAAGCACAAAAGGCAACACAGGACCTAACAAAGAACTATGAAGCCAACAATAAGATTCCTCCTGAAACTCGTGCTGCTCAAGAAACTCTCAATGCGCAAGATGCTGGTGGGGCCTTTAAGGCTCCGGAAGTAGCTCCTGATTTTACTAAGCAACTAGAACTTCCTCTTACAGACAATCCTATTGAGAAGATGGTTCGTGATGAAGCTGCTCAAAGCATGCAAAGAGATTTGTTTGCTAGACCAGAAGAGCCACGTATCATTTCCAATGCGGCTGAGGCAGGTCGTAATGCTGCTGATGAACTAGGTGCTCGGCAAGTTGAACAACGTGTTAAAGAAGAACAAATCAACTCCGCATGGGAAACTCGACAACAACAACTTGTACTTGAACCAGACCCAGTAGCACGAGAAGTTAAGACTACAGAATCAAATAACCTACGTCAACAACAATTAGACGATGTACAAGAACAACTCATTGCTGAGCAATATCGCAATGGTGGACGTCGTAGTTCTCGTTTTGGTGGTGGTCAACGAGGAAATGCGCCATGGATTAATGACTTAGCAAATTCTCTTGGAGATGGTGATAAGATCTTTGAAGATATTCTTGGCAAGGCACTTTTTACAAAGAATATGTCTGGTGCTGAAATTCTTGCCAAATCTCTCGAAGAGGGTAAGGATGGAAAAGGAATTAACAATTTAGAGGCAGGAGCAAATCTTACAGCTGCTAAACGCAATTCTACTTTAGTTCGTGAAGGTGGACGATGGTTTCAATCTGCTGAAAAGAAAGCAGAACTTTCTACACGAGACTTCGTCTTTCCAGCTGAGCAGCATTTAAAGAAACTCTCTAAAAGAGAGATTCGTGACTTACTTTCAGTAATGAAAGAGGAGATGTTCAATCGTTCAATTACTCCTGAACAGGTACTTGAACTTGGTTTAACAAAAGATCAACTTAAAGCTTATAATGCTCTACGCCAAATGCATAATGAAGCATGGCGTCAGATGAATGAAATGCGTAAAGCTCAGGGACTTCCTGAAATTACGAAACAAGAGGCCTATCTTGCTTCTCGTTGGAAAGGCGACTATCGTCGCCCCATTCTAGATGCTCATGGAAAACTGGTTTGGTACCTTGCTGCGGATTCTAAAATTGGTTTAAATAGACAATGGAAAGCTCTTCAGAAACAATTTCCTGACTTAGTTGCAGGAAAAGACCACACTGTTAGTTCAATGCGTCATACTAATGATGCACAAGCGATGTTATCAAATGCAATTGATATTCTTGGACGAGATGATCCAGCCATTGTTAAGATTAAGGAATGGGCTGAGCAACAAACAATTAAAGAAGGTGAAGGAACTGCTGGACAACAAAAGCATTTTGAACCTAAAGCAAATGTGCGTGGTTTCGTAGGAGATCGTCCTGGTAAAAACCCTACTTCTGAAGCTATTGCTGGTTTTCAACAGCAAATGACTTATGCAAAGAATGCCTTTAAATGGGCTGAAATGCAGAAAGTAGCAGAAGAACTTAAGGGAGTGTTAAATGATCCCAAACTTCTTGAACAACAACCAAATAATGTAGCTTATATGAAGGCCTATGCCCGTTCCCATTTTGGAACAGGTGAGGCAGTGTGGGTGAAGGCTTTAGAAGATGCTATTAGAGGCACTGGGCTTAGTCCTGCTCTAATCTCAGCTGGTGTTGGTGGTGCTAAAACCATTTTCATTATGCAGAAGATGGCGGTGTCATTAGGTTTTACTGCTTCTAACATTATTCAGTTTGTGAATAATGCTCCACATATGGTAGAGATTTCTAAGAATCCCATTAAGCTAGCTTATGCTATAGCTACTGGTATTCCTATGGGACTACTGATGGCTACAGGACATTACCTAAATGCATCAACAAAGAGCAAGGCTCTTTATAAAATGCTTGCTGGTATTCCTGATGGCAAGTCACTTATTGAGGCAATGAAGTATGCCGAAGACAATGGTATTACTACACGGTCTGTTCTAGACGAAAGTCCCATTGCTAACAACTTCTCATTGTTAGGAAAGGCTGAGAATCTAGCCGGTAAAACTCTTAGTATTCCAGAAACCGGACTTCGTAGTGCTTCTTTCATGACATATTTCCAGCTCTTACGAGACTCTGGAAAGTATGCTAAGACTGCCGAAGGGCGGCTACAAATGCTTCGGGACGCAGAAGAATATGTCAATAAGGCAATGGGTGACTATCGTCCTAATGAACGTGCTCTTGTATTCAACCAACTTGGTACTATTGGTAATGCTTTAAACACACTACAAACTTATCCATTTAACTTCTACCAACAATGGAATCATGTAATTCGCAAAGCTGCTAAAGGCGATGTACTACCCTTTATGGCAATGTTTGCAGTACAGGGATATGTCGCAGGTGCAATGGCTATCCCGATCTTTAATGATGTATCAAAGGCATATGATTGGATGTTAGATCATGTCTCTACTCCTGTATGGAACAAACTAAAAGATTTCAGTCCTAAGGAACTTGTTCTACGTGCTGGAGGTGAGCGTAGTCTCTATGGTGGTTTATCTGTTGACACTGGTATTGGTATGACTAGTCGTGTTACAGCTCCTGGTGCTGGTGAAATGATTACCGCTCCTGGTGGTCCTATTGCAGATCTATATAAGCAAGGAAAATCAGTAGGAGCTTTACTAACTAGTCCTACAGATAAGAGCAAACAACTTCAAGCATTAATGGATGTACTTCCTACAGGTATTCAAGGACTTATGGAAACAGGCCCTCTACGTGACTCACTGAGTGTACCTACTGGAGAAGGTCAAAATTATCGGAAGACAACTGATGTGGCAGATCGCAAGGGTATGTATGCCCGTACACCAAAAGAAGAAACTATTCGTAGCTTTGGTATGCGTAGCCAGAAGGAAGTGGTTGAAAAAGATTTGGCCTATATAACATCTAAGAAGGAAACCAATGCCACGAAACGTGGAGTTGATTTAGTTAATGACATCTATGATGCTGCTCGTAATGGTGATGTAGAGACAACAAAAGAACTTGTAACTCTTTACACACAAATTACTGGTAAGAAACTCACCAATGATCAGATGAAGAAGCAAATCTTGGATGAATTTACTACAGCTGCTCAGCGTGCTGCTAAGGGTGGTAAATCAATTGAAGGCCTAAAGGCAGTGAAACAAATGCAGGAGTATTTTAAGGAGATGGGATATGGACCTTAACAGTTTTTTAATGCAACTACTATATCCAGAGAAATGGCAAGCATGGAGAGAGAAACAAGCACAGGCCTATCGCCCTGGCTCGTTCAATGACGCACAGAACTACACCCTTAAACAGCTAATGCAAATACACCCAGGATATGATAATCTCTTTGGTGCTTATGATCGTAATGCCCAATATGAAATGTTTGGGCCACGAGATGAGCCATCAGCTAAAGTAGATAGAATTGAATCTATGGGTAGACCAGGGATGATTTAACAATAATGCAAATAAGTTATAATGGACTAGTCTTCCTAAAAGACCAAGAGGGCTTTAGAAAGCTTGCTTATAAAGATGGTGGGGGAGTTTGGACAATTGGGTATGGAACTACCCGTGTCGATGGAAAGCCCGTTGAAGCAGGACAAACTTGTACAGAGGCCCAAGCGGCTCTCTGGTTGCAGGCAGATCTTGCCTGGGCCCAAAGTGCTGTTAACAAACTTGTTAAAGTTCCTCTAAAACAAACAGCTTTTGATGCACTTGTTTCCTTTGTATATAACATTGGAGAAGAGGCCTTTCGTTCAAGCACCATGTTACGTAAGATAAATCTACGAGATCTTTCAGCTTCTGCTGAGTTCGACCGTTGGGTGCATGACAATGGGAAGGTGGTTCCTGGACTTGTCTCTCGACGACATCGAGAACGACAAATGTTTGAGCAATAAAAAAGGCCGCATTTAGCGGCCTTTAAATTCATTTCTATGTTCTAATCTATGGCAGTTTGCACATAATGTTTCTAGATTAGAAATATCATTATTTTGATTATCTCTATCTTTATGATGCATATCTAATTGACATTTATCGATAGCACTAAAGCCACACCGTTCACAGTGTGGTTTTTTTATTTGGCGATAGGGATATTTGGTACACCGATTACACAATGATTTATAAAGTGTATAACCAGCTTTTGATTTACAATTAATAGCAACTAGATTTCCACACTGACATAATGGTCTAGGGGGTTGAAGTGTTAATGCATATCTTCCCATAGGGCCCTTAGTTTTTTGTACTACAGATTATGCTCCAGGACTAAATACCCCAAACCATTGATTCTTTACATACCAAGCATCAGATGGCAACTCATCATCTAATACTAGTTTACAATTCTTATACTTCCATGTAATATGTTCTCCCGTTTTTAGAAGTTC
>OFQZ01000335.1_pt1 | contig 17350 bp, 28 predicted proteins | sample 1543011 | NCBI WGS metagenome assembly OFQZ01 (sample SAMN07774216, study PRJEB24372) | wastewater metagenome | isolation source: Exp Tend NO 0WW | collected 2016-02 | reverse complement strand
ACAGCGTGCAATTTATGGTGGCGTGGAACTTTTTGGGCTTCTCGTTTCGAGCCCCGTCAGCTGACGACGTGTTAAACCTAAGCTTAAATTTGAATTGAACCGAATTTAGAAGTAAGGTTCTTTTTAAGCGAAATTTCAGTTTGAACCGCTCGCCTTTGGCATGCAATAATTTTTATTGCATTCTTCTCAGCCTTTCGATAACCTCTTCAAAGCCTGATCAGCCAATCTGATCGCGAGCGGAGACTACTTTCGGGCTGTTCCCGAATGCCGCGGCGAAAAAGACTTGGCGGGGCAATCCACGCGAGGCCGCAATGCCGGTCCAATTCTTCGTTACCGATGGGCATGTCAGCCCAACTAATCCAACCGTTCGATTTTTCACCGTGCGCGAACGCGCCAGAGTCCGACTCCTCGGGCCGGTCTACAAAGTGCTCATGCACTGGGTCGACGGGCGAACGATTCCGCATCTGCTCAACGGGCAATGTAAACATTGCGATCGCCCGATGCGTTGGACCGGCCATGCGCCGGTGAGTATGGTTTCCAGAGATCGTGGCAACGAAGTCGAGCAGGTCATCCTCACGATCCCCGAGGGCTCACTCGGGCACTTCACCAAAGATCTCATCGGCCAGGTGCTCACCCTTAATCGCATTCAAGAAGGCCGCATTAGCCGCCTGGTGATCGAGAAACGCGAACCTTCCGAACTCCCGCTCCCTAAACACTTCGACATGATTTCGACGCTCAACGCCTGGTGGCGAGGCGCCACGATCGACTTTTCCACTGCGCACAACCTCGCCGCGGCGGAATCTCCCGACGCGCCGCAACTCCGCGCGTCCTAGCAACCCTCTTCCTCAGACCTTTGGCCTCTCGCGCCGTCGCACTTCGCGCCGTCGCGTGACTCAACCCATGGTGCATCTTGGAAGAGCGTTTGCCCCCCCACGATCGGACCGCCGAGCGCTGCGTGCTCGGCTCGATGTTGCGTGAGAACGCCTGCATCGGCGAGATCGTCCAGATCATTCGCGCGGAGTGTTTCTACTTCGACGCGCATCAAACGATCTGGCGGTCGATCGTCGCGCTGTTTCAGGCCGGCTCGCCCGTCGACCTGGTACTGCTCGCCGATCGACTCCGCCAGGATGGACGCATCGAAAACGTGGGCGGTTACGCCGCCCTCGGCGAACTCTGGGATTGCGCTCCCACCGCCGCCAACGCCGAATACTACGCCGCGGTGGTCCGCGATCACGCCATCGTTCGCGGCTTGATCCACGCCTCGACGGAAACGCTCCGCAACTGTTACGAGAAAAAAGATTCCGCCGAGAACCTGCTCGCCGAGGCGGAACGCGGCATCCTCGATATCGCCGAGCATGGCGTCGCCGGCACGGCCCATTCCGCCGCCGAGATCATGCGCGAGACCTACACCCGCATCGACACCCGCCAGAAATCGGGCGAGGATCTCCGCGGTCTGTCCACCGGCTTCGTCGACCTCGACTATCTGACCGCCGGCCTGCAGAACGGCGAACTCATCGTGCTCGCCGCCCGCCCCTCCATTGGCAAGACCGCCCTGGCGGCCAACCTGGCCCGCAACATCTCCGTGAAGTACGGCCAGAGCGTCTTCTTCGTTTCGCTGGAGCAATCGCGCGTCGAACTGGGCGAGCGGCTGCTCTCCGCCCAGGCCCGCGTCGACGGGGTTAAACTTCGCAAGGGCACGATGAATAAGGACGAAGCCCGCCGCGTCGTCGACGCCGGCGCGCTTATCGAGCGTGCCAGTCTCTGGATCGACGACACCTCCTGCCAGACCATGCTCCGCATCGCTGCCAACGGTCGCCGCCTGAAACTCCGCGAAGGCCTGCGCTGTGTGATGATCGATTACCTGCAGTTGATCGAGCCGGAGAACCGCCGCGATCCCCGCCAGGAGCAAGTCGCTCAGATCTCCCGCCGGCTGAAGTTCCTGGCCCGCGAACTGGACGTGCCCGTCGTCGCCCTCGCCCAGCTGAACCGCGGCGTGGAAGATCGCATGGAACAGAAGCCACGGCTGTCGGATCTCCGCGAGTCCGGCGCCATCGAGCAGGATGCCGACGTCGTGATCCTCATGCACCGCCCCGACTCGCGTGAGGGCGGCGGCAACAAGATCGAACTGATCATCGCCAAGCAACGCAACGGGCCCACGGGCGAGGTCTCGCTGGCCTACGCCAAAGAGTTCATGCGTTTTGACAACTACGCCATCGCCGACAACATCCCCTTGTAGCTTCGACCCCTGTAGCTTCGACGCTCCGCGGCGAAGCAGGAGAACCTCATGCACACGCATCCCTTCACTTGCCGGCTCTGTAATGGTCCTACCGACGATGACTCCTGGCGGGTGGTCTATCACCGCCTTAGCGGCACAGGCGCGCACGTCGCCATCTTCTGCCAGCAATGCCTCGGCATCATGCTGCACGAAACCCAGAAAGCGGCCGCCTCGGCGGGACGCTCCGCGGGCCTCAACGCTCTGCGTGGTGGTCTCGGCTCCGCGGCCGGTGAACCAGCGCCCCGTCTCGACCAGGTCGTTCACGTGCTGGAGCCCGATCTGCGCAGTGATGCCGACATGCCGCCGCTCCACGCCGCGGACGTCCAGGCGGACCTGGCCGATCTCGGCTTGATCCTCTGAGTCGTTGCCACGCTGGCAGGAAGAGAGAGAGGAGTTAGCCGTGAAGATGTATTTGGTCTGCATCTCGAACCCTGCCGAGCCTAACGATCGCATCGTGGCCGATTTCACCAACAAGCAATCCGCAGAGCGGTTTGTTCGCGAGGCAAACGACAGAATCATTGCCGATCACGGCGTACCAAAACGTGGCAATCCGCTGCCCTTGTACTACTTGGTCCGAAACGCAAAGTCGTCACGCAACCAGCAACGGGCTTCAGGCACGTAGGGAAACCGACAAGCCGAGGCGGGTTCGATTCCCGCGGTTGCGAATGGTGGATCCGCGCCGGGCAAATGTCTGGCAACGTGGGCCAGGCCGGATCCACCGCTTACACGGATCGTCTGTGTGATCCCCTCGCGGCCTGCCACCGCAGGCGCGAGGGTGGAAACAAAGTTGGAGTAAAGACCATGGCGATGCCAAAGGACAATGAGATCCTCATCAGCGACCTCCGCCACGTCCTCCACGACGATTGCGAGACGGCCGCCGAGTCGGGGCTCGATCACGAGTCCATCGCCCGCGTGCTCTTCGACCTCGCCACCTGGTGGAGCCACGGCGTCGACCTCCGCCCGGTCTACGTGCCGACCACGGAGGACGAACGTGAATCCTGAATTCATTCTCTGGGTCGAAAACCTTCCGGAAAACGACCGGAGGAAGTTTCTCGACGCGTTTCACCGATGCCTCTATTCCAGCAAGCTCTCCTTTGAGCCGCCCTTTAAATGGAATTTGATCCAGGCCACCACGGCGGAACACAAGGCGATTATGGGGAACGATCATTACACGGCCCCGGAAAAACACCTGCTCGCCCTCGCGCTGGTCCGCCTGGAACGCCAACAAGTTGCCACGCGCCGGGCCGCGATCGCGATCGCCACCAAAGCCGACGCCCTCGACGATTTGCGTGCTTTCGTCCCCTACTGGCCCGAACTCGCCCAGGAGGAAACCCCATGAAACCCGACAAGACCGCGGAACTGATCGCCCTGGTCCGCCGGCTGCGTGATTCCCAGCGGCGATCCACCGCCTCGCCCACCAACAAGCAATACCAGTCCGAGACACGCGACCTGGAACGCCGCGTCGATCGCCTGCTCGATGGCATCCGTCAGCCCACCCTCTTTACACCGGAAGGCGGCGCCGCGTGAGTTACTTGACCACCCGCGCCAACGTCACCATCAGGCCCATGCGGGCGGATGAAGTGATGCTGGTGCACACCTGCGAAACGCCTGGCTGCATCCGGCCGGCGGAAGTCTGGGTCGATTACGATCTGATCATCCGCTCCACGGCGGGCGAAAAACAACGCCCGTCTCTCGGCCGCGGCTGCTGCCGCCCCTGTGCCGACGCGATGGTCTGTCAACCCGCACGCGCACCGGGGCTGGAGTCCCGGTAAAGCACTGGGCTCGTCGCGGATGCCCCAAACCGCAAGGCTGGGGTGAAGCACGGAACGCCGGAGCAATCCGACGCTCAGGGGATAACCGCAACATCCGCGGCGGGCCCATGGAATTTTCACCAAAGGAGTCTGACATGCTCGTACTCAGCCGCAAGCTCGGCGAAAAGATTTACATCGGCGACAACGTGTGCATCACGGTCGTCGACATCGACCGCGGCAAGATCCGCCTCGGCATCGAAGCGCCGACGGAGATGCGCATCTGGCGTAACGAACTCCTCACCGACGCCGAGCGGGCCGCGATCCAGGCCATCATCGCGATGGGCACCCTGGAGAAAGGCGGGGCCGCCGCATGAAGGAGTACGCCATCATCGCCTTCGTTGTCGTCTTTGTCGGTGCGATCGCCGTGTCTACCTGGTCGATCCGCAACACCATCCACGCCCGGCGTATCGAGCGCTGGGCCCGCCTACTCCGGCATGCGCGGGAGCGGCGTGCACGCCGGGCGAAAAAACGCCGTCGGCTCATGCGGGCCCTCTGTCAGAACTGATGGAGGCAGCGATGCGCTCACCCGCCCTTCGTCCCTCGGAACGCTTCGCACTCCGGATCCTCCGCGAAGAGGGCAAAGGCGAAGCCTCCGATCGTCGCTGGCTGGTCGCCATGATGCAATACCGCTCGCGCTACTGGAGAAAGTCCACGTACGAGCGGGCCCTCCAGCAACTGTGGCGCATGGGCTTCGCCTGCCGCTGGCAGGCAGGCTCCGTCGCCTTCTACAAGATCTCAGGCAAAGGCCTGAAAACCAATTTGTAGCTTCGACGCTCCGCGGCGAAGCGGGAGACCAACCATGCTGAAAGAACTGCTCAAGATGTGGCAAGACATCGGCAACGAGCCTGCCACGGACGCAGCCACCCGTAAGGCCAGGGGGCTCGGCATGCAGATCATCGGCCTACTGCAGGCGAACGATGATTTCATCATCGAGGATAGCGACTGGCTGGCGATTACCGATCAAGACATGCGGAAAACCATGGCCATCGCCGGCATCGTCTTGATGATCAACACCGAGGTGCGAGACGTCTTCCAGAAAGCGGGGCTCTAACGTGGCCAAGAAACCCACCCAAGAACAGACGTCTGTTCCTCTCGACCGCGTCCATCCGTCGCCGTGGAATCCGCGAAAACACTTCGACGAGGCCGAACTCGCCGAACTGGTCGCGACCATCAAGGCGCACGGCGTGCTCCAGCCGATCATCGTGCGTGCCGTGAAGGGTCGCAAGTGCGATTACCTGCTCACCCCCAAAGGCGACGGCGGCCGGATCTACGCTATCTTTGAGAAGTCAGCGGGCCCCTCGAGTAAACCCCTGCACGAGGTCAACGGCCTCGGCGCCGCCCGTGAACGCGTCGCCGTGCTCGCCAAGGATCATTACGAAATCATCGCCGGCGAGCGTCGCGTCCGCGCCGCCCGGATCGTCGGCCTCAAAACCATCCCCGCCACGATCGTCGCCAAGTCGGACGACGAAGTCGCCGACATCCGCCTGATCGAAAATGATCAGCGTGCCGACATCTCCCCCAGCGAACGGGCCGCGGCCTACCAGCAACGGCTCGACGCCGGCCTCAAGGTGGAGCAACTGGCCACGCGTTTGGGCAAGTCAATCCCCTACGTGCGCGGCTTTCTGCTTTTGGGCCGGGCGCCGGAGAATCTGCGGGCCGCGCTCGACAGTGGCCTGATACCCCGCTCCACGGCGGAGGCCATCTGCCGAGTCCCCAATGATTTCCACCGGCAACGCTTGACGGAGTGCGTGCTGGCGGGGGCCGACGCCTACAGCCTCGATCGCCTGTCGTTCGTCGATCCGGACTACACGATCGACGATCACTCGCGTTACTCCGACCGGCCGGGGCCGCTGAACTACAGGGACACGAAGGAACTGATCGCCGAATTCTGCACCGTCGAACTCAAGCAAGCCACGTTTCCGCTCGACATGATCGACCTGCCGGGCGGGCCCTGCAAGACATGCCCGAAGCGGGCCGGCAACGATCCGGACCTCACCGCCGAAGGGGTACGAGCAGACGTCTGTTCTGACCCCACCTGTTTCCGCGCCAAGACGGAGGCCTGGTCGAAACACCAGGTGGAAGAGGCCGCGGCCAGCGGTCAGAAGGTGCTTCCCACCAAGGAAGCCGAGAAGCTTTTCGCGCACGGCGAGTTACGCCACGACTCACCCTACATGGATCTGACCGAACAGATTCACACCGGCGGCGGCAAGTTCAAAGATGCCGGCAAGTTGCTGGCCAAGCCGATGGCCAGCGATATCGTCGTCGCGGTGGACCCGGAAGGTTGCCCCCATCGTCTGGTCCCACGCCAGGCGGCCGCCGCGATCCTTAAGAAGGAACACAAGATCGCCATTGATGTGCCGACGGCGGGCAGCAACCACCATCGCACGGCGGAAGAAGCCGCCGAGCAGGAGCGCCGCAAGTTGCATATCCGAGTGGACCAGGAGACGGGCCGTGAGATGGTTCGTCTGGCCGGCGTGAACGCCCTGGCGTTTCTGCCGCGGCAGATCGAGGGCGGTAAGGCCAGTCTGGATCTACTCCGGCTCATCGCCCGGGACATCTTGGCGCGGCTGTGGACGGATGCGGTCCAGGACATGCTGGTGGTTTACGATCTGCCCAAAGCAGATAAAGACGCCGGGCTGAAATCGCTGCATACCCTGCTCGACTCCCTGCCGGCCGGCGAGATCATCGCCTTCACGGCCCGCGTGATGGGGGCCCGGATGTTTGGCGCCTGGGAGCACGATCGTGGCGATGCCAAGGCCCTGGCGGATCTGCTCAAGATCGACCGCGTCGCGATCGAGAAAGGCGTCCAGACCAGGATCAAAGGTGAATCGCGTAAGCCAGTATTGACGGAGGCCGCGCGGAAAACCGCCCAGGGCAGTGATGCCGACGCGATCTCGATCGACGATCTCAACCTCCCCGCGAAACTCTGCAAAAAACTCAAGACGGCCGGACTGGAGACCATCGGTGCTTTGACCCATCACTCCGAACTGATGGGTAAGTCGCTGGGCGAGTCCCTGCTCTTGATCCGCGGTGTCAACCAGGTCGAGGCGACGACCGTGCAAATGGTCGTCGTCGAAACGCTCTACGCCTACAAGTCGCCGGCAACGTCCGCCGCGGTCGCGAAGATCGAGGCCGATCGCTGCCGGGTCTGTGGTTGCACCGACGACGACTGCACCGAATGCGTGGAGCGCACCGGGATCCCCTGCACATGGGTGGAGGAAGATCTCTGCAGCGCCTGCCAGGGCTGGCGGTCCACGCCGCTGGGCGAGGTGGTTTCCTCCGGAAGCGTGCTCCATCTCCTGCAACGCCTCGGCATCAACCATCTCGGATCACTGGCAACCTATCTCGACCGCGAAGAAGATTTGATCGGGCTAAAGCCCCAGCAAGTCGAGCAACTCCGCGGCCTGATCGACGATGCCCTCATGACGGAGGAAGCCAAGAAATGACCGCGGAACAACTGGCGGAGATTCTGCAAACGCTGCTCACCGATCGCATGGCCGTTTGGAACTCGCAACGTGCTGGTCTTGATCAGCCGCTCCACTGCCTGACCTGGGCGAATCTCGATCCTTTGTCACGGGCCCTCTACATCGAGCGCGCAGAACAATTCCTGCGACTTTACACCCTAACACCCCAAGAGGTTTCTCATGGACTTCCGCACGGCAGTGATTGAGTCACTAGACCGCATGATCGCCTCGGACGCGATCACCAGGATGATCGAGAAAGCCATCGGCGATACCATCGCCTACGTCATCAAGTCGGAACTCGGCTCTAGTTACAGCGATTTCGGCAAGAAGTTGACCGAGGCCGTGAAGGCCTCTCTGGCGTTGAATGGCTCGCTCGACTTGCCGGCTTACAACGACGCCGTCATCAAGATCGCGCAAAAGAAAATGCTTTCGCTCCAGCAAGACAGTCTGGAGATGCAGGTCGCGAAGCAGTTGGAAAAACTATTGGAGACAGCGCCCGCCGAAATTACGCTGTCGGCCTTGGTGGGCCAGTACGTCGAGATGCTACGCCAGCGGTATGAAAGTGAGTGCGGCTGCGAGGAGAAACGCATCACGCTCATCGTGGAGAAGTCGGATCACAACTTTACTTACATCTGTCTGGATGAGGATCCTAAGAAACGTCGCTTCGAGTGCGACATTCAGCTCGGCGTCAATCGCAATGAAGTGTTTTCACTTCGCCTGGGCGGCGCCGACGTCGCTAAGCAACTGTTCGTCGGCCCGCTCTACGGCTTTGAGAAAATGCTTTTCCAGTTCCACGCCGCCAAGACCAAAGTGATCTTCGACAAGGAGCCGGAATACATCGAGACTAGTTACGGAGGCCATGAATGACTTCCACGGCAACCGCCGCCCTCTGCCAGAACTGCCAGCGTGATCGGGGCGTTTACTCGCGCGAGCTGTGCTGGTCGTGCTACTACACGCCGGACGTGCGCGACCAATACGAGCCGATGGCGACGCCTAGCAACCACCGCGGCTTAGGGATCGATGTTTACGCGCCGCTGGCTCCGCCGGAACCGACGACGGCGCGGCCAGGCACCATCGAGAAATTGCACGTGTTGATGGACCGGCTGGAGGCGGGCTACGCGCTCTGGCATCCCGACGACGCCACCTTCGAGGAAATCTGATGGACGTTCAGAGTCCTGAATTTCAGGACGCGTTTATTCGCGATTTGCGTGAGCAATTACCGGATGTCATACGCCTCGACATGTCCGCCTCGCAAGCGGTGCTGTTAATCGGCCAACTGCAGCTGGCGTTACGCCACCCTGCCAGCCGCGGCCCTAGTGCCGATGACACCCGCCAGATGGTCGACTCGCTCATCGGCATGCTCGGTGTCACCGATGTTTTGGCTGCCGGTTTGCGTGCCGGCGACTGTGCAAACCACGACGTGGCGAGCGAACGAAGTCCTACGAGACCTTCAAGGAACTAATGGCACGGAAGCCCATTCAACTCATTTACGGCGACTGCCGGCACGTGCTGCCGACGTTGCCGCGTGGATCGGTGGACGCGATCATCACCGATCCGCCCTACGCCATCGTCGCCCAGTTCGGCACGGAGAAGCGTCGTCGCGGCCAGGGCAGACGGCTGCAGTTTGGCTGGGACACGGAACAGACCGCCGCCATGGTCGTGGAGGGTTTGGCGCTGGCGTTCGAACTCTGCTATCAGGCCGCGGCCTGCTTTTGTTTCACCGGCGCCGATCAGTACGCCGCCTACGCCGAGCCGGCCCGTGACAATCGCTTCACCGTGAAGCCCTTCACCTGGGTGAAGCAATGTCCGCCGCCGGCCGGCCGGGGGACCTGGTGGCCGTCGGCGTTCGACCTGGCCTACTACGGCTATCGCGGCCAGGCCTGGTTCGGCGATCGCGATCGCAAGCGATGCAACGTTTACTGGGGGGACACGCTCCGCCACGGCAACGGCGAGAAACTGGGACACCCCACCCAGCGGCCGCTGGAATTGATGATGCGCATCGTCAGGAGCATTTGCCCGCCCGACGGCCTGGTCGTGGATCCCTTTGGCGGATCTGGTACCACCGCCGCGGCCTGCCGACTGACAGGCCGGCGGTGTATCGTCGTTGAATCCAACCCCGAGTATTTCACCATGGCCGCAAAACGGCTGGGAGTGACGTGATGAGCACGCAGGCAAAGTTAGATTACGCAGACCGCATGATGCGCGCTATCAACAAGTTTGATAGCCTCGACATGGAAATCCTCACCCGCCTGGCGATGGACCACGCCGAGCAATTGGTCGAGAGCACGGCAGGCCGTGGCGACTTCACGCCCGCGGTATTTGTGGTTGCTCAGCATGGCCCTGATGATCCCGAGGAAAACATAGTCTTTGTCATCGACGGCCCGTTCAACGAATGGCCCGAAAAGTCCCAGGCCATGCGGTTCGCCGGCCGCGGCCTCTACACCATGCAGAAAATCCCCCTCGCCGCGGTGCTCATCAGCAAGGCGTTCATGGCGCCGGAATCCAAAGGTATGCCCCGCGATCATCCCGATCGCCGTGATGTTGCGGTGGTGATGGGTATGAGCTTTAGCCGCAAGTGCCACGCCATGGCTCATTTGGACCCGACCATCACGCCCCGCGTCTGGAGTCCGATCATGACCGAGTGTGAATCGCCGCTGGTGGCGGAGCTGTTCATCGGCTTCAACGAAGCGGCTTTGAACAAAAAAAACCCCACCTGAAGCCCACCTCCGGACAGTCACGCCCCTCGAAGGGGTCACACTTGGAACTGGTCCTCTCTCTATTCCCCGGCATCGACCTGCTCGGCCGTGCGTTCGAAGCGTCGGGCTACTGCGTCGTACGCGGCCCTGACAAAATCCTTGACATGCGCATCGAGGATTTTCACGCCCCCAGCGGTCGCTTTCACGGCGTGATCGGCGGGCCGCCCTGCCAGAATTATTCGGACGCCAATCGCCACCGCGACACCGCGGAAGGCGATCGCCTGGTCGGTCACTTTCTGCGTGTCGTCAACGAATCTAGGCCGGCATGGTTCTTGATGGAAAATGTGCGTGCGGTACCGACGGTGCAATTGCCCGGGTATCACGTCCAACGGCTCGACCTGACCGATTGCGAATGTGGCGGCAGGCAAAAACGACTGAGGCACGTCCAGTTCGGCACGCCTCGCGGATTTGCTGAGATCATCCGCCCTCTGCGCACAAGCGACGCCCGGCCAGTCACGCCCCCTGTGCTATGTCGTATGGCCGGAAAAAACGATCGCCATAGCCGTCGGGTCGCGAGGCAAGGATCACCGCCGCTCCCGCTGCGGAGTCTCACCTCCGCAGCGAGGGCACGCGCGATCGGCAACGCCGTCCCGTGGGCTATGGGTTTGGCGCTCGCACGTGCGGTCACGGCGAGAAGCTCCGTCACGGCCGATGATTGCGTGTGTCTCTGTGGCCGTCAGGTCACACCGCCGGCGAGACACGCAACCGCGGCGTGCCGGAAGCGAATGGAGCGCCGCCGGCGGGGTCACGGGCGGACGTTGGCGATCGCAGAGTCACGGCCGATTTGTACCCAAAATCCCCCCACCTGAAGCCCACCTCCCGCGGCGATCGCTCGGCTAATGCGATCCTGGCGAAGCGTTTTTTCGCCGCGGCGGTCGAACCGAGGCCAAAGCGGTGATCGGGGCATCGTTCGGATGCGTAAGATGCCGGCGGCGTTTGGCGCGTGAGCCCCAGACGCCGAGGCGTTCGTCGGTGAAGGGATGGGTTTGGGTGGGTCGGCAATCCAGAGGTAACTCCAGCGCGAAGTGCTCCGGGAATAACGCGTGAAGGATACGCTGGTAGAATTCGAGGTTCATCGGCAATAGGCCGATGCGGACGGCGTGCTCGAGGCGATCGAGGATCGCTTCGAAATGGACTTGCGGGACGTGATATCGATTCGACAGCCCCAGGGGCGCGGCGACGTGCCGCTTGCGAGCCGCTGTCGTAGCGGCATTAGGATCCGACATGGGAAGCCTCGTGAAGGAGTGCTAGAATGGCCCGGTCGGTGTCGGCGTGGGAGAGCGTCAGACAGGAGGGACCGGTGCGATGCACACCGGTCCCTTTTTTTATTACAGCATTTGCTCGAGTCGTTCCTTGGCGGCGGGATGATCGCGCAAGCCGCGGGCGAGCGCGGCGAGGGCGGCGAGGGCGGCTTCGTCGCCGGCGTCAAATTCCGTCGGCCCGTGGGGGCGGATCGAGTCATCGCTCATGATCAGCCCGCCGAGCAGGAGCTTCGACAGGAAGGGCAGCAACAGATTGAGCACAGGATGATTTGGCAGGCCGGGCAGGCCGTCGAAGGGATCGGCGGGTTTCGGCTCGGGTTGCGGCGAGACCGGTTTGGCGGGCTCAACCGGCTCGGCGAGCGGGGTCTTTACGCCGAGGAACTGCTTGATCAGCCAACCGGCGATCAAGCCGATCAACGCGGTGAGGCCGGCGGTCAGATTGTTTTCCATGGTGCTCCTGGGATGAAACGCGCCGGTGGGTGGAAAGAGAAACACCCACCGGCAACGCTCTGGCAGAGGTTGGGCTGCCAGATTGCCTGTGAAATCTACTTCCGCCGGCTCCACCAGGCGGCGGCGATCGCGGCCGCGGCGAGCCCGGCGATCGTCAACAGAAACTGCCACGCCGGCGACATAGGCGACGCGGGCGCGGGTGGCGATTTATCGTCCGGCGACTTTGGCGGCGGTGGGGCCGGTACCGGCGCTTTCGGGTCGGGATCCGACTCCGGCTTATAGGCAGGGTTCACTTTTCGGATCGCCTCGACGGTGGCTTCCGGTCCGGCGTAAGTGCGGAAACGCCACTCGACCGGGCTCTCGCCGGCGGCGTTCGGTGGTCCCTGATAACTGACGCCTGGCTGCAACCCGACCTGGGCGACATGCCAGTCGCTGGGATCGTAAGCGTTGACATGGAGCTTGCCGCGGTACGGTGCGAAGGCCGGCGAGGTTTGCAGATCAGCCAGGAAGCGTTTGCGGGTCGATTCGTCGGCCACGATCGTCAGAAAGGCCTTGTCTTTGTCGTCGACCAGGGATGCCGCGGCCAGGAACTGGTAAGCCTGGTGCTTGCTGCACACTCTGCCCGAGCATTGATAGGTCGGTGCGTTCTTGATCGCGTTCCGATCAACGCCGCCGGGAAAAGGATCCTCGCCGGCGACGGTCTCGAAGGATGTCGGTTTCACGGCCACGCAATTCCGCGGGCAGTCCTTGCACTCGCATTTGCCCTCTTTGCAGACACATTCTTTCGGCACGGAGGCCTTCCCGACCGGCAGGATCGGCTTGCCATCAGTAGCCGTCGCCAACGTGCCAACGTTTTCGCCGTGCCAGTAGAGTGACAGCGTGCCGTGCGCGTCGCGATGCCAGCCGTGGATCAGCACGGCGGACGATGCGGGCGTGCCGGCCGCGGAGAATGAGGCCGGGGGGATTACGTAGTTCCCTCCGGGCAGGCACTTCCCATTCTGACACTGGGCCGGCGCTGCCAATGCATTGGCACTCAGCACGATCAAGGCGAGGAGCGCTTTCATGATGGTCTCCCGATCCGGTGGGCCGGATCACTTATTACGGGGGATCGGCGGGGGTGGCGGCGCGAGCAGAACCAGGGCCCAGCCGCCGCCGCGGGCCCGCCAGCGGGCGAGGAATTCGTTCGGGGTCATCCACAGGTATTTGCCCGGGTTATTGTTGTCCATGATCACCGCCCATTGGTCGGAGAGATGGACCAGGTTGACCATGTGATCGACGCCGCCACTGTAGTAGACACCATCCGAGCCGGCATAGGTTACCGCGACATAGCGGCCCGTGCGCAGGGCCAACTTGAGAAACTCGGCGTCGCCGCCCGTGTGCTGAATGTAGTCCGGCACGGGCAAGCCGCGGGAGCGGGCGATCTGAGGAATCAAGTCGGCGACTTTACCAGGGGAGCCACCGCCGGGGATGCCGGCAGCGATCAACCACTTGGGGAATTCTTCCAGCGCGGGCACGGAGTGATACAAGGCACAATGATGGATCGAGGTCCAAACGCAATTGCCGAGACCTTTACTCGAGGTGTTGCGGCGGTGCAGATCGGTGGGCAGGTCGACGGTGATTTGCTCGCCGTGATTGTCCGGGCCGCCGGCATCGATGGCCGGTGCGGCCGTGGCAACGAGCACAAGCAGAACCGCCAGCGGATAACGCATGTAAACACCCTCAATGAAACCCGCCAGGTTGGCGAGCAGGAAGAATGATCCACCAAGGATGACGACGGCATCCTCACCCCAGCGGCGCACCGCCAGCAACAAGGCCGCGGTGAACATCACACAGACGCCAAAGGTCATGGCGGTGCGACAGAGCCAGAAAGCCGTTTTCATGGGTAATTCCCGTGACGCTGCTCGATCGCACGGCCCGAGGCGAACAGGTAGCGAATCACCAGCACGGGCATCCCCCGTTCCAGAGCCCGGAAGGCCACGCGTTCTGAGGCGGCCCGCTCTGCATCCGCCGGCCAGTACAGATCAGTCCAGGGCGGTTCGCCCATGATCTCCATGGGCTCCTGGTAGATCGCGGCATTCAGTTGCTGGGCCCAGCACACCTGGGCGAGCGCATCGGCCCGTGGCGGCTGGCCGGCACTGGCGAGATCACGCCAGCGGCATTGGTAAATCAGTCGCTGGGCGACGAGAGCGACATGATTGTCCCGCGCGGCCGCGGCCCGCTGCAAGGTCGGAGCGGAGAGCGGCCAGGCCTTGACCAGGGCGACTTCGGTGGCGTGACGAACGGCGTAACGCGGCGAACCAAGGGATGAACAGACGTCTGCTCCTACTGCGGGGCCGGCGTTCAGCGTGACGGCTTCAACGAGAATTTGCCAGAGGAAGAGCTTGATGTCCATGGGCATCCCACGCAGAATTAAATCGAGCGTGCAAAACGACTATTACACCATGCAACCGGCGCGCGGCGGGGAAATTGCGCTCGATTTTGTCAGGGCGTGGGGAGGAGGGGCTGGTAGCGCTCCAGTTGGTCGAGCGAGTACCCGGCCAACTCGGCCTCGACCACCGCCGGCAGATCACGGAGCGATTGACGGTAATCCGCAAGGGCCGCGAGTTCCTTCTCGGTGCCGATCTCATCGAGCTTCGTCTTTTCGTGGTCTGACGCGAGCAGCGCGGCATCACGTGCATCGCGTAATTCCGCCAGAAGTTTTTCGCGAGCCAGAACCTCATCAGTGTAAACGTGGCCGCCGATGTGTCGCCACAGGTCACGGAAACGCCGCGATTTAGGGAATTCGTCCACATCCCTGACTGCTACCCGAGCGTAGCCTGCCAGAATTTCGCCCGACGCTTTAAGCCGATCGATCCTTGCTCGGTATTCCGCCTGTGTTTCTTTTTCCGGATCCCTTCGTGGAATCGACGCATTCACCGCACGCGCGGCAACCCGGTCAAGCCATGCCTCGACTGACTCAGGAACCTGGATAGGCTCGACCGGATTCACAATCGCAATTGAGCCGTCGGGTGCCTGGAAAACGATACGCTCGCGGTGTCCCATTACCATGCCCCCATAGCCGCAACACACGCGATGTCAGCATCAACCAATGTTCCAGCGGTGTTAGCACAAACGATTGCAGACTGGCCTGCTGTCTGTGCCGATGCGGCGCCGATGTTGCTGAATGTGGTTGTTCCGGAAAGCGCAGCCGATGCCAGCGTGCATTGATACGCAGAAGCGAAATCGGAATCCCAAACGACCCGGTAGTTCCCTACGCCAACATCGGTCAGGCTTGACACATTATGTGATTGTTTGATCGTGCCGCCCGCGCCGACCATTGTGAAATTCACCCAACCCTTGGGGACAATAATCGCTGAGTGGAGTGACGCTGGCGTGACGGCCCTTGTGGTATCCGTGCCGGTTTGCACCTCGGTGGTTGTTGCCAGTTCGATGATGCCAGAAGCGGTTTCGGACGCCGCCACAATCCCGAGATCGGTTTTGAGTTGTGCGACGGTGCGGTTGGTCCACGCGCCAGCCTTCCGCTGAATCACGTCATCGTTTGATGGGCTTAGCGCCGCGATCGCCGCGAGATCTGCGCTGTAGGCTTGGACGTTGGTGCCAATGGCCAGGCCGAGTGTGGCGCGCTGGGCCGCGGCGTCGGCATCATCGAGCAGGGCCTTGCCAGCCGTGGTCAGATCGTACGTTGCCGCGGTGCCACTTCCGGTGAACTGGATTCCCTTGTCTGCCGCCGATGTGAGGCCCGCGATCGCTGCAAGTTCCGCGTCATACGCCTGCACGTGGGTGCCGATGGTCAGTCCCAGCGTGGCCCGCTGAGCCGCGGCGTCGGCGTCGTCGAGTAAGGCTTTGCCGGCGGCGGTCAAGTCGAAAGTCGCGGCGGTACCGGAGCCAGTGAACTGGATGCCCTTGTCGGCGGCCGAGGTGAGGGCCGCAATCGCGGCCAGTTCGGGATCCGTCACGGCGAGGGCTTGCCAGACCGCGGCGCCCACCGACGAATCGAGGCAGATGTAGGCGATGTCGGCTGTGACATCACACCAGAACGAATTCACCGAGTAGCCGTCGCCGGCGTCGTCGTTCACCGTGGGTGCAGTCGTGGCTGCGATGTGGCTCTTGCACCCGACCAGATGCTGCACGCCGGCGGTGCCCAGATAGGCGCGCGGCTGGTCGGTGGTCATCGCGGGCTCACCCACTACGGGCGTCCACGATCCCAGATTGGCAACCAGGCCTCGGCGGATTTGGATGGCCATTATTTAGCCAGCTTTGCTCGCAAGAGTTTGACCTGTTCGCCCTGCAACCGCTCAATTTGCTGTGCCAGGAGTGCAACTTTGTTAGCGCGCACATCGGGATGGTCGAGCATTGCGTCCATCTGTTTTCTGAGCGCGGCATTCTCCTCCAGGGCGGCCGTGGCCGCGGCCACCTTCGCCTTCCACTCCGCTTCGCGGCGCATGGCCGCGTCGAGGCGTGTTTTCATGGTGCCGATGTAGGCGATCAACTCGGGAATGATCATCGCCGCCTCGGCACCGATCTGCTCGATGAGCTTCGCCCGCTCGATGAGTTTCGCTGAGACTTCGGGGCTAAGATCCATGTTTGGGTTCCTTAGAATGTGCCACCGTCGATTGATGTCGGCCCGCTGCCGAGCGAGACTACGATCCCACCATAAACAGCATCGCCGCCGCCAGTGGTTCCGGTCACACCGTCCGCGATCGAAGATGCGGTCGAACCGATTTGCACCGAGTACTTGCACTGATTGCCGACGCCGCTGCCCAGCGACGTGAGTACCAGCCGCGGATTGAGCCTGTTGCCATCCATCGCCAGATAAAGCTCGCCACCGTCGCCCGATCCGACACTCACTCCATCCCACGGCTTCGTGTAACTGGCGATCTGTGGCGGCAGATTAGTTGCCGGGCCCGACGGTCCCACGTAGTCGATGCCGATGTGGTTGGTCACAGGCCAAGTTACATCGGCAATGAGCACTTCCGAGGAATAGAGCGGAGACGTCAACAGATTTTTGGTTCCCCAGATGTTCTGGTCGCCAACACTCACGATCCCCGGCAGCGTTTCGCTCGCATCATCCGGCGTGAACACTGCCGCGCCTGCCGTGCCGCTGATTACGCCTCGCAGAATCTGAAGAGCCGTCACGTCGGCCAGGGACCCGGAGCGGCCGGAGAGGTCAATCAAGTTCGACGGGTCGAACCCATTCACGAACCGCATTTCGTTTTCCGAGTCCGCCGGCCACATCAGAACTACGGACCCGTTGGCTATCGACGTTGCACCCGTGACATGGTAAGCGGGGAGAAGCGAAGTGGTGCCGGATGCTCCATACCCATCGGTTCCA
>OFQZ01000334.1_pt1 | contig 17359 bp, 26 predicted proteins | sample 1543011 | NCBI WGS metagenome assembly OFQZ01 (sample SAMN07774216, study PRJEB24372) | wastewater metagenome | isolation source: Exp Tend NO 0WW | collected 2016-02 | reverse complement strand
GCAATAAAAATCGCAGTGGGGCATGTGCGCCCAATCATGAAAACCGACGGCGAGATTATCTATATTCCAAAGACCATCGCGGACAACTCAATGAGCGAGGACGAGTTTCGTCGGTTCAAAAATCGCGCCGTCTATGTGCTCAACCAATTACTTGGTTTCGATATCATCGCATATGCCGAGGAAAACTATAAGCGCCGGACCGCTTCACGATCAAACCTGCCGTCCTGCGCCGACGATCGCCCCGAGCCGCCCGCATCAGCCTATGAGGACTCGCAGTGATAGATCAGCGCGCAACATCTGGCGTGATTTACCAGATAACGGTCGCAGGAGACCCGCGCCGCTATATCGGATCGGCCGCTTCATTCAAGGGACGCAAATGGGCGCATCGATGGATGCTGCGCAGCGGCAGACATCATTGCCTAGCCCTGCGCGCGGCCGTTCGGAAATATGGATTTGATGCCACCAGCATCGTGATCGTCGAAACCGTCGACGGCGCGAATCTTATTGAACGAGAACAGCACTGGCTCGACACATTCAGGGGTCAGTTATTCAACACCCTTACAAGCGCAATCGGACCCGCTGGCCACAAAAAGACAGCAGAGCAGGCGGAAAAATCCGCTCGCCACCATCGAGGGAAAATTGTCTCCGCGGAAACCCGCGCCAGGTTAAGCGCGGCCATGAAGGGCAACACCAATGGCCGCTTTACCGCGCGCTCAATATGCAGGCGCGGACACGTCATCACCGGGGAAAATATCTACCGATACATGAGCAAAGGAAGGCCAAAATTGGTATGCCGCAAATGCCAAGACATCAATAACCATATCCAGCATGAGCGACGCTATCCCACCCAGAAAAGGAAAGACCATGAAATATCTAGTCATTGATACAGAATCGAACGGTCTGTTCGATTACAGCAAGCCGGCCGATGCTGATGGCCAGCCGCGCCTCGCGTCCGTCACCCTCTTAATCTGCGACGACCAGATGCAGCTTGAGAAGGAATACCATGCCTATATTCGCCCCAACGGATGGGGCATGACGCCGGATTCCACGCGGATCAATGGCATCACGGAAGAATACTTGAACGAGCATGGCGTTGACGTCACCGAGGCGCTTAACGAGTTTATGAGCGTTATCGATAACGGTGCCATCCTAGTTGCCCATAACGTCTCCCACGACGGCAAGATGATGCGCGCCGAACTCCGCCGCGCCGGGATGGATGACCGCTTTGAGCAGACTCCGCAAATCTGCACCATGCGGGCGATGACCGACATTTGTCAGATTCCTCCGCGCGGCGGCCGAGGCGGATACAAATGGCCCGCGCTGTCAGAGGCGCTGCTTTTCATCGGCGAGACGGACCTGGGCGACCACTCCGCCAAAAACGACGCCATGGGCGCGCTCAAACTGCTCCGCTATCTCGCCAAGACCGGCCAGATGCCGGAGGCCAAGGTTCATTATGCCAAGAACCGTCCAGGATCGGAGGTGGCATGATGCGAGAATCTCCGAAAACAACCATCCGCCTGCTGCGCCGCCAGATCGCACAGATGACCGCCACCATGGAAAGCCTGCGCGCCAGGATCAGCGACCAAGACAAAGTGATCGCTGGCGACGATGTTCATATTTCGGAACTGGACGATCAGAACCTAATGCTGCGCGGGCGACTGTTCGATCAAGCCGCGGATATTGCCGCAGGCAAATTCGCGCTTGAATTCCAATTGTCCCGCCTCAACTTCCTCGAGGGATACTATGCCTCACGACAAGAAACCCTTTCAGGCCGTCCTCACAGCGGAACAGGTGCAGGAAATACTCGCTCACTACAAGATGGCGGACAAGCTGCAGAAGGCGAACGGAATCAAGCTGGCGCCGCGGGGAATGGCCGCGCGATTGGCGGCTAAATACGGGGTTTCCCAGCGGACAATAGAGCACATCCGCACCGGAGACAGATGGAGACGCGTCGTTGGCAAGAAGAAGCGCCGAAGATCGGGAAACCGCGCGCCTCGCGCTCGCGACCCGCTTCCAAGCGGGTGAATTCACCGAGACGGTTTACCGCGCTTCACTGTTTGCGCTTGGGATGCGCGGAACCGATATAGACCACGAAATTCGTCCTCAACTGGAGCTAAAACATGGCCAAAAACCCTCTCGAATTCCAAGAGGACATCCTTAACTTGATGCGCAAGCATTATCCGCGCGGCCTCGCCGGCATTGTGGATCAGGCCGACGCCTGCGCCAGCGACCTGGCCATGGTGCTGGGGGCCGTTCTTGCCCAATCCTTCCGCCTCAACGGAGAAGTGATCGGCAGGACAGTTCTGCAAACAATCGTGCAGAAGATTGTCGAGAACGCCACTGCGATCGACGCGCAGGCCGGCGAAACCATCCGTAACTCGTTGCCCAAGATCATGGCGCCGAGCACGCCCACCAAGCAATAGGAGCCCGCTATGGATATCGAGGAAACCACCGAAGCCCGGTTTTTCGCCGAATACGATCGGACGAAAGCCGACCTCGCCCACGCCCGGCAGGAAATACTCCTGCTTTCTGAGCAGCTTGGAACCGCAAACACGGAGAACGAAAAACTCTCCTATAAATGCGATTTTTTACTGCAGGAAATGAGACGAATCACCGCCTCGCGAGACCAATATGAGCGGGTAGCCGTTCGCCTCGTCGGCAAGATGGATGGCGCGCTGGATGCCTGGATGGCAATGGCGGAAAGCATGAAAAACGAAATCCGCGAGGTGGCGTTTACCAAGTCTCCGGTTGTCAGGGCGCCCGGCGAGCCGCATATTGTCGAAACCGACCAGTCGAAGCCCGTGACTGAGCCGATTGCGGCAGAGGAAATCGGCAGGAAATTCGGTGCGGGATTCAATCTCGATATCCCGGTGAAATCGAAGGCGTCGTGATGGCCGCCCGATCAACCTATCATGCTTATCCGGTTAACGCACACAAACGCTGAGGCATACTAGATGTTGAGGACACGCGATAAATTGGCTGCCGAGCTTCGGAAGGTCGCCGCGATAGCCTCGCCGGACAACGCTGCGAAGTATGAGGCTTTCGCAAAGCGGGCCGAGACGGGCGAGTTCGACGATTACGCGGACACCTATGTCTGCCCGATTACGCAACTCTATTCAGAACTGACCGCCGCAGGCTTCGCCAAGTTTGCCAGCCGTGTGGCCAGCGGCGAGTTCGACGCCACGAAAGAGGAAAGCGACGAATGGGCACGTAGCCCCTCCGGGCAAGGCGCCGCGAAGCGACTGCCGCCGGAGATGCGCGAGATTTTCGGCCTAAAACTGAACAACTAGGGAGAACCGCAATGCCGCCCGAGATCAGCAACCAAGAAGCCATCGAAATGATGAACCGCTGCAAGCAAGAGATTATCGGCATGCGGGCAACAATCGATCGCCTCAAGCCCAAAGCCGATGCTTACGACAATCTCGTTGTCGTGCTGGGCCTACTGCCGCGACCGAGCATCGGCATGGGCGAGGATTTGGTCTGGATCATCGACAAGCGCATCCGGGAATTGACACCGAAACCGACTGAGAACGCGGCTTGAACATGACCACAACATCTAGGGCTGTGTGTCCCAACCGGATAAGCATGCAAGCCATGATCCACCGCCTGTACCTCCGCTATCGCCGCTGGGTCGATCACGTCCTGGCAAACCGCCTTCACGACGACGGCGGCACGTTCCTGTTTCCGGAGAGGGAGAAATGAAATGCCTCTTATCAAATACATCGAAATGCCACCCTATCAGCAGCATTGCGTTCGCGAGATTTATAACGATTGGAAGCCCGAGGAATACGCCGATTTTGCCTTCTGGGTTAGGAGGGACGGACAACTTGCGAAGCGCCGTGCTGGCCGCCATCAGATGACGGAAGAAGCGGCAAGGCGTCATTTGGCAGAATACGGCAACGACGTTCGCACCAAAGGCGACTTGCGCGAGTGGAAACCCGGACACTCTTTTAGTTTCGTTAGGGATTGAGTCATGATCCACCGCCTGTACCTCCGCTATCGCCGCTGGGTCGAGCGCGTCCTCGCAAACCGCGAGCATGACGACGGCGGCACGTTCCTGTTTCCGGAGAGGGAGAAGTAGCAATGGACCTGATTATCGGAGCTTGCGTGCTTGCAATCGTTCTGGCCTGCTCTGATCGCGGGCCGAGATCACGGAGTTCATGGTGGGGATGATGAAACTGTTGCCTTGGTACTTCGCTGTCTCTGCGCCGTGGATCGCCATCGGCGTGCTGGCATTTCAGAGCGCAATTACGATGGGTGGACTTCGGTGAAACATCTTTGGAGGCATCGCGCATGACACAGGAACAGGATGGGCGGAAGCAACTTGTGTTGAAAATTTCGCGAGCAATGGCGGACGGCAAAGACAGCGGAGGTTATAGCACATTGCTCGATATGTACGCTCATATCGCTTTGAAGGTGATAGAGGAAAGCACCCCCTCCCCTGAAGCAATGCGAGAGGCGCTCGCGCAGATCATATCTCCAGAAGTTTTCAACAAGGAATATGAGCTTTGTCACCCGGATCGCGCCAGAATAGAACAATTCAGCGCCGTCAAAAAGGCCGATGCCGTCCTCGCCGCCCTTCGCTCATCCCCGCAGACGGAGCGCGAAGGGGCGGCGCAGCAGGCTCAAGCTGAGACATAGAAGGGACGGAATCCGATGGGAAGCAAATCCGATATCGAATGGACTGACGCGAGCTGGACGCCCATCCGGGCGCGCAACAGGAAAACCGGCAAGGTCGGCTGGCACTGCGAGCATGCGACGACCGGCTGCGAATTTTGCTATGCCGAAGGGCTGAACAAGCGGCTCGGCACCGGCCTTCCGTTCAAGCCGGGCCATCGCGACGACATCGAGATTTTCCTCGACGAGACCATGCTGCTCGCTCCCCTGAAATGGAAGCGCCCGCGGATGATCTTCGTCTGTTCGATGACGGACCTGTTCGCCGACTTCGTCCCCGACGAATGGATCGACAGGGTATTCGCCGTCATGGCGCTTTGCCCGCAGCATATTTTTCAGGTGCTCACGAAGCGGGCGGAGCGGATGCGGGAGTATCTCACTTCGCGCGTTGCCGACAACGCGGAATCGGTTCGCGTGCAATTGACCGCCTTCCACGCGCCGCATGGAAAATGGTGTAAGCAAATATCCTGGCCGCTGCCCAACGTCTGGCTCGGCGTCTCCACCGAACGCCAGAAGGAATATGACGAACGCTGGCCGCAACTTGCGAGCACGCCCGCAGCAGTGAGGTTCATCAGTTACGAACCTGCGCTCGGCCCTATTAACCTGCAATCGATGGCGATGGTGCTCGATCACCCGATCAAGATGTTTCCGGACTGGGTGATTTGCGGAGGGGAGTCGGGTCCCGGCGCGCGCCCGATGCATCCGGACTGGGCGCGGAATCTGCGCGACGAATGCGCGTTGATTGGCGTTCCGTTTTTCTTCAAGCAATGGGGCGCCTACCAGCCGAATTTTCCGCAGTACGCGGACGAATTTGGAATGGAAGAAACCGATATGCTTTGCGACGGGAAGGATTTTCCCGACGAAGGCGTGCTCTACGCCAGCGGCCACTTCTATGATGGCATCGAGTACCAGCCGCACACAGGCGAGCGCGCCTACTGGATGACGCGCGTCGGCAAGAAAGCTTCCGGCCGCCTTTTGGACGGCATCACCCACGACGCCATGCCCGCCATCCCTCCGCATGATGGGGATGACGCGGCAATCATTCACGAGAAGCAACGATGATGAGATTGGTCCTGCCGGGAAAACCGATCAACGCGTCCAGCGGCGAAAAGCTCCGGGGGATAGATGCCCTCCCGGTGCGGGGCTCGGGCATAATCCGTCCGCTGACGAGCGGATCACCACGCGAGTTGTCGGGGCAGGCAGGCGCTCGCACATTCCCTTACATCTATTTTTGGAACCGCATGGAGCGCAAGGGCCAAGCCTGCGCCGTTCTGGCGCGCGGCAAGATGAATTCGTGCCTGGTGCTGTTCGAGGACGGATTCAAGGCGATCACTAGCCGGAATGCAATCCGTCGCAGGCCGGAGTTTATTTCACAGGATCGCGCTGAGTGAGCATCATCCCGCCCACGGTGACCCCGAAGGAGCTGGCCGACGCTACGAACCGCCGCCGCCCCCTCACACGGAATCCTAGCTAACGAGCAAGCGACGCGTTGCCGTTAGACGGCTTGCCGATATTTTTCCCTTTGCGCTGGTATACGGTAGCAATCCGAATGACGATATTGGCGTCAAGCATGATGACGATCGCCACGAAGGGCGGCCATGGTTGCCATTGATGGTCGATGCCGTAAGCCAAGGCCCAGATAAAGGAAAGCGCCTGCAACAGATAACCGGCGCGTCGAATATTCAACAGCCAGTGCGGATCACCCCTTTCCAAGTCGCGCCCCCACGATACTTGTGCAAGGAACACGGACAGGAACGTGCCGGCCAGGACGGCCAAGGAGAATGGAATCGACAGATCAATCCTATCAAGGAGTTGTTCTATCATCGGCTCCTCCCTTGGGTTGGAAAGGCTTCCACATTTTTGCAGCCTCAACAATGCCTTGGCAAATCGCCATCCCGGCGAGCCCCACGACAAACGCAGCCGCGCCTCCGCTGGTTCCCGTGTAATGCCCTACAGGTCCGCTCAAATAGTTGGCCGTCAAGGCCCCTACTACCATTGAGCCTATCACGGAGTAGGGATCGGAGCGCTTGAAAACGAAAGCGTTGACCACGCCGCCGGCGAAACCCGCCAAAGCGTCCTGGATGTTGATTCCGATCTGCACTAAAAATCCAGGTTCGCCTGCCATTTACGTGACCCCCGCCTCTAGGTCTGTGGACACTGAGATTTGTAGAGAAGTTCATTGGCTAGCAGGCGGCGCTTTACTCCTACAGGAGCCGCAATCTTGCTGTCCCCTTTTTCAACGATTACCTTGCTGTAGAGCTTGCAAAAACTGTCGATTTGCTCCGGAGTGCATTGGCTAGGTGCCGCGACCGTCAGGAGGCTCAAGGTTGCGAAGTTCCGCATCGACCTGCTCCTCGGACATGGCATTGATCTTCTCCCGCAACTGGTCTCTGGTCTGCACCTTGGCCGCGATGTTGAACGCGTTTTCAGCGATCACCTGCCGCCGCCCCTCGTCGATCAATCCGCGATCATGCGCCCAATTGATGATAGCGTTCACCACCTTGAGCAGCAGGATCGCGAATTGTAGCCAGTCGAACATCAGGCCGTCGGCTTGTTCGAAATCACCGACCAGATCGCCGCGACCACTGCGACCACGCCGGCGGTAATATCGGCAACCGCGCCCGCACCGATCCATCCCTTGCCGACCGCATAGGCCAAGAGCGCAGGAACAATCGCGCGGACGATGCCGTTAATCGAATTCAGTTCCATAAGAATTCCCTTTCCCGAGTTGTACCAAATAGAGGTGTATCCGATTTGCAACCATTTGTCGTGTCCTAAGTCTCGCTAGTTACCTTCCCGGATGACGTAACAATTGGCAGTGTTGATAGACCGACGCTCGGAAGCGGTATTTCTTTCGGCCAGAAAAATCCGAGATTGAACGCCGACATCGCATATTCGGAGATATTGACCATATCGTTCTGATTCCCGCCGCAGCATGCCAGCAGGCCGTTCTTGTTCTTGCCTGCAACGAGTGTGACATGGCCGCCGCCCACGCGAGTCTTGACAGCGATGGCACCGACCGCAGGGCCGAGGAGCTTGACCCCCCATCCATCTGCGTATGACCGCGCCCACAAAGGTTCCTTGGACGCCTTGACGCCAGCCTTGACGAGACACAGCGAGACCCATCCTGCACACCAAGGCGTCGAATCGTGCTGGTAGTCCGGCGCCACTGAATTGATATCGGCAATGAGCTCGCGGTTGTCTGCCGAGCCAGGTGCCTCCTTGGTCCCGATATGAGCAATCGAATACTGCAGCCACAGAGGCCGCTGCACCTCGATCAATGCCGGAGGTTTGTCATTCGTCGCAGGCCGAGGTGCCGCCAGCGCTGCATCGATCGCACGCGCCGTCAGCGTTCCCACATCGCCGTCAGGGTCTAGCCCCGCCTTGCGCTGGAATTGCTCTACCGCCGTGCCCGTTACTGTCCCGAAATATCCCGTCCCATTCAGTGGGTATCCGATTTTTGCCAACGCCAACTGCAGCGCCTTGATGTCCGGCCCAGACATTCCTGCGCGGAGTATTTTCGTGGTGACGAGAGATTCAATCGCAGTCATCGTCCCTCACTGCATTTCGATCCGCGCGTGCTGCCGAGCGCCCTATCAAGGATAGCCGTTACGCTTTCCGCGCGCGCCTGCCGCTGGGCCGCCGTGGAGTTGCCCAAGACCTGACCGGCGCCGAGTTGCGGGGCCTGTGCCAGCGCCGGAGTCGATAGCAGCATAGCAAGGATCGCGAGAATTTTACGCATGGACGAAATACCCTCCAGTTTTCGGGCCAAACTTCGCTGATGCGTAATTGCTGTCTATCGTGTACGGCGATAACCCATCCGCGCTTTCGCCTCCGGCGAACGTCACTGAGATCGGATTCGCCGCAGCATTGCCTGTTGCGTCCTTTATCTCCAAATCAAGCGTGCGCGTCGCAGCCAACGGCATTGCTATCGTCACCGATCCTGCCGAAGTATTGACCATCAGAAGCGTATCGCTAGCCAGCGGCGTGTATGGCGACATGGCGAGCGTCACCACAGTAGGGACTGGCCCGCCACCGGCCGCCGCCTGCCCTATGGCGTCCTGCACATTGGTAGCCGTGACCGCGCCTGCCGGGTAAAACCGGATTTGCTTCGCCCGCTCACGCGTCACCCGCAGATCAGTACGAACGATCGACATCAGTTCTTACCTCTCGAATCGTTCCATCCGGTTGTTATTGCCGTGAAGGAATTGCTGGCGGCACCGTCGTTGATCGCCTTGATTTGCGCGCTCGTATTAGTCAGCAACCGCTGAGTATTAACAACCGGCTGATTGGCAGTAGAGATCACCAGATTGTAGTTAGACGCTATCGTTGTCGTTGTCTGAGCCCCAGCCTGCAGCGAATAGACAATGCAAGCGCTGCCAGCACTCGCAGACAGATAATTCGCTATAAATTGAGCTTCAACAACGACCCCCGTTGGCACGGTAAGCGTCACCGTCGCTCCGCCCGGGGCAGTCACCGCCACGCCAGATGCGTCAAGCTTCGGCGTCGTCCAAATAAACGTGTCGCCGTTTTGATAGAATTGAATCCACTGGTTGGATGCGTTCGTTTTCATAGACCCGATGCGGCGCTTGAGCGTATAGGCCGCAGGGATATTGCCGACGCCAGCCGCGCAGCCCGTCGCGCTCGTCGACACGCACGCATCCACCACGCCAGTATCCGGCCGCTTGATCGCAAAGGCGTGATACCAGGTGTTGATTGCAATCGACCCACTATCCAGCGCGCCGTTTCCGGTTCCGACGGCCCACGATGCTGTTGTCTTGTTGATGGCCGAGGACAGATAAATCGTCCCGCCCAAGGCCACATCCGTAGCCCCGCCGGCCGCGACAGCAAACGTTGTCGATGCGCCCGCAGTCGATAGCGTAAGGCCGGAAATATAGCCGGGGATGGCCGTAGGATCGACAGTCGCCGTCAGCGCTCCGCCGGAAAACGCCATGCCAGCGCCAAGCGGTATCGCTGCAATATTGGCCGTCGAACCAGTCGCGTTACCTACCAGCCGATTGCCTGCAATTTGCTGCAATTTATCTAGCGTGATGGAGTTGGTAGCGATCGGGACGTTGTAGAAATCCTGCAATATCCAAACCGACGATGCCGAGATAAATGTCACCCGGTAAGGATTGCCGACAACCATGAGACCGGCAGGCACCGGGAATCCGATATTCGTCACCAGCGGATAGGCCGTACCGCCATCCGCCGCCATCGTGGCCGAAGCCCCATTGGTAGCATGCACCCGGAACGTAAGTTGCTGGCCGTTCTGTGGAGGAGAGTTAAGCCCCTGATTAGTCGTCACGGTGTATGCCGTCGACGTTCCCGCGGTCTGTAACAGACCCGACAGATCATCCCGGCATTCCGCCAGCCGCGCCATCATCGCGCGCGCGGAGTCATTCACAGCCGACGGGGCCATGCCCTCCGCCCAATTGATAGATGGATCGGCCGTTGCGTTTGAGCTGGCCGTCTTACTCCATTGCCAACACGAAGCGTCGGCCGACTCGGTGCCGATCAGCGCGAAAACGAGCAGCAAAATCCCCAAAAGCCGGTTCCGCATATCAGCCTCCGAATCCATATGCTTTTGCCAACGCGGCCGCTATTTGCGCCGACTGACCCGTATCTGGCCGCGCCATCTGTATTTGCTGTTCCGGCAGGAAATCGACCTGTTGCCCCGCGCCTAGCTGCTTGCCGAGCTGCTGCATTCCCGCTCCGATGCCGGGCGCGCTCGCCAATACCCCCACAGGAGCCGCGGCGCTCGCTGCTGCTGGCCCTGCGGCCGTCACCATGCCTCCAGCACCAGACGGAGGCGCAGGCGCCCCAGGCGCCGCCGTAACGCCAGCCGAGGCCCTTGCGGGACCAGCCAAAGCCCCAACCGGTGCGGCCATGGCCTGCTCATAGAGGCCCTTGGCGTTGGCCAGCCTGACCGCATCGGAATTGTCCCCGTACCGGATGACACCCTTGAGCGCCGCACTCGCCGACGGCAGATCAGGCGCGGACAGGAAAGTAGTTCCAGCCTTCTTCTCCGGGCCATTCAACTCATGCCCAACAAAATCCAGTTGCGTATTTATGTCCGATGGATCGGTGCCACGCGCCTTGGCGAAGTTTTCCAGATTGGCACGGCGATCCAGCCGCCATTGAGAAATCCCGAACGCGCCCTCTTTCTCATTGAGAGCGGAAGGATTGCCGCCCGACTCCTGCAGGAAATGGCCAGCCAGCGCGGCGGCTTGATGGGGCTGATAACCCCGCGCGATAAGCGCCTGCACCATTTCCAGCCCGTTCATGCGTTCCTCGCGAATTCGCCAAAAAACTCACTGGATTTCAGCCGATGCAGCGCGATAGCTCCGGCCAAGGTCCGCGTGCGTTTCATATAACGCGCGCCAGCAAAGCCAATCTGCACCCTCCATTTAGATCGCTCCGCGTCCCAGCCTATGCCTTTATAGCCGCTGCTATTTTTAGGGCGCCTGACTAAGTTGCCTTGGTTAAGCGTCTTTGTGCACTCGCGAAGATTTGACCACCGATAATTCGCCTTATCCATATCTTTGTGGTCAATCATGAGCGGCCACTTTCCGGTCATCCAAAGCCAGATCACATGATGGCCGTAGTAAATGAATCCATCGATATTAACTTTTAGGTACCCGCGACCATCATTCCACCCCGCTTTGGACGAGCGCCCATTTCGAGGATGCCGCCATGAAAGCAGCCCGCTTTCCGCGTTATAGTTAAACAGCGCTCTAACGCGTTCAGCGGAGGGAATCGGCTTGCTCATCATCCTGCTGTTCCTAGTCTTTTTCGTCGTAAAACTCGCCGCGCTCGCCTTGGTATACTATGGCGGACCACTCGCCGCCATTGCCGTCATCTTTGCCTGCCTCGCCCTCGCGAACTACATCGAGCCTAGCGCTGCCCTCCAGCGACTGCGGCAGGCAAGACAATCTGCGGGACGCGGCCGGTAACGATTGGCCGGCGCGCCTGCGGACCGTAGAATAGCCGAACCGCCTCCTTGCCTGCCTTGGCATCCTTCATAGCCCCGAGGCCCTTCTGCAGCCCATGGCCAACAATCGCCCCCGACATGCTGTGCGTCAGGCCGATCAGCATCAGCAGGTTTTCGCTCGCCTTCTTTGCAATCTTCGTCAGCATCGGCGCCGTACCGGACGGGTTAGTGGTGCCCGGCAGGGGAACCATCCGCTTGTAGACCGAGGCCAACTTGGCCATTTCCGCGCGCTCCGCTGCGGTATTGGCGACCTTGGAAACCCCACTTTCGAGATAATCAGACAGCCGTTTTGACTTTTGCAGCGCGGTAAACTCGTTGTGCCCTGCCGGAGCATTCACCAGATCGTCGAAAATGCCCTGCTTGACCCGGGAAAACCCCTCCGGCGTAAGATTGGTTTTCAGGTGCGCTACCAGCCGCTGCGAATCACCTGTGCCAGCCGTAATCATCTTGGCGACCTCATCCACGGTCGCCGGGCGCCGCCCGTCCGTTCCGTCAATCCGGGCGATATCCCGCTCCAGCGTGCTCAATGGTGCGCTGCGCGGCTCCTGGGTGCGCAGGCTGCGCGAATAGGCCGACATCTGCCCGCGCTCCGCATCCGATAGGGCGCTTTTCGCTATGCTGGTATTCAGGAAATTATCGATCCGCGCCGCGCGCTTCGCTGGCGTAAGACCAGCATCGTCGACATAGGCAAACAGCCCAGCCTTGTATTGCGCCCACTCCGGCGAGTTTTCGCCCAGAATGCTCCGCAGCCGCAGCGCCGTCTTGACCACAGCGCCTGTCCCGGGATTGCTCTTTGGCCCATAGGACATCTTGGCGATTTCCTCAGGCGTCGCTGCCGTGTCGCTATACCGGCCCAAAATCTTTTCGACATTCCGGCCGATTTCGTCACCAGGCCCACGGCTCGAGAATGTCTGCCGGTATTCCGCATGAGACTTCCGAGCCGCATCCTGCAATTCCTTCGCAAGCGCCGCATCGCCAGAGAACTTGCCGGCGGCCAGCGCATCCGCAATGGAGTTATCGAATTCAGTCAAAATCTTCGCCATCGCCCGCATATCGGACTTGTCGCCGGAGCGGATCGCCGCCGACTTGGCATCGCCAAACATGGTGACGAGCCGCTTGCGGGCCTCGTCCATGGCTTTCAGGTCGACCGGGCCGCGCTCGACAGCCGCCGGAGCGGCAGCCGCGGCCTTGTCGCCAGGGAATGCGCCGGATCCCGCCCCCATGGCCGCATCTTCCTGCTCCAGCTGCCGCAAGGCGTGCTCAACCGCATCGTCCGCAGCCATGCCCTCCTCATGCATCAGGGCAACCGCCCGCTTTTTGACGTCGGCGCCGAGGCCGCCATATCCGGCATCCGTCAGGTCAGCCTCATGGCCGCGCAGAACCTGGTCGAGTTGCGCCTGTTCGCTAGCGCTGGCAGCGCTGGCCGCCTTCTTGTTCTGGAACCCGGCATGGCCCTCCGGATAGACCTTCTGGCCGCGCAGTTCCGCGTCGAGCGCATCCAGAAACTGCGTTGGCGTCGACGTCGCATCCCCATGCGCGCCCCGGAGATAGCCGGCCTCCTGCGCCGCCTCCCGCATGCGGTCGATTTCGGCCCCATTTTTCCGCACCGTGCCGAAAAACCCCGGCTGCCCCGGTATCTGCGCCCGATGCCCGTGGTTCAGGCCGATGGCGTCGAGCTCCGGATTGGGCTTCAAGCCGCCTTTCGAGGCGATGAATTCGAGCAGACTCAGAGGCTGCGGCTGGGCCTGCTGCTTGGCATAGGCATCCGCAACGACGTCGCCGAACTTTTTCCGCAGGGCCGCTACCGTTTCAGCATCGCTGACTTTTACGTTAATATTTTGAATATTATCCGCGTTCATCCTTCCCGCGTTGCGAGCCCCACTGACGCGATTGCCGGTAAATCCCTCAACATCGGGGTGCATCCGCAAAAACTGGCGCATTGCGTCGCGCATCTGTCCGGTGCCGAGCGAATGCCGAGCACCAGCCACCACCGCGTCATGACTTGTTTGGTCGAAAACCTTTTCCAATCCCGGGGTATAAATATCATCTATCTGCGCTAGTTTCTTACCTCCGATATTGACAATGCCGATTTCCGCTTTCGCTAAAATATTTCCGGCCTCATCATGAATATTGTAGCGGTCTCCACCAGCATTGCTGACTTTTACCCCGCCAACCTTCGGCGCGGCCGCGTTCGAAAACACTCCGGAATCGCGTCCCAGCGTTTGGTCGATCAGTTTCAAGGCCCGATTTGCGACAGATTCGTTCGTCGGATCGACCCAGATCGGATTTTCGCCCGAGTTGAGCCGCGTCCGTACATCTTCGGCCAGGCCGCGCGGAACACTCTCGTCGAAGGTTCCGGGCACCGCATCCCGCGCCTTGTATGCCTCGCGCGTCGCGGCCACCTTGAGATTGCGCGCCTTGGTGACTGCGGCCCCGGTTTTCTCCGCCGCATCAAGCGGAGTAGCCGGGACCGCGCCCCCCGCAAGGCTCCGAGCAAGGTTTTCACCCTGCCCCGCAACCTGCAGAGCCTGTTGCTGCGCCGCGGCCTCGCGCGCCGCTGCCTGTGTTGCCAATTCCTGCTGGACCGTCTCAGCGGCTGCTATGGGCGCCGTGCGCGACATCGCGCCTGCCGAGTCGAGCATGGAACTCACGCCCTGCTCCGCCTGCCCGATGGCCGCCCGTGCCTCGTCATCGGCCTGCTTTGCGATGGCTTCCGCCGATGTCCCGCGCGCACCGCGGCGCATTATCTCCTTTTCGGCCTCAATGGCCGGATCGCCGGTCTGATTGACGGGAACCTTGACCCCAGCAATGTCCTCAACAGTCTGCGCCACCGGCGCGACCGGATTTCGGTAGTCCTTCACCGCGCGCGCGACCGCACCCGCGCCTCGAGCAACCAGCGGAGCAACCGCGCCAACCGCGCCGCCGACCGCCGCAGGCCCTATCGGGCTTTCGCCACGGATCAGCGCATCAGCACCACCCACCGCCGCATTGGACAACGCCCCTCGCCCGACCATCTGCGGCAGCGTCCCCGTCAGACCGAACGCCGCTGGCGCCGCCGTCATCATCGGAATGGAACCGGCCACGCCGCCCGCCACCTTGGCCGCAGTGTCGACAATCGGATGCTGCGCCGCAAACTGCTCATCCGCCAAGTTCTGCATTGCCTCCGATTTGGCAAACCGCTCGCGCCATGTCTCGCCCCGACGGCTGATATCGCTGGACGATGGGGCCAGGAACGGCTCGACCACTGGTGCCAGCGTCGCGTTCGTCGCCGCGTTCAGCTTGTTGAGCACCCCACCGACCAGCGGCACGCCCGTGGCGGCCGCGCGTACCACCTTGTTCGTCGTTACAGGCTCCTCGCCGCTCGAACCCAGCGACTTGGCAATATCGGCCACGGCAGCGTCCTGCTCCGCCGACGAGAGTTTCAGGAACTCATCGCCGACCGTCACAGATTTATCGCCGACCGTCAGAGTGGCCATCAGTTGACGCTCCAAGGAATTTTCTTACCGCCGATATCGACCGTCCCGCTCTTTGGTTTGGGAGCAACCGGCGCGTCACTGCCAAGGATTCGCTTGATGAAATCCTCCGTTTTCCGCTCCAAATGCGGCACGGGCGCATCCCGCGTACCGGGCGGCAATGCCTCCTCATAGCCACGCTGGTGCTCACGCAGCCGCGCTTCGAGCAGTTCAATGCTCTTGCGCAGCGCCTCTTTCTGCCCGACCTGCGCGGCCAAGGCATCGAATGCCTCGCGTTGATGCGCCGCGCCGGAAACCGTCGGCCTGCCGCCAGATAGAGCGAAATCCATTTCCCGAGCGAAGTTTTCTGCATTCGTCTTGAACGCCTGTTTCGCCTTGATGTATTCCGGATCGGTTTGGCTCAAAAACGCATCGCGGACCGGATTCGTGATCGCTGACAGATAGTTGTTGTTGCCGAGCTTTTCGATCGCCTTTTCCAACTGAGCGCCATGGTCGACCACCGTATTGATCGACTTTGTGACTTGGAAATCCTTGCCGCTGGTATAATTCTTGCGGACCTGCTGGCGGATTTTGAAATCGGCTTCCGAAACCGTGCCGTCGACGCCGAGCACATCCTCGATAAATTTACGCCCGGCCGGAGACGTGGCCGCACGCCCCGTCGGCAGCGAAATATCGCCATTTACGGCCGATTGAACCTTGCGCGCATAGGCCGGATCAGTCGCCTTCAAGGCATCCAAGCGCGCGGCGCCTGTTACGCCCTCCAATTCCTGACTTTGGGCGATTGTCTTGGCCTCTGCGGCGCTACCAGCCGGGATTTCTTTCAATGTGCCATCTGCGGCGTTGAACAGCTTGAAAATCTTCTGCCCATATTTGTCCTCGCCGGTCTGCGTGACCGTGAACTTGTCTTTCGTCATGTATTGGCCTAGGAGCGCCTTGAGCGTGTCCGGGCCGCCGCTGATAGCCGCCTGAATCTCAGGCATGGAAGCGCCCTTGGACGCCAAGAGCCGCGCCGTCGCGTTGCCCTGCTGCTGCTGCAACTGGAGAGCCTGCTGGTTTCTCGCCAGTTCTTGGGATGCCCCCCAGCCCTGACCCGAGAGGCCAGCCCCGAGCGCGGTCAAACCGGGCCCCAAGGCCGCCAGCCGATCAAGGAACGGCTTCTGCGGCTCCTGAGGGACCATACCCATGGGCGCGGCCGCAGGAGGTGCCCCCGGAGGCGCAGGACGGCTTTGCGCGCTGGCTTCCGTCGGTGCGCCAGGAGGCTCGCCACCCTGCGCCATCACAGGCGGGGCAGCGGCAGCCAACGGAGGCGCTTGAGGAGCCTGCGGCATCTGTGGCGGAGCCGCCATGGCCTTGGCCTGCACCATCGACGGAGACGGGGCACCTGCAATCGAGAACGGCGCACCGCCGCCACCCATTGGGCTATTCAGCCCCGGAATAGGCGCCTGCGCTTCCATCTGCGGAATCGCGTCGGCGATCTCGCCGTCGGTGTACGGCACGCCGACCTTGCGCAGCGCGCGCAGCTTGGCGGCGATCGCCCGCAGCACCACACCCATCCGGGAGGGCTCGGGATCGAGCGGGCCCACCACCCCCGTCGGGTTGATGATCACCGCGTTCAGGCCATCGTCGACGACCTGCCTCAGCACCATCTCGCCGGCCGCCTTGGACCTGTCGTACGCCGGCACCCTGGGGTCGAGCGAGCGGGGTGAATCCTCGTTGACCACCGCACCCCGGCAGGCCATGAGGTCGTAGGCGTGCACCGACGAGCACTGCACGAACCGCCGCACCCCTGAGGTGAGAGCAGCTCGGGCGGTGGCGCGGACCCCGTCGATGTTGACGCTGTCCACCAGGCCAGACATCGGACCAGCCACCGAGATCACCGCAGCCAGGTGGTACACGACGTCGATGTCCTGCAGGGCGACGGTCATCGCAGCCTGGTCGCGGACATCGGCCACTACCCAATCCACCCCGTCCGACGGTGGAGCCGGGGGTTCGCGGCGATCGATGACCCGGACCTGCTGACCCGCCGCGGTCAAGGCGGCGACCAGATTGGTGCCCACATGGCCTGCCGCCCCCGTGACCGCGACCGTCATCGCCCCGCTCCTTCCCATGCCTTCGCAGACCGTACCGCCTTGCCGGCCGGTAGCTGCGGCCGGTGGGGGTGGGCGCCGGGGCCCGGAGACCACCCCCACCTCTCAGCGATCTGCCGCGGTGCCTTGGT
>OFQZ01000333.1_pt1 | contig 17437 bp, 28 predicted proteins | sample 1543011 | NCBI WGS metagenome assembly OFQZ01 (sample SAMN07774216, study PRJEB24372) | wastewater metagenome | isolation source: Exp Tend NO 0WW | collected 2016-02 | reverse complement strand
GTTATATATTAATTTTTAAGTGGGGGGTTAAAATACATACCGAATGTCGATACAGTCTAGGATTCTCTATACACATAGGAGAAACTCTCGGGGATAGAGAAACTATCTCTATAGGGCAGGGGTTGACAAGGCCCCCCGGAATGGGCATGATGGGGTCTACGGTCTAGCGGTCTAGCGGTCAATTTGCCTCTCCCGAGAAACTCTTAGAGAGAAAAGTTAAATTAATCGGGCATCCATTTACATATACATACACCAATCTCGGAGTATGTATATATTAAAAGGATTCTATAATGTCACTAACCATTAAATCAAAATCAACTAGGAAGCAGTTAATTAACTTCTTAGCCTCCGAGTATAAAAAGAACACTGGTATACCTGTTCATTTGTATTCAATAGTTAATGCTACATTTTCTGCTTATAATAAATGTGCAGCCCTAACTGATAATCTAGGTGGCACAATGATTTTAGAGGAATCTAAACTATTCAAGTCCTATGGGCAATCTAACCCAGTAGGATTGATTAAGACGTTAAATAGTTGCAACGCCGGACTAACAATTATCTAAAGGATTCTATTATGCTTCAGATATATGCTAGAAAATGCCAAGAGTGTGGCAAAGTGCAGGCTTCGAAGCCTCCTAATGAATACAAATCAGATACATGGAAAGATACACCTTGCAGGTACTGTAAATCTACTGCCTTGGATTATGGGCACGACAGCTATACAGTTGTGAACGGTAAGATTGTAAGAATTGAACAGACAGCCGACCTAGACTAAGCATAAAGCATAAAGCATAAAGCATAAAGCATAAAGCATAAAGCATAAAGCTAATCTATTAAACAAGCAAAGGAGTCCTAATCATGCATGAAACCCATATCCCACCCGAATTCATTCCCACCAAGACAGAGAATGAAATCCTTTTCTATCTCACATCCTATGAGAATGAACCCTTGAGCTATCTAGTGCATACTCTCCTAGAACAAGGATACACAACCTCTGAGGTATCTGCAGGATTGAAAGAATATATAGAAAGAACCACACTATGAACCAACCTACCCAGAAAGCCAAGTACCGACCTTATTTCACAGCTTCAGAACTCTCCGAAGTTATACGATGTGTAAAGCTCTCCTCCCAAAATATATCTCTCCTAAGATACCTAGAGAGCTATGCATTAAAGATCTCCCATGGTGTGATTACAGAATCAATAACTCTACAGCCTACACTTGTAGATTCTCTAGAGCTAGATTCTCCGGATTCTCCCTCCCTAGATTCTTCCCTAGAATCCAAGAGAGCTAAAGCATATGCCAAATGGAGCCAAGCGCCCGAAGCTTGCACACCCCTAGAAATAGAACTAACACACCTATATAGATTCGAGAATGATCTAATGTCACCTGAAGAAGAAACTATATATCTACAATCCCAAGGTGCAACATGAAAACTCTCCCTTCTTTCCTCTCCCTTCTATATTGCATCCTAATCCCAATCATCTTCATTACAGGAATATATCTAGCATGACCCGCCAATCTACTCTACATCTTTCAATCTCTCTATCCTCCTCCAGGAATCCCAATCAAAATGTTAACTCTAAAAGAAGCAGCCCTATTTATTCTCTTACTCGTAACTCTCTATCTAACCTCTTATCTAGATCAAGTGGCAGGATTATGAAACACCAAACCCATACAAAGAAAGGCCAAGTTACTTTATATGGCCTAGCTAAAGGATACATCCAAGCCTCCCCACATTACCCAACTAACTCTCTCCATCTTACAGGTAAAGAAGGAGATATATACATCCAAGGCTCCCTCAAATCTGGACAGTTTATCTCTGTAAGATTCACTAAACTAAAAGATGCAAGGCGCTATCTAGCCAAAACCATATAACCCTCCTCTAGATCCCAGAGAGTTCTTCTCCCTATATACATCACCCTCTCTAGGTAGTGTATATAGTGGGAATCCTCCCAGATACTTGAAAGATCCTATCATGTCTCGTAAATACATATTAGTGATACTGGATGACTTTAACAGTTATTCATCTATCCCGGAAGCTCTAGAAAATACTATTTGTAGTATACTAGACTTAACCACTGAAAATTTCTCCACTCAGTTATTCACAGATTCTGATGAAGATAAAACTGAGTTAATAAATCAAGTAACTAAGTTGCCTGAATAATCGTCTCAATCATTGTATTCTAAAGGAATAACCTAGTATGAAAATCCTATGTGCCATAAGCGGTATAGAATTCACAGTGGAACATTTCCCTGCGTATCTAACCTCCCGAGAAGTCTCCCATCCTATCTTCGCTCTCCCACAAAAGAAGCTTCTTTCCTATCTAGGTAAGTGGTCATCCCAAGAACTAACCTCAACCGATTCTTATCTTCTCTTTCTCTCTCTACTCAATTCCTCTGAGCTAGTTGATTTCAGAGTGCCAGTCTCTAGAACCCTAGAAACTGATTCAATAGTTGCCCAGAATATGGAAGCACTAGCCAAAGTTGTCTCACGTCTTAATGCAGTTACTAATCCCTCAGTTGTCTTTCCTAGATACGCAGTCTCACCTGAAACTAAAACCCTAGGGAATATTAAACACTGGATTGAAAACTGGAATGATTCATGGCAAGACTTCCAAGAAGGCTATGCTAGAGAGTATGACTCCCGAAAGCTAATTGTAAGAGAGGCAGCCCTAGAGCGATTGATTAAGAATCCACATCTTCCTCTCTCTTCCTATGCATCTAAGATTGCAGAATGGGCCTCAGTAGCTGGAGCTTTCCCTGAATATCTAACTATCTCTCCCTTCACCGGTCTTAAAGTATCTATGGCAGACTACTGGAAAGAGATTATCTCTCGCTGCTCTCGAGAGGATTCAATCTTCTCTGTCCCTCAGGTAGATATCCAAGACCTCCTAGATCATTGTGAATCTAACATATCTATCGGAACCATCTACTCTAACGCACTCTTCAAAGTCCTTCGCCATGCGATAGAGAAACAAAAGAACTTCTTAGGTCTAGGAGATATGGATCTAGGTAAGATCAGATACCAGATCCTCTCTAAAGACGACACCACAGAATCTGCCAATATCAAAGCTATGATTGATTCAGCCCCAGATCATGAACCAAGGATCGAATCTTATCCTAATAAAATAGCTTATCTAAAAGCGAAGTTACGCTTTCAGATGGCCAAGAAGTATGGTACTTCCACTCCAGATACACCTCCCCAGGATCCAGAAGATCCAGAAGAAGGAGCCTTAGTATGACCTGCCGACCTATTGAAACTAAGTTCTACCTCACCCCGACCTATGTATCCAGATTCCTCTCCAAATACTACATCCTACACTGGCAAGGTTCACACCTTCTCTCCCAGATCTCAGATGCACCAAGCTATAACAAGAGAGCCTATATTCTCCACCAAGATACACTATACCTAGTTAAGTGTGAACCATACCTTCCAATCAATCCAGCTCTCCAATATAAACTCTCTTTCCGCCTAGAAAAGTTCATGCCTCAAGGTATATGCTTGGTGCGAGAGATCACAGAAAAGGAATCCTAATTATGACAGTTCAGGAACTAATAGATGCTTTATCTGAGATAGAAGATAAAACTCTTCCAGTAGTAATACCAACAGACGATCACTACTACAATCCAGATGTTACGGATGTAGAGATAATATCTGAAGGTGTAAGATTAAATAGTTTTTAAGGTGTACCCATGGCAACCACAATAGACAAAACTAAACTAGCTGCAATGTTAGCTAAGATCAGGGCAGAGAGAAGCCAAGCGGCTGTGAACATCACCCCGAAAGAAAAGACTGAGATTCTAGGCTCCCCCAATAATCCAATCTCCCCTGATCTCATAGAGGATAAGAATGGTAAACTTATCTCATATAACACCAAGCAGCAGGAGTTTGTAACTCTAGCTTCCTCCGGCCAATCTTGTGTACTCATTGGTGCAGCAGGAACTGGCAAAACTACCTGCATGAAAGGAACTACCCAAGCACTGATACACTCAGGTAAGGTAGGAATCTTAGAATCAGGTGGACATAAGCATCTTCAGTCTGGCACTCCCGGAATTGTTATCTGCGCTTACACTCGCCGGGCAGTTAATAATATACGCAAAAACCTTTCTCTAGATGTGCAATCGAATTGCATAACCATTCATAAACTCTTAGAATACCAACCAACCTATTATGAAGTTATAGACGAATCAACTGGAGATACCAAAACCAAGATGTGTTTTGAACCAGCCCGATCTCAAATCAACCCTCTCCCATCATCTATCAGAACAATCATCTTCGAAGAATCTTCAATGATCGGAACTGATCTTTATAAGGAAGTTATAAATGCATGTCCACATAACCCCCAACTTATCTTTCTTGGAGATATCCAACAACTCCCTCCAGTTTTCGGTCCTGCCATTCTTGGATTCAAGCTCCTATCCCTCCCCGTAGTTGAACTAACCGAAGTATATCGTCAGGCTCTAGAATCTCCTATCATCTCTCTAGCTCATAGAATTCTCTCTGGTAAACCTATCCCTCACTCCTCCTATGGTGATTGGAAGAAACCTGGACTAACTATCCATGCTTGGAAAAAGAAGATCTCTCCCCAAGATGCTCTCTCTACTGCGGGTCAGTTCTTCATAGCATCCGAGAAATCAGGACTCTATGATCCAGAGGAAGATATGATCCTCCTCCCATTCAATAAATCTTTCGGTACTGAGGAACTTAATAAGATCATAGCTAATCATCTATCCAAGAAACGAGGAGCCGACACTTATGAAGTAGTTGCAGGATTCACTAAACACTATTTCTCTGTAGGAGATAAGGTTCTCTATGAGAAAGAGGATGCAGTGATTACAAAGATCGAAACTAACCCAGCTTATTCTGGTGCTAGATTCCTTCCTCACTCACCTACTCTAGATTACTGGGGGTATGATCCAGTTCATAGAGAACATGACTCAGGGGACTCTGATGTAGACTTCCTTCTTTCCCAAGTTGCCCATGCAGAGAACTCAGGAGAGAGGGTGCAACAATCCTCTCACACTCTCACTCTCCAAATGATGGATTCTGAGTTAGAGATCAAAGTTGATAAAGCAGCTTCTATAAACTCTATGCTTCTAGGTTACTGCCTCACAGTTCATAAGTCTCAGGGTAGTGAGTTCAGAAAGGTATTTGTAGTATTACACCAATCTCATGCAACTATGGTACAAAGGGAACTTTTGTATACAGCTGTAACCCGCGCCAAAGAAGAGTTGTATGTAATATGCGAACCTGAGACGTTCACTAAAGGTATTCTCTCTCAGAGAATTAAAGGTAATACGTTAGAAGAGAAGGCTGAGTATTTTAAAGGTAAGGTCAACAGTGGCGAAGACTATGAGTAATCCCCACTCGAATTAAATCATTACTTAAAGTATCATCTAATTTTGAAAGGAACTAAGATGATACTTTGTGGAATCATTTATGGAGAACTTAAAACAGTATCTCCAAAGCGTACAACTTCAGGTCACATAGAGTGGAATTGTAGCTGTTCGTGTGGAAACATTACCTCAGTTAGGGAGGAACATTTAAGATCGGGTAAACAATTAAGTTGTGGAAACTGTAACTATAGAACTAAATATCCAGAGGCTTATAAATCTTGGGAGAGCATGAAACAAAGATGTCTTAACCCAAATGCTCCAGACTACCCAAGATATGGTAAGCGTGGTATAACCATCTACCAACCTTGGAAACAATCTTTCATAAACTTCTTTAGAGATATGGGCAATCCTCCTTGTGATGCAGTAACAGGTAAACGATACACACTTAATAGAAAGGATAATGATGGTAACTATGAACCATTAAACTGTGAATGGGCAGATCAATTTACTCAAATGAATAACTGCTCATCGAATCAACACCCTGCAATTAGAGATACTAGACTTATGAAACCCATAACTAGAAGGACTTCTTAGTTTCTCTATAACAGACCCCTTGACACGCAATCCCCCTTGTGTTATAGTACACACACTGGCGAAACAGAGAGGCCAGAACAAACTCTCTTATCTCTCCCCCTCCTAACCATACAGGAAACCAAAATGACAGATACAACCACACAATCCAGCGTTACAGCTAACTTTGACAACACAGTTGATTACAAAGACTTCACATTCCATTTCAAGAAAGACAAGCTGGGCAACAAGCGTCCTTCAGTTGAATTGAAACTCCCCATCCCAAGCGTTGAAGGTATCGTTGCAATCCTGGAAAAAGGTGGCAAAGAACTGGAACTGTTCCAAGATGCAATCTATGATGTGATTCGCGCTCAAGCAGCTCAGATTGTTTCTGACGATGAAAAGATCACACAAGCTACTTTCCCAGCAGCTAATGTTCTCTGGTCTTTCATCGCCAATATGCCGAAAGCAGATCGTCGCTCTTCTGCAATCGACGCATCTTTGTGGGAAGCATTTGCCAAAGACTATATCGAAACTATGCCAGCAGTTACCGGCAAATCGCTCGAGGCAGTTACCAATGCGACAGTGGTTTACTTGAAGAAGTTTGCTATTGTTAAAACCAACAAGGATGTTATCTCGAAACTGAAAGATCAGTTGGCACTGTATCTGGAGCACTCGAAGAATGTTGAACAGTTCAGCGAGATCTTGGATCTGTTGATCTCTAAAGCAGACTCTTACTTGAATGCTAACGATGTAGACTTGCTGGTTTCTAACCTGTAATCTCCTCTCCCCTTTCACCTATCTCTCATTCCATAGGAGCTAAAGTACCTAGAGAGATAGGTGATCCATCAGTAAGAGCACTAGCTGGTAATTACATCACCCTGATACACGGCAGGGGTTGAAAAAGCAGATGTAAGTCAAAGCAGAAATCATCCCTTCCAAGGGATCTAGTGTTCTTTCTAATGGCTCAGATAAGCTATTGAGAAAACTCCGAAAATCTACTATACTAGTCCGGTAGATTCTAGGCTCCGAATTGTTCCGGATGACTTATAATATGCAAGAATAGTAAGTAGTTTTCTCAATGGCGTACTCAGAATATGATGGCATCTGGAATGCTCTCAAGGCTTCTAAAGATTTCCCCAAGCAGGTTTCAATAACTGCTAACAGACTTCTGCACCCTCGAATTATCAAAGCAGTTACCAAAAGAAAGTGGCTAGATCTAGGTTATAAGATCCAAATAGAACCTAAAACCTCTATCCTAACTCACACTTCTAAAGGATCTGTAATCACATTCTTCCTAACCTATCACGCGAATCATTCACCCATCACTATAAAGGATATATGAAATGGCTACCGACCCACGAACCTATTCAGTCTACGGAACTCTAGTTCGCTCCACTGAAAAAGCAATGCTAATCCAAGTGCATTCGATTGTGCAGCTTACATCTCCCCAACCAGAACCAATCTATCCCAAAGAAGGCGCAGCTCCTGAATGGTTTCCTAAGACTCAGATTCTAGATTACCAAATCACAGGACCTACAGAAGATCCAGACTCCGAGTTTCTAGATGAATTCACAATCAAGCATTGGATACTTTCCGAAAAGGGGCTAGTAAAATGACCCCCTCCGAACAACTCTCCGAGAAAGTATCAGCTCTCTCAGAAGCCATATTAGGCAGGCATCCAACCATGCCGACTCTCTTACGAGAGATCCATACAACTCTCCGATCCTACCCTGAGCAAGTTACTCTTCTCTCAGAATCAGAGATCCAAGTTATAGTCTCAGGTCTTTCAGTCCAAACCAATGTAGCTTTCGCAGCCTCTGCCTCTAAACCTGCCGCAGCTAAATCATTGACCGCTAAGATAAAGGCTCTAGGAGCCGATGCTTTCTAGCCCACCTAACCATCCCAACACTGACGAACTTTCTATACGTCTCTTACTTGCCTGCCTCGCCGCAGGCATTGGCGTATCTAAGTATAGGCAACTTTGTGAGTGGTTAGATCTTCCTACCTGTGCATTTGATGTAGCATCTCAGAAGCATACCAATTTCGATAGAGAAATCTACACACCTTTAATTCAAGAGATTATATCATGCATACCCTCGACGAGTTTCTCGACGACACATTACCTAATCTGGACATATCTAAATCAGATTCCATTTCAGTTCTCAATGGAGACTCAGAAGATTCTCCACTCATTCCTTTTGTCGAAGCTGGATATGAAGGAAAGATTGACTATCGCGTACGCCAACTCAGCTACAGCTCAATGCTTACGCTACATTCGTGCCCGCGAAAATTCCAGCTCTATCGACTACGAACAACCCATCGTGCCGAAGAAACTGCCAAGTCCACAGTCACATTCGCTTTCGGCCACATTGTCGGAGAAGCTATCCAACTTGCGATTGAAGGCTACTCAGAGCAGGATATAATCTTTAAGATGTTTCTTGGCTGGCATACAGATCTCTTTGCCGAAGATCCAAAGCTATCTAAATCTTTCTTCTCTGCGGTCATTGCACTCAAACGATTCCTCTCACTCCGAGAGGCCGGTTTCTTAAAGGAGTATGAACTTGTATATTACAACGGTAAACCTGCTTGTGAACTTAGCTTTTCTGTTATCTTTCCTGATGGCTTTAGACTTCGTGGGTTTGTTGACGCTGTACTGCGCCATACAGATACGGGAAAAGTTATTGTTCTCGAATGCAAAACAACTGGATCGGCAACTGTTAATCCTGCAACATACAAAAACAGCGCTCAAGCTATTGGCTATAGCATTGTTCTTGATTCTATCTTTCCAGATCTGAGTTCATATGAGGTATTATATCTTATATACAACACCAAATCGGGGGAGTATCTACCAATACCTTTTCAGAAAACTTATCTCCAGCGAGCACTCTGGATACGGGAACTACTTCTGGATATTGAAACAATTAAGATGTACGAAGATGCGGAAGTATATCCCATGCATGGAGAAAGTTGTTACTCTTTCTTCAGAGAGTGCGAATACCTTAATGTTTGTCAACTCTCAACCGAATATCTTACAAAGCCATGTACGGCGGAGCAAGAAGATAAGACAGAATACCAGATAGTTCTGACTCTGGATGATCTCTTAACCACACAATTAGCAAAGGCGGAACTCTAAATGAAACTCTCCCAAAAGATCGCATCTAAATCCCACCGAGTTCTTCTCTTTGGCCCCCCGAAATCTGGCAAAACCCAACTAGCTGGGGAACTCTCTAAAGAATTTAATCTCCTGTGGTTTGATCTTGAGAATGGTGTAGATACCCTATTGAAACTCCCTCAAGAACAGAAAGAGCGGATCGAAGTAGTTACTCTCCCTGATACAAGGAGCTATCCAATCGCCATTGAAACCATGCTTAAGGTGATTAAAGGTTCCAAGCTAGATATTTGCGAAACGCATGGAAAAGTATCTTGCGCCCTGTGTAAGAAAGAATCCAAAGACTTTACCCAAGTCGAACTGTCATCCTTGCCACTGGATACCATTGTTGTCGTTGATTCTCTTACCCAGCTTACTAACTCTGCTATCTCGCACATAACCAAGAACCAGCCGGAAGATTACAAACTCAACTATGATGACTGGGGAAATCTAGGTAAACTGATGGACACCTTTTTGAGCCATGTGCAGCAGTCTGGTTTCCATATTGTCTGTATCTCCCATGAAACAGAAACAGAAATGGAAGATGGGAAGATGAAGTTGGTTCCCACTGCGGGTACAAAAGCATTCTCCCGCAACACAGCTAAGTATTTCGATGAGGTAATCTACTGTGAAGTTAAAAACAAAAAGCATATTGCTGCTAGCTCTACTGTCTACAATGGGAATATTCTCACAGGTTCCAGATCAGGTGCTACTCTCGAAACTCAACTGGAAGCCAGTCTCATCCCAATCTTCCGAGGAGAAGTGGCAACAGCAAATAAACTCACATCGCAAACCCCAGCAACTTCGGCGCTCTCAGCGTTAGAACGAATGAAACTAGGAATGAAGAAATGAACCAACTCCCTCCACTTACTTCAGGTGTTTCTCTTATCGGTATCACCGGCCACGCTGGCGCAGGCAAAGATACAGTTGCAGAGTTTCTCTTAGCTACCTATTCTGATCATTACCGATATGCTTTTGCAGATCCTCTTAAAGAAGCAGCGGCAGTTGCATTTGGTATTCCTCTCCAATGGTTCAACTCTACCTCTCTGAAAGAAGTTCCCCACCCTAACTGGAATATCTCTCCTCGAAAGATTGCACAGTTCTTTGGCACTGAGTTATTTAGGGAACGGATCTATCAACTCCTTCCAAGCATAGAGTCTGACTTCTGGGTTCAACGAATGATTATCCGATTGAATAATCAGTATGTGCCGGAAGATGAAGGAACCTTAGGTATAGGTGACACAGTAGTTATTCCTGACGTAAGATTCCAGAACGAGTATGATTGGATCATCTCTCAGAAAGGTATAATTATTCACTTGACACGACCCGGCGCCGATGGTATAGTCGGTATCCTCGGACATGCCAGCGAATCTTCACTAAACTTACACAATAAAGAAAGGACTTATGAATGCGTAAATGATTCCTCAATCCAAGAATTGCATCGAAAGACTGCAAACATTATAGCTTCTCTGAGCTATTGATTCTATCTCTCCTCTCTATAAACTTATCTCTTCTCTCAAAGGAAAACAAAATGACCGATTTTAATATGGATGCAATGTTGGATGGCGTTCTTGATGACTTAGCTGATGCCCCTGAGTTCCGTCCCTTCCCCGCAGGTACTCATAAAGTTACTATCACCATTCTGCAAAAGAAGATTGGTACTCACCCAGCGTTCGAGATCGGAATGAAAGCAATCGAAACTATCGAACTCTCTAACTCTGAAGATACTCCCCTGACTGCTGGAGCCACAAGCTCTACTGCTTACATGATGGATATTGAGATTGGCCAAGGAAACTTCAAGAAGATCCTTGCATCTCTTGCCAATCACTACGGAGCTAAATCAAATCGTGATCTGATTGCTGATGCACAAAATGCAGAAGTCTTGGTGGTTACGAAAGTACGGCAGAACAAAGAAAAGACACAGAGCTACACAGACATTGTCGAATTGCAAGTGATCTAATACCAAGAACCTTCCCTCTGGAGAAATCTAGGCGGAGGGTTTTTTAGTTAGCTCCCCTTGGATTATATTGAAAGGATTGAAATGACCACACCGAATGAAGAACTGCTGGCCCTTGCAGATCGGTATGCAACTCTCCGCATTGGAGAAGGTACCGCCAACGCAAGGAAGGAACTGCAGAACGCCCTGCAATCCCAAGCAGAGCGCATCGCTAAGTGGGAGCGTGAAAGCGAAACCCATGCGAAAGCCTACGGACTTGCAATCGTAGAACGCGACAACCTGCGCACCGAACTCAAAACTGCGCAGGATGTGACGGAGTTGGTGGAGGCGTTGGAAGAATATGGCCGCGCTGGTGTTGGCAACTCAACTGACTGGCGCGTGCAACTTAGTGCATTACGACTAGCCACCGCCGCACTATCCAAATACAAAGGAGCGAAGTGATGACCTTCCTAGAACTCCGCGCTGCAATCATCAACCTTTTGAACAAGGCAGACAACCTATCCGCCGAGGAAGTCTACGGGGTAGTTTCTTCTGTCGAGGCAGAGGTGCGGCTTTCGATGTTCGCAGCTATGAAACAAGCGCGAGGAGAAACTAAGTGACAGCTCAGTTAATTAGCCCAGCGGACATTGCATATATAGACGGTCTCATAGAGTTAGGTGTTCCCCAAAGAAAGTTAGCCCCAAGACTGGGAGTTCATTGGAGAACTATTCATGCAGTATGGAATCGAAAAGGTGCCTATGCAAAGTATCCCAAGCCCATGCCAGAAACCTTAAAAGAGTTTGAGATATGCAACCAGAAAATACAACTTCAAAACTAGCAGCTCTTGCAGCTCTGATAAAAAGAGATAGAGTCTCTCCTTCCCCAGCTCCATCCCATCCTACCCAGTCCAGCTCCAAAGATAATGCAGCTTTCGTAGGAACTTACGACGACACCGACTATCTTCCTTACCTCAAAGGAATGTTAAATGGTGTTAATACCTACATCACCTGCGAGAAGATTGAACTCCTTTCCCATCTAGAACTCTACTGTACCAAGCGAGGAGTCTCCCGCGTTGTATCAACTAACACCACAATTCTTTCTAAGCTCCTTGAAAGGATGGGAAACTTCAAGTCTAAACCGAGTCTCTCAGATTATGCAGGCTCAGTCTTTACCCTTGGAGAAATTGACATTGTATTTGTTGATCCACTCAAGCAGTTGCTCACAGTGCCATACGGTAAGTTCATTACCGCTAGATATATCAGTAAACTTGTCGCACCGAAGGCGTGGCCAGAAGCCACTGAGTTCTCTTGGCATCTTCTCACACCTACTAACGCGCAAGTAATATATGCCCTATACTCTCAGGCTTATGCTATCGCTATTGATATTGAAACCACTAGGCTTAATCTTGCTATTCGTTGCATTGGCTTTACTGCTGTGCTCATCAACACTGATGGTACTCTCAGCACACATAGCTCAGTTCTCCCAATGGATTCGGAGTTTGCTCTAGCATGGATGCGAAAGTTCTGTGACCTCCCTGCCCAAAAGATCTTTCAAAATGGCAAGTATGACTGCTCCTACCTATTGCGCTATAACTCTCCGCCGAGAAACTGGCTCTGGGATACAGCTCACTTTATGCACTCTTGGTATTCAGAGCTACCAAAAGATCTTGCTTTCCTTAATGCCTTCTTCCTGCGCAAAGTGGTGTATTGGAAAGATCTTGCAGAGACGAACGATCTACAGGAGTACTATAAATACAATGCACTTGATACATGGGCAACTGCTAACGTATGGATTCAGCAGATGCTCTCCGCTCCTGATTACGCAAGACACAATTATACGTTGGAGTTTCCTCTCGTGTATCCCTGCTTACTTGCGGAACTCACCGGACTCAAGCGTGATCCTGACAGGCTCTCTTTGGCTAGGACCGAAGCAGACTCAGAAGAACAGAAAGAACTAGACTCACTTAGGAGAATGCTCCCCGCCCCGCAGTTTAATCCCGGATCTCCTATCCAAGTTAAGACTCTTCTCCACATCCTAGGTAATAAAGATCTGGAATCTTCAAATGAAAAAGACATTGCCAAAGCAATCCTCCGACACCCGCTCAATGCAAGAATCCTCGGAAAGATCCTCACAATTCGAGGACTCCGTAAACTTGCAACTACCTACCTCAGGCTCCCATCAGATGCTAAACAGTCTGGAATTCATGCAGGGGAAGGTGGTGCGAAGGAATTCAATGGAAGAATCCTTTACGCTCTCAATCCGCACGGTACCGACACTGGACGGCTTGCTAGCAGAGAGCACCACTTCTGGTGTGGACTACAAGTTCAGAACATTCCGAGAGGTAGAGAAGTCAAGCAAACTATCTGTGCAGATGATGGATTCTATCTTGGAGAGTGCGATCTTGAGCAGGCAGAGTCAAGAGACACAGCGCACATATCAGGAGATGAAAACCTCATTGCTGCGGTCTCAGGCACCAGAGACTTCCATTCAGTTAACGCTTCAGCATTCTTTGGTGTTCCTTATGAATCTATCTACGATGATGCCAACGGAAAGACTAAGGATAAAAAGTTACGGGATCTCGCTAAGCGAGTTAACCATGGTGCTAACTATAACATGGGGCCGGGAGTTCTTATAGATACGATGGGTTTAGATAAGATCTGGGAAGCTAGGAAACTTCTGAATCTCTTAGTCTCTGAGCCTAAAGAAATCGCATCACACCTTCTTGCACAATTCCACAAAACATATCCATTCATTAGGAATAAATATTATGAGTCAGTTATCAATGAAATTGGAATCTCTAAACGCCTTGTTAGCAGAGCTTTCCACCATACAGAATATAACCTTAGGAACTATGAGGATCGCGAATACATTGAACGAGGCGACTGGACCAGATATTGCTTTGGAAACCCGGCTAAAAGCAAATCTGACCTCAATTCATACGTTGCTCACTGCCCTCAATCACTCAATGCCAGAACACTTAACGAAGCTTTCCTAGATGTATTCTATAAGATCGCACTCCCAAACCCAGGAACTTTCAGGCTCCATGCCCAGATACACGACTCTATTCTCTTTTCGTATACCCAAGATTCAGGGCACCCAGAAAGAGTTCGAGAGTGTATGGAGATTCCTTGCACAGTCCGCGATGTATCTGGAACTTACAGAACCTTCACAGTTCCAGCCGCCCTTAAAATAGGCCCACCAAACCATCCAGCTAAATACTGGAGCGAAACCGAGTAGCCCTCCATGAACGATGAGTTCCTATCATCATATCTCGCGTATGCATCTGATACTGAAGTACCTGCAATCTTCCACAGGTGGGCAGCTATCTCAAGTATCGGTGCATTCCTAGGAAGGAGATATTATTTCAGTCATGGCCACTTCGAAATTAATCCCAATATATATTGTATGCTCATTGGTTCCCCCGGAACCCGCAAATCCACAGCAATTAAACTCATTAAGAAACTAATCAAGACCGCTGGCTACGACACTATAGCTGCAGACAAGACAACCAAAGAGAAGTTCATTCTAGATCTTTCAGGAGAATCAGATGGCGCAGAGTTTACCCCAGTTAAGTCTGGCAAGCAAGTTGAAGATTTCCTCTCTCAGAATCTTTGGGGATCAGAGGATGACTCCTCCTCCAAACCGGATGCAGAGATGTTTATCATGGCTGATGAGTTCAATGACTTCTTTGGTAATGGTAATGTTGAATTCATTTCTCTTCTTGGCACTCTGTGGGATTACTCTGGTGTATATAGTAATCGCATTAAAAACGGTAAATCAGTTTCTATCCACAATCCTACAGTTAGCATACTTGGGGGAAATACTCCCACAGGTCTTAGCCTTGCTTTCCCGCCGGAAATTCTAGGCCAAGGTTTCTTTTCTCGACTACTCTTTATCTATGGAGAACCTAATGGAAAACGAATCACATTTCCCAAATCCCCTGATCCTGCCGACACTGCCAAACTTGTCGAGCAACTCCGTAAAATCAGAGCTACTTGCAATGGATCAGCTACACTTACTCCGGGGGCAGAAGGACTTCTTGATAAAATCTATAAAGCAAATCTTAGAGTCCCTGACGTGCGGTTTGAGTCTTACTCCACTCGACGCTTCAGCCACTTACTTAAACTATGCCTCGTTACAAGTGCAAGTAGATGCTCTACAACTATTACAGAAAGAGATGTTATCTATGCAAACACACTACTCCACCACGCTGAATACTTTATGCCAAAAGCACTCGGAGAATTTGGCAAAGCGAAGCACTCAGACATAAGCCATAAGATTATTCAATTGGTAGAGCGAGACTTCACCATTCTCTCTTTCAAAGATATCTGGAAACATGTATCCTCTGATCTAGAGAAGATGCAGGATCTCACAACTCTACTCCAAAATCTGGTTGCTGCAGAAAAGCTCCAGTCGATTCCGGGAAAAGGATTCGTAGCGAACCGTAGGATCTTAGATGAATCTGCGGAAGGTTTGGTTGACTATGATTTATTAACTGTAGAAGAAAGGAAGATGAGTATATGAGTACCAACACTTGGGGCCAAGTATTTCTGGAGGGGGAGGTTGGCTCCACTCCCATGCGATACGATATGTTTGTGAAACAACTCTTTAAGGGAGACACGAGGGAGGGGATGCTAACTCATGCAGCTCTAGGAATAGCTGGGGAAGCTGGAGAGTTGGTCGATGCGATCAAGAAGCATGTGATCTATGGGAAACCTCTTGATCTTGCCAATGTTCGAGAAGAGATTGGAGATATAAGATTCTATATCGAAGCTCTCTGTAATGTTCTAGATCTAAATGATCAGACGATTATCCAAGAGAATATCAATAAACTAGCTAAGCGCTATAAGGATCTTACCTACTCCTCAAGCGCTGCAATAGAAAGGGCAGATAAGGTATGACCCCCCAAATCCAATGGAATGAAACTGACGTTCATGTGATGATAGATGTAGAGACCCTAGGTCTTGCGCAGAATGCGATTGTCCTATCTATTGGCGCAGTAATCTTTGACCCTACCCATCAAGACAGAGGTATCGGAGATGATTACTATGCAGAGCTTGATCCAGAGAGGTATCCAGGGTCTATAGATATGTCAACTGTTAGATTCTGGCTTGAGAAAGGTAATGCTCCAATGGGAGGCCAAAGAGAAGGAAGGCATATTGGAGAGCATCTATCTGCTTGGTTAGACAGAGCTTGTGGAGGAGATAGGAAACGATTAGTAATCTGGTCGAATGGAACTGATTTCGATATTCCAAAACTCCAGTATGCTTATCGTCTGGGGAAGAGAGTAGTTCCTTGGGGCTATAGTGCGGTACGAGACGCGCGAACAGTATATAAACTATTCGACCCAGATAAACTTCTGGCCCCTGTAACTAACCCGTCCCATAACGCTCTCGACGATGCGCGAAACCAAGCCCAATGGCTTATCAATATATTCTTAGGAGTTCCTCATGTCCACACAAATCCCACCGATACCCTCGGATCAGCAACTTCTGGATTCCCTACCTCAGACTGAGTATGGGAGCAGAGAGACCTTTTCTAATGGCAAAGTAATCTTTGAGTTCTTCCCTGAAGGATTCATTACACTAGCTCAGGAGATTGCCACAGGTCTGCACCCTAAACTTGAGAGACTCCTAGCCAATCACCCTGCCGATGAGACAGATATTAAACTTGCTGAGATCGCAGCTTATTGCTCTGTTGCTCTCGATGCAACTTATACTCTGGCAGAGCGAGATAAGCTCTGTTACATTCTCGCTGGAAGGTTAGAAGTTCTGAGAGAGCTGCCCTCCCCAACCCTAATCCTCCAATGACCGAGCCTCCTAAATGGGAGACTCTAGTTCTCCCTCCCTACAGAGCTATTGCAGATAAGGTAGCTCCGGAAATGCATAGAGAGATTCAGGAGCTGAGAGCAGAGCTTGCCAGAATTAAAGGAGCCGAGCCTATAGGTTATCTCTACACAACTCCCGGACTCTCCAAGCCTGCGTTCATTACTCCGGAACTTATAGAGGTTGGATGGGAGCTAACCAATCCCAAGTGGACTAGGTTCTGCGCAGTTTATCAGCAACCCAAATGACTAAACCCCCAAGGACTTATCATCCAAGGGGGTTTTTCTTTGCCTAAAAATCTAGAAGGATTAGACTATCTGGGGCTTATTGTTTGCTGCAAAGCGCCACAAGACCTGTGCTGTCGTAGCTGGCGTAGAGGTCTTTGTTGCTGGGCTTTGTGGGCTTGGTTAGGTCGCAGGTTGCGCCTACTGGGGCGCGTTCCTTTGACTTGATTAAGCCGCCAGCTACAAGGGTGTAGGCCGGGCGGGTTGTGTACTTGCCGTTGGGCTTGACTTGCCACTTGCACGCTGCACCAGCTTGGGAGGCTAGTAGCAGGGCGCATAAAAGTGCGATGCCCCGCATCAGATTCTCGAAATCGCAGCAGGTGGCACAATT
>OFQZ01000329.1_pt1 | contig 17540 bp, 22 predicted proteins | sample 1543011 | NCBI WGS metagenome assembly OFQZ01 (sample SAMN07774216, study PRJEB24372) | wastewater metagenome | isolation source: Exp Tend NO 0WW | collected 2016-02 | reverse complement strand
GTTCGGACTGAACGGCAACTTCAATTTTTCCTGCTACCGTGTCGCTGGCAGATACAACCCCCAAAACGGTACTGGTCATGTCCAGCGACGAATCTAGCGTTATTTCTTCTGCCGTAGTGCCTGAACCATCGTTGCCAATCAGGACTTTATTGTTTAGCGTTTGCAGTTTTGCAAATGTGACCGCGTTTCCGTTGATTTTGGCCGTCGTTACTGCAAGATTGTCGATAGTCCAAGTTGTTCCGTTAAGCGAAACAACGATGTCGTTGTAATCAGCGTCGGCTATTCGGAGCGTCGTTCCGGAAATCTCAACACCAGTGCCCGGTGCGAGAAACGCATATGATCCTGCCGAATCGTCCCAAAACAAAATTCGGTCAGCGTTTGGGTCAGCGAGTGCAGCAATCTGAGTCAATTCGGCGTCATACGCCTGAACGTTCGTGCCTACGACAAGGCTTAGCAACGTTCGCACTTGGCTCGCCGTCAGTGCCACGGGAGCCGCCGCCCCGCCCGTGTTGTTGCCGAGAATCGTTTGATCGGCGATGTTCGCGATCTTGGCGAGCGTCACGGCGGAATTCGCGATTGTCGCCGCCTGCGATCCGCTGCCTGGCCCTGCGGTCACGTCGCCTGTTAGTTGGGTGATTCCTCCGCTTGATGTTCCAATCCAGCACCCAATACATTGCCACCGTGAAAGAGTCGCATCGTATCGTAGGATCGCTGAACCTTGTGCCGGAATCGTGATGTCTGCGCCGAGGTCGAAGCGATTCGCCGCTGTGCTCGATCCGCTCTCGTCCTTCAGCACAGCATCAAACGCACCGACATTACAAAGGATCGCGATGCGTCCGTCCGCACCACCAGCGAGCCCGGTAATATCGCGGGAAGCGTCGGTCGAAAATCGGATTGTCGATGATGCCATTGACTACCAGCCCGTAGGGTTCCAGTCGTCCGTGTTCGCGGTTAGTTGTGCTGGCGAAATGTCACCTGAGAGAGCAAAAGAATCAGTGAAATCAGCCGATCCGCTGTAAGTGTTATTGCCATTAAGCAGCGGAATCGACGCCCCACTCGTTCCCGTGATAACGTCGGCAGTGATTGATGGCGTTCCGTCTGTGTAGGTGAGATTGATCGTCGAAGTGTCGGTCAGAATCGTGCCGACAGCGTCTTGCGCTCCTTCGTCTGCTCCTGTAACGCTACCCCACGAAACTGATGCGGGGCTGAACGATCCGGTATGAAGGGTCGCTCCACTAGAAGACAGATACAAAGAATTGATTCTAGACCCAGCATCGTTGACAATTCGTATCTCGAAATATCTATTTGCCTCATTCTCGAATGTCCGCATCCATCCTTCAGTTAGTCCTGTCGCTCCCCCGCCAAGTCCGACAAATTGAATTCCATCACCAGTAGTTGATGCGCTAATTCTAAAGCCGCTATTTGTTCCAAGCAAAAGTCGAGCGTAGTCGTATGGAACGTTTACCTCGTAGCCATCAGTTCCATTTACCTCAAGACTTCCCTGAATAACTACGTCGTCCTGAAACTCCTTGTCTCCATTGCCAAGAACTTGCCGCGTTCCAGTGTCGATATTGATTGTTCCGCCCGTCGTTGCGCTCGCCTCCAGCAATCGAGCCACGCCCGTCGATGGGTTGCTCATGGCGGAGTTGGGGAGTTGCAGCTTTGTAGGAAGCGATACGGACGGCGATCCATCTACTTCCTCGATCGTCGAAAGCGCACTCGCGCCAGGATGAACTCCATAAACATGATAACCGCCAGCCACGGTCATCAGCCTGCCGAGCGGATAAAACCCCGTCGCGAGAACAGCGCCCGCTATCGTTGAGCCGATCTGAACGGCGCGACATTCGGAGTAGGTATCGCTCCACGCCGTTCCGTTATAAGTTTGGATTCTAGCCGGATATCCGTAGGCGTCGGCCGTTGACGATGTGACTTCGATTGCCTGAACGATGGGCGCGACAGTGTTCGTGTTACTGGGCGGCGCGCGGCCTGTTGAGTCGAGACGGCTGCCGTTCTGCCGCCATTGGCGAACCATCTCCCGCAAAGACGACAGGAGTTCTTTTGTCGGTATTGCAAGTTCTGCGCTCATAGTGGGTTCAGCAAGGGAATGTCGGCGAATGGAAGCACAAGAAACGGGCGAAAGGTCTTGAATGTCGGCTTTCCTTGTACGCGAGCATTGGCCGCATGATTGCGTGTAATAATCGCATCGAATGTTGTCGCGCCGAGTGCGGTTATCGTGACTTCCTCAGGCGTGTAAGTAACGCCAGCGAGAACGTAGCTTGAACCGATTACCAGCTTTTTGCCAACGGCCATATTGATAATGCTTTTTGGCGTAACAGTCTGTGCTGTCTGTGCGCCTGTAATTGCACTTGCTATCACCGTGTTCGGCAGAGCTACACCATTTTCATCCAACATAATCCTACCATTCGGAAGGCCGAGCCCATCGACGGGAGTCAGCCGCGAATGCGTTCCATCATTTGAAATCGAGTAGCTTCCTTGATTCAGAATCTCTTCATCCCAATTCGGATACTGAACCTCAATCTCGATCTGGTTTTCGTAATAGACAATGTCATTCTCTTCGCGTTCGGTTCCAGTCCAGTTTACGATACGCATCGACCGCGCGCCGTATGGATAGCACACGGGGAGAACATTCTTGACTTTCGGGCGCTGGATCTTGAATGCCTTCTCATTCACCGCGTCAATGTACTGCCACGAAACAGCCTCGTCGAACGCCTCGGTGTTTTTCTGAATCGTTATCAACAGGTTGTAAATGTCGCGTTCGACAGGCGGATCGAACTTTTCGCCAGCAGAATTTGCATAGGCTTGCACCGGGTCGCTGTAATCCGATTCGGCAATTCCCCTTCTGACGCGCGTTGCGAAGCTAACGACAGGCCGACGCTTCAACGGGTCCGCAATGATCGTGCCGCCGCCCTGCGACGTGCCGCCGCTCCCGCTTGTTCCTTGGCTTGCACCCGTTAGCTCTTGCTCAACGTCGGACGAATAGTTTACCGTTACTTTCCAATGAAATGGATTATCGCCTTGCTGTTGTGGCTGGATGCTTTCGACAAATGCGCCGGTGTCATATTCGTCAGCCGTAATGTAATAGGCGTTCATCCGTGGGATGCCGGTTGCCAACGCAACCTCGATCTGCCCTGTGCCGCCTGAGTCGGTGAACACGTCGAATGTGCGTGTGTAAGTGCGAACCGTCTTCCGGCCTCGTCGCTGAAACGAGAACGAGCGGCCCTCTGGTGATTCGTTGACTACGGTAACGCTCACGTTTACGGTCCCATTGCTTCGATGTTCGCGAACTTGGCGAGATGCCGATTCGCTTCCCTGCCGATCCGGATTTGTTCGGCGTCTCGTTCGGCTTGCTCCGCTGCCGCCCGCTTGATGATCTCGGCAGCGTCCTTTCCACCGCCCGGCTTGCCGCGCTGGAATTCGTTGATTGCGGAATATGCGGCCGCACTGCCTTTGATGAGTGCCTCTGGCGCTTTCGATTCGGCAAGTTTCTCTTGTGTCGCGGCCAGTTTTTCGACCTGGGCACCAAGCATCCTTGCGTATTGCTCTTCCTCGATCCACCCTGTTCTACGCAACCGATTCAGCATCTCGACCTTTTCAAGATAAACGTCGAATTCCGATTTCACGCTAAGGCCAGACGATTCAAGGAATTGCTCTGTAGCTTTGGTCGTTAGGTCTGTCCATTCCTCCGTTGACATTTTTAGGCGGTCGAATGCCTTATTGATGTCGCGAAGCGTCTGGAAGTATTTTTCGATTGGCGCATCGTCGAATGCAGCACCGATACTCTTCAGCGCCTCGGTTCTGCTTGCGTCGATCAATGCGTCGGCCGTCATCCGGTTGAATATCGCGCCCATTTTCAAACCGGCCTCAACTCGCTCTATATACTTTTCGTGCTTGCGAAATGCGGAATCAAGAGCCTCAACTTGCGGATTGAAAAAACCTATTTCATCTTGTTGCAGAGCGAGTGCCGCGGCCGCTTCTTTTTGCAATCGCAATTGCTTTGTGTATTCTCTTTGAGCCTCGACACGCCGCGAAAGTTCCTTGTCGAGCCCACTGCCGAATACGTCGAATTGATACACGTCGATCAGGTCTTCAAAGGCTTCGGCCAGAGTTGCCAAACCTTGCGCCGATCTTGCAATTGCCGGCGCAAGAGATTTTGCTAGCGAACCCGTTATCCTGCCGATTGCCGCGTCATAGTCATTCAGCCCTTTGCGTGCAGCAACGGCGGCCACGTCGCCGGACTTTTCTAATGCCTCAACGCCGGCCTTAACCGCGCCTACCATCTTGTGAAACATGCCGAGTAGAAATGCACCACGAAAGAAGTTACCCCACATCGACGGCCCGCCACGCTTACCAACCTCGTCCTGCATCTTCTTAGCGCCGTCGCCCGCGATCTTCGCGGCCTTGTTCATGTCCTTCGTCAGCGGCGCGGTTTGGGCGCTAATCAGTACCGCCAGGTGTCCGATTGTTGCCGCCATTGTCCGCCCTCATTGATTTCAGGCCAGCAAAAACCGCGTCCATCTGTGCTTCGTGTTCCGCCTTCGTTGGCAGCGTTCGGCGTTCTTCCTCGCTCAACCAGTCAGGCATGTGATCTTTCGGCGGCGAATCAACGCCCACGGACGCCGCGACAGCCGAACATATCTTGCCCGCTAAAAGGTCGTCGCGTTCGCCGTCCCACGGATCGATCCGGTAGAACGCTTCCCACTCAAGGAACTGGCGGCGCGACATGGAACGCAAAAACGCATCTGGATTCCTTATTGCTTTACCGCCAGCCCGCAAGCAGAGTTTCAGCAAGAGCCGGCGTGTTGGCCGGCGTCGCAGTTTTTTAGGATGTCCTCGATGTCGTCATCGTCCATGCCACATAATTCTGCCGCGACTTTCCAGATCAGCGAAATAGCGTGCGCCGACTTGCCTTTGCTTGGATCTTTGCCGCCCGTCAGATCGTCAACGGAAAAGATCGGCTTGCCGTTCGCGTCAACGATGCAAGCCGCACAAAGGCACGCCCGCATTGTTCGCTCGTTTACTTCCCTGTCTTTGCCAGCGCGAGTAAAAACAGAGTCACGGTAGTCATGATATTCCGGTTCATTCAGCGAACGGACACGAACACTCCCGCCCCACTCTGGGACGGGAATGATTCGATATCGCCTGTCATCGGTTGCAAGAATCGTTTCGCGCGTCAGCAGTTCCATGAAGCCCTCGTTAAGCGAACGTCACCGCGTTATCCACGGCCACTGAAATGATCATCGCGTCGATGTCATCGACCTTCACTTCGCGCGGCGTTTCTGAAATCATGCCGGCAAACGTCTCGGTGCTTGTGCCGTCGCTGCGGGTAATCTTCCACGTCAGCGACTCGTCACCGGCCAGCCCGTCGATGGTAAGCCACGTTGCCGCAACGTGAACCATCGTTATCTTCAGGTCGCTGTACTCATACGTTGCCGTTTTGATGCGCTTGTGCCGCGTCGTGCGAAGCGGCTGGTATTTCGCAATCGCGACCTTGCGGGCCGGTAGCTCGATCATCAACACGTCGGACAACTCGACGTAGCTGCCCGCGCCGACTTTGTATTCGACCTTTGTTCCGTATCCGACTTGTGCCACGGGTAAACCCCACGGCCGCTATCCCTCTTCGCAGCTTCCCCGTCAGTAAAAACGGAAGGCAGCGGGGATGCTGCTTTTCGGCCCGTCGGCCTATCCGTTTGGTCGCATCAAGTAAACCACCGAACATCAAGCCGGACTACACGAAGTCCGAATTCTTCACCCGCCCGCGGTGCTTCGTCCTCGTCAACCGATCCCTCTTCCTGAGAGCAGATTGAAGCCTTCACCAGCAGCCCGCCAAACGTCGTTTGAAACTTCCCAGGACTCCCTTTATCGCCGTGCAAGAGTGCCAATATCGCCGCGTTCAGTTGTTGCGTTTGCAGTCGAGTCGAGCAGTAGCCAGTCAACTGAAATCGAAAGTCGCCTAGGTTGATCGGCCCTCGAAAGCTCACTCGCGGCACGTCGGACACCATCTGAAAAATCAGATACGGTTCCTCGATCAGTACGATTCCATCCGTCTCGGGCGCGGCGTCCGGGTATACTTTCTTGCCGACTACCGCTGCGATTCCTGCATCCTGCGAAAGCGCGGTGAACATCGCGGCCTTAGCGCTTGGCATGTTGCACCGTTGGCTCGTCCGCGTTCAGAATCCGAATCCGTCCATCGGATCGACTCGCAACCGATTCGAGTTCGGCGAGCGCTTCATTGCTCACCGGAACCTCAATCGTCGCCGTAATGATTTCGTCGGGGCGAATGCGTATATCGATGGCGCAAACCGCAACGCATTCTGGAATACCCAGCGCCTTCGTAAAGGCCAAAACTTCCGGGCATTGGTAGCCAACTGCGAGCGCTGCCATCAGATTGCTATTCCTTTTTTGGCCGCTATCTTTTCGATGTTCTTCCGCACTTCGTCGGCGAAGATTGTTTCCGTTTGTGTGCGGGTCATGTCGAACGCTGGACGCAGGAACGGGCGAGCCGTAGCGCCAGGGTGCATCGCCGCACCTTCGGTTTTGATCGTCGTTCGCCGCGCCACAGTCCTTTGCAAATGACGGTGAATGCGATCCAGCAGTTTGCTACGGCGCATCTGCGCTTTGGCTGTTTGCGGCAAAACGCCGATTTCGTTCACTTCGGCCCGCCATCGCTTAACGTTTGCGACGCTGCGAGCATCCGCTTTTTGCGCCATCTCGCCTGTTCGCTCCAGCCTGTCTCCCTTAGCCAGAGAGTGCGGTCGCGTTCCGAACTCGACAAGATGCGCATACATGGCAGGGTTCGCTATCTGCGGCTTCTTGCTGTAGCTGCCTTTGCGAACCACTTCCTTGCGGTGCTTCGTGTCCGGCCCGATGACCACTACCAGCGTGCCGGATTTGTACGTCACGACTTTTCGCGTGATCGACTTGCGGAGAAGCCCGCTATCCTTCGCCGCATTCTTTCGCGCGTGCATAAATACCGGCTTCGTGGCCTTCGATAGCGCGGGGCGAAGTATCTGGCGTTGCATCTTTCCGGGCAGACTCTTCAACGCGGCTAGCGTTTCCGGCAGTCCTTTAATCGTCCCGGTTATTCCGAACCCGCTCGCCATCACTTCCCCCGTTCTTGCGCCATCCCCGTTAACTCTTCGCGCTTTTCGTCGGGCGACATAGGCGCTCCGTCGAAGTAGAAATACCGCGTTCGTTTCGTGCCAGGGTCGATGTAGCGCACCCGACAAGAGCCATCGACATCCACCCGGTAACGCATCCGAATTCTGTGGCTCACCGTGCTCTGTGCCTGTTGCGCCGCAAACGATTCGCGAGCGGAAAGCGGCTCGATTGACGCCCACACTTCCGCCACGTCTGGCCAGTCGGAAACGGGTTGACCTGTCGAGTCACGCAGATCATTTCCGCGCGGCCGCTGGATCGTCACCCGATGCCGCAAGTCACCCGCTCGGAGTGCCATCGTCAACCCTCCGAATCTCAATTTCGTACACGCCGTCCGCGACGAAATCAGACGGATCGGAAACCTTGCCGAGTTCGCACGGCCCCCGCCCCGTCCCGACGATGATTCCCGTCTGGCCATCAGGCGGGCCGATCGGTTCAAGCGTCACATACGCGCCAGCACGAACGGCGTTGCAGCGAAAACGACTCACGATTTTCACAGATAAACCCCCGTCCAATTACCCAATAGAAGGTGCTTCGCGGCCATCGGGATCTCGCTCAAAGCGCCTTCGGTTGTCTCTTCGCGGTTCGCGTACCAATGGCCGACGAGCAGCTTGATCGCGGCTTGAATGTCGTCAGGGACGGCAGACACTTTGCAATTCGCATCGTGAGCCCTAGCGAAAGTTGCGGTAAACGTCGTTGACGCCACGCTTGCTACCGTAACCTGCTCTTGCTTCGTGCCGCTGTCGATCGTCAGCACTGATCCCGCGACGATTCCGGCCATACTGCCAGGCGTTACCGTTTGGCTGCCGGTCGCAATCGTTGCGGCAATCGTTGTTGAGGCATAGCCAGCCTTGAACGTCACGGCAACCGAGTCGATAATATCTCGTGCCGTTGGCCATATACTCGCATCGTAACTTGGCTCAATTAACCCCGGCTCGCTAGCCGCGCTTACTCGGTAGTCGCTCGCTGAAACCGTTTGCGAATCACCAGCCGTATCCAGATAGGTGATCGACGTAACCGATATGAGCGGAGCCTTTGGCAGCGTGAAATACCAATCGGGGAAGCAGTTGTAAGTTGCTTTCCACGTCTGCGCCGGAATCGCCCTGCCTGTTTGCCGTTCCGCTTCCAGCCTCGCCGCACGGATCAACGTTGCTAGCAAAGCGTCTTCGGAGTCCCCGTCGACCCGGCAATGCGCCTTGGCTTCGGCGAGCGTTATCGGTTCGGCGTCTGGCGGAGTGATGAGCGTAAGCCCCACATATCACCCCCGTTTAGGCGTTGGTTGCGAGGCTGTTGATGATGTTCATTTTCAGATTCGTGGTTGATGTTGCCACGCCAAGAACGCTAGTCCGCCAGCCGGTAGCCAGGTCCGCAATCGGAGCGATTCCGCCCGCCGTCGCACTGGCGACGAAACATTTGCCGGTAGTCAAAACGGCGTTGAACGTCAGGTTGCCGCCCGTCTGGTATTTGAGCGGCTGGCCAGAAGAAGCGGCGTGCAAAGCTATTCCTGCAACGGTGCTCGCCAGATCGCTGGCGTCACAGTCGCATGCCTTCAGTTTGTTGCCGTCTGAAGTGTCGATATAGACAGGCTGTCCTGCCGTGATTGAGGCTCCAGCAGTGCCAGATGCGTAGGTCGCGTCCGTGCCGGGGAGTACGGACGACGCGGTCACGCTAATGTCAACAAACATTGCCGGAAACGCAACAAGCGAATCAACGGTGGAACCGCTCCTTCGAGCGGCAATCGCCCATCGTTGCATCGTTGCAAACAAACTGCTTTCTTGTCGAATCATGGTGTCAACTCGTGTATGGGAATCGGGCGAACGCTAAACAGATCAGGCGTCTTCCTCTTCCCACACAAACTCGCAGAACGTTCCGCTCGCACCGCTGGCCGTTCCGGTCTGGATGCTGATTGCCGTTCCAGGCGTGATGATCAGCCCGCCGTCGAAGTCGCGCTCAAAGTTCAGCATTCCAGGTAGAGTCGTGATAGCACCAGTCAGGCCGACACCAAGTAAGGCGATGCCGACAGGCGCGGCGGGTAGCGTCGCGGCTAACATCGCTTGCAGCGTCGGAGCGGCCCCGCCAAGTTTCAGGTTGCGATGAGAAGTCGTTAGCGTACCGGTGACTGCCGCCGCCGATACGTTTGTGTTCGCTGCCAGCCAGACTTGAGCGGCGGCGGCGAATGCGACGGTAAAGTTTGCACGAGCGAACCAAAGAAACCCGTTGACACCGGACCCGGCAGGATTGTAGAGCGTCAGTACGGGAGTCGTGGCCGACAGTCCGGCTTGCGATGTCACGCCGGCCTGATTGCAAACAGAAAAGCACTTGCCCCTCGCAGCAGCTTCAGCGAACCGCGGGCTAGCTATCGTTTCGCCACGGCTTCCGAGAGCGAATCGTGCCGCCGTGCCGTCAGCCATTTTGGATTGAAGCCCGACTTGGCCGGTAGTTTCCGTCGTGATGATCATGGAAAACCTCTATAGGTGCTTTGGTTGATTCGTGAGTCAGAAAACTACCGAAGCTGCAAGCAGCGGATATAGTCGATCTGGAGCGTTTCGGCCCCGGCTGTCGGCCCGGCCTTGATGCCGAAAACGACTTCGCTTGCGGTCATGCTCGCCAACAGGAACGTAACCGGCGTCCCGGCAGCGAGAGCACTCGATCCGTCAACCGAGTAGTACGGCGTGATGGTTCCAGTAGTTCCGTCGCCGCCGTCGTATTTGAAGCCGACGCGGGTCCATGTATCGGCAACAGAAGTTGCAATCGACGTTTCGGAATCTTGAACGGTTGCATTGCTTACGAGGATGTTGAGCGTCAACGCCGTTTCTGGCGTCTTGTAGATCAAGCACCCGTCGAAGTCGGCAAGCGGTCCAGCCGCGTTCGCTTGCATGCCGCCCGTAGTTGTGGTGTCAGTCAAGCCCACCCACCACGTTGATTCGCTGGTATTCGCCTCTGCGACTTTCACCCGTGCTTCAAACCAAAGTTTTTTCGACAGGCCGAGATTGAAAATCTCGTTGACGCTGGCGAAGGCGTGATAGTCGTTGTCGGCGGCGGCGGTCACGACGTTGAACACGCCATGAGCCACGTCCTGATAGGTGCATGTGCCCGTGCCGGAATCGTCGATCGTCTCGAAACCGGTTACAGTCGTGTCGGACGGAGCGCGGTTGAAATCTTCAAAGAGATAGGAACCGAGAGACGGATCGGCGATGCACTGAAGGACTGGCGCGTCACCCCAAAGTAGGCACTCTGGAACGCCGAATGACGCATCGGTCCCACGGAATCGAAGGACGTTGCCGCCCTGCTCTTTGTAAACCGCCGGACTGTACGTTCTTCGTTCTGCTGCGGTTGTCACTGAGTTACCCCTGGTTGCCCCGGCATTGCCGAGTAGTCACAAAGACGCGGGTAGATGTTCGCTGTTATCAGGCGCTCGGGCCGATCAATGCGGATGCGATCACGTCGCTGTCAGCAGTCACCGGGACAGACTTCGCGTTGTACTGGATCGCGTAAATGCCATCGCATTCACAATTTTGCGTGTCGATAACCAGCGTCGCGTAGACGTAGCGATATGCTGGCCGATGAATGTCAACGATCAGCAGCTTGTTGTCCGCGTCGGACGCACTGGTTGACGTGTACTGTGCGCTGTCGCTCGTCAACTCGACTGGCGTCGGACTGCTTACGCTGTCCGCCGTGTTTCCGTGAACTTTCAATTCGAGCACCGTTCCGCTTGTGCCATCTCCGGTAGATGCGATGAACATCACGGAATCAAAACCGGACATATCGAGAATGTCCGAAACCAGATCGGTCGTTCCCGCTGCAGCGCGAGCCTCGACCTTGGAAATCTTCGAGTCCTTCAGGATGCTGTACATGGTTTTTCTCGCGCTGGCGGTATCTGGAAAATCGCCGGTCACACTGCCGGCGTGAAGTTTTAGTGGCTGAGGTACTTGATCGGGGCGGTTCCAGCCGTTAACAGGTTGCCGTCCTCTCGGATGAAAGCGACGAAACCGTCTTGATCGGTGTCGCGGTATCGCTCTTCAAGGCGGTACATTCGCATCTGGCCGACAGAGCGAATCTTGTATTTGCTCAGTTGGCCGTAGAGGATCGTCTTTTTGCCGCTGGCTACGGTCGAATCCATGTCCTGATTGATCGTCAACGGCTTGCCGCTGAAACTGTCAGGAACACCAACGTTGATGTTGGATTGCCACAGATATTGACCGTTACCATCCTTCAGTTTTCGGCAGGCGAGAAGGATTGAGTCGTGCATCATAAACGACGCGCCAGACCGATAGGCCGGGTCGATGGAATGCTCAAGGCCCAGCACGTCATCCCACGCAATCGACGTAGCCGAAGCCGCACTGAACGACGTTGCCGCGGTCACGATACCTTTCGGAGTCGCCGCGCCCGTTCCGGTCGTGAACTTCGTATTCGTGATGCGCCCGAGACGTTCGCCCAGCATGCCGCCAAGCAATCCAGGCAGATCGAAGGCAGAGTCCTCGATCAACTCGTATGGCACAAGCACCGGCTTTGATGAGAACTTGTAGGCGTCCCAGTAGACCTTGCCGAACGACGGATCAACCGAAGATCCGATTGAAGTCGATTCGCCAAGCTGAGCGCCCGTGTTGCTTGTGTCGTCGGCAGTCGGCCACGACATACGCTCACCGCTAGCCGTGCGGATCGTTTCGGCAACCTGCCGAACACCACCGAACGCGAGCATGTTTACCTCAAGGCTTCGCAGCATCGTTTCAGGCGGGATCAGATATCCGCCAGCCGGCCCGCTGCCGATCGACAAGGTTGCCCGGAAGTTGCCGCACTTTTCGACGGCCTGATTCGAGTGAGCCGAACGGAATTGCCGTTGCAGGCTTCGCGCGTCGGCAGTCGAATAGAGCGGGAAAATCAGTTGAGATGCGTATGGGTTCAGCCCGACAGATCGGCAAGCCGATTCGCTTTCGCGGTCAACGGCATATCCGAGTTGCGACCGACACCACGCTGCCAAAGCGAGCGACCGATGCCGGTCGGTCACCTCTTCTCGAGCGCTGGCCTGTTGTTCGCGTGCGTTATAATCACCACGCCCAACGTGAGCGAAGTCGGGACGAGCGACAGCAGACTGTTCAGCCTCGACTTTTTCAGCCGATTCCACCCGCTCGATATCACGCGTGATCGCGTTGTAATCGGCGTTGGCCTTGTCCCAATTGGCCTGCTCTTCGCTGGTGAAATCGCGGCCAGTCGCGGCGTCGGCCATCTGCCGAATAACCTTGGCGAGCGGTGCTCGTTTCTCGCGGAGTTCTTTTGAGTTTGCCATTGCTCTTTCCCGTTGTCGCCGGGAAGAGCCGCCTGAAAATGGAACCGGCGGGAGTTCACCGGCGATAGTCTATGTGACTTTTCGCCTGCAAACTTCCGCCGGCTAAGCGTTGGAAGGTCTTGCGTCTTTGCCCCAATTCACTTTGCGACTTGGCACGCCGCGAATCGGAGAAGCTGATTTAGTTGTTCAGAAAACAATATACGGACGTTGGCCCGCAAGTGTCAATCACAAAATTCCAGATTCAACCAAGCCGACATAGCGAGCCCTCGAATTACGCTCGCCTTCCGATGTCGCCGACAGTCGCGTTATCAGTTGTTCCGCGCTCATAATCCTGTCAACCATCCCAGCGGAAAGAGCGTCCTTTGCCAACAGCACGCGACCGCCGCCGAAGTTCTTGTTAATGTTCGTTTCGGTTATTCCGCGGCCCTTCGCGATGTCGGCGACGAACATCGCGTGATACTGGTTCACCTTCGCCTGCAAGTCGGCTTTCGCTTCCTCGCTCAGAACGTTTTCCGGGTAAAGCTCTGCCTTGTGCGGAGCCGACGCTATCAACGTTGTCTTAATTCCAGCCTGCTCCATAGCCGCCGTCATGTCGTCATGTGCAGAAATTACCCCGATCGATCCGACTTGCCCCGACGGGGTGACGACGATTTCAGACGCTTGCGAGATAAGCCAGTACGCGGCGCTCGCCGCCATTGGATCGGCGAGCCCGACTATTCGCTTTTGATCGCGTGCCGCCCGAATCTTGGCGGCAAGCTCAGGCAAACCGGCAACCGAACCACCAGGCGAATCGAACGCCATCACAATCGTTTTCACTTGTTTGTCGGCCACGAGGCTATCGAGCGTCTGGCCGATTTCCTCTGTGCTGACGCCACCGGATGCCCGTTCCATCATGCCGACACGCTGCGATATGACACCCATGATCGGCAGAACCGCCACGCGGCCGATCATTTGCACGCCATCGGAACGACGTGATCCGGCCACGGCTTCAATCTCTTGCGGGTCAATGTCGCCGCCTGCAGCCTTGATCCTGAGAAACGCTCGTATCTCAGCGAGTTTCGCCGGAAGAACCGCCCACGGTTGAGCGTAGAAAGCACCGATGATGTTTGCGTATTTCATGTGATCCCCAAAAAGAGCGATACGGCTTGTGCCGGTAGTTCTTCAATCAACTTTGCGTTGACTTTGGTCACTTCGCTGGCAAGCGTCTTAGCCGTCGCGGTATCAAGCACGGCAGAATAAGCGGCACGCATTGTCGGTAATATCCACGCCGCAGCCGTTCCTTGCCGTGTGTCACCGCGTTCGTCGCCACATAGCGAATCAATTCCTGACAACGCCGAGTCAACTACGCTTTGGTGCTCGGCCTCGAATGACTCCACCCACGCCGCGAACGTCTTCCCGTCTTTCGATGCTCTTTCGGCGTGCGTTGCTATCCTTCGAGTCATTCGGCCGATGCTGTCTGAAAGGATCGTCGCATATGATTCGCGCCGCTTCGCGTCATTGTTCGTCGGATTGCCCGGCTGCGGCCCGCCCTTGTCTTCTGGATCGTTCTTGTCGCCACCTTGCCCCATGTTCAACGGAGTAAGGATTTCGTTGCTATCTGGTGATTCGTCTGGATTCAATCCGAAATCGGATCGCGCTTCGTTCGGAGTTGCCCACGGGCGCCCACCCGTCGCTGCTCGCCAATAGTTCGTCCGTGCTGCTGTGTCGCCGCGGACTAGATTTCGCCGGTCGAATTCGATCAGATGTGAATCATTTTCCTTTTCCGCTTCCGTAAACAGTTTGTCCTCAGAAACTTCCTCAAAGCACACTAGCCACGGATCATAGCAATCGTCCAGAACGCTGTTGTTTTCCTGCTCCAGACTGGCATACGCCGTTCGCGTCGTGTCGCCCAGCTTGTGCGGCGGCAAGCCGAGCCAATTCGCTACTTCGCGAATCTCAAACTGTCGTTCCTCAATAAACTGTGAGTCCTTCGCGTTGAACGATATGATTTGTGCCTCAAGGCCGGAATGCAGAATTGCGGTTCGATGTGCGTTGTCCTGCCCGCCGTGCATCCGTTCCCACGACTCACGCAATGCCTCAACCGCTTTCGAGTCCAGCTTGGATGCCGTCTTCAATACAGTTGCCGGACGTGCTGAATTCTTGAAATACTTCGCTCCGTAGTTGCGGAGCGAGATTCCAAGTCCCAACGAATCACGCGCCTTGTCAACCACCGAATAGCCGCAAAGCCCGTCATATCCAAAGCCGTAGAGATGCCAGACGTAAACGTCATCGAGAACGTCTGTTTGCCCGTCAACCGTTACCTCGAACGCCTTCTTGCCATCGACTCGGAACGGGGAAACGGTGTTCGGATCAAGCGGCCACAATGCCGTAGGCGAACCATCGCCGGCCCGCTCGATATACGCATAAGCGTTGCCTGTCGATAAAGCGTGCCCGATCATTTGCTGCTTAAACGCGAACGCGGTTTGGAATGGGTTCGGCTTGCGCTTCAGCAATCGGTAGGCTGGGTGATCATTCGCCGCAACCTTGCCACTCCCGACACGCCGATAGGTTATCGTCGGCAGTTTTGCAACGGTGCTTGCAATCAGGTTAATGCCACGCCACCACGGGGAATATGTCAACGCCTTTTCGTAGTTGACCGATACGCCGGATGCAGACGGTTCGCCAGCGTCGAAGGCGTCCCAGTGCTCGCGAGAATTGATGTCGAACGTCGGATTGTTCGGAGTTGCCGCGCTAAACAGACTCGCAAGAAAGCCCATTATCGCAACCCCCTGTAGCCGATTGATCGAGCACCGACAAGCCCGACAAAAAGAAAGACAGAGCCAAGGACAATAAACGCCAACGGCCATGACCAGCACGCTACGCCGCCAACAATGCAACCAACGCCAGCAACTCCAAAGCAATCGTAGGCAACGCTTTTCATATGACAATGAGTCCTGGGGCTTCGGTCGCAAGTGTCTGGCTCGCTCTCGCAAGAGCCATAATCGTAGCCGGTATGCCGTCAATCTTATTAGCCGACTTCTTTCTGTCGGGCATAATGTTGCCGATGCCGTCCGTTTTTATTGTGGTGTTCGCGGCCATCCACGAGAGCACTGGGTTCGCATTGTGCCACAACTTGCCCTGACGCACCAAAGATTCTAACAGGCGTGCTGGCTCATTGTAACTGCGAATCGACTGAAGAAACTTAAACATCTCGATTCCTTCGAGCGACAAGTTTTGCGCGGTTGCCGTCGCGTTCCACGGGTCGAAAGCGACATCACGCAAGCTGTATATCGCCGCGTCCGTCTTTACTGTTTCTTCGATAGCTTTCAGGTCAATTTCATTCCCTTCAGTTGCCTCAATCAGCCCGCTGTCGATCCACGGCGCAAGGATGTCGCGCAGCTTCTGGCCGCGTGTGTCTCGTGCTTCGTTCGGACACCAGAAACGACAGAGTAACCGATAGCCATCTTCCCACGGGAAAACCTTCACCCACGCGGCCAGGTCAGAACTATTCGCGATGTCGAGAGCACCGAAACACTCTCTGCCTACCAATTCCGATTCGTCGAACGTCTCAAGGCCGCACCGATCCCAAAGGTCCATCGGCAGCCAGCCGTCCACGCTTGCCGTGCGGACGTTAAGATAAAGACGCTTGAATGCGTTGATGCTTGCCGGCGAGCCCTTCGTTTTCGTGAACGCATCACGCAAGTAATTGATGCCGACTGATACGTTAAGATTCGGGTTCGACTTGTGCCAGCTTGATTCCTCTCGCCAGTCGTCGCCGTCGTCAATCGTGAAGATCATTGCGAAAATGGAATCGTTCGGATATCGACCGTCAAGGATGTTCTTGGCTTGCTTGTGCTGCTCGTCGTAGACGGTTTCCTGCCGAGCATCTACCGCGGCCGTTGTGATGCAGAATTTTAACGGCTGGCGACGAGCACCCATCGCAGTATCGAGTACGTCCCAAAACTCGCGGCCTTTCCACGCATGGACTTCGTCGAGGATCAGACCGGATGGGTTCAGCCCGTCGGCGGTGTCGGCGTCGGCCCCGAGCGGTTCGTACTTGGAATTGGTTTTTTCGATCGACAGGTTATCGCGGTAAACGTCGATACGCCTCGACAATTCAGGCGACGCCTTTACCATCCGTTTTGCCTCGCCGTGCGATAGTTTTGCCTGATCGCGTTTCGTAGCGCCTGAATAAACTTCGGCCCCGCCCTCACCGTCGGCAGTAAGCAATAGAAGTGCAACGCCAGCCGCTAACGTCGTTTTGCCCATCTTGCGGGGAACCTCAAGCCACGCCTCGCGGAACCTACGCGAGCCATCAGCACGCTTCCAACCGAATAAGCACCCGATTACAAATTGCTGCCAGTCGGACAGAACGAATGGCTTTCCGGCCATCTCGCCTTTAGAGTGACGAAGGAATGCAAAAAATCTCAATGCACGATCACACGATTTTTGATCCCACCAGATGCCGCGATCGCTGGATAGGTCGTAAATGTGACGCTGACACGCAAGCCTAACCCACCGGCACGCCGGGATTGACCCGCCAACTACCGCCCGTGCATAGGAGAGTACCGGGCAATCAACCCGTGGCTGAATCATCATTCAGGAACTCGTCGAAGCTGTCCCGTTTCTCTTGGCCGTTGCCGATCTGGTCAAGCCCCAATCGGCTAGCGAACTTGGCGCATTGTGCCGCCGCGCGATTAGAGACGGCCATCCATGGATTCTGGTAAACGCCACCATTGCGAGCGCCGGTCAGCACCTCGCCTTCACGCTTCAGGTTACGCTCGGCCTTGAGCAACCGAGCGTAAGCAACGCAATAGGCTATCAGGTCGGTAAGGCTACGCTGGGTGATTCGTCCCATTGCCACAAGCTCTGCCGTGATCCTATCCCACTCACGGGATGCGTCTCCGGTTAGCTGTTTCGGTTTGTCTGGAATTGAAACAGGTTCACTGTCGCTGGCGACTGGTCGCTTGCTCGCGTTGCCGTTCAATATTCGCAATCGTGGCGTTTTTGGTTTTGGTCCGCGCATGATTTGATTGTATATGCGTCCTAACGTTCGTTGCAAGCCACCCTATGAGAAAAATTGCGGAGATAAAACGGCCCT
>OFQZ01000328.1_pt1 | contig 17549 bp, 25 predicted proteins | sample 1543011 | NCBI WGS metagenome assembly OFQZ01 (sample SAMN07774216, study PRJEB24372) | wastewater metagenome | isolation source: Exp Tend NO 0WW | collected 2016-02 | reverse complement strand
TGGTGTTGGTGCACCACCGCGGCCGCAAGTCTGGCGTGCAGCGCGTCGTGCCACTGATGTACCTGCCCGATGACGACGACCCGGACGTGATCTATATCTTCGCGTCGAAGGCCGGGGCACCGACCAACCCGGAGTGGTACTACAACCTGTTGGCCGCGGGCACGACGGAGGTGGAGCGGGGGACGCAGCGGTACGCGGTGACCGTCGACGAGATCACCGGCGACCGTCGCGATCTCGCCTACGCCGAGCAGGCGAGGCGGTATCCGGGATTCGCCGAGTACGCCCAGAAGACCGAAGGCGTACGCACCATCCCGGTTCTCGCGTTGCGCCGAGCCGACTGACAAAGCTCGTCAATACACGCGCACCGTCGTCGAGCAGACCGTCGAGCGGGCGCATCCGGCGATCCGATCCGGGTGCGTGGCGGCCTTCGGGGCGCGGCGCGGCGGCGAGGAGCGCGGCGGCGGCGAGGGCACCGATGCTCGACTTCGGGGCCACCGCCACCGCCCCCGACGAGTCCGACGCCCACTAGTTTCCTAATCCCGCCATGTTCCCGCACGGGGAAACTCGCCCCGTGCGGTGAACGGGCGCGGACGTTCACACCCCGGTGTGAACGGTTCACACCCCCCACACGTCAGCGAGTCGGCCTCACCCTCAGGTGCAGCCTGATCCGCCCCTCGACGATCTCCACCGCGCCGACTTCGATGGACGCGACCGGCACGTTGCGGGGCGCCTCGAGGTCGGCGTCGAGGTCGTAGCCCCCGTCGGCGCGGGGCGTCCAGGTCATCACGTCCTCGCCCGCGGCGGGGGCGTCGTGGGTTTGGTCGGCGGGGTAGGTCACGCCACCTCCTCCACCCGCCTCGCGACGGCGTGGACGGCCACGACCTCGCGCGGGTCGAACATCGCCACAGCCGCGAGGTTCACGCCCACCCCGTCGTCGGTCACCCGGGTCGACTCGGCGCCCATCTGCCACGCCCCGGCGCGGTCCTGGGGGCACTTGCGCAGCCAGGTCGCCCCGGCGTAGGCCACCGAGGCGCGCGCCGCGTCGGCCGACTCCATCTGGATCGGGACGGTCTGACCCGACCGCAGGTACACGTTGACGAAGTGGACGATCACGCCACGACCCCCACGCGCATCAGTCGAGGATCGACCGGCACACCCGATCCCGCTTCGTCCCGCCCGGCGACACCGCCCCCCACGACTCCTCGAGACGGCGCAGCATCGCCGCCTCGTCGTCCCGGCCCGCGAGTTCCATGCGCGTCCGCTTGCTCACCGGGGCGGGGCGCGAGTACGCCTTGCGCTCCGACGGGTCCATCGGCTTCCGGCCCGCTCGCGACTTCGACTTGCGCATCGAACTCCTCCCGTGCACGCTTGCCCGCGTGCCACCCCTCCCACCAGCGGGCGGTGACACCGGGCAGGTCGCGGAACCCCTTGGGCGGCCTCGGCTCGCCCCACTCGACGCGGCCCGACGGGTAGCGCAGGCCGAACCGGCCCTGGTCGTAGCCGTCGGCGTAGGCGCACCCGAGCACGTAGGCCATGCCGCGGGCGACCACGTCGGGGCGGGGCTCGGGGGTGGAGCCGGGGACGCCTCTCATGCCTGGGGATCCGGGGGCGCCGCGGGTCCGGCGGGGGGCGACGCTTCCCGCCACGACTCCTCCACGCCGAACAGGATCTCCCAGGACCCCACGGCGAAGGACACGCCGACCGCGATGCCGTACGCCTTGAGCGACATCTCGCCGAGGGAGACGGGGAGCAGAAGCCCGGTGCACGACTTCCACCACGCCTTGAACGCCTGGTTGCGTCGGAGCGGGGTTCGGACAACGGCTCGCAGCTCGGCCATCGTGACCTCGATTCGGCAGGGGGTTCGGTGCCAGCCGGCGCTCAACGGACCTCGAGCGTCGTCACCTTCCCGTCGGTGAGCGTGACGTGGGCGTTGTGGACCTTCCCGTCGAGGCCCCGCACGCGGAACGACCGCACCTCGGCGCCCCCGGGCGTGCGGTAGGTCTGCCACGGCGTCCCGAGCGGGGCGAGGGCGTCGGCCGGCGAGCCGTCCTTCACCCCGTCCAGGGCGCTCCACGGGGCCGCCTTGCTGTCGTCGATCGGGACCGGCTGGGGCTGGGGGGTCGGCGCCGGGATCGGCGTGGGGCTGGGCCCCGGCCCCGGGATGGGGTCGACGCGCACGGCCTCGCACGACGCGAGCAGGAGCGCGACGAGCCACAGGTAGCGGCGCATCAGATGACCTCCACCGACTGGTAGACGCGAATGTCCATGCATCCGCGGAGGCGCGTGTCCGACATCCACCCGCTCCCACTCTTGCCCCATCGGGTCGACCAACTGTTGTCACACCACGCGCCCCACCGACCGCCCACCTGGTCGGCGTCGACGAGGACCATCGCGTGAGCGTTCGCCCGAAGGCCGTCCCACTCGGGCACGATGCCGTTGCCGCCCGTGTCGAAAAACGTCTGCCCGAGCAGCATCCCGAAGTGGACCATGTACCCATCGGCCAGCGCCGCGTGGATGCCGTCCACGTCGCCGTCGGGGATCGTGAAGGACCGGACGATCTGGTGGTCCCCCGCCTCCGCGAACGCCTGCGGGGCGGGCTTGGCGCGCGCGCGCACGTCGAGCGGGACGCCGGGAAGGTCGGAGGGGTGCGCGAGGTCGGACGCGACGCCCGTGAGGATGGCGCCCTCCGCGGAGTCGCGAATCGTGGCGCCGACCATCGCGCCCTGCTCGCCACGGCGCATCCGCGTCACCCACGCGGAGAACATGGCCGAGGGGAGCGGGGCCTTGCCCGTCTGCCGGAACTCGCACGCCTGCCTCGCCCGCACGCCCGAGTAGTCGGTGCAGTACGGAACGTTGCGCTGGTCGAGCTTCGGCGGGTCCCAGGTGTCGCGGTTGTGGGTGACGACGCGGGGCCCGGCCGCGAGGAACACGGCGGGCCGGTCCAGCTCGTCGAGCGTCGGATCGTCAGGCACCCACCCGGTCACGAACTCGGCGGGCATGGGTCAGCGCCCGCTCATCTGGTAGCCGCCGCTCGCGTTCGCGGGGGGCAGGACGGGGTCGATCAGGCGCGTCCACACGCATCGGATGAACCCGGCGCCGCACGCGATCAGGTCGGCGGGGATCATCGCGGCCGACGCCGCCTGGTCGCTCAGCGCATACCGCGTCGAGGTGACCATGTACCCACCGGCCGGGACCATCGCCTGCGGGGCCGCGCACGCGCCGTTCGCGCAGGGGGACGCCGCGGGGGCCGGAGCGCACGGGGCCGACGCGGGGGCGGCCTGCGGGACGACGCGCACGGGGACGTACTGGACGGCGGCCGGGGCGGGCGCGCACGGCGCGGAGGCGGGCGCCGCGTTCGGGACGTAGGCCGTCGAAGTCGTGAGCGCGGAGCAGCCGCCGAGCGGCGCGCACATGAACAGGAGCGCGAGGGGCAGGACGAGATAGCGCATTTCGGGGTCTCCAGTTGGACCCCTAAGCACTACCACAACCGCACGACATTTGATGCGGTTCCGCAACGCCCCCCGGTGTCGCCACGCCTAGCAGGCGTGGACGATGAACAGCCGAGCGGTGTGGCCCACGGGGCACGGGACCGGGACGGACGTGTCGCTCTGACCCGACGGCATCCCGCCGCTCGCCACCATCGCCCCGTCGAGCACGAGCCGCCACCCCATGATGACCGCGGAGCACGGCCCCTCGTACCCGCCGTCGAGCGACCCGATGGGGATGGTGTTCCCCGAGCTGATCCAGATGACCATGCCCTCCCACCCGAACGCGCCGAGCACGTGCGAGAGGACGACGGGGTCGAGGCGTCCGGTGTGGTCGGTCCAGGCCATCGCTACTTCTCCTTGGCCACGGCGGCGTAGATGGTTTCGAGGCGGTCGAGGATAGCCTGATCCCTCGCGACCCGGGCAGCCTCAGCGGATCGGGCGAAGGACTCGGCCACCCGCAGGCGCGACCACAGGTGCCACAGGCATCCGCTCTGGCCAAGCGCGAGCAGGCTCAGGACGATCAGGGCGCACCACAATCGACGTGATGCGGTCCAGAAGGTAGTCGATGCGTGCGGCAAGATGCTCCTCCCCTTTCGATGCCGCGCGTCCGCTGCCGGCGCTGGCCGTGGTGACGTAGATGAGCCCGATGGCGATGGCGACGCGCGCCCTCACTTCGGCTTCTCCGGCTGCTGGATGCCGAGGCGCTCCTGAATGCGGGACAGCGCATCCCGCACCGGGTCGAGACGTTCCACGACCGTCGTCATCTGCTTCTCGAGCGCGGCCACCCGGAACGTCATCGACGTGATCCACACCGTCGCGGCCACCGCGGCGCCGATCGCCCACTTCACGAGCAGGCCGTACCGACGCACCGCGTCCTCGAGGGCGGCGAGGTCGGGGGTGGAGTCGCTCATCGGGCAGCCTCCGTAGCGGCTTCGTCGAAGCGCCGGCCGCGCCCGATCGAGCCCGAGTAGGGGCGGGACAACACTTCGTCCCGCACCATGGCGCCGAGCAGCGCCCGGCCCTTGCGCGGGCAGGTCCCGCACGACGCCTCGAGCAACGCGACGAGGTAGGAGGTTTCCCGCGGCGCGGCGACGGCGAGCGAATCGCGGATGACGTCGGCCGGGATCATCGGATCTCCTCGGCCAGCGTCATGCCGGTGCGCTTCCACGCGGGGTCGTCGGAGGACACCGGTTCGAGGTCCGCGAGCCGCACGAGCCGAAGGCCCTGATACGACGCGGTCACGGCGAGCCCGTTGCCGGGCGCCGCCGAGAACGTGATCGTCCGCCCGTCGGTCGAGACCGACGCGAGCGCCTTCGACACCCCCGCGACCATCCCGTCTACCGTGCCCTGCTGCGGGTAGTAGCGGTACTCCTCGCTCGTGTTCGTCGTGGGCAGCGAGAACGTGACCGTGACGCCGTCGCCCGTCCCGAGCGAGACAGCCGAGCGGCGGTCGGCCGGGTCGGGGTCGAGCAGGAGGAACGGGGACGCCGAGTACCCCACCGTGCGCAGGAAGGTGCTCCACACGAGCCACGCGGCCGGGTCGAGACCGATGGGCCACGTGTAGGTGCGCTGCGCCAAGGTGCGCACCGCGACCATGGGCGACTGGTACGGGCCGCCGTTGCCCATGTCGACGAGCTCGGGCCAGTCGCGATACGACATGCCGAGCAGCGCCTGGTGGCGCTCGATCGTCGTAGGGTTGAAGACCTCGTAGGCCACGTGCGCCCGCCTACGTCGAGGTGAAGGTGAACGTCCACGAGACGGTGAGGGAGCGCCCCGCCGTCTTGTCGATGGCCGAGCCGAACACCGTGCGGTCGAACATGTTGCCCGCGGCGTTCGCGTCGAACAGGCCCGCCTCGGCGATCAGGCCCGTGCCGACGCCCGCGGCGAACTCGCACGTGATCGTACAGACGCCCGTCCCGCCGGCCGCGTACGTCTCGATCGCCTCGCGCGCCGTCTCGGTCCCGAGCGTCGTGTTCGACGCGGAGACCGCGGTACCGCCCGTGCCGATCGCGGCGTAGGCCTGGCGCACGAACGCGACCGGGGTGATGCCGTCGAACAGCGAGCGGAGCCAGTTGAGCCCCGCGTTGACCACGGTGTTGTGGCTGACCTCGCGCTGGACGAGGACTCGCTCCCCCGTCACCGGGTCCACGTCGTAGAGGTCGGCGGTGATGACGCCGTCGACGCCGAAGCGCCGACCCGTGGGCTCGGGAGGCGCCGCCACCGGGGCCGCCGGGTACCGGGTCGCGCGGGCGAACGCCTGCCAGTTGTAGTCGTCGTCGGGAAGCATCGGTGGGCCTCGGGGTGAACCGCTCCCACACCCCTACCCCATTTCCGCAGCAATTGGCTCAGACAAGGAGCGTCGAGACGAGGACCGCGACCCCCGCCCCGGCCGCCATCGACTCGGCGATCTCGGGGACCGTGGCGTCGCCGTCCACGCCGACCCCGGCCCAGGAGATGTGCGGTCGGTCGATCTCCCCCGAGCAGGACGAGGAGACGTTCGCCGAAACGCTGTAGGCGTCCTTCACCTTCTCGGTCAGCGCCGACTCCATCGTGACGGTCGCGGCCGTGCCGGGCAGGGTGTGGACGACCGAGACCGCCCCGCCGACGCCCGACTTGAGCGAGACGAGGTATCCGCCGTCGACCACGGCAACGTCCACGTCGAAGCCGGTCAGGATCATGTCGGCGACCGTCGTGTCGAGGGCGTCGGCCGGGACGCGGATGATCGAGACGGACAGGTCGAAGGGCTTTCGAAGGCCGCTCGGGACGGACCCCCCCGGCGCCTTGTAGATCGCCGTGGACGTGTTCGCCCCGTCGGTCGACCCGACGGCCTCGACCGCCGAGGTTGTCGCGCCCGACCACGCCGAGGCGCGCGTCTGGTAGGAGCACTTCAGCCCGAACGTGTTGCCCGTCGCCGCCTCGGCCGGGCCCGCGGCGTCTTCCTTGACGTGCGCGGTGATCTGGAACGTGCCGCGCGCGTTCGCCGGCATCGACACCATCGCGCCCGCCCCGGAGGTCCCCGCGACGGGCAAGATGCGGCCGGCGCTCGCGAACCCGGCCCCGTCGTCGGCCGCCGCGGCGGTCGTGGGCGAGGCCTGGCGCAGGTCGTCGCAGAGTTCCGAGGGGTGGACCTGCTTGTGGACGCAGTAGAGCGACGTGGCGTACTCGACGCTCGACCCGAGGCCCGTGATCGCCGCGGCCCACGCCCCGTCGTTCGTCCCGCTGCCCCACCCCATCTTGGTCACCCGGATCGCGAGCCCGGTGTAGGGGTCGCAGCGCCAGTAGAGCCCGGCCGACGCCCCGTTGAGCGTCTGCGGCCCCGCGTAGACCACGCCGCCCGGGTCCTCCCGGGTGGCCGAGATGACCCGCATGAACGGGTTGCCGGCGAGCCCGGCCGCCATCTGCTGCCAGATGTCCGCGGGCGCCCCGTCGGGGTAGTCGGTCGACACGTCGCCCGGCTTGAGCAGCTCGTCCACGTCGCCCCGTAGAAGGCTCAGGCTCGACGCCAGCGCGTCCGTCCGGTCGATGACCTGTCGCACCAGGGAGCCCGGCGTCGCCACGGAGAGGGGCACTACGCCCCCCGCGAGGCTGGCCGGGCCGGTGTAGGTCGTCCATGCCCCTGTCGCCCCGGTCGGCCCGAGGGTGGCGTACTCGAGCCCCACGCCGCCGCCCGCGCCGCCCCCACCCGCGGGGGACTTCTTGCGGACGACGATCCCGCCGCCGCGGTAGACCTCGGCCGGGGGCGACCCGCGCAGGGCGTCGTCCGTCTCGATCATGCCCCCGTAGCGCCCGCGGTCGCCGTTGGTGCTCGCGGACGGGCCCGCCCCGGGGATCCACGGGGAGGCGAGCGAGCGCAGGACCGGGCCGCCGTCGACCTCCTGCTTCGACGCGGCGCCGTCGAGGCCGGGCACCTCGGGCATGTACCCCGGGAGCGTCTCCTGAACCCCGGTCAGCATGGAGCGGGTCAGTTCGCCCGACAGCGCGAGGTGGTTCGCGGCCTCCCACTTCTGCTCGTCGTCCTGCTTCCCGTCCGTCACGCGCTTCATGTTGTCGTTGACGAACAGCACGTCGCAGCCGTCGACCGGGCCCGCCTGGATCCCCCCGACGCGGTCCGCGGGCTTATTCAGCGCCGCGTTGCGGAAGTCCTCGACGGCCTTGAGCAGTTTCGCGGCGTGCTTGGCCGCGTTGCGCTCGATGATCGACGCCTTGATGTTCTGCGCCGTCGGGGTGAGGAACGCCGACACGGTCCCAGCCTGTAGTTCCGTGGTTTGGCCCTGGATGTCCCAGGTCACGCTCAGAACCGGGAGCCGTGCCGTCGACTCGAACCCCGTCGTGCGCGCGCTGCTCGAGAGGGTGATCCGCTTCGACAGGCCCGCGAATCGCGAGGTGGTCGAGGCGGTCAGCACGTCGGGGATGACGGCGGCCCACGGCGTCGCGAGCCGCACCGACCACATGAACGCCTTGTTCTTCTTCAGGTCGAGCACAGCCTGAGCCGCGATCGTGATGCCCGCCGCCTGGGTCGAGTCGACGAAGTCCGGGTCGTCGACGACGTAGACCTGCCGCACGTCCCAGTCGGTGTAGGCGTCCCCCTCGAAGGTCCCGTCGGCGGTGGGCACGCGCACGTACTGCGCGTCCTCCTCGTGTTGCGAGACGGCGATCTCGATGTCGACCTGGGACGCCTGGGTGAACTGGTTGGTCGCGCCCGTCTCGCACGACGAGGTCGGGGGTGACCCGCCGGGGGGCGGGATGCGGTTCACGAGCCCGATCGGGATCTTCGGGGGCTCGGCCAGGACGACGAGCGGGTCGCACCCGAGCGCCGTCTGCTGCGCGGCGGTCAGCGCCTGCGCCTGAAACATCACGTTCTGGACGTAGCCCGCCCCGTCGTCGCCCGTGCCCTTGACCTGCGCGTAGCCGCAGAACCCCTTGTTCTTCATCCCCGCGCCGTACGCGCTCGGGTAGCCGCAGATCGCCGTGATGGCGGGCGCGTAGTACGACCGCCCGACGCCCTGCATGGACAGGGCCGCGACGGCGTCGGGGTGCCCGAGGTTGGCCGAGAACCCCACCCCGGAGGCGGGCGACCCGGTCCACGCGGGCGAGGACAGCCAGAGCCGCGTGGTCGTGTTCCCCACGCACAGGCGCGGGAAGGTGTCGGTCGCCGTCAGCGAGACGATCGCGCCCTTCCAGTCGTCCTCGGCCATGTCGAAGGACGACGAGATGTCGATGTAGGGGCGGGACACGCCGAGGTAAGACGCCGTCCCGCTCGACGAGATGACCCCCTGGATCAGCGAGCGGTGGCGCTTGTCCTTGGTCCATGAGTTCTCGGTCGCCTTCGACCAGGCCGGCTCGAGGCGGAGCGCCGGGTCGCTCGACGACAGGTTCATCACGACCTGGTCGGCGCTGGCCTTCTTCGCCCCGCGCCAGAGGACCGCGGTGTAGTTCTGGTCGCGGTCGGGCTTGACGTCGAGGGTCGCCCATTCGTTCGTCAGGACGATTGACTCGTCGGCGAGGTTCGTCACATCGCGGAAGTGCCACCCGCCGTCGGTCGGGTCGACCCAGCACATGTAGGTGGGCATGTAGGCGAGGAGCGCCTCGATGGCCGCCTGGAAGTTGCCCGACAGGCTCACGTCGGGGATGACCGCAGTGAGCGCGTCGAGCTCGGACTGCGTGTAGGCGTCCCCCGTGACCGGCGCCGCCCCGTAGAACCTGAGCGAGTTCGTCGCGCCGTCGGTGTAGCGGTCGAACAGGAAGGCGAGGATCTGCCCGATCGTCATGCCCTGCCGGTCGGGGTCGTAGTCGTCGGACTCCTCGTCGAACACGTTGAAGTTCAGCGTCCCGGTCAGGTCGTCCTCGCCGAGCACCACCTGTCGCGCCGACCACTGCGCGTCGAAGCACTGCCAGGACTGCTCCTCCTTCGGCCCGGCCTTGAGCGTGCCGGACGCGACGACGCCCGCGAACCGCACCACCCCGTCGTGGAGCACCTTCGCCCGCACGCCCGGCTTGATGATCGTGGCATTCAGCCGCCAGTCCCCGATGACCGAGAACGCGAACGTGTTGCCCTTGAGCCCGTACGCCTGCGTGACCCGCTGCGGAACGATGGGGGCCGAGAGGGCGTTCAGGTCGTCGAGGCTGTACGCCGTGTCGCCGAACGTCACGACCCAGCCCGACCCGCCGCCGGTCCCCCCGCTCGGGTTCCACTCGTCGGCGAGGTCGTAACAGCGCAGGTCGTCCACGCTCACGTCGTCGGCATAGACCTGATCGTTCAGTTCGACGCCGACCCCGTGCGAGCCGTAGAGCGCCGAGAGGTCGCCAGTGTAGTCGATGCGCGACGTGCCCTTGCTCGACGCGGTGGCCGTGCCGGTGTAGACGACGACGCGCGTCGTCCCGTCGGCGAGGTCTTCGCACCGGACCGACCACTCGACGCCGCCGGACAGGTCGCCCGCGGACAGGCCGGTGTAGGTCGAGCCGAGTTGGGGCTCGGTGCCCGCGACGATCTTGAACAGCCGCAGCTCGGGCGACGCGCCGACCAGCGGCCGGATGCGCGCGACGATGCAGTTCGTCACGTCGAGGTAGCGGACGATCAGCCCCACCTCGCGGCGGCCCGCCCCGGCCGGGTTCTTCCACTTCGCCCACATCGACGCGCGGTAGGCCGAGCGGCCGGGCATCGTGTCGGCGCGGGCCCGCCACGTCACGCCGCCGATGCCGCGGGACGGGATGCCCTTGCCGTAGCCGTCCACGACAGGGCGAGACCACGACGACTTGTTGACGGTCGTCCCGTTCGGGAAGTCGAAGCCGGGCCACGTCACGGCGAACGAGGGGTAGCCCGTCCCGTCGAAGGTCCGCTCGAAGATGAGGTTCGCCGACGCCACTACAGCGCCGCCGTCGCCGTGGTGCGGCTGTACTCGTACTGCCCGCTCGACATGAAGCGGTAGGCCACGTCGGGCGCGTACCACTCGCCCTTGCCGGGGGTCGGTGTCACGGGCGACATGCCGACGCATCGGCACCCGAGCAGATACCACTCGACGAGGTGGATCTCATCGCTGGCCGCGATGGCGTGGAGCGACGTGCCCGTGACCGCCGCGACGGTGAAGTTGTCGGCGTCGACGTAGGTGACGGTGGCGAGGCTGTAGAGCCCGGCCCCGGCGCGGCGGATCAGCACCACGTCGCTCGTCGAGCGCCCGTGTGCGACGCACGTGACGGTAGGCGTCGAGAACGAGCCGACCGTCTTGACCGTCGTGTCGTCGACCGTCCACGCGAGCGGGTAGAGCGTAGCGCGGCGGGCGCGGATCGCCGCCCGCATGGCCCGCTCCTGGGTCTTGACGCCCGCCTGGGAGAGCGCGTTCGCGTTCGGCATCCCGAGGGTGCGCACCTCGACGGAGAGCATGTCGTTCGACGAGCCCGGGACGATCAGCGCGCGCGTGCGGTCGACGCCCTGGAACACCTGCTCGACGGTCGGCGCGTCCTCGACGATGTGGGTCTTGCCGTGGTGCCACAGCCGAAGGTCGCCCCAGTGGTAGCGGTTCGTCGCCATGCTAGGACCCGCTCACCGCGGCCTGCATGGTCGCGAAAGCGTCGGTGATCTCCTTGAGCGACTTCGCGAGCGCGGCGACCGACGGCGCGAACCCGGTGACGGCGGCGGCGGCGGACACCCCGGACGCCGCCAGCGCCGCGAGGCTCGTCGACGCCTCGGCTGCCGCCGTCGCCGTGTCCTCGCCCGCCTTCGCGGCGTCGCCCGCCTTCTCCGCGGTCTGCCCGGTGGCGTCGGCGGCGGAGCGGGCCGCGTCGGCTGCCTTCGCCTGCGCGATGTTGTTCGCGAGCGCCGCCTCGTTCAGGGCCTTGAGCGCCGCCGCCGACTCGTCGCTACCCTGCTGGGTCGCGACCGTCATGGGCGCCTTCGGGGCCTTGCCGTTGCCCGGCTTGTACTGCCCCATCACGGAGCCGAGGTCGGAGGCGAAGGGGTCGAAGCCGCCGTCCTGAATCGTGCCGTACGACATCGACTCGCGCTGCTCGGCCCCGAGGTTGTCGGCGTGGCGCTTCCACCGGGCCTGCTGCCGTGCGGCGCGCTTCGCTTCGCGGGCTGCGGAGAGCGGGCCGCCGCTCCCACCGCCGAAGCCGCCCCCGCCCGACGCCCCGCCGCCCGCGGCCCCGCCGCCGGCCGCGCCGCCGCCCGTCGAAGCCTTCTCCGCCGCGTCGGCCCGCTTCGCGTCCTGCGCCGCCTGCCGGTCCGCGGCGGCCTGCGCCTGCGCGAACCCGGCCTGCGCCTTCTCGGCGTCGGCGATGGCCTTCGTGAGGTCGGCCTGGCGCTGCTTGCGGGCGAGGATGGCGTCGAGGGCCGCGACCTGATCGTTCAGCCCGCCGAGGACCGCCTCCTCGCGCTTCTGGATGATGTCGGCGTAGGGCAGTTCCTCGGCCTTGAGCCCGAGGAGGCGCTCCTGCGCGGCGATGAACTGGTTGACCGACCGCTCCCGCGCCTGCTCCATGTTGCGGACGATGGCCTCGCCCGCCTGCCACTGCTCGCGGTTGCGCTTCTCGATCTCGGCCTGCTCCTTTGCGGCGTCGGCGAGGTGCTTCGCGTTCTTGGTGCGCTCGATCTCGGCGATCTTCAGTTCCGTCACGACGCCGAGCATCATCACGGCGCCGAGTTCGGACAGGCGCTCGGACTCGCGGCGCTCCTGCATGACGGCCAGCTCGTCGCGGAGGATGGCGAGGCGGTCGAGCATCTGGCCGACGGAGGCGCCGCGGACGCCGAACGTGTCGCGCTCGAGCGCGAGGATCTCCTCCTGGATCTTGAGCTCGGCCAGCGGCGTCCCGGTGGCGTCAGCCTTCGCGGCCAGCTCCCGCTCGTGGATCTTGGCGATCAGCTCGTCCGTCTTCGCCTTCTCCCGTTCCAGCGCGCGCAGTTCCTCGTCGGCCCGCTTCTTCGACTCCTCGGCCGCCTTCGCCTGCTCCCCGGCCAGGAACTTGTAGCCCTCGGCGAGCAGCGTGACGCCGCCCGCGATGGGGCCCCCAGCCATGAACGCGCCGAGGGTGTGCGTGAGCGCCTGCCCGGCCTGGCCGGCGGAGTCCATCGCCCCCGACGCCAGCAGCGCCCCGGTGGCGACCTGGCCGAAGGACCGGGACGCGACGCCGTTGCTGAGGCCGACCGATTCGAGGATCTTCGACACCCGGCCGCCGCTGCCCTGCATGTCGCCAGCCCACTTCTTCCCGGCGCTGCTCATCTTGTCCATGTCGGACGTGAACTGCTCGTGACGGGCGCGGAGCGAAACGTTGACGATGGCAGCGGTGGGCATGGCCCATCCCCTCTACCGCATTCGCGCAGGAATTGGGCGGGATCGTCTAGCGCCCTACCGGACCAACTGCATCTGAACCCTGATGGCCCCCGGGTCCTTCACCATTTCTACGATGTACCCGGCGCTTGTTCTCGACTCAACTTCGCCGTTCAGGCTTGCGCGCATGTCGAAGTTAACGACGCGACCCATGTAGGCATAGAGGGACGCGCATGTAGCGTCCGCCGTCTTCTCGTCCGGCGCATCAATCTCGTAGGACACCAACCCGAACAGCGGGTTATCTGGCCTGGCAAAGCACGCGGACGAGTTCAGTCGGAACGGGTAGATTCCGCAGGGGAACACTAGCCCGAGGTCGGGGATGTTCATGCGCCCACCATACCACCACAGCCGGACAGGCGCAGGCGTCGCCCTACCCCTGCACCTTCCTTGTCTTCCACAGGCGAAACACCTTGAGCACGTCGACCTTCGACGGCGCCGCCCGCGGGGGAGCGGCGAGGGGCGGCGCGCCGCGGGGAGGGGGAGCGCCTGGCGGCGGGAAGACGTGCTGCCAGGTCCACGGCTTCCCGTCGCCACGCTTGGCCCCGGCGAGGTTCATCTGCATCGCGACGAGGGTGCCGATCCGCTCGTCGTCCCGGGCGCGGTCGGACCCGATCGGCTCGATGGAGTCGAACGCGAGCCACTCCGCGAACTGGCGCGAGGTCAGTTCGGCGCGGAGGTGGTCGGGGTGCGCTCGCCCGAGTCGAAGCGCGAGGCGGAACCCTACGAGCCGCTCGGGGCGGCTGCGGATTCCCCCGCGAGCGCGGCGACCTCCCGCGCTCCGAGGCCGTTCACTCGCTGCGCGAGGACGTAGAGCCGGTCGAGGACCGCCGCGGACTTCGCGTCGAGGGCCGCGATGTCGGCCGGCCCGAAGATCGCCGCGCCCGCCTCGTCGCAGAGCGTGCGCACGAGCAGGCGCGCGCGGAACCCGCGCGACCCGCCGTACTTGTCGCCCTTCGCCTTCGCGGCGTCGAGCGCCTCGTACTGCTCGAAGTCCCAGGCGTCGCGGTCGGCCGCGGACATGGGGCGCACGTAGACGGTGACGCCCCACTCGGGGACGACTTCGGCGACGGGCTTGAGGTCCGCCGCCGAGAGGATCAGGTCGCGAAGGGCCATCGGGACTCCTACGACTGGGTGACCGCGCCGCTGCGCTGGATCGTGAGCGACTGGACCTCGAGCCCCTCCATCGCGTAGGTGGCCGAGATGTCCGAGACGAACCCGCTCGCCTCCTCGACGTCGCCGCCCACGCCGCTCGTGAGCCGGATCGTCTGGACCACGCCGAGCAGGGCGTAGACCGACGTGCTGCGGTGGCACTCGACCTTGAGCGTGCCGGGCTCGGCGAGCAGCCCCGGGATCTTCGTGCGCGCCCCGTACGCCTGCGCGCCGGGGGTCGCCGTGAGCATGTGCGACGAGTCGATGACCGGGACGGACACCCCGTCGATGCTGATGCCGGTGATGTCGAGGGTCACGCCGCTCGTGACGAACTCGATCGTGCTGCCGGTTCCGACCTGTGCCATGGCGTGCGCTCCGTACGGGGGTGCTCTACGGGTGGTACCACATCTCGACATCAATCCCGACGCTGTAGGCCGGGTCCTGGCCGCCGTCCTGCTCGGACTGCGTCACGTCGCCCTCGCGCGTGATGAAGCAGCGGTCGACGGTCACGCCCGAGCGCGGACCGCTGAACGCTTCCAGCTCGTCGGCGAGGGCGTCGAGGACGGCGACGGCCTCGGCCCGCGTCGCCGCCCACACGTCGAACTGCCAGGTCGGGTGGTAGACCTCCGACCGGCCGAGCATGTGGTACGTCCTGGGGTTCGTGACCCGCACGAACCGGACGTAGGGCAGGGGCGTCCCGGTCGGGATCATGTCGGGGTAGAGCCGGCAGGCCGCCCCCACCCCGAGCAGGGCGGTCAGGTTGTCCCGCGCCGAGAGGTGGGCGAAGATCGCGGTGCGCAGGTTGGCGTCGGCGCTCACGCGAGGGCCTCGCCGTCCAGCCCGCCGCCGAACACCTCGGTCTCGCGCGTGACGCTCTTGAGCGCGTTCACCCGCTCGGACAGCACCGCGCCGATCTTCTGGATCAGACCCGCCCGCATCCGGTCCACCGTGGGGCGAATGAAGGGCCTGGGAGGCTGCGTGCGCGTCCCGAACTCCACCTGTGAGGCGGAGAGGTTCGCCCCGAACTTCGCCCGCAGGCGGGCCATGCGGCGGGCCGCGCGGGGCCGCGCCTTCTTCGTGCCGAACTCCACGGCGGCGGGGTAGTAGCCCCGGGGGCCGCCGTCCTTGCGGTTGGCGGGGATGCCGAGCTGCTCCCGCGTCCCGGTCACCACGTCGATGCCGATGCCCGTCCGGGATCGCTTGCGGGCCCGGATGGCGAACGAGGCCGCCATGCGACCCGACGCCCGGGGGGCCGCGGCCTGGACCGCAGACTTCAGGTCCTTCGCCGCCGCGCGCAGGGCGGGCCGCAGCGCCTTCGCCTGGATGGTCACCGGGAGGGTGCGGAACATCTGCTCGAGCGCCGGCAGGCCGAGGATCGAGATGTCGAGCGCGCCCTTGCTCACGGCGCCGCCCCGACCTGCTCGATCGCCAGCACCCGCGAAAGGGTGTTGCGCGAGTCCACGTTCAGGATCGACACGATGTTGAACACGGCGACCCGCCCCCGGTTCGTCCACGTGAGGCGGCACGTCGGGTCGAGGTCGTGGAAGTAGCGCAGGTCGATCGCGTGGGTCACCCGCGCGTCGATGGACTGCGCCACCTCGAGCTCGCGCCCGCTGAGAGGCTCGATGGACGCCCACCGCGCCCCGAGCGACTCCCAGGCAGGCGTCGACGCGCCAGTGTCGGTACGGGTTTCCCCGCGACGCTGGACGTCGACGCGATGCCTGAGGTGCCCGGGACGGACAGGGACGCCCATGAGGCCTAGGCGATCGTCTGACCACCCGCGATCGGACGCAGGCGCAGGACGGTCGTGGAGATCGGCACGCCGATCACCGTCATGTACTGCGGCGAGACGATCGCCGTCGCGACCTCGATCCCGCCAGCCGTGGCCGAGAGGGCGTAGATCAGACCCACGGTCAGGGTCGCGCCGACGGTGTACGTCCCGTCGGTCAGCACGTCCATCGGCTGGAGCGCCGCGACGCTGTTGAGCGAGACGCCGACCTCGGTGCCGTAGCCCGACTCGATGAGCGAGCCGTCGCACTGGGCCTTGTACCAGCGGCCGTTCGCGGCCTTGTAGACCGCCATACCCTGGGTGATCGTCTCGCCGGCCACGCCCGCCTTGGGCGTGCCGGTGACGACGGCGACGGAAGCGGCGGTGATGGTGAGGGCGGCCATGGGTGGCTCCTATGCGACGGGGACGAGGACGGTGGAGAGTCGGTGCCGGCCGAGCAGGTTCTCGGCCGCCATGGGAAGGGGCGTCGCGATGGTCCCGGTGACGAAGCCTTCGCGGTTGTCGTACAACTCGCCGAACATGAGAAGAATTGCTGCACGAATATCGGCCGGGACGCTGCTGCCCGCCGCGCCGTAGCCCGCGACGAAGGTGACCACCACGTCGTCGAGGGTGCCGCGCAGGGTGGGCCACTGGTAGCCGTACGCCGGGGCGATCCGGCCCGGCTTGCTCGCGGTCACGACCTGATAGGCCGCCGAGTCGAGGGTGGTGAGCGTGCCGTCGGTCGCCCGGTAGACGATGCTCGACACCGAGACGAGCGGGGCGCGCGGGACGACGATCAGCCCGTCGCACGGCCACTCGTCGAGGTGGAGCGCGAGCGTCTGGGTGATGAACGCGAGGCCGGTGTGCGCCTCGGCCCGGGCCGTCGCGGCCTCGACCAGCGTGGCGACGAGCGTGTCGTCGTCGCTGGTGTCGATGCGCGAGTGCGCCTTCGCCTCGGTGACCGAGACGGGCGTGGCTGCGGGGGCGCTGGTGAGGACGAGGTTCACGGGGCTACTACCTCCGCCCACGCCTGCGCGCGGTCCTTCTCGGGCCCTCGGTTGATGACCTTGCGGTACTTCTTCCCGCCGCCGTTGACCGCCGTGAGGATGACGACGTAGCCGGGGGGCGTCGACTCGTACTCGTGGACCTCGACCTCGCACGGGAGCGCCGGGTCGTCGACGCCGAGGAAGTCGCCCCAGTTCGGGTCGGGCTTGCGCTGGACCTTCGTCTTGGGCTGGCCCTTCGCATCCACGCCGTCCGGCACCGTCTCGTCGAGGTAGTTCGTCGTCAGCCTGAACGCCTTGCGCGCGGCTGCGATCTTCGCGGGCGCGGTGACGACGGGAGGCACGCCCGCCGTGGTCGACGGGAGTTGGAAGCACTTGCCGCGCTTGCCCTTGCGGTGGCGGTCCTGCGCGGCGTCGAGTGCCGCGAGGAACGCGACGATGACGGGCAGGTCGTCGATGGCGCGGATGGAGGCGGGGATTGCCATACTATGCCGTTCCCCATCGGGACTTGAGGTACGCCTTCGGGCTCGCGGGAGCAGCGACAGCCGCCGTGGCGATGAACAACTCCCCGATCTCCGCGCTGCCGAATGCCGCGCCTCCGTTACCGAAGGCGCCGATCGTCAACCCGCCCGCGTTCGCCGTGCTGGGGTTGCCGGTCGCGTCAGCGCCAGCGTCAACCGACGCGAGGGACGATGCGCCATTGAACAGGTGCCGATAGGTATGGAACGAGGTGATTCCGGACGGCGTGACGGTGGGCCCGCTCGCGCCCGCGTACATTTCGATCGCCGTCGAACTGCTCGCGTAGATCCGCATGTCGTTG
>OFQZ01000327.1_pt1 | contig 17570 bp, 27 predicted proteins | sample 1543011 | NCBI WGS metagenome assembly OFQZ01 (sample SAMN07774216, study PRJEB24372) | wastewater metagenome | isolation source: Exp Tend NO 0WW | collected 2016-02 | reverse complement strand
GAACTCAGAGAGGTCCAACAGCATTAGCTGACCGCTGACTTACGCGGCTCGATGACGAGATATGCCGTCAGATGGCCAGTGGTGTCGCCACCGACCCAGCCCCAGGCATACACTCCGCCTTTCGTAACCGTCAAGCCGCCGACGCCTTGCGTGGCACCCATCAGACTGCGGAAGCCTGTCGCGAGGTTCGTGATATCGATCTCGTCAAAGATCGAATCAATATCCGCGACCGTGCCCAGCGACAGGTCGTTTGTCGCATGGGTTGCTTGCGTGTCGATGTTGTAGCCGGCGTCAACGATTGTTCCGTCGCACGGCGCCACGAAATAGCCGAAGCGTTGCGTGGCAGCGGCGGCGGTTGCCGCGGCTTGAAAAGTCCACAGCGCTGAGCCGTCGTATTGAACCTCAGAGGCTCGGTGAGTAGTTGCTCGTGACATCAGACGTCCTCCACACCTTGGTTGAACTCCTGCCACAGGAAGTGGACAGATGGGTGGTGCAGTTCGACACCGCACTCGGCGATGTAGCCGGCTTTGATCGCGTCTTGGCCGACCGCAGACAGGTCGCCTTGATACTTCAAATCCGACTCCTTGAGATAACGATACTCGATTTCTTCCATATCGAGGATCATCGCCCAAGTGTTCATGCCGTAGTACGGCGTACCGCCCGTGGTGCCGCCGGTGTTCTGCGTGAACAACGGGTGGGTTTTGAACACGAGGTCGCCGAACGGGCAGGTCAGACGCGTGACGTTCATGCCGTATTCCTTCTCGCCACCTTTGATTTGGTATTGAGAATTCTTACGCACGACTTGCTGCAGCGCCATGAGCATCTTGTTGCCGGCGAAAACCATCTTCTCAGACGAGCCTTCGCGGAACACGAGTTCGAGGTTGGTTTCCAGCGTGTCCATGTCCACGGTGCCGCCCATCGAGATGATGTTCGCCGAGGCCATTTGGTTGTAGATGCCCGCCGACGTACGAACCGGCTTGGAGTTGCGCACGGCAGCCGAGCGGACGCCCAGCCAGAATGCACGTTCCATGTCGATGCCGATGTATTCGAGGCATTCGCGGCGCGCTTCCTTGACAGCCGGCACGGTGCGCAGGCGGGTCTTGGACGCGGTACGCGTGATTTCCAGCGTGCGCCGGAAAATCTGCGTGTAGTTGTACCGCTCGGTCGGGTCGTAGTTGACGCCCGTCGGAGCGAGACTGCCTTCTTCGAACGCCGAGCCGATGCAGAGCAGGTTCGGGTTGACGCCCGCACCAGCGTACGTGACTGCCGCCGGGGTCGTCCCATTGGCGCCGCGAACGACGGTGATTGCGGTGTTCGACGTCGGATCGGCATAGACGCGGACTTGTTCGTCGGATTGTTCGACGATCAGGATGTCGTTCTGCACGAACGTGATAGCGTTCGAGCCGACCGCCAGGGTCCAGGTTTCGACCGTGCCCGAGGCAGACGCCGCGAGGTTTTGGCCCAGCGCAAGACGACGATCGTCGAGCGCCTTTTCCCACCAGTGGAACACCGGGTCGTCGGTTGACGATTCCTTCATCGCGCCAGTCAGCGCCGTGAGCGGCAACTTGCCGTTCGGGTAGAGATAGTTCAGGACTTCCCGCCAGTTTTCGGGACGCTCATTGGTCGCGAAATTCAGCGTGTCCCGGAGACCTTGTACAGCCATTGGGGCTTACTCCGTTAATTGACAAAAGCCAAGAGGTCCGCCGATTGGGAGGAGTTAGGTTGGACCACCGGCGGGCGAGTCGAACCTGAAGACATGTACGGTTGGGCCGGGGGAGCCGGAGGAACCGTTTGTTGGTTGGCCGGGGGAGTCCCCGGTGCGTTCGTGGTGATCGGGCCTGCACCAGCGAGCGGCACGCCATACATGCGCTCAAACTGGCGGGAGACGAGCTGCGCCACGGTGGAGAAGTGTTGCTTGTTCCAGGCGAAATTCGGGTCGGTTTTCTTCTGCGCCGCAGCGTAGAGGCCCGAAATTTGATTCACAAGCGGCTTGAGATTTGGCTTGTCAAGGTGCTTGTTGTCCGCGTAGAATTGGGTTTCGAGGTTGTTCACTTGCGTGTGTTGCTGGATCGCTTGAGGAACATGGTTGTTCATCAGCGTGGCAATGGTCGATTGCATCCGCGCGGTTTGGTCCGCGATCACGCGGTTCATGATGCCGTTGACCAATGTGTTGATTGCAGGGGCCGCTTGGGCAATGATTGCCGGGTCCGACGTGCCAACCAGGGCCGAGACGATTTCCGGCCTGATTTGCAGGGCCGGAACTTCACCGCCGTAGTACGGAGGAGGCTCAGTGGGGTTGGCTGGAGTAGGCGCTGCCGGTTGGCCACCAATGCCCGCTTGGCGCAGGGCTTCGGCGAGAACTTCTGGCGTGATGCCTTGGGTCGGGGGCGCAGCGGGAGCAGCCGGAGGAGCGGGCGGAGCAGTTGCGGCGTTTGGTACAGCCGGGGTGGCGGAAGCAGCAGGTGCCGCTGGGGCAGGCGTCGTGGGTTTGAACGGCGCGTCGAACTTGATCAGATCGGCGATATCATCGAACGAGATCGCCATGTCCGGATTGGAGTTGCTTTGCGTGAGCAGGTTGGCAACTCGCGTGCCGTGATCAGGGCTGGGCGGTGATGTGTTGCCAAATGAATGGCCAGCGTCCTGTTGTTGCTGGCCTCCACCGGAGGGCCCTGGAGAGCCACTCACACCACCGCCGCCGCCCGGATCGCCCCCGGTCGGTGCGGAGCCGCCGCCTGATGGCGCGGCCCCATTGTCATTGAACATCACGCCGGAGATTCGCTCCAGCAGACGGTTACGGAACGTGTTGTGGCGATTGAGGCGATTCATCTTCTTCTTCCTGGTCTTGGGCGATCTTGCGGTTTAGGTACTTTTCGGCCTCAACAAGGAAGCCAAAGACAATTTCGTTCGCGTTCATCAGCGCTCGGGCGGCACCTTGGTGGCGGTAGATTTCCTCCGGAATGCCACTAGTCAGCAATCCATCGGTGTGCTTCTTCGCCAGTTCAAGTGTGAACCCGAGAGCCGAGCGGACCGCAACGTGACGTCGCGCAAGAACAACAAGTTCCACCGCCATTGACTCGTCCCATTTTGGTGCCTCCATTAGGAGGTCCGCGAGGGACTTGGATTCTTCCGCTTCTAGCTGCGGAGGTCCGAGGGGCGCCTCGAAACCTTCAATGATATCATCGTCCACCGTTGCCTCCAGGCGCTGTCGGGACATTTCCAGGGGCTTCGGGCAGGGGAATTGCGGCCCCGGCTTTGGCCATCTGATCCATTGCTGCTTCTGGCACCAGCCGGAAGCTTGAGATGTTTGCGGCTCCTCCGAGTTGCGCGACGAATTCGAAAATGCGCGGGAAGCTGTGGGTCATTTGAAGGGTTTGGGATTTCGCCATCCCGAACAGGATTTCCTTCCAATGATCAAACAGTTGTACCCGATCTAATGGTAACGTACCATCGTGTACGGGGAATGTAAAGTCCTGGCTCAATAATTGCGGTCCTACTTTCGTGAACGCTTCCTCGCCAATAACCTTCACCCACATGTCTTGATCCTGGAACTGTTGGATGTTCGACACCATTTGCTCGGCAATGACAGTGATTGCTTGTTGCGAGATGAGCTTCATGTGCGAGCCCATCCGGCCGAATGCGGACTCGTTAACCATGCGATTTTCGGCAGCCGTGCGGCGACCGCCAGTAGGGTGGCTGCCGCGGGTCGTGTCGTTGACCGCCGACACCATGTCCCCGATGCGGGTGAAGACGTTGAGATCGGACATGTGGTTGCGGGTGACGTCTTGGACGGGAAGTTGTTGGATTGCTTCGCGCACGTCGGTGCCGTAGGCAAGCGGCTTGAGCCGGATGTGCTTGCCCGGTTGCGGATATTTGAGCGACTTCTCGTCGATCTTCGACGGGTCGAACACCCACTGGTTGTTCAGCGCTGCACGAACGTTGTAGATGTGCGAGTCGATGAACCACGACAGGATGTCTTGGACAGGCCCGATGTAGTCGCCCAGGGCCGGTGCGCCGAAAGAGTAACCAAGGGTGTAGGGTTCGGAAACCTCGATCGGATGCTTGCCGTGGTTGAGATTGAGTTCCTGGGCCTGGACAATTTGGGTTTTGTTCAGGATGCCAAACAGCCACTTGACAGGATACGTTTCCGGACCTAAACCAAGTTCGGCAGGAATGATTTCAACAGACCCCTGGTCGAACATGTAGGTGTTGTTCTGTCCAAAGTGATTCTTGCGAAGGTTGTCACCCGCATGTGCATCACCGCCAGACAGGACGCTACGGTGGGAAAGGTTCCACCATTTGGAATCATGATTGTTTCCCTGGGCGGGTTGAACGGTGTCGACATAGCGGAGCCTGCCTGCTTTTTGTTCGGTGAGAAGAATGTGTTTGCCGACAAACTCGCGCCAGTAGACGAACTCTCCGCGCTCGGAGACTTCGGCCATAGGCACGTTGGGGTCAGGGAAGAACATGAACGGGTCAATGTTGCACAGGTCGTTGCCCGCCCACAACACGCGCTCTTCGGCAGCGCGGAGCATCGACGGGAGTTGTTGCCCACCGGCAGCCAGACGTTCGACTTCCGTCGGTGGACGCACGACGGTTTTCTTCCCAGTCTTGGATTTCCAGGCGCAGCGAACAATGCCGCAGCCGTAGATTTCGCCGTCAAGCAGGAGTTGCCAGATGCGCGCGATCGCCTTGGTCTTTTCGTTGTGGCGCTGGAGCATGGCTTCCATGTAGCGAACGACGTCAGCAGCTTCCTTGCCATCGGCCGAAAGGTTGAAATACGGGTCCTTGCCGCAGAACACGTTCATGCCGTAGGTGACAATCGTGGACACCACCGCGTATTTGTACGGGAACATGATGATCGCGGGAGCCGGGGGCTTGCTCGAGTCGTTCATGTCCTTGAGCATCTGCTCGTAGTTCGGCAGGTGCAGGTACGCTTGCATCTTGCGCTCGGCAATTTGCCAGCGCGGGTAGAACTTCGACATCGCATCCTCGGACATTTTGATTTGTTCGAGGAGATAGTTGAGGACATAGGAGTGGTGTTCGCTGCCCGGTTTGAGAACGTCCAGCGCAGATTGGCCCGGTGTGAGTTTTGGAAACTCCTTCGGCCGAGAACCGGTTTGTGTCTTTTCGCCCCCCAGGCCGATGGCGTCCAGGAGTTCGGCTTGCTGTGCAGTGATCTTCATGGTACGCTACCGATCAAAAAGGAAACGTCGACGAGCTGAGTCTGCGACGTAAAATTGGTGAGGCGAAGATTCGGTTACGTTCGTAAGCTCCACCCCGGGTAATTTTGAGTGCTCAACCGCTTGTGCTATATCGTAGGTTGAGACGTAGCCATCTTCCCAGGGACGACTTCCGAGGTATCGTTCAAGAGCATGTAGAAGTTCCGGGTCTGTTATACTACGAACGGGGATTCGATCATATGAGGCTGATTCAGCATCAACCCTAGGAAAACCCTCTCGATTTAACAGTGCCATCATGACATTAGCGCCTTCGTCGTAGGACGCGCCTGTTCCGGCATCGTATGACGCCTCCGCGCGATCAGCAGACCACCATTTACCTGGCGACGCTGTCTCATCTACAGAAGTACCCCGAAAAATCGGAAAGTCGTACATCGCACGGATGAGGTCTGACGGATCAAACTTCATGGTACTAATCCTGATCCTGCTGCGCAGGGAGCTTCAAAGTCGTGATCGGGATCGTCTTCCATAGACGCGGCTAGGGCTTCTTGATCGCCATAGGCCATGGCTGCGTAGGGGTCGAGGTTGGCAATTGCGGCAGCGATCGAGTCGGGACCGTCGAGTTTCTCGTCGGGCCAACCAGCGAACATTGTTTCCAACTTAGCCCATATTTGCTGGAATGTCAAGTACCCCGACGCCATTAGAGGCTGGAGTATGCCCTCGACGCGTTCGAGCTTTTTGCCCTGAGGCCAGATATCTCGGATTTCAAAGTATGCTTTGGGCCCATATTTGCGGGCGTACATGAACTGTTGTTCGCGAAACGACTGGGCCCACGCGGCTTGGAACGCAGTCGACTCGGCCGACGCGTGCGTGCAATCCCATTTGATCTTCATCTGCACGTAGGTGTCTTGTTGCTTGGACATCGGCATACCTTCTTCAAGGTGGATGTCGAGCACGTGCTTACGGCCGTTTTCCATCTGGCCCACGACAGCGATTGAGCAGTAGTCGGACCCGACCTTGCCCGAGATTGCCGGGTCAATGTGAATTGCCACCGCGATGAAGTCTTCGCGTTTGTGGGTTTCGTAGCGAATGTACTCCGGGCGGAATTTTAGTTTGTCTTGCAGTCTGATTGTGGACAGAATTTCCAGGCCGAACTCGTAGAGCTTGCCTTTGGCCGCGAATGATTCCTTCTTGGCCTCAATCTGCGCCATGGACAGACCAGCTTTGGCGTCATCCCATAGGGGTTCGAGGACCGCCCGCATCTTTGGCGAACCGTCCTCTAGTAGCTCTCCCGTTGGCTCCCGTCGGCCAGTGTCGATAAGTGCGCCAAGTTGAATGGTAGTAAATTGAGGGTCCTTAGCGAGTGTAGGAAGGAGCGCGTGACGGTGCAGGATGGTACCAATAGTGTAAATCTGCCCTTCTCGATTGCGAGGAAGGGCCTCCGACACGTCGGACACAAACCAACTGAGTACCTTTTCACGCTGGACTTCTGTGGCAACACTTTCTTTGTCCTCCACGTCATCGAGTTGAATCGTGTCCGGGCGGTCACCGAATTTGTTCAGCCCCCGAATCTGCGCGCCACGGCCGCGAGCCACGAATTTAACCCCGGTGCGCGTTTCGAACGACTTCGCGCCCCAGGATTCGTCGTCGGTGCGGTCGGGCTTGAGGTTTCCGTATAGGGCGACGAGGCGGGTGTTGGCAGAAAGCTCGCGTCCGATAGTAGCCAGTTGATCTTCTGCGTGGGTTGAGGCCTCGGAAATGATGACGGTGAATCTTGTGAGGCCATGGAGGGTTTTGTAAATGTTGCAGAAGTTGAGGATGGTGGTTTTGGAAAACCCGCGGGGGATGATCAGGTTGACGTGGCTGCCGATAGCCATGTCGATCGCAATCGGAGTGCGACCGTCGGCAGCGAATCGCACGCGGAAGATCGGGAGTTCGGGAGACTTTTCGTCAGCCGGGTTGACTTTGTAGCGGAAATGGCGGACGAGTTTGGCTAGGTCTTTTTTCGTCCAGTGTTTTGTGCCGTCTTCCCAAACCTCAGGCGCGTTGGGTTCGGAGAAGTTCAGGAGGAAATCCGTGCGGCGGAGGATGATCGCGATGATGCCCCGGTGGAACCACGGCATCGGGCGGGGGAACCAGTGAGGGAAAAGCTGACGGGCAGCAAGGATCGGGTCCCCGGCGTAGTGCGCGCGGATTTCCTTTACCAGTTGCTCGTCGAGGATTTCGTTCATGGGCGGGGATCGAAATCCGGTGCAATCTCGACCTGGGCATTGGGATCGAGGCCCGATTGACGCATTTCGCGGAGGGCCCGGGCGGCTTCGATGTCGTTGGCGAACGGACCGTCAAGTCGCACGCGTTGGCCTTTTTCGTTCGTGTACCAGATGAAGAGTTGATCTTCGGTACCGTCGCCACCTGCGTGGCGGAAGGCGTTGGGCGGAGGACGATCGGTGAGCATGTCCATCGGGGACATGTCAGGTTGTCTGCCAGATTCATCGTATCGGGAACCAAGTGCTGCCATAATGTCATCTTGTGACTTAAACTTCGATTGAAATGGCCGGCCTTCGAAATCAAACGGTTGCCGAACAGCAGCAGCGCCGGAGCCCGGACCTTGCAACACGTCTGCGCTTGGTAGCCCACGAAGTTGTGGCGGCGCGGAACCAGCTTGCGCGTGTGCCAGGTACTGTGTCAACTCCGGACTAGCTTGCATCGGCAGCCCGCCAGATTTCCCACGCATCATGAGTTGCAAGATCAGGTCTGCGACCTGTGACTGGGGACCTGGCATCAGCGGGCTCCGAGGGTTGGTTGTTGAGCGCCTTTGTTTGCGACCAAACGATATGCTTCTTGCAAGAGTTGTTCTTGCAGAGCGAGTGGGATTTGCGAGCCGGGACTTGGAGGCGCAGGCGGTGTCATCGGGGTGGCTCCCGGCGGCACCGGAGTCGGAGCCACAGGCGGGACCGAAGCCAGCGGGCCTGGGGGTGTCGTGGCCGGTGCCGGAGGAGGGGGACTGGCGCCCGAGTCCGCAGCCAGAAACCGTGCGAGTTCCTGCTGGTTGAGAATGGTAGATTGATCGGGGGCCGCAGGAGCGGGAGTGGGGAGGGGTCGCTGAGGAGTGCTCCGCGCCTGCGTTGGTGTTGGCCCCCGACCGGAGTTCCACCAGTCAGTGAGTTGGCCCGCCGGCATGAACGGGCCAGGGTTCGGTTGCGAGCCGTCGATGATCGGCATTCCCTCGGGCGTACCACGAAGGGTTCTGCTCGCTGAGGGCTCAGAAAAAGGGACGTAGTTATGCGGTGGTTGTCGGCCTGGGAGGAGGTAATTGGGATCAGGCGGCGGTGTGCCGGTTGGGTTCATCGGGGGTGCGACTGGCGCACCATCGGCTCCGACGAATGCTTCTTGCATCGGGTCGCCAGGGGACATCGTCATGAACGGGCCATGGGTAACCGGCGGCATCGGCGGAAGTGGAGCGTTTGGCATCCCACCGCCATTGGTGTAGGCGGGCGGGTTGGAGGCGAGGTTGACTGGAGGGCCAGACGGACCAGCGGGTCCGACGTGAGCGAGCGGAGGGCCAGCGCGTTCAGCCGCGGCGTAGGCTGGGTTCATCGGTTGGTTGAACGGATCAGTCGGAGCCGGGCCAGGAGCCGGAGCGTGGAGTGGGGCCGCTGGCATCGAGCCGCCGTTGGCAACTGCCGGGCGGGGTGGAGCAGGCGGTGGAGTGCGACCAGGGTTGAGGTTCGTGCGCATCTGCTGGCGCTCGGCCTCTTGGGCCATCTCGGCTTCGAGATCACGCAGGCGTTGTTGCTCGGCCTGGATCGCGGATTGTTGTTGCTCGGCCCGACCGGCCATCGGAGCCAGTGCCGCGTCGACGGACGGGGCCGGGGCTGGGTTTTCGCGCTGCCGGTTGACAATCGTCATGAGATCAGACGTCGGAGCCGGGGGTGGGGCCTCGATCCGATTCATGTATTCTTGGCGCTGTTGTTGGCGCTCTTCCTCGGGCTGGACGTAGGTCCCGTCTGGAGTTGTTCGTGCTTCGGACTGCCGGGGCCGGATGCCCAAGAGTTCCAGTAACCAATCTTGGTTCATGTCAAGCTCCGAGATAGTTCCAGCCGTGAATCGGCCGGAGGGTGGAGAGTGGGAGTGTGAGTGTGTGAGACAAGTCGTCAATCATGGGAAGGCAGCCTGCGGAGCCAACGGTCCAATGCTTGAAGGCCAGGACTGTGACGACGGGTTTGGAATAGATGTGTTCGAGAAGGGGCTTGTAGAGTCGGAGTTGGGCGAGGCCTTTGGGAAGTTGTCGGAGGGACAACTTGGATTCAATGACCACAACTCGATCCCATTGTTCCACGATGGTGTCAGGTCGACAATGATGGATTGATCCACCGTCACGGAATTGAATCCATTGTTCTTCGGTGATGTTGCCGTTGAGTGTGTGAGCGTGACCGTGCACTCGGGCTTGGTACTTGATCCCCTCAAGCGCTTTGCCTTTGAGCTTTGGCTCGGTTGTGAAGGGCCCGGTGTCAACGAACTTGGCCGATCTGAGATTCTTCAGTTTGTGGACTTTCCTCGACATTGAGGATTTCCTCGTAGTTTGCGTCAATTGGTTCGTCGCGCGACACGACAACGGCGCGGTTTTCGATTGCCATTAGCTGGCGCATCTCGGCCAAGACATTGCGGGGATCGGAGATTTCCACGGTCTTTTTGGACTGCGGCCCGTGGCCCGAGCGATCAAGTTGCGCGGTTTGCAACGCGAGCAGGTCTTTGTTGGAGAACGACTCGGGTTCTTCCTCAAGCCGTTCTTGGAGGATCTGTGTGGCAGTCATCCCTACGTGGGCGATGGACTTCGCGACGTCTTGCTCGGCATGGACTTTTTGCTCGGCATAGAACGAGATGAGTTCGTCGAACGCCGGGTCGGCCATGAGAGTGCGGATTCGTGCGGGGGCGTAGCCAGTGACACGTGACACGACGAGAACCTCGTCACCGTTGGCGAGCATCTGCGCCAGCGTGTGATGCGGCGCCCGGAGTTTGGCAAGGGGTGCTTTGGAATTCGTCGGCAGCTTGCTCACCGAGTGCAACAACACAAGCTCCTCGGGCCCGATCTCGCGGGCAAACTCCAACTGCCAGGGCACGACTCGCGTGCTCTGCCGTTTGGGCGCCATTCGGAGGGTCAGGTGCTGGGGCATAGTGGTCTTAGCTTGAACGTAACACGCGCGGCCTGACTTGTCAACTATCTTGATCCATCCATTGGGCGCCGTTCCTGGCTTCCTTCCCAATTCCATACCCAGCTCTTTTTAAACCTGGCGAGAATTTTTTACGACCGCTTACCTCTCGAAGGGGCCGGGCCTAGGTGGGGGATCGGCCGGGTTCTGAATTCTATCTTCTGACGATTGAATTTTGAACGCTTTGTTCAGTGTTCAGCGTTTAGTCCTAAGCCGTCAGTCCGGGGCAGTTAGGATTTTATTCCTTGTAATATTTCGTGATAATTATTAACAATAATTAACTTGTATGTAACGGAAATTACAGTTACATTGATTGCATGTCAGTACCGTTTCCCCCTCTCCCCGTCGCGTGGTACGCTTTGCGTGTCGCAATCATTTTGGAGGTGCGCTACCTCCAATCAGGAACGCGCTTGTCGCGCGAAAAGTGGTTTTACACTCCAAAGAAAGCCTCATAACATGAACGATCTTATCCTGCACCCGACGGAATCCACCCCGGTTCCCGTCACAATCTGTCCCCCGAAGCGCGCCCGCAAGCCGCGCGCGAAGAAAGCCGCGCAAGGCTGGGCTGACTTGACAGTCGCGGAGTTGCGCCAAGCCTGCGCCTCGCGCGGGGTCAAGTTTACCACGAAACACACCAAGCCGGAGTTGATCGCAATGGCGAAAACCGGGGTTTACATCACCCCGGCCGCATACGCTCGGGCAGCCGCGAAGCGCAAGGCGGTGGCGTGAGTCGTTAATCCCTGGGCGAGTAACCGGAGGGTCGTTTGGCCTTCCGGTTGCATTCCCGTGGGCATTTTGCGGTGTGCTATTTCGGTTGGCGGAGTCAGGAATCGTCGCTAGGTCTTAGACTTAAGTTTATTAATTTTTTGTAATATAAAGATTGATGAACGGGTGCCTAAACCCGAGGGCGCGAACCGAAATAGCACACCCTAAAATGGCCTTTGGAATCGAACGGTTGGAGGATTGTGAGATGATCAACGTTTGGCGCGCGATCGCGCTCGAATGCCTGTATCGGGAATGGAAGAAGTCCAACTGGCCTGCCGCGCGTGGACGGTTCGCCCGCGACATCACCATGCACGATCTCATGTGGCTTTGGGGCATCCGCGCCACACGGCTCAACCCGCCTCGCGTCAAGCTCTAACATTAAAAAGATTTAATGTTTGCCCTCTTGACATTGCCCTAGGCGTGTGAGATAATGGTATATCGATCGGGATTTGGGCGGGTGTCTGAGCCGCCCCCAACTCGGGTGCATCCGCCGCATCCCGATCGTGTTCTACCATCACAAGGAAGCGAGTCCTATGGATAACCTCGAAGTCATCTACAACTACACCGGCGAGTCGAAGAACTGCTACATCTACGGGCCGGAAGACGGCGCGGACGTAATCGGCAAGATTTACGTGCGCAAGTCGGCCATCGCCGGTCCTCCGCCAGTGTCCATCACCATGACACTTAACGACAACGAAGCGGATCACGACTAAGAGCGCAGCTAGGGCAGACGTGAGCAATCGCGTCTGTCTCATGGTGTGCTTTTGGGAATCCTCCCAACTCACCGGAGCAACCATCATGCTCATTGCATCGTCACTACTCGCCCTTGGCATCGGGCTTGCCGCAGTAGCCATCATAGCTGCCGTGGCAATCGGATTGCTTTGGGTCACAAGCTGGGCCGAGGAAATCTTCGAAAGGTTCCTCGGATGACCGGGCATCTCGAACTGCTACTGTCTGTCGCCGTGTTTGGCGTCGCGTGCGTGTTCCTGGGCTACGTCCTGGGCCGCAATGACAATTGGGTGAATCGATGATCTGGGGTCTTGTTGCTGTAGTCGCAATTGGCGGCTACTGGCTTGGCGAAACCATGGGCCATGCAAACGCAGGGTTTCATGATGAACGTCCGTTTGCGTCAGTCACGTGGCGCAACTACACTCACCACTTCTGGCCGAATACGGTGTACTATATCCGTAAACTGCGCGGCGAGAAGAACCCCCACCATCGAAAGATCGGCTGAGTGCAGCTAGTGGGCAGGGATTTCGGTCCCTGCCCATCATGGTGTGCTCAACGCATATCCATCACTACACTATCCACACAGGTAACTGACCTCCCCTGTGTGTATTGCTTGCTGATCACAAGTAGCTAGCAAAAGCGGTCAAAACGAGCGTGACGTTCCATCACGCACACCAGTAGGAGCCAATTAACAAATGGCCAAACACACAATCACCGTGAACTTCGACAAATTCACGGCCCAAATCGTCAACTCCAAGCGTTCGACGCTCGGCAAGCGCGGCATCACCGGCGGCGTGGAAGTCGACTTCTCCAAAATCCCCGACGAAATCAAGACGAATCTGCTCATTGACGCAGTTCGTAACTACCTCCAAGTCGGGTTGAAGTCGATCAACCAAGAAACCGCAACCACGGAAGATTGCCAAGCCGCCATGCGTGCTCGTCTGTCGCTTTTGGAATCGGGCGCCGTGTCGGCTCCGGGCTCAGCCCGTAAAGCGCCGACCCGCGACCCGGTTGTCGCAGCCGCCAAGCTGTCGATCAAGAAGGCGATCCAAGACCGCACCGAAGAGAAGCTCGACGGCAAGGTCCTGACGAAGATGGTCAGCGAACTGTTCAAGACCTACAACGTGTGGGTCAAGGCCGGTAAGCCGACCGAGGGCCAAAAGGGCCTCCAAGGTCTGAAAATGATCGAAGCCGCGCTGGAGCAAGCGAAGGCCGCAATCGAGGCGCAAGCCAAGATGTCGGAATCGCTCGCCGGCCTCGCCGACAAGGCATCGAAGCTTTCCCAGGCGGCCAAGGCCGCGAAGGAAGCTGCCGAGGGCGCCGAAGCCGAAGCCGAGGCAGCACCGGCCCCGACCAAGCCCAAGGGCAAGGCGCGGTAATCACCGCAACGTGTGGAGTGTGGGGAGAAATCCCCACACTTTCACAATTGACGTTATCTCAATGCCCAACCGGTAGTATTGACATACCGCCAATTGTATGAGATAATAGTAGTACAGTCGAGATTTAGGAGTAGGTTCCATGAAAATTCCCAACCCAATCGAGCTACTCGGCGGCGCCGCACATTCTGCGAAGCCAAAGCTTGATCTTGAAGCCTATCGTGTGCGACTCGAAGCATTGACTGCGCCACGCTTGCGGCAATTAGCCGAGCAACGAGGCGTGCCAAATCTCCACAGCCGTCTTGGCAAAGGCGATTACGTCAATCGCCTAATCGCCCACGCGAAATCAACAGGCTCAACCGGGGAGTAACCACAATGGCACAAGGTGACGGACGCTGCACTGTCCCGCGCAATCGTCGTAGCCCAGCGGCTCCGATTGTCCGCGTGCTCCACAACAAAATCGTTCGCGCCCGCACGGACCATGAATTGTCCTGCGGGTGTTTGCTTGCCAAGGGCTTGCCGTATCATCGCGTTGTGGCGAGCTTGATCCATCCCGAGACTCGCGCACGTGCGTTCGTCGCCGAAAAGTCACACGCCGGGCCGTGCCCCAAGTCAGGAGTGATCAATTGATGTTTCGCATTCAGTATTACACCGACATGCACGGCATTGATGTTCTGCCGCCTGTCGAAGAGCGCATGGTGCTTATCAACCAACTCCAGCTTTGGAAAGAGGCATGGGAGCGTGATGATATTATCGCACTTCCCGGCGATCTAATGATCCCGGCACGCGAAATTCGTTACATGCAAATCACAGAGGTCTAGCCATGACCCACCCCGATCTACTCACCGACGAAGATCTCGCCACGCGGCACGAGCCTCCCAAGCGGTGGTTCAACCAATACGTTTGCGTCGTTGAGCTTTCGGGCGACAACGCGATCCTGTGCTCCGATTGCAAACGTGTGTTGGCTTCCAAGAAAGGTGACGTGCTTTTCTCTTGCTGTCCAACAACTTATCCGACTTACGAAGCAGCAATTGCCGAAATCAACGAAACGGACAGAATCGACGGCCAATGGCTGTGCGATTACACGGGAACCTTTGAGCTATGAACAAATACGAATTCACCGTTACATTCTCGGGCGAACAAATCCACGCGCATGTCATGTACCGTGGCGTGTTCGTAGCAGCCAGAACATTCGGCGCAAACGAACCCATGTGGAAAATCCGCGAATGGTGCGACGAATCCTCCCTCTGGACCCGCGACATGCACGCCTCGGTTGCCGAGGACAAGATCACCTACGACCACACCGACGGGAAGCTCCACCTAACGGGCTTCCTCGGCACCCACAACGCGTTCGACCCGAACGACGACGAAGCCCTGGCCCGCCTCGTGCGCCTGCTCAAGCGCCGTGCCCCAGCACCGGGCAACGCGGTGTCCGTGCAGCCCACGATCCCAAATCTTCCCATCCCATCTGAGGAAGACATGGCTCGCCGCACGATCTTGACCCAAATCGGCATCCCGGCCGGTGTCGAAGGCTACCGCCCGCACAAGGTCAAGCAACGCTACCAGCAACCGGCAGTGTCGGCAGCCCGGACGCAAGAAATCGCGTCAGGCATCATCGCAGATTTCTTCGGTGACTGACCGCGCTGTGACCGCCACTCCCAAGCCCCTAGACCACAACCACCTGTTCGTCGTCCCGCCACGAAACACCTTTCGGGGCGAATACATCTGCATAGGCAATGGAAAGCAACTCAACACCCGAATCGTGCTACTCCCACAGGCGCCCCTAACCACCATAGTCCTGCCCGAAATCACCCCGCAGCCCAAAGTCTTCATCGAATACACCCTCCACGTCGGAGCCAACCACCCTCTAGCCCAATGGCCCGACGCGTTCAAATCTTTCCGCCCACTGCAAGGCACCCATCGGGCATCATTCGCCCAATGGCTCCGCTCGCGAGGAATCTCGTCGGACGATCCCGATGAGTTCTTCTGCTGGCAACTAGTCATCGCACCGGCCGAGTCAATGTTTGAGGTCTTTTGCGCCGTTCGTCACATGACATTCGAAGCCACTGCCGCAGGACACTATTTCTCCGCCGCTCCCGGCGCCATTCAACAGCTATTGGACAAGTTGCCTAAATGACATTCGCCCCCACTGTCGAGCAATCTCGGATCATCGACCGGATTGTTTCAAAAACCGTGCCAGTAATTGCCATCAACGCGGGCCCCGGTTGCGCAAAAACCACCACGATCATCGAAGCCATCAAAGCCTTGAGTCCAGAGTTGAAACAACAATGGAAATCCTGGCGCTGCCGGGTGATTTACACCGCGTTCAACAAAGACATCGTGAACGAAACCGCGCGCAGACTCGTCGAAGCCAAGATCAACTCCGACGGCATCTACAAAGTCGACTGCGCCACGTTCAACTCCCTCGGGATGCGCCGGTTCAAAGGCACACTCGAAAACCCTTCCCGTTCCATCCAAATCAACATGAAGAAAAACAAAGATGTGTTGAAGTGGATTCAAGACCAAGGCCGTTACTCGATCTCCCCCGAGGAATGGCCCGATTTAGAAACCCTAATGCGCGGCGCGAAATCCCAAGGCTACGTGCCCCCGAAATCAGGCTGCGCGTTCAAAACCCTGGTGACGTTCCATGAACTCTGCAAGACATTCGACATCACGCCAGAGCCCCACTATGAAGCCATCCTCAACAGCGCTATTGCGCGATCTGTGCAGTTGTCCTTCAACTACGAACTCGACTTCGACGACCAACTGTACATGGCCGCATTGTGGACAGGCGCTTCGTCTGACAAGCCCTTGTTCATCTTCGTCGACGAAGCCCAAGACCTGACCCCGGTGCAGTTGTTTCTGCTCAAGCGAATGCAGGCGGAGTTTGTTGTCCTCGTCGGCGACCCGATGCAAGCCATCTATGCGTTTCGCGGAGCCATGAGTGATTCCTTCAAACGCATCTACGCCGTCTGGCCCGACGCCATGACCATGCCGCTGATGACCTCGTTCCGGGTTCCCCAAGCTGTGCTTCCGATCCTCCGCGAGCGCAACCCGGCGTTGAACACCATGTCGCCGATCAAAGGCGGCATTGAGTCCCCCGCGCGTTCAATGGAGATCAAAGAACTACTGGCAGGTCGCACCGGCTCCGCTGCCATCCTCTGCCGCAACAACGCACCACTCTACCGCGCGGCCCTCGCCTGCATCTCCGCCCGAGTCCCGTTCAATCTCTCCGACGACAACTGGGGCAACGGCCTGATCCGCGACATTAAACGCGTCGTGCACAACGACATGCAAGGCTCGGCCGGAGCCACATTCATCGGCGTGATGCTCCACTACTGGCTAGACCGCGCAGGCGACGACGCAAAGCTGAACACCCTCGCGCGTGACAAAATCGCCTCGCTCGAAGCCTTGATCGAACTCACCCAACCCTCCACCGTCGGAGCCCTGTGCCTGACGATCACCAGCCTTTTGAAGAAATCAGCCCCCGATGCAAAACTTCTCCTTTCAACCGCCCACAAAGCCAAGGGACTCGAATTCGACTTCGTCGTGCATCTCGACTCTCACCTGATCCCAGCCAAGTTCGCCACCACGCCCGAGCAAATCGCCCAAGAACACAACATCGCCTACGTGATCAACTCACGCACGCGTGACCAACTCGTGTTCATCGACTCGCTCAACATCACCATCCCCGGCACCGCGCCGCGCAACTATCGCAATCCAGCCAAACGGGACACCATCACATGACCTTCATCGACTGGGCCATCATCGTCCTCTCTCTCGCAGCCGTCGGAGCAACCATCGGCCTTCTCGCATGGTGCCTGTGGTTTACCATCTACTGGATCATCGCGTTCATCAACTTCCTAATCGATCTTTTCTGCGACAAAAACGAGCCCGAGAGTCCACTATGATCCACACCGTCCGCCTCGAACTCGCAGACACCCTGGCCCGTCTCGCTTGGGCCGTGGCACCGCGCACTGGCATTGCCTCCACCTACGAACTCCCATCCATAGCCCTGCGCCGCAGAACAAGGATCAACCGCCAATGGACGACAAACCTCCGGACTACTCTCCGTTCATTCCTTTTCAATGGACCCCACGTCACTATCGTCAAATCTGCCGACACGGCTTTGTGCAGATTTATTGCAGAATGTCGGTCGATTGTTGCAAAGAGGCATACAATCGGGCCCACGGCAACCGAGTTGGTAAAGACCTTCAACCGGCCCAAAGCCTTCCCCCCAACGCGCTGAAAACCTGGAAACGCCCATGACGTGGCAAGGCAAAACTACTACCGGCACGATGCGCCTCACTGTC
>OFQZ01000326.1_pt1 | contig 17578 bp, 24 predicted proteins | sample 1543011 | NCBI WGS metagenome assembly OFQZ01 (sample SAMN07774216, study PRJEB24372) | wastewater metagenome | isolation source: Exp Tend NO 0WW | collected 2016-02 | reverse complement strand
CTTCCGCGGTAACGACCCGTCGCTGTCGCGATGCCGCCGCAGCGCTTTATCCTCTACCTGTTTGATCTGTTCGGCGTTGCCGTCTTCGCCATCACCGGCGCGCTGGCGGCCAAATTCGGAACTCAGGTCTGGCAGTTCCTCGACATCGCCGAGGAGGCCGCGTACGTGACGTCGCCCGACGACACGCACGCCGAGCGGGCGCTCCGGGTCGCGTCACTGAAGTCCGCGCGGTACTCCGTGCAGCATCCCCTCCTGCTGCGCCTTCTGCGTGTTCCAGGCCATCTGCTCGTAGCCCATCTGGCCCTGCTGGTTCAGCTGGCGCTGAGCCTGCTCGTTCTGCGCCCACTGCTGCGTGGTCTGCAGGTCGAGCGCCTGCCCCTGCTGGTCGCCCGCACGCATGCCCGACGCCCCCGCCATCGCCGCGTTCCGGGCGCCCGCCATCTCCTCGGCGCGCATCGCCGAGAGCTGCTGCGTGCCCTGCTGCTGCTGCGCCGCCGCATTCGTCTGGGCCTGCCGCATCGCCGCCGCCTGAGCGAGCGGGCCGCCGCGGGCCGAGGCAGCGCCCGCCATCTGGGCCTGTAGCCCCTGGTCGATGTTCTGCCGCCCGAGGATCTCCGCTCGGCTCGGCGCGTTCCCTCGAGCCGCGTCCATTTGCAACGCGAGAGCCTGGCCCTGCTGGTCTCGGGACTGTCCCGCCATCTGTCGCGACTGCGCCGCGTATTGGTAGTCGGGCTGGTACGCCTGTCGCGCGCCCGCGGCCGCGCCGAGACCCTGGTAGCGCTGCGTGGCCTTCTGGGCGGAGCCTTCCTCGTGGATCTCCCCGTTCGGCCCCGACCAGCTCTCAGCGGTACCGCCGAAGCTGCCGCGATCGAGCCGCGAGCCCTCCGAGTTGCGTCCTGCAGAGTTGTACGTAGGCATCCCGTCACCCCTTCTTCGTCGCGGGATTCACCGCGAAGCCTTGCTTGACTCCGACCTCGATACCCATCGTGTCGAGCGCGGGACCTTGCCCCGTGCCGACCGCGAACCCGCCCGACGGCGTGGCGTCCGAGAGCCGAAAGCGGATGTGCTGGCACTTCCGTCGTGTGCCGATCGTGATCTCCGCCTGCTCGAGCGGCCCGATCGTCGTCACCGGAGTGCCCGCCGCGAACGTCTTCGACTGCACGTAGGACGTCTCCCCGTCGAAGGCGCACTCGATCGTCAGGTCGTGGTTCGAGGCGCTCACGCCCTCGAGCTGCATCGTCCGCACCGAGTGGTACGCAAGCGGGCCGGCGGCGGAGATCCAGGCCGTCTCGAGGACCATCGGCACGTACGTGCCCGCGTCCAGGTACGTCGACTCCGTCTCCTGGTAGACGAGCCCGCCCGTCGTCACGAAGGTCCACGCCCCCGACCACATGCACGCGTCAGCGATCGCCGCGTCGCCCGCGTACCGGCTCACGCTCCACTGCTTCTCGACGTAGTTCCAGACCAACGTGCGGGACGCGCTGGCGCCCGCGTTGTTGGCCGTGAACCGGATCTCGTTCCGCTTCGCCACGAGGGTCGCCGACGTGATGGTCGGGTAGCTCGCGAGCGTGTCCATGATGGGCCGCCCGATCCAGACCAGCTCGAGCGCGCGCGTTAGGAGGTAGATGCCACGGTCCGACTGGAACATGACGCCGTCGGGCATCGAGACGACCGACCGCGGGTTCGTGCAGCCCACGTCAGTCTGGATGGTGATCTCGTTCGACAGGTCGGAGTTCGTGCCCGCGGGCGAGGGGCCATCCCCGAGGAAGTAGGAGATCCAGTCCGCGCCGAAGGCGACGAGCTTGTCGTCCATGCTCGCGAGCGCCGTGACCGGCGAGTCGAAGCTGAGGCGCAGGTTCGGATGAAACCCGGGCGCGATGCTCGGGTCGTCCGAGAACGCCTTGGAGAACCAGACCGTCCGCCCGCCACCGTCGACGCCCCAGAGGCGCGACCGGTGCTGCACCATCGTGGTGAACGCCGGCGGCTGGTAGTCGTCCAGGATGCCGCCCATCGTGTACAGGAGCGGCTGCGTCGTCAGCAGCTGGGACACGCCGTCGATGGCCGAGTCGCTCCGGTTGTCGACCGGGGAGACCAGCGAGGCCATCGGGTCGTTCGTGGCGATGTTGAACCGCGGCTCTGCGGTGAGCCGGTAGTAGCTCGAGCCGCCCACGGCCGTGCGGTAGAGCGCCAGCAGCGTCGGGCCGGTGTTCACCGCGAGTGCGCCGTTCGCGACGTCCTGCTTGGACTGCAGCGCCAGGCCCATGATGTCGAGGGTCACCTTGCCGGCAGCGCCCGACGTGACCGTCGTGGGGTATGTCACAGTCGCGGAGCGGTGGAGGATGCCCGCGCTAGAGCGGAACTCGGCGACGCACGCATAGAGGTAGTTTCCCGCAGCCATCGACCCGCCCGCCGAGGGGGTCGCCAGCAAGAACGCCGGGGCGCGCGAGCCCCCGTAGTCAAAGCAAAGCCGACCGTCACACGCCGAGAGGACCGGGCCCGAGACGTAAGCCTCCGGACCGTACGTCACTGTGCGCCACTGGTCCGTGGGCAACGAAGCTCCCGTGGTGAGGCTCACGAGCCGGATGCCGCAGCGCCAGTTGGTGGACGTCACCGACGCGGCCGACTGGAACGGAAGCCCGCAGAGCACCTCCGTCGAGCTCGCTGTGATGGGGCCCGGGAGACAGGCGATCGGAGCCTTGCTGTACGCCCCCGCGATGAGAAGGTCGACCCTCCCCGCGTACCGGTGAGGCACGTAGGTCGTGAGCGAGCCCTTCGTGGACGTCTCGATTTCCACGAGCGCGCTGTTCGTGCCTGGGATGGCCACGCCCGCGGTCGCATCGTCGCTGAGGAAGGCGTAGTACTTCGAGCCCATCGCGAAAATGCGGCTGAGGAAGGTCGCCGACCACGTACCGCGGAGGCTCGTCGTCGTCACCGCCGGGGCGGTCGTGATGATGGCCGAGGACGCGCGCTGCTGGACGCTGAGCCCCGCTGCCGAAGTCCACCCGGCGAGCGCGCTGCCGGAGTCGAGGCGCTTGACGGTCGTGTTGCCGAAGGTGTTGAAGCCCGACGCGGTCTCGATGTCGGTCGGCGCGATGGTCTGCGCCAGGGTCGAATCGCTCACCGCGGCGAAGCGGACCTTGATGCTCGGCGCCAGGGTGCCGTAGACGACCCAGATCCGCTCGCTGGCCTGCCCGTCGATGGCGATCGGCCCGTACTGCGTCGCAGCCTCGCCCGTGACGCCACCCGTCGCCGTCTGCGTGTACGTCGTGGGCGCCGTGTACGAATACGCGTAGAGCTTGATGCTCGGCCCGGGGCCCACGTACGCGATGACGATGCTCGATCCGATGAGCATCGCGTCCCAGCTGAGATACGTCGTGTTCCCGTCGTTCCGTAGGACCGCGGCGGTGTTCAGCGTCATCGTCGTCAGGTCGATCGACGACGCGTAGGTGCTGGCGCCCGCCCTCGTGAGGATGAACGCGTTCGTGCCCGAGATGAGCACGCGGCAGCTGCTCGCGAACGCGAACGCCTGCACGCGAGAGGCAGGCATCAGGACGGCGCCCGTCGCTCGGTCGGTAACCTGGACGTAGCAGTAGCCTTGCGCGGTCGCCGTCTGCGGGTCGCCCGTGGTCCACGCCGTGACGAGGTAGCCGCCCGAGCTGAGCGCGTGATCCACACACTGCACGCCCAGTGTCGTGTCGAGCAGCGTCGACCAGGTCAGCCCGACGTCAGGAACGCGGTCGATGTTCTTCCACTTCGACTGCGCGGAGCTGTACGCGTAGAGGTCGGTCCCGTCGATGAGGTTCAGCTCGGAGCCTCGAGCAAAGAGCCGGGCGGCCGCCGAGATGGCCCCGCCGCCCTGGACCGACTGGGAGAGCGTGCTCGTACCGAAGCGCTTGGAGATGGCGCCTGCCTTGGCCCAGCGGACGTTCTCGGCCCTCGTTAGCGTCCCGAACGGAACGGCATGCGGGTCGGTGCCCTCCTGGACGCCGAAGCGGAAGCCGGTCTGCTGGATTTGGCGCTGGAGGGGCATCAGAAGATCCAGAGGTCCACGGTGACGGCGAATCCCGCCTGGAGGTTGATCTGCTTCGAGGCGTCAGGTGGCTGCGTCGCCGACTCCAGCACCGTCGTGCTCGTCCCGAGACGCGTCAGAAACCAGCCCTGCCAGGCGCGCCCGAGCCCGTGATTGATGGTCGTCGCCGACGTGCCGATGGCCACCCGCTTCAGGAGCCGGCCCGAGAGAAACGGCGCGCCGTTCACGAGCTGCGTCGTCTGCTGGGCGAGCCGCTGCGTCTGGTCCCCCGTGAAGGTGCCCGTGTGGACGCGGCGGAGGGCGAGCTTCGTGGACGCCATCAGAGCAGCCATCCCAGGTCACCGCCGTCAACGTCCTGGACGCGCTCCGGCTCGTTCTCGTCGCGCTGACCCGCAAGCGAGTCGATGTGCTTCAGGATGCGGTCCTTCTGCATCGTGTAGAAAGACGGGTCGGACTCCTCCTTGGCCAGCACCGTGGCGCACGCGCCGTAGATGGCGGCGACCTCGTAGCCGGCAAACCCGTCGAAGGTGTCGCTCCCCGCCGAGAGCCGGGGCGGGGCCTTCGTGTAGTAGACCGTCGCGGTGAAGGTCTGCGTCGGGGGCAGGAACTCGATCTGGTCCGCCTGCACGCGGTACTTTACCGGGGCGTAGTAGGCGAGCGGCCGCCCCGTCGACGCGAGCGGAGCGTGCTCGTAGCCCATGAAGGGCCGGAGCCGCCACGTCACGCCGCCGATGACGGCCTCCACCTGCTGCACCTGCCAGAAGTCAGAAGGCAGGCTGTAGAGCGCCGTGCCCGAGGTGACGCTCACCGACGACGAGGACCGGTAGTGCGCCGGGCCCTGCGCCTGCACGATGCGGGTGTAGAGCTCGGCGAGCTCCTGGTTCAGGTACTCGGTGAGCTCGGCATCCGTGACGAAGGTCGAGTTCTCCTGGTTCACCCGTTGCCGGATGTCCAAGAGCAGCTCGGTGAGTGTTCTCGTCCTTGCCACGGATGCCTCCGATCACTTGCAGTGCATGACCGCGGCCTTGAAGGCGTCCGCGAAGTCTTGCTTCTTGTCGTCCGCGACCCCGAGAACGTCGGCGAGCTCGTCCACGATGGCGGAGTACTCCCCGCCTTCGTCGTCGGACTCCTCGTCGTCCTCGTCGTGGCCCTTGCTCTTGCCCATCCCGATAACGAGCGAGAGCGCGGGCTTCTTCTCGGGCTTCACTTGACGCCCCAGTTGCCGTTCTTGAGCACGAGGCCGACGGAGCACTTGCGTGCCGCGTAGTCGGTCAGCGTGCCCGCGGTGGCGCGGGTCCGGATGGTGAAGGCGATGCCCGAGTTGGTGCCTTCGTTCGTGACGTTACCTACGGTTGCGTAGGCTCCGTCGTTCGCCGTGTCATCGAGCTCGGCACTCGCGCGGATCACCTTCGTGAAGGAGTCCTTGAGAGTGACGACGATGACGCCAGCGCCGGTTCGGTTGAACGACAACACGGTGTCGATGCCCGCGCCGTCGAGCGTCGTGAGCAGCGGCGTGGACGTGTTGTTCGTGAGGAACGTGAATTCGAGATAGACTCGGCTGCTTCCGTAGCTGAGCGAGGGGTAAAAGGTCCGATTGGCCATTGGATCCCCCTTTCAGAGTGCGAAGTAGGCGTTCCACCCGGGGGCAGAGCAGGTGAGGTTTCCGTAGTAGCCAATCCGGAAGATGTACGCGTCCGCCGTGGCGTCGCGGAGCATGTCCTGGCCGTCGAGGTTGAGGATCCGCGGCGCGCCGTTGAGCGACTCGAAGCACCACGTGTCCATCTGGAGCATCCAGCCCTTGCCGCGCGGGCAGTTCAGGTCGGGTACGATCTGCATCACGCCCGCGGGACCCATGAACTTCACGGTCTCGAAGCCGATGTCCGGATCGTCGAAGGCCTTCGACCGGTCGTAGGTGACCTTCGAACCGAGAGCCATGATGAGGTTCGCGACGTCGAGCGGGTTCATGAACACGTGGGTCGGCTTGCCGCCTTCACGAACCAGGAGGGCTGCCGTCGCGATGAGGATCTCCTCGATCGGCCCGCCGCTTCCGGTCGTGTACCGGACGCCACCGAGGCGAACCGGATCGCTGGAGCGGTCGAGACCGAAGAAGAGCGTGGCGCCCGGAGCCGTCGCCGGGATCCAGCCAGAGAGGCCCGTGACGGCCTGGGAAACGGCCGCGAAGTCGCCGTCCTGGAAGATGTAGTCGTTGACCGCAGCGGCCGCGATGCCCGCCGTCCAGTTGCCGGACGCAGTGATGGTGCCGGCGACGCGGTCGACCGCGGTAACCGTCACGGTGCCCGCGCGTTGCGAGCCGCTCGTACCGTCGGTGGCCGAGACGCGGAGCTTCATGCCCGGCTCGAAGTTCACGATCTGCGAGGTGTCCGCGAGCGTGATCGTCGGGGTACCGACGTTGGAACCGGCGGAAATCTGCCCGCGCGAACCACCGCCGTTGCCGTAGAGGTCCTTCGCGAGCGACCGCGTCGCGGTGTACATCGCGCCGTCGATTTCAGCCTTGAGGCCCGCGAGCAACGAGCCCGCGTCCTTCGCCGAAGCCTCGATGGCCTCGCCGAACACGCGACCGAAGGCGTAGTCCTTCGCGCGGGTGACGGTGAACTTGTTGTAGACGGACGGGCTGACGTTCGTGAGGCCGCTCGTGAAGTCGTACGCGCGACCCTGCGGATTGGCATTCCGGAGGGCGACAACCTTGTTGATACCAACGAAGTCCGTACGCTTGGGCAGCATGGCCCAAAGCGGGTTGTTGGTATACGAGAGGGTGTTGACCTTCTTCTGGGTGTACTGAACTTTGAGTACCGCGGTAAGTGCGGTGATATCGAGAGACATGGTGGACTCCGCGTGAGGTGGTGGTGGACGCCACCGCGCGTGCCCTCGTCAGTCAGGCAGATCGCTTCGAGCTGAGCCCCGCTTCGAGGATCCTGAGCGACTCTTCGTCTGCCCAGTTCTGGTCCCAAGTGCGTGGCGGAGACGCCTTCTCCGAGGCTGCCTTCGACGTGAGCGTGCGCGGACCTGGGGCTGTCACCTTCGCCCTCTGCTTCAATTCACCGCTGCCGCCCTCGCTGGGCTTTCCGACGCGCGCTTGCCATGCGCGCCGCTCTTCCGCTTCCTGCTTCGCGACCTCTTCGAGGTGCTCCGCGATGACGGAATCGCTCGGGTACTCTCCAAACTTTTTGTAGTACGCCGCCCCGTGCTGCTCGGCGACCGCGAGTGCTTCGCGGGCGATGCGGCTGGGCGTGTAGAGATCGACGAGGTTCGGGTACAGCTCCGCCGACGACGCGACGTGCTCCAAGAACGCCTGCTGACCCTGCTCGACCTGCGCGTCCAGCTGACGCCGGGTCGCCGCGGTCTCGCGCTCCTTCAGGGCAGTCTCCGCAGCCTGCGCGCGTGCCTCGAGCTCGGCGATGCGCTTCATGACGCGCGACTCGACGGTGGCGACCTGCGCCGACGGCTCGTGCTCGGTGGCGAGCTTCTCGAGGAAGTCCTTCGGCGAGAGGCCGGCGAGCTCCAGGAGCTTGCTCGGCGAGTCCTTCGCGGCCTCCAGCTGCGCCATCTTCTCGCGCGTGGGGGCGAGCTCGTCGCGCTGCCTGGCGATGGCTTGCTCGAGCTGACGGAGCTCGGCGCGCTGTTGGGCGATCTTGATCTCCGTCCGCTTGGCGGCGAGGAGGCGCGCGGCAATCTTCGGATCTTCCGCGGGCGCTTCCGGCTCCTTCGCGGGCTCCTCGGCGGGCTTCTCGGGCTCGGCAGGCTTCTCCGGCTCCGTCGACGGGACGGGCTCTTCGGAGGGCGTGGAAGGGCCGAAAACGTCGGCGGCGGCAGCCTCAAGGGCGGCGAGGTCGATGCTCATTGGGGCGGTCCCATCGGCATGGGCGCAGGGCCCATGGGCGGAGGTGGAGCCATCGGCGGCATCGGGCCCATCGGCCCGGCCATGTCCGGCGGCGGCATAGGCGCCCCCGCTCCCATCGGCATCTCAGCGCCCGGCGGCGGAGGTGGCGAAGGCGGCGGGGACATGAAGTCCTGCGTGTCGGCCATATACCGGCGCAGGTGCTCGAGGAGGTGATCGGGCACGCCGTCGAGGCGCGCCTCGTGGTAGGCCTCGTTGACGAGGCGCAGTGCCAGCGCGTGGTTGTCGAGCGGCTCCGGCGTCACCGGCTCACCGCGGAGCATGCTCGCGATGTTGCGCTCGACGATGCGGCGCGCGGCGTTGCGGCGGCGGGCGTAGGCCTCCGTGTCCGGGAAGTCCACGATGTCGAGGACGTCTTCCGGCGGGGCGAGGTTCGCCTTGATCATGTCCTCGGCCCACTGGACCTTGCCGGCGTAGGTGCTCGGAAGCATCGACGTCGGGAAGACGCGGATCACGTAGTCGGCGTCCTCGAGCTCGATGTCCGCCCACTTCACCGGGCGGATGTCGCGACGGTCGACGGAGCGGACCGTGTAGTCACCACCGACGCGCTTGGCGCACCGCACGACCTGGCGCGCGGCCTCGACGACGAATTCCTCGTAGTCCTGCCCGAGCTCGAGGAAGCGCTCGGTCTGGATGTCCTGGTACGCGCGCTGGGCGGCGCCCGAGTCGAGTCCCGCGGGCTTCTGCCCGGTCGCGTTCAGCTGCGAGATGCCGGCAATCTCGAACGCCTTGGCGTACAGCTGCCAGAGGTGGCTGTAGACGTCGGGCGCGATGGCCTGCGGCGCCTGGTACTGGGGCGGCACGCCCGTGTACTTCACGATGCTCGCGAGGTCGTTGTTGATGTGCGCGGTCGTGATCTTGGCGCCCTGCTCGACCAGGTAGTGACCCTTGATCAAGTGGTGGGCTTTCTGGATGTCCTGCAGGAGCTTGTTGATCTCCGCCTGGATACCCATCAGCTCTTCGCTGAGTCCCACTCCCCAGAAGCCCGCGAGCGGCCGCGACCACTGCAGAAAGGCAAACGGAAACGGCCCATCCCACGCCTCGTCAAGCAACGTCGCGCCGTCGATCGCAAGCACGTGCCGCCCGTCGCCGTCGTCCTCGACGTGCCAGGCCTCGTAGACCCGCACCTGGTCGGCCGTGGAGTTCAGGGCCGCCGTCATGTCGTCGGTCTCACGCGGGCACCGGTCGATGAGTGCTGCGAGCTGCTCGTCGTCCTTCGCCCAGCGCTTCTTCAGCGCCCGGCGGTCGTGGTACTTCACCTGGTACAGGTTCGGCGGCTCGCCGTACTGGCCTTCCAGCTCGTCGACGAGGAGCTCGGTCTTCGGCGTGGGCTCCACGCAGACCTTCCGGCCGTCGTCGTAGACCTTCAAGGCCCCGGTGCCCCAGACGGCGGCCTGCCGGAAGACGCCGGTGAGCGAAGCGTAGACGCGCGACTCGTAGAACACGCCGTCCACGAACCGGTCGAGGAGCTCGGCCTGCTGGCGCTTCTCGTAGTCGCCTTCGACCGTGAGAAACCGCGGCTTAGGCTTGTTTTTCGCGCCAATCTTGCTGACGACCGCACCGACCATGTTGCGGATGACGTTGAGCGAGAGTCGCGAGGGGGCGCCCATCGCCCGTGCGGGAGCAGCTCCACCGCTGCCGAGGTTGCCGTAGAGTGCGGCGTGAAGGATGTCGGCGAAGCGGGTGCCCGCCTGCGCCTCGTATATTTGTCGGACGGTCCGGACGAGGGGGCCGTGAGCCTCGCCCTCTTCGGCCTCGTACCAGGGGGACTCGTAGGCCTCCACTAGCGCGAGCCTCCGAAGCGAAGGAGCGCCACGGGATCAGCACCGCTCGAGTGGAGCAGCGTCTCGAGAGAGTGCCTCGCCTCGGCCTGCGGGTCGGAAGGGGAGTCGACCTGCAGCACCTGGCGAGGCGGCAGCGGATCGAGATGCACCTCCAGGTCGCCTGCCCGCAACGTCCGGATCGGAAGACCGCGTGCGGTCGCCCAATCGTAGAGCGCGGTAAGCGTCTCGATGTCACCCGCCACACTATCGAGATACCGGCTCTAGTCCGGTCGCGAGATACGTAGTTGGCTATACCATCTTGGTCTATCGCGCCGCAGTAGACGCGCGTAGAATGGCCGCAGTGAGAGACCAGGCTGTACGGGTCCAACTCGGAATCTCAATCCGCCGCGCGGCCAAGCTGGCCGGCGTCAGTCGCCTGACGCTGATGCTCTACGAGGCCGACCCGCAGGCGATTCGCAAGCCCCTGAAGCGCGAGGCGTGCGCGACGCTCTACCGTCGGCTCCGCACGGTCCTGGACCAGTACGACGTGGTGGCGGCGCAGTGATCGACCTCGTCTTCCGCCATATGGTCGACCACGACCGGAACTTCGTCCTCTCGTCGTGGCTTCGGTCCTTCGCCACCTCGGACGAGGTGTGGCGGCTCTACGGCACCCGTGTTGCCGACTACTTCGTGGACTACCACCCCGTCGTGGTCGGCCTCATCGCGCGCTCGACGGTCCTCGTCGCGGCGCTCGCCGAAGAGCCCGACGCCATCGTTGGCTGGGCGGCGCTCGAGGGTCCCGCGCTGCACTACCTGCTAGTGAAGTCCTCGTTCCGGCGCACACGGCACGGCGCAGCACTGCTGCAGGCGTTGCCTGGCGTCGAGCTCTTCACGCACATGACCCCGATGGCGGCGTCGCGCCTGCGCCTGCCGGAGCACTGGCAATACAGGCCCTACAGGAGGTACGCGACATGAAGCTTTCGCAGCTGAAGACCCGGGATGCGGTGACGTTCCGGCAGCAGGTCACCAACCACGTCACGACCTCCCTTGCGGAGCTGACGCTCGAGGGCGGCATCGTGCTCGCCAAGCCGGTCGACGGCGGACCGAGCAAGTTCATCCCGCTGAGCAACGTGATCGAGGGGACGATCGTCGAGGAGAAGAAGAAGTGAGGCTCGACAACGGTTACGAGTTGTCGCCCGAGGAGCTGTTCAAGGTCGTCGACCAGTTCACCCTCTTGGCGGAGAACGCGTGCTCGCAGAACTGGCATGCGCGTAAGGACATCGAGAAGGTCATCATCGCCATCAACGAGCTGGCCGCGACCATCGCCTTCTCCGAGCGTCGCGAGCAGTACGAAGCCGTCGGCAAGGAGGAGGCTGCCGCCTTCATCGTCGGCGACCGTAAGGCCCGCATCGACTACCTGGCTAAGCGGGAGGCGCTCCATGAAGCGGCCCGCTGACAAGGGCGTGCGCCGCGCGACCCGCAAGCTGGCCAAGCTGCAGGCGAGTCACCGGCGGAGCCGCGCCATCGCCCGCGCAGGCGACAAGGCACGTCGCATCGCCGAGGACTTCCAGCGGCGGCTCGAGGCGTACTTCGCTGACCGCCTCACCCGGCTCGCCGACTCGGAGTAGCGTGCTCTCCGCCGCGGAGCTGACCCTCGTCGCCGAGGTCGACGCGCGCATTCTCCGTGACGCCGCCAAGCGCACGCCGAAGAGCTTCATCCCGCAGGAGCCGACCCCGAAGCAGGCGGAGTTCCTGGCCCTCGGCTGTCTCGAGGCCCTCTACGGGGGAGCAGCAGGCGGCGGCAAGTCGTCGGCGCTCCTGATGGCGGCCCTCCAGTACGTCCACGTGCCCGGCTACGCGGCGCTCATCCTCCGGCGCACGTACGCGGACCTCAGCTTGCCTGGTGCCATCATGGACCGGGCACACGACTGGCTCCAGGGCACCGGGGCACGCTGGAACGACCGCGACAAGCGTTGGACCTTCCCGAGTGGGGCGTCGCTCCAGTTCGGCTACTGCGAGACCGCCAAAGATGTCTACCGCTACCAGGGTGCCGAGCTGCAGTTCCTCGGATGGGACGAGCTCACCCAGTTTCCCGAGCAGCCGTATCGCTATCTCCTGTCCCGTCTGCGACGGACTGAGGGGGTACGGACTCCTCTGCGCGCGCGAGCTGCTAGCAACCCGGGAGGCCTTGGGCACGAATGGGTCAAGCGTCGTTTCCTCGAGAGTACCGATGTGGACCGCCGATTCGTGGCAGCTAGCCTGGTCGACAACCCCCACCTCGACCAAGGCGAGTACCGGCGAGCGCTAGCCCTGCTCGACGCCACCACGCGGCGGCAGCTCGAACACGGCATCTGGGATCGCGACTCGGGCGGGCTCGTCTACAGCTTTGACGAGGGCCGCAACCTTGCCAAAGCCCCCGAACTGACGACGTACCTGCTCGGCATCGACTACGGATTCACGGACGCCACGGCGTTCACGGTGCTCGGCTGGCGCGACGGCGACCCGACGGTCTACGTAGTCGAGAGCTACAAGCGACGCGGGCTCACCCCGAGCGACGCCGCCGAGGAGGCGAAGCGGCTCAGTGTGGCGTACGAGCCGGTGCGCATCGTCGCCGACGTGGGCGGCCTGGGGAAGGGTTACGCCGAGGAGGCGCGACGCCGATTCACGCTGCCCATCGAGCCCGCCGACAAGCAGAACAAGCGCGGGTACATCTCGCTGCTCAACGGCGAGCTAGAGCGCGGTCGCATCAAGGTCGACCCGGGGTGCACCGGGCTCGTCGCGGAGTGGCTTGAGCTGCCCTGGACCGAGGACCACGCCAAGGAGGCTGATGGCTTCGACAACCACTGCGCGGATAGCTGCCTCTACGCGTGGCGTGCGGCGAGTGCGTACCACGAGGCGCCTGCCGAGGAGCCGCCGAGCCACGCCGAGCAGCTGGCGCGGATGGAGCAGACGCTCATCGAGGGCGAGGAGGAGGAGGCTCGTCGTCGGGCGGAGGGGGAGTGGTGGCAGTAGCGCTGCCGAACTCGAGTTCGTACAGCTCCATCGACATCCGCACTCGGTCGACCCGCACCAGAGTCGTAGGCCAGCCATCGCGCGCGAGTTCCTCGAGCAACGCCGCCATGCGCGCGTGACCGACGCGGACCGTGACGCCGTCGGCAACGAGCGGGACGTCGATCCAGCGACCGAAGCCTGGGTTCGGCACGTACGGATTCGAGTTGGGGATGAACGGGATACGCACTAGCACACACCCGTCGTCGTCGACCCCCATGCCCGGCTGAGTGTCCGACGGGATCGAAGGGTTCCTGTGTTTCGCTTCCAACCAGCACATTAGGTCACCGTACTCCCCTCGAGCGCCAACGTCTCCAGCCGCTCCGCCTCTGCCAGCAGCCGCGCCGCTCGCTCCCTGAGCCACGCCGCCTGCTGAGGGGGCGCAAGCTGCTCGTACTGCGCCACCACGACGGCGTGCTCGTGCTTCTCGGGGGCATTCAGACCGAGAAGCCGCGCCTCTCGGTCATCCTCGGCGCCCCACCCCGAGAGCGCTGCGATGGCCGGCCCGAATTCCGTCACCTCCTCGGCAGCATCGGCGATCCGCACGAATCGACTCGCCCGCTCCGCGATGTGCGCCCGGTGCTGGGCTATCACCGACTCCCGGTCCACCAGTCCCATCACCCGCAGGCACCGAGCCGCCTCCGTCGCCCAGTCCTCCACCCGCGAGACGCTCACCCCGTGGGCCTGGGCCAGCTCCTGATGGCTCCGCCCCGTCACCCACTTGCCGCGAGTCATCAGGTCCACGATGCCGGCCACAATGGTGTCCACTTCCCGCGCGCGCGTGCGTGACAGGGGCTTCATGGCTGGAAGCCGTTGCCCATCACTCCTCCCCCGCCAGCATCGGGCTACTCAGCTCGGCCGAGACTCGGGCGGAGGCTCCGGCGTCCACGCTTCGATCGCAGCGAGCACGCGACCCTTTGCGTCCCGCAGGAGCTGCACTTCGTCCTGCCGCGGCTGGCAGGTCGGTCGGTGACGGATCTCGTATCCCTTCGGCGTCTGAATGGGCATCGTCATGCTGCCCTCCTTGGCAATTGTCGTGCCTGGATAATGACGCATGATTCCGCGTTTGCAAGAGGGTGTTGTCACAATTGACCTCGGGAAGGGTTGTGGGTTTCATGTGGATCTCCACCGCGTATGTCTTTCGCTGCTGTCGTTGCGTGTATGCCCATTGAATCCGGGGGTCTCGGTCGTCGGTCCCAAGCGCGTCGGCGACCCCATCCCGCACGGCCTTCAGCGCCCCGCGAAGGTTGTCGTCGTCGAGCAACCGCGGAGCCACCCTCACCAGCAGGACCGATACATTGTGGCATTCCGCCTCGCCGATTGCTGGCACGAGGTTGCGCTCAGACGCGGTTTTGGGTCGCGGACGTCTCTGCACCCATTCCGGAGGACAAACGGCCCTCACGGCCAGCCCTGCGGCCCGGCGTTGGGGTTTGGCGCGGCGGGCTCTCGTGGCCCAGTGGCCTCGGGCGTTGAGCTCACTGACTGTGCGAATCGGCAGTACGACGATCACGACTTGCCCCCGAGCTTGAAGATCTCCGCGTGCTCGAAGAGTCGGCGAGCGATGCCCCCGCCATACCGGTCGGCGAGAGCTTTCGCCGAAACGCCGGTCGTGATCCACGTCGGGAGCGCCTCGGCATGGCGCTCGTAAATCACCTCCGCGACCGCCGAGGCATACCGGGAATCCTCCCCGCCGAGCTCGTCGAGCAGAAGCAACGGCGCCCCCAGCGCACGCTCGACCAGCGGAGCTTCGTCGCCCAGCGAGCTCGTCGCGCGTGCCTTGGCAAGCGCATGGCTCGAGATGTACCGGTAGCCCGCGAAGTGCCGCGTGCCCTCGACGGCCGCACGGAACATCGCCACCGCCAGCGACGTCTTGCCCGACCCCGGAGGACCGACGAGCGCCACGCGCTTCGCGCTGATGGCCCGACGTGCCTGGTGGATGGCATCGGGCCCGACCAGCGCCACAAGCCAGGGTGCGGTCAGGCTCGCGTCGGCGAACGCTGTTGGTAGGTGCGCCAAGAGCCGCTCACGCGCCACCTGCTCCAGGCTTCGCGCGGTAGCCACCGGCGGGGGTGCCTTCTCAGGGTGGCAGCGGGCGCAGCACGGGTCGACGCACGCGGCCTCGTGGTCCTGAGCCTCACGCTGCTGGCGCTCGACGAGGGCGGCGATGTCCGGAGCCAGGTCGGATAGCTTGAGCATCACGACTCCCCCGTCCAGCGTGCGAGCAGGTCATCGGTGACAGGCTGCCGAGTGATGTCCGCGGGGCGGACGGACTTGGGTACCCCAAACTCGCGAGCTCGCCGGAGCCAGTTCCGGTAGGTCGCGTCCCAGTCGGCCTTGGTTGCGTCACGCCCCGCCTTGGCTAGCCAGTGGTCGCGGAACTTCGCCAGCTCCGGACCAGTGGCGTCGAGTCCCTCGCCTTTGGCCCAGACTCGGAGCGAGTCACCAGGCGACCAGTCCGCCGGCAGGCGCGACCCACGAGCCGAACCCGGTCCCGACCTGGGTGGTGCCGTGCTCTGCGCGGCCTCTCTATCTATCTCCTCTTTCTTGTGTATCTCTTCTTTCTTATGGTCACCGCGCGTCACGTCGCGTTTCTCCGCGTCACACGGCGTCACGGCACGCAACCGAACGTCACTGGGTCGTGACGCGTCGTGACTTGGCTCCGCGGCCCGCCTGGCCCTGTAGTTCCGAGTTCTTACGGCACCGGATGACACGGAGGCCTGGCGCTCGACGTGCTGCGGGTCGGTCAGGGTCTGCCGCTCCTCGTCGTAAACAAGCCTCCCCTCGGCGATGAGTTCGCGAACGAACGGCTCGATGGTCGACCACTCGGCGCGGAGGAGTGGAGCCAGCGCCTCGAGCCCCCTGCGTCCCAGTGACAGCTCCCCGGTGGTCCGAGGTAGCTTCCGGGCGATCTCCAGCGCCAACCCTCGAGCCTGCCACGACATGGCGAGCCAGCCCGGCGTGTCGCGGGTGAAGATCTTGATCCAGTTCTCGTCGTCGTACCGCATCACTGCACCTCTTCCGCCACGGCCTTCGTGCAGGCCGCCAACACCGTCGTGTGATCCACACCCCAGAGCTCACCGATCGCCGGGTAGCTCAGCCCCATGCGCCGAAGCTCCCGCCAGGCCGTGTGCCTTGCCCTCACGACGTGAGCGAGCCGCCTCCGGCCGAGGAGCTCGCCCATCGTGACGTGGTGCCGCCGAGCGACCTTCTCCACAGCGCCCAAGAGCCCCCGTTGAGCCAGCCGCTGCTCGAGTGACAGCCCGCTCACGTGCCCCACCGCAAGCGAAGCTGGGCCCGCTCCTCCTCGAGCGCTTGCCGGTCGCAGTCCACCCACGGCAGACCCGTTGCCTCGTGGATGATGGCGCTCCGCTCGAGCACGCGATCGCGCTGGTCGCCCGTGAGCCGCGCGATGGCTTCCCAGACTTCCCGCGTCATGCCTTCAGGGAGCCTCACGGCTTCCCCCTCGTCGCCAGCTCGAGCTCCCGCACGCCGAAGCTCAGGGGCTTCCGCTCGCCGACGAGCAGCACCATCGCAGCCCGCTTGTCCCGGTCGAGCGAGCAGACGAGGCCCCGCCGTCCGCTGAAGGTCGAGCAAGCGGACCCGCGGACGCGCACCCAGATGCCGAAGGCCGTGGGGGAGGGCTTCACGACTGCACCTTCGCCCGCCAGCGTCGCTGGCCTTCCCGCTGCCGCTCCGCGTGCGTCAGGCAGAGCGAGCGCCCTGCCTGCGCCTCGGTCCCGCACCGAGAGCAGAGCCCGCGGTCCCGGCGAGCCTGCCTCCGTTGCTTGGAGGCCGAGCGCTGGTTGACAAGGGCCGCCTCCCCGCGTGACCGGCGCGACATGGCAAGGTGCCGTTCGCACCGCGTCAGCCCGCCGTGGGCCGGCTTCCCGCACTGGATGCACCGGCCCGTCGAGGCGTACCGCTCCCGCCGAAGCTTTCCTGCGAGTCGGTCCCGCTCGCGCTCGGCTTCGGTCCTCACGACTGCACCTTCGCCCGTACCGCGAGGCTCACGAGCCACTCCGCGAACGCGGGTGGAGTCAGCCGGCGCTTGAGATGCGTCGCCGAGGGCAATCGCGGACCGCGCGGGCCAGACGTTACGCGATGGGTCGCCATGCCTCCCGTGCGGATGCCAGCCACGACGACCTCCGCAGGCACACCGACTACATAGAGCCAGGTCGGCTTCTCGCAGCAGTGACCCCAGGCGACCTGGCGCACGACGTACGTTCGGCCGCCTGAGCCATCGGCGAGCTCGCCCGGGAACGGCATCGTACAAGCCCGGAAGAGTCGAGACTCCGCGGGGTGCTCGAGCACGCCACCCCAGCGACGGACCGCGTCTACCCCAGCAGGTCCGCAGGACGCGTCCTGCTTCGTGCAGAGGAACCGGAGACGTCCCCAGGGACCGCACGGCGGGTGCGCCACGACAGGCCACGGCCCGGCGTAGGTCTTCGCGTCCCGCGTCTCGTCGTAGACCTCCCGGCAGAGCGCCGGATAGGGCCCCCGCGGGTCGATGTAGAGCGCTGCGACGTCGGCCTTCACGGAAGGTGAAAACTCCACGTGGGGCAGTGCCGACCAGTGCGACGGGACGAGCTTCACCGCCCACCTCGCAGGCAGCGCATCGGTACCGACGTGATCGACACGAACTCGAAGACCCAGCAGGGCGCCCAGATCGGGACGACCACTGCGGCGGCTATCGAGACGACGCAGGAGGCAACAAGGACCCAGAAGGCCACAACCTGGCCACGGTCACTCACCGCCCACCCCGCTTCCGAGGCACGAGGCGGACGACGCGGCAGGGACCTCCGTGAGCTCGGCCAAAAATGC
>OFQZ01000325.1_pt1 | contig 17591 bp, 24 predicted proteins | sample 1543011 | NCBI WGS metagenome assembly OFQZ01 (sample SAMN07774216, study PRJEB24372) | wastewater metagenome | isolation source: Exp Tend NO 0WW | collected 2016-02 | reverse complement strand
CCGGCCAGCGTGTAGACGTGCACCGTGGCACCGGCCTCGCTGGCAAGCACGGTGCCGGTGTTGTTCTTGAGCGGCGGCGTGGTGATCGTCGCGCCGCCCTGCAGCTGCCCGGTGGCGCTGACCTGGCCCTGCGCGCTGCCCGCAAGCGTGTCGGTCTTCGACAGGTTGGCCGTCGCGTCCGCAGCGGCCGCGGCGGCACTGCCGAGCGGCTTGCCGACAGCCGCGGCCGCGCTCGCGGCGGCCTGGGCGGCAGCGTCACCGGCCAGGTCCTGCGTCGTGCTGCCGCCGCCCACCTTGCGCAGGCCGATGAGGAACATCGCACGCCCCGCGGTGGCGCCGGTGTGCGTAGTGGTGCCGGTCACCGTGGTCGAGCCGCCGCTCGGCTTGTCGGCCCAGCCGACGCCGACGTTGCGAACGCCGTCGCGTTGGTCCGCCCCGGTCGACCAGCTGAGTGCGCCGGTGTCGCTGAAGGTGTGCACCGCGTCGACGCTCGGCGCCACGTCGGAGCCCAGCACTGCGACTATCCGGTGCGCGGAGCCAGCGCCGAGGTTGATCGCCAGGCTGATCGTGCTCGGCGACGCGGCCGCCGTGTTGTCGTTGGCTGCGGCAGGCGGCAGCCATTTCACGTTCGCGCCATTGGCGTGGGTGGCCGCGGTCGTGCCGCGCGCGCCTCGGGTGATGGTCCACGTGCCGGTGCCCTGGCCCGCGGTGACCGTGATGATCTCGGTGTCGATCAGTACGTCGTAGTTGCCCGCGCTCGGGAACTGCGAAGCGCTCGCGACCGTCATCGATGTCGCACCGGTGGTCGCGATCGCCGCGGTGAGCGTGGTCAGCGGGAACGGCGTGGAGTCGATGTTGTCCAGCGCCGCGGCACCGTTGAGCGACACCGTGCTGGTGGTAACGCCGATCGAGGTTTCGCCGCCTGCGAATGGCGTGTCCTTGACCCAGACAGCCAGGCTCTGCTCCGGGGCACTCGTCACCTGCCACAGGCCGATCTGCGTCCAGCCTGTGCCGGGGCCCACGCCGCTGGTGATGGTCGAGTCCGTGACGGCCCAGCAGATGCCGTATTGCCCCGCGCTCGGCGGATTGGCCGACGTGTCGATCGTGCTGCCGGACGTGTTTGGCGCGTAGAACTTGTCGGCCATTCAGTTCACCTGCAGCGTGAAGGGGCCGGACTTGTAGCTGCCCGTTGCCCGGAAGGCGCCGACGCGCTGCGTGGCGATCACCAGCTGGTCGAGCAGCACGTACGACGCAGTGCACAGCCCCATCGACTCGCCGCCGGCGTGCACGTTGAGCCAGAACGTGCGGACGTGCAGGTTGTCATGGGTGGCGACCCTGAAGACCATGTTCGTCTTCTCGTACTTCATCGGCGCGGCGATGTCGGTGCCGTCCGCGCCGACCGGGAAGACCCAGGCGCGCGCGACGCCGTTCGCCTGGCCCACCGTGTTCATCTTGAGGTAGAGCTCGACGCGATGGCGGACGCCGTTCTCGACCCCGGCAGAGCCCTTGCCGCAGCTCGTGCCCTCCGTCCCGGTGCTGCCGTGGTTGTCGGCCGATGCAGAGCAAGAGCTGGCCGAGCCGTGGAGGTCGGTCCCCCACCCCTGGTTGTCGAACGCACCGAAGTCCTGACTGTTCAGGCCGGTGCTGGGCGGCACGTACCAGTACCACCCGAGGCGCGTGACGCCCTGCGCGCAGATGTTGGCATCGCCGCTCCCCTTGCAGTTTCTGAACTTCAGCCGCGCAGACCAGCAATTGACGCCATCACTCGAGTCGCCACCGTTCCCGCACTGAAAACTCGGGTCCGCATCGGTACGCACGTCGGCGAACCCCGGGAACTTCCCGCCGTTGTCGACTTCGGTGTTGCCGGAGACGCACAGCCGCGGATCGAACGTCGGGCCGAGCGTCAGGTAGTAGCGGCCATAGATCTCGTCCGGCGCTGCGCCGACGTTCGCGAGCGGCCAGTGGATCTTGATGGCGCCGCTCTGGTAGGCGGCCATCGTCACCTTGAGGCACGCGCCGCTGATACACCAGGCATCGTTCACGACAGTGGCGTTGGAAACGTCGCCCGCAACGGCTGCGACAGGGCTGGTCTTCGTGCCGTCGCCCTTCCATCCGAGCTGCCACCACTTCGTGTCCGGCTCCGGCAGTGACCACTGCTCGCACTTGAGGATGTCGGTGCGGCCCACCAGCGTGGCCTCGCCGGCGCATTCGGCAGGCTCGGCCATCGCAGCGAACGATGCCAGCGTGAGTGAACTGAACGCGAAGAGCCGCCTCATACCGGCGTCTCCTGCAGGTAGAGGTTGGTCAGCGTCTGCGCGACCGAGGACGAGAGGATGCTGCCGCTGATCGTCACGGTGCCGGGCGTGCCGGGCGGAAGGGACAGCAGCGTCGTCGAGGCGTTGTAGTTCTCGCAGTACGGCGCCACGTCGATCGACCCACCCGCGGCCATCGTGATCACGGACGGCAGGATCGGTGCGCGCGTGGGTTTGAACAGGTAGGCGTTCGGCGCCGCTCCGTTGCCTCGCCCCTGCACGATCAGCACCACGCCGTGGCGCTTGATCGAGATGACGAAGCCGACCGTGGCGCCGGCCGGGCGATTGAGCGGAATCTGTCCGTTGCTCGGCGTGATCGGCCGCCAGAGTCGCGTCGACGGATTGAAGGTCTGGATCTCGTTGTTCCGCGGGTTGATCACGAAGTGGCGCTGCGTCGAGCGCTCGGCACAGCTCAGGTTGCCGTTGCTGCCCGCACAGGCCACGTCCAGCGGGGCAGTGAACGGCCCCGCGAACGACCCCGCTTGATTGAGCAACCAGTAGCGCGTCGATGCCGACGTGCCGTCGGCCAGGAAGAGTTCCTGCGTCGCCTCCAGGTAGGCCGCCGCCGTGTGGTATGGCCCGGCCACGCCGGGATTGCCCAGCCCTGCCCACGACCCCGTGCCGGCGCTGTTGCTCCAGAAGCGCACGCCGGCCGCGTCGGTCAGAGAGATCAAGCCGTTGCGCGCCATGTCCCAGGCGAGGGCGTTGGTCTCCTCGTTCGACAATGCCGAGTCGGTGGCGATCTGCGCGAAGGTCGAGGCGCCGCTCAGGCGCCGCCAGTACTGGCTCGTGCTCTTCTGGTAGATGTACTGATGGCCCGTCGTCGGGTTGGCTGCCGAGCTGGCCCAGCCGTGCGGATCGGTGCCGCCGAATGGCAGCGAGCCGACGGACCACGAGTTGGCTACCTCGTCGTAGTCGATGATGCTGGCGACGCCTGGATGCGCGCCGAGGTAGGCCGACAAGCGCAGCGCCGGCTCGTCGTCCATGCCGTGATTGGCGAAGTCCAGGACGCTCGAGCCGGAACCGTTGGGGCTGGCGATCAGCGCCCAGTTGAACCCGCCCATGCCGGTGAGTTCGACCCAGCGGCCAGGCAGCAGCGCCGCGGCCTGCGTGGCGAGGTAGGTACCCGCGCCCGAGGTCGTCAGTGCCGCCGTGGCCGCCGCGACGGCCTGCGCCGCGGCCGACAGCGGCACGCTGTGCGCGATGCCGCCCGAGACGAGCATGGCCCCGGTCGCCGCGGCGGCCATCGCCTTGGCGATCGCCAGCGCGGCACCTGCACTTGCCTGTGCTGCTGCAGAGGCGCCGAACACCGAGCGCCCGCCCGCGATCGGCCCTGCTGTGGCCCGCGTGTAGTGAACGTTGGTCGGCGTGGCCATCGGTCCGGTCCGTGGGTCAGGGCGATCCGCACGCCGCTGGTGCTGCGTGCGTTCGCATCACGATTGGGAGCGTCAGGCGCCCGGCGGCTGGGCCAGCTTCTGGTCGATCGCCTGCTCGAGCTCGTCGCGCGCGGCATCGTCGGCGCCGCGCAGCACGTCGGCAATGCTGATCTCCTGGGCGCCGGAGGCCTCGGCGTCCTTCACGGCCTGCGTCAGCGCAACGGCCACGGTTCGGGCAAGGTCGAGTTTCACGGCAGGGCCTCCAGGGTGTTGCGCAGGTTCTTCACGCGATCGACGGCGATGAGCAACATCACGTTGTTCACCGCCGCGCCGTTGCACGACGCGTCGAGCGCCGCGCGCGCTTCGTCCGCTGCGGCCTGCACGCGCTTGGCCTGGTCGGCCGTGTAGGCGCCCGTGGCCAGCTTCTTCAGCGCCGCGCGGCGCGCGTTGATGGTCTGCGTGTAGCCGGCCGCGGTGGCGGCCTCGCAGGGGTTGGTGGCGAGCGTGGCCGTGGCCACCGGCGCGATGGACTGCGCCGCGCCGGCCAGGCTCACCGGCATCGTCTGGCACGCCTGCAGCAGCGCGAGCAGCGCGAGCAGCGGCAGCAGCACCAGGGTCGACAGGATCTTGCGCATGGTGTGGCCTCGCGCTCAGTTGTCGATCTGGAAGGTGATCGAGCCGATCGGGAACGACACGGTGTCGCCCGAGTTGATCGTCTTCGAGGTCGTCAGCGACGAGCGGAACAGCAGCGTGCCGCCCGAGCTGGCGCTCATGCCGCAGAACTCCACCACCGTGCCCCATCCGGCGCTGGGCGTGGCGAAGTTCACCGCGATGTTGTTGGAGGTGGTGCCGCCGGTGCCCGAGCTGGCCGCCGTGCTGCCCGCGCTCTGCGTGCCGGCCCAGTTCGTGAGCGAGCTGGCGATCGAGGCGCGCGCATAGCTGCCGCCCGACACCTCGGTGCCGCAGGCCGCATCGCTGCCGGCCGCGGTGGCCAGCGCGATGTAAACGGTGGCCGGCGGGGTGTAGGTCTGCCCGCGCAGGAAGAAGTCGATCAGGCTGTTCTCGGTGGCGTCGCCGATGGCGGCGGCGTGCGAGGCAGCGGGGGCGAGCGCGAGAGAGCCGGCGACGGCCACCGCCGCGACGGGCGCGACGACGGCCGGCGGCGTGAGTGCGCCGAACAGGGAGGCGAAGGCCAGCGCGGAGACGAGCGCCGCGCGGCGGATGGAGTCGATGAATTTCATGATGGAGCGTCCCTTTTCGGTTGGGTGGGTGTGGGGTTGGCGAATCAGCAGACGACCATCAACATCGCCTGCGCCGAAGGATCCGGCCCGACGATCTGCGCGACCGTCCCGGCGGTGTCCAGTGCGGCGAGTGATCGGCGCAGCGCGGTCAGGTCGCTGTCGCGGTACTTGAACGAGCGCGAGGCGCCGGATGCGGCGCCCTGCGAAGAGATGCGACGCGGGTCACCGCCGGCCGCCACGAGTGCCACCGCCATGCACTGGATCAGCGTCTGGTCGGCGTCGCTGTAGCCGGCGTCGATCATCGCGGCCTCGGCCGCCTCGACCTTCTCGACTGCGGCGCTGACCAGGAAGGCCGGCATGCCGACGCCGAGCGCCTGGTCGAGGTACTGCGTGGCCTGCGCCGCGGAGATCACTTCCGGCCCTTGCGACGAATGGCCGCAGCCTCTTCGGCCGCTTGGGCATCTGCAGCCGCGAGCGATTCCGCGATCCGGGCCTCGTCGTCCGACACCGGTGCGGCCGGCTGGCCGTCGGCGTCGTCGACGTCGACGTGAGCGTCGAACACGGTCGGCTCGGCGTCGTCCGCCGCCGGCACGCACTTGCCGACGGCCCAATCCGGAACGCTGTCCAGCTCGAGCACGTCGCCGACCTTGGCGCCGGCTGGCCAGGCCGCTTTCAGGTGCGTGATCGTCACCTTCATGGCGATCAGGTCCGCGTGTAGGCCGCGATGTGCGACCGCGCGTTCGCATCGCTGCGGAACTGCGGCGCGGCGACGGCCATCACCTGGAAGACGTAGTCGTCCTCGGTGTTCATGCGCGTCTTCGGCCGGGTCGTCATCGGCATCGCCGAGAGGATCGAGCCCCACTCGCCGCTGTCGATGTTGTTGACCGCGATGATGTCGTTGGCCGCCAGCTTGCTGCAGGGGATCACCTCGCGCACGCCCGGCATCGCCAGCATGCGCTGAGCGATCGTCGTCGGGTAGTTCGCCACGTAGTCGGTGACGCCGGCGAAGAACCAGTCGGCGTAGTTCACGAACACCGTCGCCTGGCCGAAGCTGTTGTCGGTGATCAGCGACTGCAGCGTCGTGGTGAACGCCGTCGCCCAGTTCGCACCGGTGCCGCCGTTCAGGTTGAACGCCCCGTAGGTGCCGCTGTTGCGGTCCGGGAAGCTCTTCAGGCCGTAGATCGTCGAGCCGCCGACTACGATGGACGACAGGCCGTTGATGACCATGTCCTCGAGCTTCTCGGCGACGACGCGCTGGTTGTTCGCCAGCGAGTCGGCCGACTGCAGCCCGCCGCCCTTGGTCATCACGGCCCACTGCCGCCAGCCGAAGGCGGCTTCGGAGTGGATCACCGGGATCGGCGTGCCGGCGAAGCTCACCGCGGCCGCGTCGGCGCTGCCGACGCCGCGGCCGTCCATCGACACCGAGGCGGCGCCCGAGTCTCCAACCTTCGGGTACAGCGACATGATGTCGCCGATCTCGGTCGGAGTCGAGTTCGCGCGCGCCAGGCGGTTGAAGACGGCCAGCACGTCGCGCTGGATCATCGCGCCGCGCGCGTCGATGCGGCGCCAGGCGTCCAGGCCGATCGGGGCCGCGTTGCCCACCATGAGCGAGCCGCCGGCCTGCGCAAGCAGTTCGGACTCGCGGCGATCGAAGGCGGCCAGCGCTGCGTTGCGGACGGCGGTCTGTTGGTTGGTGAAGATCAGCATGTTTTCAGTCCCCGATCACGGCTTGGTGTAGCAGTTGGCGATCTCGACCTCCATCAGGTCGCCCGCGCTCTTGGCGCCGGACCCGCGGGAGAACGCGACCACCTGGTTCGTCGAGGCCGCGGCTGCGGCGCGGCCGGCGGCCGCCACGGTCAGTTCCTGCCCGAAGCTGTAGGTCGCGGCGGCGACCGCGACCAGGAAGCGCTGGCCCGGCTTGAGCACTGCGGCAACGCCGCTGTCGCCGCTCGCGTAGGCCTTCAGCAGCGGGTTGACCGTGTCGAGGTAGTCCGCCGACGCCGCGTAGTAGTCGCGGTTCATCAGCAGTCGCAGGTAGCCGGCCGGGGCCGTCGCCTGGGTCAGCGTCGACGCGCCTTCGGTGACGAAGGTGCACGGCAGGTAGGCGCCGGCGACGGTCTTGTCGCTGACGGTCTTGGGCGTCTCGTCGACCGGCCCGAGGTATGCACGAGTGCCCATTTACGCGGCCTCCTTCAGGTTGAGGAACTTGTTCGGGTCGTGGTCGGCGTAGGGGTTGGCCGGCTGGCCGCCGCTGTTGCCGACGACGATCGGCGCCGCCTTCGAGTTGGCCTTCAGCTCCTTGCAGCGGGCCAGGCCCATCGCCTTGAAGTCTTCCGGCTTCAGCGAACTGTTGACGGCCAGCTCGGTCGCCAGGGTTGCCAGTTCGGCGTCGGCCGCGGCGCGCGCGGCGGCCTCGTGCTCGGCGAGCTTCGAGTTCGCCGCGGTGAGCTTGTCCTCGGCCGGCTTGGCGACCAGGGAGTTGTACGCGGTCAGCAGCTGGGATTCGTCCAGGCCGTCCGTCTTGATGCCGGCCGCGTTGAGCGCGGCGAGGATCTTGTCCTTCATGGGATCGTCTTCCTTTCGGTTGGTGACGGGCTGGTACTCGACCTTGCGAGTGACCTCGACCGGGTCTGAAGAAAATGCTACGGAGCCCGCGGAACTGACCGCGTAGTCCTGTTTCCACAGCTTGCCGTCGCGGTCGGTCCAGATGCAGTAGCGATCGAAGACCTCGCGGATCCAGCAGCCCTCTTGCATGAGCGCGTACAGGCCAGAGGTGATCTGGTCGAAGCTCACCTCGGTGCCGTTGCCGACCAGCTTGCGGATCCAGGCGATGAGCCCAGCGCTGCGGCGGTCCTCGGGCTCGGCATTGACGGTGATGGCCTCGACCTCTTCCGCCTGCCCGGCCGAGTTCAGGAACATGCCGACACCATCCTGCGGGGTCGCAGCGCCCTGCCCGTCGACGAGGATCGCCAGGTGGTCGTAGCGGATGTTCGTGGCGATGCGCTCGTACTTCTTGCCGCGGCTCTCGCCGCCGGCGTTGACGATGTCGCAAATGAGGCCGGTGCTGACGTGGATCGGGTCGCTGTTCGCGCCGGAGATCGCTGCATCCAGGCGGTCGACCAGCTTCGCGCCGGCGGGCGCCGCCTTGGCCTGCGCCTCGTTGACGACGACGTCGACCAGCGTGCGGCCGCCTTCGTGTCTGGCGTTGACGCAGTAGGAACCGATCCAGGCCGACGCCAGCGCAGCGCCGTTGGTGGCGCTGATGTACTGCCCCGCCGCGTTCTTCGGATGGCCGGCCGGCGCTGGCTTGTCGTTCAGCGTCTCGACGCCGGCGGCCAGCTGATCGGCCGGGTACAGCATGGCGTTCATCACCAGGTCGTCGACCGCGCCGCAGACATCCTTGATGGTGTACGTGCTGCCGGCCTTGCTGACGTTGGCCGCGTTGACCGTGGTCAGGAGGTGGACGCGCTTCGTTCGCTTCATGAGCAACCCTTGGGGGAGTTGCTGCGGAATGCTAGGGAGGAGCGTGGTCAGCGATTTCCGTGGCGGCTCTGCCACGTCTTGCGCTCGTTCGACATCGTCGACTGCAGCTTCTTGGTGAGGATCGGCTTCCCGTCGGCGTCGAGCAGACATGCCGTCTGGCTGCAGTGGCAGTTGTATCGGTTTCCACGCTCCGCATAGAAGGCGCGGACCTCCTCCCGCGTGTAGACCTTCCCGTTTCGGCTGGCGTGCCACGGTCTGGTGGTCGCGAGAAGAGCAGATGTCCACAGCTCACCGGTCCTTACGCCCAACTCGGCCTCGGCTGCTTCATCCTCGGCCCACCGCGCTTGGCGCAGCGTGTCGGTGATGTCGGTCTGCGCGTAGTCCAGCGCCTTGGCCTTGCCTACCTCGAGGCGCTCCTGAATCAGCTTGCGCGCGGCCTTCGGGTTCAGGCCGTCAGCCACTGCCTGGCCTATCACCTGCGCCAGCGACGCGCGCTGCTCAGCGGCCAGGCCCGTCCAGTGCTCGTAGCTCTTGAACTTGGCCATGGCGATCCGGTTGCGGTAGGGCTCGCTGTAGACGACGGCGGCCAGACTGCGCGCCGCGGCGTAGGTGGCCGACAGACCGGCCAGGTTCGCCGAGCTCTGCGCAGTGCCCAGATGCGCTGCCTCTTCGGTGTAGCGGTCCCACCAGAAGCTGTGCGCGACCTCGCGCTCGTCGAGGATCCAGCGCGCCAGCGTCGCCTGCAGTTCCTCGGCGATGCCGGCCAGCTGCTGCGGCGTCAAGCCGTAGCGAACCTCGGGCCCGCGCAGATCGTTGACCGCATAGACCGGTATCCTGTCGAAGACGGCGAGCAGTTCACGCTCCATCGTCGCGAAGCGCTTGCGGATCTCAGCGTAGGCGCGCCGCAGGATGCCGGCTGTGCCGGTCCGGTCTTTCGGGGTGCCGGGAATCGCTGGGTTGCGGACCGGCGCGACTGACTTCACGCTGACCGCGAAGCCACCACGCGCGGCCGCGGCGCAGCCTGCGGATCGTCGAGCGGATCATCGGCCGGGTCGCCGGCCAGCGGATTACCCTCGGTCGGCATGCCGTCGTCAGCGCGCGGCTCGAACCCAGCCACGGCACGCAGCTCGTTGGCGTCGAAGATTGGCTCCGACAGGCCAGCAGCGAACGCCTGCTGCATCGCGCCGGTGAGCTTCGCCAGGTTCGCGTACTTCGCATCGTCTCCGGGAGCATCCAGCGGCGGCCATTCGATCTCGAACTCTCCGGCGTCGACCAGCCCGGCCGCCTGCATGCGCCTGACGAACTGCTCGAGCATCGGCGTCAGTTCGTTGCACTGCCGCGAATTGCACCGCGCGATCATGTCGGCCTTGTCCTCATCGCTGGCCAGGCGCCCTGTCTGCTGGCCGAAGAGGATCGTGTAGGGGATCTGCACCGAAGCAGCGAAGAGGTTCGCCGCCACCTCGAAGCTCGGCTTGGGGTCGCTGACTGTGGTCTGCAGAGTGCTCGCCTCGCCGCCCTGCAGCACGAGGCTGCTGTCGATGTTGCGATTGAGCGCCTGCATCTTCTCTTCGATCGCGGTCTTGATCGCCGCGGCCGTCGGCACCGCGCCTCCAGGATCTGCTGCGATCTGCCCCGGGCTCGAGTTCGCATCGAACTTGAGCACCACGGTGCGCGCCGAGTTCTTGATGAAGCTCTCGGCGCTGCCGCCGCTGATCTTCTCCAGGTCGACAAGGGAATTGAAGCCTGCCAGCAGCAGCGGTACTCCATCGAAGAAGTCGTCGCCGACGCTGCCCTCGGCGAGCACCTGAACACGGCTCGGGTGCACATCGGCCCACTCGTCAGGGCGGCCCTGCGTGTCATTCATCGAACCGGGCCTGCGGGACTTGTACTGCCACATCGCCGGCTTGCCGTAGTTCTCGGCGTCGGCCATGTCCGAGTGCCATTGCGTGACCTTGATCTGGTCCTCGTAGACCGGGATCAGGTCGACCAGCCTCGCCGCTTTCTGCAGCGGTTCATCGAGCCGGCGGCCGTCGGCGACGCGGTAGATCAGCGCAGCGTAGCGACCGACCATGTTGCGGCGGTCGAAGTCGCGCAGCTTGGACCAGGCGTTGATACCGGTCAGCAACTTGGACAGCTTCGTTTCCCACTCGGTAGGCTCGTCGGCTTCCGGCTGCTTGATGCGCGGGCGCTCCTGCCAACACTTGTCGAGGATGCGATGCACCGCTCCGTGGCCAGGACCGCCGCGGCTGTACGCGTTCAGGAGATGCTGGAACGTGACCGTGTCGGGATAGCCGTACTGGCTCCAGGCGCGCGGCCGCTTCGCATCCAGCGATCCGGCCCAGCCGGCGAGTTCCTCGCGCGCGCAGCGGATTGCGTAGTCGGAGGTGTTGACGGTGATCTCGGCCATGCGCATGGATGCTAGGGACGCGCCACCTCGTCAGAGCAGGATGCCGGCCGCCGGCGTCACGAACTGCGCATAGGCCCCGCTGCACGCGTCCACGTCATCGTCATGGGCTGCGTCAGGGAAGGCCTCGAGCGCGTCGAAGACATCGCTGTTCCACGCGCCGCGCAGAAACTCGACGTTGCCGGCCTCGCACTGCGCGCTAAACGGGCTGAACCGGACGATCTTGTCGCCGCGCTCCGATCGAGCCGATGCGTTGAACCCGGCCAGCTTTGCGATCAGGTTCTGCGCTTGGCTCTTGCCCGCCTGCCCTGGGTCTTGAGGTAGTGCGACGCGCACCGACCGCCCATCGGCCGCCGCAGTGTTGACGATCGCTTCCTCCACCTTGTGCGGCCCTTCGCGCATCCTCACTGCGTGTAGCACGATGGCTCGCTTCGTGGCCCGGTTGAAGCCTAGCTTCAGGCCCACGGTCCAGTCTGGATCGTTGTCGGTGGTCTTCTCCGTAGCGGCCAGATCCCAGTAGCGCACGAGCTCGATGCCAGCTGGCGCAGCGTCGACGACCTTGACCCATTGCCGCCGGAAGTACAGCCCGGCCGCCGGGCGGATCTTCCAGTTCCCGCCAAGCAGGCGCGCGCGCTCGACGGCGTTCTGCGCCATCAGGTTCGCCTTGTAGCCCGGGTCCTTCGCCAGAAGGATCTTGTTGTCGTCGAGTTTCGCGGTGATGAAGGTCACGGACTTCGGCAGGACTTGGTCCGGGTGGTCTTCAGGAAGGTCGGGCCTCCCGTACTTCTCCACCAAGTCCTGCCGAGAATCAGCCCAGACGATGGTGTCGTTGATCCGGATGAACCACCGAACTACACCGGAGCGCGATTCGATCGCATAGCCGGTCTCCTGGTCGATCCACCAGGCGATGAACTCTTTCACCCAAGAGTCGGCGTCCGGATTCGTCGTCGCGCGGATGTATGGCTTCACGCCGCACGTCGAGCGATTGCGGCTCAGCATGTAGAAGAACTGGGCCTTGGTGAAGTGCGTCAGCTCGTCGAAGCAGATCAGCGGGATCTGCGCACCCTGCCAGTCATAGACGGTGCTCTCGTGCTCAAGGTGGGCGAACTTGACCAGTCCGCCGAATGGCCATCGCCACTCGAGCACCGCCTTCGCTGGCCGCGCTCCGAGCAGCGGGTACAGCGTGCGGCTCTCGTCCCACAAGCCGCCTGGGTTGCGGATCTGAGTTGTGTTGCGCCGGAAGAAGACCGCGGCGAACTGGTGGTTGGTGGTGACGTGCCGCAGCGGCTCCATGAGGAGGCCCCACGACTTGCCGCCGCCAGCCGCACCGCCATAGATAACGATGTCCGCCGAAGACGAAAGGAAGCGCTCTTGCGGTCCTGCCTGCGGACGAATGCCGATCAGTTCAGCCACGCCCGTTGTCTGGCATGTAGAAGGTGACCTTGGCCTCGGTGGAGATCGGCGGCGCGCCGTCTCCGCCACCCTCCAGAGCTGTCCGCATTGGAGCGTCAAGGCCCAAGAGGCGCGCGCGCCGCTCCCCGATCTTCAGCACTCGGTCGATCGCCTGCAGGTCGCCTTTCGCCGCCATCGGGTAGGCCTTGGCGAGCATGCCATCCAGGCGAGACAGCTCTTCGGTTCGCAGATCATCGGCCGACGCGGTGATGTGTGCCCGAGCCTCCTCCAGGCCGAGTTGGACCAGAGCGTGCGACCGGCTCTTGCTCAGCCCAAGCTTCCGGCCGATCGCGGCGTAGGACATGCCAGCGCGGCGCAGATCCAGCGCCAGTTCCTGGTGCTTCAGCTTGCGTGCCTTGGCTGCGCTGTTGGCGTTCGTGCCACCCATGATGATCAGTCTTCCTGTTCTTCGTCGCCAACGAGCTCGAGCAACTTGCGCCCGCGCGTCTTGGCCTTGCGCGTCGGCCTCGGCGGCCGCTGCCGGGCCCGGCGCTGGCGCTCGCGCTCTTCGTCTTCAGGTGTCCACCGTGCTGGGTATGCAGCGCCGACATGCCTGGTCACGCCGAGTTCGATCTCGACGCGGTTGACCGGGTTCGCAGTTGCGGCCGCGGTCGTCTTGAACCCATCCGCTGCGCCGAACCTTCCGCGTGCCTTGAGCTTCTTGAACGCGGCCGCGAAGTCGAAGATCGACCGCGGAGCCGTCGTCTCCGGCGCGGCGGCTGCGCTGGCGCTGACGACGTCATGCCGCGGGTAGTCGAAGGCGTCGTCACGGTCGCAGACCAGCGTGCGCAATCGGAAGTTGAACGCCAGTTGCTCGGCTGCAAGGATCGTCTCCGACGCAGAAGGATGATGCGTGCTGGCCCGCTTCCATTGGCATGCGCCTGGCGGGATAGGAAGGTCGGCGAAGAGGTCCAATTGCAGCATCTCCGGGCCGCCGGCCTCAGCCGGCCAACTCGCGGCCTTCGGCGTTCGCCAGCGCCCAGTCCTTCACCATCGCATGCCCGCGCTGCTCTTCCTTCGGGAAGAAGGCCGCCAGCGCCATGCGGTAGCGCGGCGTCATGTTGCCCTGGCGCGCAGCTTCTGCGAAGTCTGCCGAGCGGGAGAGTGCTCGAGCTGCGCACCCGTCGCAGTTCGCGTTGTAGCGGCCCGATTGCGGATGCTGGCGGGCGCGGTCGCAGGCGTCGCAGGTCATGCCTTCCTCCGCGAGTCGATGCCAGCCGCGCAAGCCTTGCAGACGTACGTGCGCAAGCCGGAGACGTGGCGCAGTCTCCGGCCGTTCGTGTCGCTTGGCTTCGAGCACGCGCCGCAGCGGAAGCGCATCGCCATTCCGAGGCCGCGATGCCGGAACGATTCGCCGGGCGCCTGGCGCGTGGTTTCGTCGCTGGTCATGCCGCGATCTCGATCTGCTGCGCCGCGTCGACCAGTGTGGCAACCTCGACGCGCACGCACGGCGTCAACGCATAGCGCTTTCGGACACGCAGGTCCACCACCTGGACGTCGTCGCGCCACAGCACGCCATTCAGCCCGTCGAAGATCGCCTTCACCACGTTGTCGGCGTCCGGCTTTGTGGTCGGCATCACCTCGCCGGCCAAGGCGAGGCGCTGCTTCTTCCCGGACCAGCTCGCGGGGATCTGGCACTCGATCGACAGGGCGACAGAGACTGGCCCTTCGACCAGCGCTGCGCCGCGCATGGCTGTCTGGGCTGCATGCGCGATCAAGCCCTCGTAGTTGACGGTCTTGGCTGGCGTGAACATTCGGGCGTGCTGGCCCACCTTCCCGATGCGCGGACGGCCCTTGCCGATGGGCTGACCTGGGACGGTGAACGCGATCACAGCGCGCCCATCCGTCCGGCGAGAAACAGCCCGGCGCAGATCGCCAGCGCGGCCACGGCGACCGCGATCACGAAGCCTGCTCCGGCCTCGGTCGAGTGCTTCGCGTCGTCGAGGTCGGCCGGCTCGGTGTGGATCGGTTCGTGGGGATCGAAGAACGTCCCCTGCCCGTCGGCCGCGACGCTGCCGGGAACGCGCCATGCGCTGCGAATCAGGGCCTCGTACGCGGCATCGTCTGGCACGGCAGACTGCGGCGCGTATACCTCGTCCCTTGCCGCGTAGACCTCGCGGCGGCGCTTGACGTCAAGCTGGCTCATGGTCTGTCTCCTGTGGCTCGTTGAAGGCCCGCACCGCGGGCCGAAGGATGTGCAGCGCGCAGTCGCTGCTGCCGCTCGGGATGACGCTGCTCGCGTCGAGGATCACGAACTGCCGGCGGTCGGCCGGCACCGGCAAGGCGGAGCGCCACCGCACGCAGGTCGGGCAGATGGCCAGCACGCGCTCCGGGAAGCACGGCGCCGGCGTGTCGTCCATCGGCGCTTCCGGGTTGAAGCCGCGGGCGGTCATGACGCGACCCTCCCGAGCCTGCCCATTGCGGCCTTGCGAGCGGCCTCGGATCGGGCCCTTTCCTCCGGAGTCATGGCCGGCGGCGCGACGAACTCCGGAAGCTTCCCGCTGGCCTCGCCCGGCTTCGCGGTTGGCGGCGACAGCGCGATCGCAGCGGCCTCGGCCCGGCGGTTCTGCAGCGCCACCAGCACCCACGCGAAGCCCTTTCCGCCGCGCGCTGCCTCGGCCGCCAGCCCGGAGAACTCTGCCTCGGTGGCTCCCTGCTCGAGCAGGGCCAGCAGCCGCGGGTCGCCTGGGTTCGTCTGCTGCAGGCCGGCCTGGCGCATGGCCTTGCAGACGCTCCCGGCCTGGGTCGGGCTGTGTCCGTCCAGCGGCGGGTCGGCGCCTTGGTCGGCGTCCTGCGGGTTATCCGTCCGGCCAGCGTCTGGCGCGCGCTGCGGCCTTGGAACACTCTGCGCGCTCTCTTCTTTCTCTTTTGTCCCTGTCCCTGTCCCTGTCCCTGTCCCTTGGTGAACGTCACGTACTTCGTCACGTTCAACGTCGCGTGCTTCGTCACGTTGTGCGTTACGTTGAACGTCGCGTGCTTCTTGCTCGGAACGTCGCTTCGCTTCACGTGCAGCAGTGGCGGCCGCCGTGCGTGCTCGCTGGGACTTCTTGGCCTCCCATGATTCGAGAGCTTTCGATGCGACATGGCGGTGGTACAGCCGGCCATCGGAGCACTTGACGAAGTGCAGCAGCGCCCGATCCCTGATGCGCGACCACTCCTTGGCGTCGCAGCGCGCGAGGTCCGCCAGCACCTCGTCATCGTCAGGCAGCGATGCGGCCGGCACCTGGTGCCAGCACTCGCACCACAGCGACACGGCGGCATGCGCGACACGAGGATCCTTCTTTGCCTTGATCCACAGCGACGAAGTCAGAAGCGTGCGCACGTCGAGCGGCATAAACCCGAAGTCGCGCAGGTCGACCTCTGGCGGCACCATCGGATCGGGGAGCGTGGTTTCGGTCACGCCGCCAACTCCTCGAGGTCGAAGCTGAGGTAGTCGCTCATTCGTGCAATCCGTTCGCCATCGAACACAGTGCGCTGGCAGACAGACGCCAAGCGGCGGTCGAGAGCCATGATGCGGCGGGGCGAGGCATGCCGGCACTTGTGGATACGGTCATGAAAGACTGCCTCCCCACGTAAACACCGAGGCTGCTGGCAGAACTTCGGCCCACGCGTCGCCGCGGCGGATGGCGGTGATGGTCTGGACGCTGACGCCATAGCGTGCCGCCTCGACCTCGTGCGAATCCGTGGATGCCTTGATCGCGTCGGCCTTGAAGCGATCGATCTTGCTGCGTGAACGCAGCAGCAGCGTCCTGGAGATGCGCGCCTTCGTGGTCTGCAGTTCGCCTCGCGAAGACTGCTCACCCGACTGCTCGGTGCGGTCGAGCATCTGGAAGTGATCCTCGTGCACGCAGCGCTCGTTCCAGCAACGCGGACGGATGATCTTCCCGGCCGGCAAGCGCTCGCCGGTGGCGAGCGTGTAGAGCACGCTGCGCAGAGAGTGCCGGCCCTGTGAGTTGCCGGGCCTGATGTACTCGCGTGGGCAGTACACCATCGGCGTCTTGCCAAGGTATGTTCCGGACCACTCCATGCATTCGCCCACGGGGTGGATCTGCGCCTTGATGGCCGAGAGCCAGCCGGCTCGGGTCTGGTGCGGCCTGCTCATTGCGCGGCCGCCGTAACGATGCGCTTGACGTTCACTTCCATGATCTCCCTGTGGTGATGTCGACGCCGACACCTGCGGCCGCGAACCCCGCACCGAATGGCATCTCGTCAGGCGCGCACTGGAGGCGCGGGTCGTGCGTCCATCCGGGGACGCGGGTGATGGGCTGAGGCTGTGCCGCGGCGCTGGCCAGCTCGGCGTGTTGCTGCTGCGCGCACTGGCGCGAGCTGCGCGCGTCGCGGTGCTGATCGATCTGCTGGCGCATGACCTGGCGCATCGGTTCGCGGTTCAAGGACGATGCCCCCTACGCGGCAGGCGGGGCTTACGAACCGGGAGGTTCCGCATGTTCTCGGAATGGGGAACATCGCGGAGATTGGATGGGGAGTTGTTGGTCTTGCAGCGGTCGATGTGATCGATCTCGTGCGTAGGCCACTTCCCGTGCACGAGCGCGAAGACGACCAGGTGCGCACTGATGGCCAACTTCTTTCCACCGATGCTCAACCGAACGCGGCGGTAGCCCTTGGTCGGGTAGGTCGAGAGGTCGGCCCTAGCACCAGCGAACTCGGCGTTGAACGCTTTCATGTTCCTCGCCGAGACGAAGTGCGCAGGCGGCCTGGTTCGCCAGAACAGATCGCCTGTCTCTTCGTCGTGTCGAAAGCACTCGCGCAGAAAATCGACCGAAGGACGGGTAGGCACGTTGTGGCCAGAAGTGGTGGGCGTCCCCGCGCGGCCGGCGCGATGAACTTCCCGGTCCGGAGTGCCGGCCGCGGGGGAGCCCGTTGCATTGGGCATGGCTCAGGCCGCCTTGGCGGGCTCGGCGGTCGCGAGATCGAGCAGCGGCTTTCCATGCGGGTGCCAGGGCCACGACTCATCGGCGTTCCTGTGCCAATGAAGGTCGGGGCGCAAGACCTCGCACGTCACCGCACCATCGCTGGCTCTCTCGATCGAGAGGCAACGATCGGCCGGGACGGGTTTGACGCCGTTCGCCCACTGCCAAACCAGCTGAGGCTGCGCGTTGATCTGCTGCGCCAGCCGGCTCTGCGCACCACGCTCGGAAACGTATGACTTCAGGTCCATGCGCACATGTTAAGCGCGTCGCTTCATTTTTGCAAGCGCCCCGCTTCTTGCCTCCCGCGAAGAAAGTTAAGCGCGCCGCTTGACACTGCGAAGCGAGGCGCTTAATATCTCCCCATGCGCTGCACTTCAAGCGGCGCGGGAGAACCC